>Ga0181520_10013317_pt1 | contig 10397 bp, 9 predicted proteins | sample PEATcosm2014_Bin_29_FD_132451 | JGI IMG/M metagenome (GOLD analysis project Ga0181520, IMG submission 132451) | Peatland microbial communities from MTU Mesocosm Facility, Houghton, MI, USA - PEATcosm2014_Bin02_30_metaG | ecosystem: Environmental > Terrestrial > Soil > Wetlands > Peat | place... | reverse complement strand
CAGACAGCGCAGGGGTTCCGGTACGGATCCTGGCCAAGGATCCCTCGCCGGTCGACGTGCTGTTCTACGTGGAGGACTACTGGAGTTTCCACCCCCGCGGTCAGGACGCGGCCCGCGCCTTCGCGCGGGTGGCCTCGACGCTCGGCATCGACTGGGCGATCCTCGGCCCGGAGGAGAAGACCCTCGGGGACTCCCAGCGTCTTGCCGGCGAAAAGGGCCTGTTCGACGCACTGGTCGAAGACGTCACGACAGTGCTCGCGAAATACCAGTTCGCCCGAATCGTGACACCTGACCCGCACGCCTTCAACGCTCTTGTCAAGGAGTACCCGCAGCGGGGCCACAGTTTCGAAGCGCTCCACTACACACAGCTCCTTGCTCCGCTCGTCGGCCAGATCGACTGGGCCCGGGAGCTCGACCTGCGGGTGACCTTTCATGATCCGTGCTACCTGGGAAGGCGGAACGGGGAGTACGAGGCTCCCCGGATCTTGCTCGAGGCCATTCCCGGTGTCCGGCTCGTCGAGATGAGCCGCTGCCGGGAGAACGCCTACTGCTGCGGCGGCGGCGGTGGCGGCATGTGGCTCGACAGTTTCACCAAAGACCACACGGCCGAGCGCCTCTCCGAGCGCCGGGTTCGTGAGGCCGCCCAGACCGGAGCAGAAGTGCTGGTGGTCTGCTGTCCTTACGAGGTGTCCAGGTTCACCGACGCGGCCAAGGCGACCGGTAACGAGCATCTGCGAGTTTGCGACGTGATCGAGCTAGTCGACGAGGCGATGAGGGACGAGCCGGTACGTGGTTGAGCCCCTGCGGATCATCGACTTCGGTCGTAGCTCGCCGCTGCGCTCCCAGACCCTCTGGCATGCGGTCGCGTACGGGGTGTCCGCCAGTGAGAGGGCGACTTTGTCTTTCACCCGCCCCGCGGCCCCTTATGTGTGCCTCGGATACCACCGGGGGACCGACGAGGTGGACCGTGACTACTGCCGCGACAACGGGCTTCTCGTCCTGCGCCGTATGGTGGGCGGCGGTCCCGTCTATCTGGACGCGGACCAGCTGTTCTTCCAGATCTGCCTGCCGGCACGGGCTGTGCCGGCGTCCAGCCGCCAGGCGCTGCGCGTGCTGCTCGAGCCGGCCGTGATGGCCTTTCGCGGTGTCGGGGTGCCCGCCGTGCTCGATGAAGATCTCGAGATCTGCGCCGGCGACCGCAAGATCTGCGGACACGGGGCGGCTCGAATCGAGGACGCGGTGGTGGTCTGCGGCAACCTGATCGAGCGGTTCGACCACGAGCAGGCGGCCAGGGTGCTCGCCTTCGACGACCGTTGCCAGCGGGACCAGACCCTTGCGCTCATGCGGCGCTTCGTGTCCCAAACCCCTGTGGACCCGGCGGCCTTCCAAGCAGCCATGATCGCCGCTTACGCCTCCGCGCTCGGGCTCGGTCCGCAAGCTGGCGCGCTGACCGGGGACGAACGCACTGCCCTCGTCGATCTGGACGAGAGATTTATGAGCGATGCCTGGCTTGGCGGAGCGACCCGGTCGCCGGCGGCGCGAACCGGTAAGCCGACTGCTCGCCAAGTCAAGGTACGAGCCGGGGTGTGGACTCTCGGCGCGTCATACGACGGCGCGCGGGTCGCCGCCGGTGTCGTCCGGGGGACCATCGACCAGGTTCGCCTGCAAGACCGCGGGTTGAACGGCTCCACTGATCGGGCAGAACAGGCGCTCACCGGCGTCCCATTGCTGTCGGCGGCTCAGGTGCTCGCCGACTTCGGAGATCCCGGGCGCCGGCTCGCGAGGGCTTTCGCGATGGCCGACCCGGCGAGGCTGTGATGGGAGAAGCTTCGCTCGTCGTCGTGGCCGGCTTCACGCTCGCTCTCGACAGGCGCTATCAACCCGAGACGCACATGTGGGTGCTGGAAACCGGACCGGGCCGGGTGAGGATCGGGATGGACTCACTCGGCGTCGAGACCAGCGGAACGCTCGCTCAGCTGTCCTTTTTCGCGACAGGGACCGAGCTCACCGCGGGAAGGCCGTTCGGCCAGCTCGAGGCTGCCAAGTTCGTGGGTCCTTTGATCAGCCCGGTCTCCGGCGCGGTGCTGAGCGTCAACGAGGAAGTTGCCAGCGACCCGGGCCTTGCAGAGCGGGACCCGTACGGAGCCGGCTGGCTGATCGAGGCGGCCACGAGGGAAACCGGCGTCGAGCTGCCACGGCTCTTGGCCGAACCGGCCGAGATCACCGCCTGGTTCAGCGCCCGGATCGCCCACTACCGGCTGAACGGGCTGATCGCGCAATGACCACCGCCCAGTGGCTGTCGCGACCCGCCGAGGTGCGCCGGGCGAACTTCCCTGACGTGATGGACTTCTACGCGCCGGGCCTCAAGCGCTGGCAGACCTCGGAGTGGGTCCCGACGAGCCCCCGCCGGTTCCTGCCCGTGTCGGTCACGGGCTCGGCCTGTGGACTTTCCTGCGACCACTGTCAGGCCAAGATGCTCGAGGGCATGATGTCGGTCCGGGCCGGTCGCGATCTCTTCGGGCTGGCGGCGCGGCTTCGCGAACGGGGAAGTGAAGGCCTGCTGGTTTCCGGCGGGTCCACCAGTGCCGGGGGCGTGCCTTTGCTGTCTCATCTGGCCCAGATCGCCCGCATCCGCGACGAGCTCGGGATGAAGGTCATCGTGCACTCGGGCCTGGTCTCGCCGGAGCTCGCGGCCGGCCTGGCGGCAGCGGGTGTGGACGGCGTCATGCTCGATGTCATCGGTGCCGACGAGACCCTGCGTGACGTCTACCACCTGGACATGACCGTCGCCGACGTGGACCGTTCCCTACGGCTGCTGTCCGAGCGCGGGCTTCGGACCATCCCGCACATCGTCCTTGGCCTGCACTACGGCCGTTTCCTCGGGGAGTACCGGGCGCTCGACATCGTCGCCCGTTACCCGGTCTCGACCCTTGTCCTTGTGGTGCTCGTTCCCCTCCTCGGCACGCCGATGGCCCACGTGCCGCCACCTCCGCTCGATCAGGTGGCGGGGTTCTTCACGGCGGCCCGGCTGGCCGTTCCGTCGACGACGATCAACCTCGGCTGCGCCCGCCCGGCCGGCGCGCTCAAGCGGGAGCTCGACCAGGCGGCTATCGACCTCGGCCTGAACGGCATCGCCTATCCGGCGGAGGGCGCCATCGAGTACGCGAGCTCGCGCGGCCTCACGCCTCGTCTGTTCGAGTACTGCTGCTCGCTCACCTGGAGCGGGGCTGAGGAAAGCGGCCTTGCTGAAGTGCAGGTGACCAGGTGAGCGAGGTGTGGCGATTGCTCACCGACGACGGTGCCGGGGCGGCTGGGGGACTGGCACTGGACGAAGCACTAATGAGCCGGTACGCCCGTGACGAACCCGATTGCCCGGCGACACTGCGGCTCTACAGCTACCGCGATCACTGCGCCCTCGTCGGCCGGTACCAGACGCTGGAGGCCGAGGTCGACCTGGCCGCTTGCCGCCGAACCGGCACTGACGTCAGCCGCAGGCTCACCGGTGGTGGCGCGATAGTCATGGGATCGGGCCAGTTGGGAATCGCCTACGTGGACCGGGCACGGCCCGGACAGCGACCCCGGGAGACCATCGAGGAGCTCTCGGCCGCGCTCGTCGCGGGCTGTGCTCGGCTGGGGATTCCTGCCAGTTTCGGCGGCAAGAACGACCTGGAGGTCAGTGGCCGCAAGATCGCCGGCCTTGGGCTGTATGTCGATGCGGCGGGAGCGATGCTCTTTCACGCGAGCGTGCTGGCTGATCTCGATGTCGCGTTCATGCTTCAAGTGCTGCATATACCGGCCGCGAAGCTGGCCGACAGGGCCGCTGGCGCCGTGAGCGAACGGATCACGACCGTCTCGGTCGAGACCGGGGTCCGACACGACGCCGCGACGATTCGGCCCTTTATCGCCGAAGGCTTCGCGAACACCTTCGGGGTGTCGTTGGAGCTTGCGACACCTGACCGGAAAGAGCAGCTTCAGGCCGCGGCGCTTGCCGCAGGCAGGTACCAATCGGAGTCTTGGCTCAGCGAAAGGAGCGTCGCGGCGGACGCCAATGGTTCGGCGCTCTTGAAGACGCCAGCTGGGCTTGTCAGGATCCATATCGCCACCCATGGCGACCTGGTCAAGAGCGTGATGACCGCCGGGGACTTCAACGAGCTGCCGGTCGGACTGGCGGCGATGGAGTCCGGGCTGCGCTGGCGGCGCCTTGAGCACGACGCCGTCGTGGCCGTCGTCGCCCGCTCCGGGGCGGCCGAGGCGCTTGGCGTCGCGCCCGAGCTGCTCGCCGCAGCAGTGATGGAGGCAGGCCGCCAGGCGTGCGAGCTGGAGGTGGCCAAGCCTTGCGGGTCGGCGGAGCTCGCGTTGGCGCCTGAGCCGGCTGTGGTCGGGGATCTCTTCGCTTCCCGCGAACCATGCCGAGAGGAGACGGCGTGGTCGTAAACGAGCTTTTGCTGACTCCCGTGGCGGAGCTCCCCACCAAGGAGAGCCCTGAGTATGTGCGAATCTCCATGGCGAGCGCGATCGCACTGCACATGCGCTCGGGCCGGTTCAGCCGGGACTTCGGCTTCGGTGGCATCAACGTGTTGCTCAGTTACGAGCGAGGCTGCCGTTCCGACTGCGGCTACTGCGGGCTTGCCCGGACCCGCCCGGGCAATTACGCCGACAAGTCCTTCATAAGGGTGGAGTGGCCGCTTGTGCGAACCGACGATCTCGTGGAGCGGATGTCCCAGTTGGAGCCGGCCCTGACGCGGCTGTGCATCTCGATGGTCACCCACGGCCGCGCCTACCGAGATACCTGCGACATCGCGCGGAGGATCTCCGAACGGGTCCGGACCCCGGTGTCGATCCTCGTCGCGCCGCCGACGCTCACGCGCGAACGCCTGGCGAACTTGAGCTCGATGGGAGTCGACATGATCGGCATCGGGCTCGATGCCGTCACCGAGCAGCTGTTCAAGAGCACCCGCAGCGAAGTTCCGGCAGGTGGCCTCAAGTGGGAGAAGTACTGGGATGTCTTGACCGACTCCCGCGAGATCTTCGGGCCCTGGAAGGTCAACGTGCACGCGCTGGTCGGACTCGGTGAGTCGGACCAGGACCTTGTTTCGTTGTTCGTGGCCTTGAGGGACCGGCAGATCTTCTCCTACCTCTTCTGCTTCAACCCCGAGCCAGGCTCGCGCATGGCGGCCCACCCGCAGCCGTCGCTCCGCCGCTGGCGCCGGATGCAGCTGGCCAGGCACCTGGTCGAGGTCGAAGACTACGGATTGGAGCAGTTCGGCTTCGACAGCGGTGGCGGGATCGTCCGCGTGCGGGCGAGCCGCTCGGCCATCGAGGCAGTCGTGGCAGAAGCCAGGGCGTTCATGACCAACGGCTGCCCTGGCGAGAACGGTGAACCTGGCTGTACGAGGCCCTACGGCTCTTACCGGCCGACGGAGCCGTTTCGTGACTACCCGTTTGTGCCGGCGGCGAGCGATCTCGACGAGATCCGCCGCCAGCTGAGGTTGGAGGATCTCGTCGAATGAGTCGAATGAACAGAGAGGTGGGCTGAGGTGCGGATCGTCGTGCCGATGAAGGCGGTGCCCGATCTCGTCGAGGAGATCGAGTTGAACGAGGACGAGACCGGCATCGACTCTGAGTACCTGACGTTCGTGCCCGGAGAATGGGATTCCCAGGCTCTAGAAGAGGCGCTCCTGCTCAAGGACGCCATTGGGGCCGAGGTCGTGGCCGTCGGCCTCGCCGACGACCCCGAGATCGACCAGATTCTCTACACGGCGCTGGCCAAGGGCGCCGACGTGGCCGTGAAGCTCGCCGATGCCAGCGGGGCGGCATTGTCCGGACCGGCCGGAATCAGGATCTCCGACCGGGTCGCATTGCTGGCGGGGTACCTGCAGGCCCAGCCCGCCGATCTGGTGATCTCCGGCGTGCAGTCCGCCGACGACTTGGAGGGCCAGTTGCCGCCCACGCTCGCGGCGCTGCTCGACCTGCCGCATGTGTCAGTGGCCGCCAGCGTCGAGGTCGATGGCGACTCGGCCATCGTCCGCCAGGAGTTTTCCGGAGGCCGGTCCCATGAGTTGCAGGTGAACATGCCTGCGGTGATAGGTGTCCAGTCAGCCCGCCAGCCCCCCCGCTATGCCCCGATCAGTCGGATCAAACAAGCCATGCAGACAGGAGAGCTGACCGAGGTGACCGTGTCGCTGCCGGCGACGGGAGAACGAGCGGTCGTGCGGCGGATGCACCGATCTGAGACGAACGGTCAGGCCGAGATGCTCACGGGCAACGCGGGAGCCGTGGCTGACCAGATCGTGGCCCTGCTTCGTGCGCGTGGCCTGGTGAAGGGGTGAACGACAAGTGAGCATGAACGTGATGGTGCTCGCCGAGCACACCGGCGGGCAGGTTTCCGACGGGACCCACGAGCTCATCGGAAAGGCGCGCGAGCTGGCGTCCGCGTTGGGCGGCCTGACCGAGGTGGCGCTGCTCGGGCGCGCCGACCTGGCCGGTCAGCTCTGTGGCGCCGACGTCGTGGTCGCCGTCGATCACCCGGCTTTGTCGGAGTACCTGCCGGAGGCCTACGAGCGAACCCTGTTGGAAGTGTTGGCGCAACGATCCCCGCGGCTGTTTCTGATGTCGAACGGGACCGTCGGCCTCGACCTCGCGGCCGCCCTCTCGGTGCGTTGGGACGCGCCGCTGGCCACCTATGTCAGCGCCCTGGAGATCGACGAGGGCGCCGTGACCGCCACTGCGCAGATCCTCGGCGGGAAAGTACTCGTCGATGTCGAGCTGCCCGGCGAGCGCGGGATCGTCACCGTCCTGGGAGGCGCCTTCGGCGCCGAGGCAGGGCAGAGCTCCGGTGACGCCGAAGTCGTCCACCTCGACCCGCCGGCGGGGCTCGACGCGCCGCGCATGTCGCTACGACAGGTCTTCGAGGCCGATAGGGGAGACGTCGACATCAGCTCGGCTGAGATGCTCGTCTCGGTCGGCCGCGGGATCGAGTCGCGAGACAACATGGAGATCGTGGAGGAGCTGGCCGACGCCCTCGGCGTCCCGCTCTCGGCGTCGCGCCCTGTCGTCGACGCGGGATGGCTGCCGAAGACGCGCCAGGTGGGCCAGTCGGGTGTGAGGGTCAAGCCCAGGGTCTACCTCGCGCTCGGCATCTCCGGAGCTCCCGAACACCTGGAGGGCATTCGCAACGCCGAGCTGATCATTGCCTGCAACACCGATCCTGGAGCGCCGATCTTCGGCGTAGCCCACTACGGCACGACAGTCGATCTTTTCGATCTGGTACCGGAGCTCGTGGGCAAGGTCCGCGGCTGACATGACGGGCCGGATCGGCCTCGTGGGCACGGCGGTGACCCGGCCCATATTCGAAGGTATCGGTCCGCTCGGCAAGGCGATCTTCTATTTCGTGGCCGCCGTGTCGACGGTCGTCTTCGCCTGGGGCGCGTGGCACCGCGTGCAGAAGTACCGGGTGGGCAGGCCAGCGGGACGCGGGCCTGCGATCCGGGCTGCTCTGGCCAGCCGGCTGCGCTCTATCGGCAAGGGCACGTCGGTGGCCAGGGGCAACCGCGGGGCCGGTCTCGCGCACTTCTTCATCTTCTGGGGCTTCACGGTCGCTTTCGTGGCGACGGTCATCCTCACCATCGACACCGACATCGTCCGGAATGTCTCCCGGCTCTTCGCCGGGCACGAGGACAGCTTCTTTCACGGCACTTTCTTCCTCGTTTACACCTTCTTTGTGGACACCTTCGGATTCGCGTGCCTTCTGGCCCTGCTCTACATGGGGGTGCGCCGAGGCGTACGCAGGCCGTGGCGACTCGGCTACAGCCGGGCCGGCTCGCCTGCCGGCGGCTACTCGCGCAAGGCGATGGTCGAGGGCGACTGGGTCTTCCTAGGGCTGCTCCTGGCCATCCTGCTGACTGCTTACGTTCTGACGGGCCTGCGGATCCTCGGCCAGCACATGCCGTGGTTCAGCGTGTTCAGCCCCTTCGGTCGGATTTTCGCCGAGGCGTTCTCCGGCCTCGGCATGACGGCGGCCGCGGCGGTCAGCGCTCACACCGTCGTGTGGTGGGTGCACGCCAGCCTCGCCTTGAGCTTTGTGGCGTACATCCCGTACTCCAAGGCCATGCACATGCTGGTCGATGGGGTGAACCTGGTTGCCACGGATCGGACCGCGACACTTGCGCTGCCCACGCCTGCGCCCGATCACCCGGGCTATCAGGAGATCTCCGATTTCACGTGGAAAGAGCTGCTCGACCTCGACGCGTGCACGAGATGCGGCCGCTGTCACGAGGTCTGTCCGGCCCGTGCCGGTGGGGCTCCGCTCTCGCCGCGTGACTTGATCCTCGACCTGCGCCAGTGGGCGGACGCTTCCAGCGGAGGGATCACGCTGCTCGATCGTGAACGGCGACCGGAACCTACAGGCCCACTCGCGAGGCCCGATGGCGCAAGGATCGCCGGCCAGGTGGTGGATGCTGCCGCGTTGTGGTCGTGCACGACGTGCATGCACTGCGTCGACGTCTGCCCGGTGGGCGTCGAGCACGTGCCCACGATCGTCCAGCTGCGGCGCAGCCTCGTCGATGAGGGGGCGATGGAGGCGACCTTGCAGCAGGCGCTGCAGAACCTCGCCACGCAGGGCAACTCGCTCGGGAAGTCGGCCCGGATGCGGGGTCGATGGACCCGCGAGCTGGACTTCGTGATCCCAGATGCCCGCAAGCAGCCGGTGAGGTACCTCTGGTTCGTCGGCGACTTCGCCAGTTTCGACGAGCGGTTGCAAGAGAATTCCCGTATCCTCGCCAGGATCCTGCACGAGGCCGGCGTCGACTTCGGCCTGTTGTTCGAGGCGGAGCGCAATGCCGGCAACGACGTGCGTCGCGTCGGCGAGGAAGGCCTGTTCGAAGTACTCGCCGAGCACAATGTCGAGGTTCTGCGAGAGGCCCAGTTCGAGGAGATCTTCACGACCGACCCACATACGCTCAACGCGTTGCGCAACGAGTACCCCGCCCTGGGCGTGAACTACCGGGTCTGGCACTACACCGAGCTGTTGGCCAAGTTGTTGGAGGAGGGTGCGATCAGGTTCCGGCCTCTTCGTCAGCGGGTCACCTACCACGATCCTTGTTACCTTGCCCGTTACAACGGCGTGGTCGAAGCGCCCCGGAGGATTCTGCGGGCGCTCGGCTGCGAGCTCGTCGAGATGCCCCGCAACGGCGCGGACACCTTCTGCTGTGGAGCGGGTGGCGGTCGGATCTGGATGGACGACGCCGCGTTCTCGGAGCGACCGAGCGTGAGTCGCATCAACGAAGCGCTCCGTCTCGGCGTAGGACAGTTCGTCGTCGCATGTCCGAAGGACATGTCCATGTTCTCCGATGCCGTCAAGACCGTCGGGGCAGAGGATCGCCTTGTAGTGCGAGACATCACTTTGCTCGTCGAAGAGGCGATCGCCGGCCTCGCCGAGCCGGGCCCGACGGCGGGGATGCTTTGATGGCTGGTCACGATCGCAACGATGTCGGAACCGGATGGGAGACGAAGCGATGACAGTCGTAAACGGGTGCAACCTTCCCGATGACCTGTACTACGTGGTGGGCAAGCACGTGTGGGCGCGCCGTGAGGAAGACTTCGTGACAGTCGGCATGACCGATGTCGCGCAGAACATGGCGAAGACCATCGTCGCCGTGACCCCGAAGGCGGTGGGCAGGTCCGTCGAGAAAGGCCGCAACATGGCCACGGTGGAGAGCGGTAAGTGGGTCGGTCCCGTCTCCGCTCCGATAAGCGGCGAGATCGTGGCTGTCAACGACGCCCTTGTCGCTTCGCCGAGCCTGGTCAACTCCGATCCCTACGGTGCTGGCTGGGTTGCCCGGATGCGTCCCTTTGACTGGGAGAGCGACGTCGCCGACCTCGTCACCGGGCCGGAGGGTATCGAGCTCTACCGGCAGTTTCTCGATGCCGAAGGGATCACCTGCGACTGAGGCTGGGCGGCCCGAGCCCTACGTCGGCCGTGCGGTTCGCAGTCCTGAGGGCCAAACCGTCACGCTAACTATATATAAGCTATGTAAACTAGTCGGAACATAGCATAAGGAAAAGGTCTGTTCTCGTTCTCAGGCCAAAACTGCAGCCGGCAACGCGCGACCGCGTTAAGCCGTCCCCGTCTAGTCAGGAGAGAAGTGACATGGACGCAACCGACACCGAACCAATGGCTTCGGCAGCCTCTTCCCACGCGGACGAACCAAAGCGGATGGCTATCATCTGTTGGAGCAACGATCTCGACCGGGTGTGGCCGGTGATGATTCTTGCCACGACGGGCGCTGCAAGTGGCCTGGAAGTGGACGTCTTCTTCACGTTCTGGGGCCTTCGGGTCTTGCAGAAGAACGACAAGCGGGTCACGGGACAGAACTGGATGCAAAAAGGCGAGTCGCTGT
>Ga0181520_10013315_pt1 | contig 10397 bp, 10 predicted proteins | sample PEATcosm2014_Bin_29_FD_132451 | JGI IMG/M metagenome (GOLD analysis project Ga0181520, IMG submission 132451) | Peatland microbial communities from MTU Mesocosm Facility, Houghton, MI, USA - PEATcosm2014_Bin02_30_metaG | ecosystem: Environmental > Terrestrial > Soil > Wetlands > Peat | place... | reverse complement strand
GCGCCGCTACGTGCCGGCACGTCTTCTTGGGCGAGTCGTCGGGTGGGTAGAGCGTCACCGCATCCTCGCCGTGTTTTTACCCGCATTACTTCCTCCGCCGATTCCGCTATTGCCATTTGCGCTTGCCTCCGGCGCACTGGGCGTCTCGCGCCGCCGCTTCCTGGTCGTCTACGGCTCGGCTCGAACCTTGCGCTACTCTCTCATTGCCTGGCTCGGCGTTGACTATGGACGCCATGCCATCCGACTGTGGTCGGGGTCGCTCGAGAAGTGGTCGACTCCGCTGATCTGTGCGTTCATGATCCTGCTGTTGGCCGGCATGTGCTTTGGAATCTGGAAAGTGAGCGGTCTTCGCAAGATCGATGCCGCCGACAATCTTGCGCTGCGTAAAGCAGCTCGGGCATGTGCGACTCCCGACGCTGCCTGATCCTGAACCTCCCGTCTACACAACAAACATGGCAATGCCCGCTGCGAACATGGCGATGGTTGTGATCGCCACAAAAATCCATCCCAGGCGGGAGCTCGGCTGGCCCTGCATCAGCTTCTTGTCCGCTGCCACAATCAGGATTGCGACCATCAGGAACGGCGCCAGCAATCCGTTGATGACCGCTGTCCAGTAGAGCGCCTTCACCGGGTTGATGCCAATAAAATCAAGCGCAACACCCAATGCGGTAGAGATCAGAATCAGAGCGTAAAACCAACGCGCCTGCCGCAGTTTGCGGTTCAAGCCCTGCCGCCATCCCAGAGTCTCAGCAAAGGCGTATGCGGCAGATCCGGCCAGCGTGGGGATGGCAAGAAACCCGACTCCGACAATACCGAGCGTGAACACGGTGGTTGCGAAGTTACCGGCAAACGGACGCAGGGCCTCTGCCGCTTGTCGGGAGGTTTCAATATTCGTGATGCCGTGCCGGTTGAGAGTGATGGCGGTGGTCAGGATGATGAAGAACATGACGGTGTTCGAGAAAAATGCGCCGACGCCCACATCGATGTTCCTTAATTCGAGCTCTTCGGATGTGGCTCCTCTGCGCAGGGCGAGCGAACGTTGGCCAGCGGACTTCTCCTCTTCCACTTCTTCACTTGCCTGCCAGAAAAAAAGATACGGGCTGATCGTGGTGCCCAGGATCGCAACTAGCGTCTCCCATCCAATTCTGGTATGCGGCATGGAAGGAATCAGGGTATCGCGTAACACCTGGCCCCAATTGGCTCCCACCACAAACGCGGTAATTGGATAGGCGAATAGAACCAGGACCAGCCATTTGAGCACGTTGGCGATCTGGACATACTGGAGCCGGATGGTTGCCCACGAGATAAGAAGCGCGAACGTTACGACAAACCAGTGGGAATTGACACCGGACAGCATGGAAGCCGCGTCGGCCATGCCTGCCAGGTCGGCCCCAATATTGATCGTGTTTGCGGCAAGAAGGGCGAGGACGAACGCAAGCAGCAGCCATTTTGGAAATCGTTGGCTGAAGTTCGCGGCCAGGCCCTGGCCCGTGACCTTGCCGATGCGGGCGCACATCATTTGTACCGCGGCCATTAACGGCCACGTAAGCAGCGCGGTCCATAGCAGCGAAGTTCCCAGCTGCGCGCCGGCAATGGAATAAGTGGCAATGCCCGACGGGTCGTCGTCAGCAGCACCGGTAATGATCCCGGGTCCAAGCGACTTCAGCAGCGCTCGAATCCAACGGGATGGGGAGGTCCCTGGGGTTACGCGCTTTTCCATGGCTCGATCTTCCGTCGAGGGTGACTCCGCTTACGGGCGTGTCTTTTGCGGAGCAATGGCTTGACGGTTGGCTCCATCAACCGCATCTTGCACTTTGCCCACGGCATTTTGAAGCTTGCCCTTCACCTGCTGGGCAGCGCCCTTCACCTGAAGCCGCGTATTGCCGGTCAAGTTGCCCACCTTGCGCTTGGCGCTTCCTACAACATCGTCGATCTTACCATTCACTCGATTGCTATTCATTGTCCACCTCCGTGGGTTCAACTTGTGCGGCTTCGACGAGTGCGCCAAAGTGCATCTTCAACGTCTCGATCAAAGAGGATGAAACTTCTTGTCGGTGTCAGAGGGCGCGTGGGCAGATCGGCCCTGAGAGAGTGGGTGGCAGGCTCAGCGCGAACCAAAGAAACAGCGTCGTTCCATTGTTCGCACAGACTGGCGATAACTGACGCTACGTCTTACCGGCCCGGTCGTCTCTGCGGATGTTACCGTGCCCATCGCGCACTTCATTTCCGTTGAATAGCTCCGCGGCTCTCCGCTGCGCTGCGGGCTTATCGCCAACCTTGGGCAATGAGCCGTGATAGCCGTATTGTGGGTCGAGTGTGTTATCGACCAGGCCTTGAAAGTCGTCGGACCCATGGAACCACGGACCTGCGCCAATGAAGATGCCGCCACGAAACCACTCTGGACCGTAGTAGCCGTCGGGCGCGCAGTTATGAGGGGCATAGTCATAGTAACCGTAGGGGCAATCGGGGGCGACTCCGATATAGAGATTGACCTGAGCCGCTGCCCTAGGAGCCCCAGGCACTATGGCGAATGCAGCAAAGGCGGCAAAGGCAAGCAACTTGATCCCGCTCATGAACCTTCCTCACAGTAGTTGGGGCCTTCATTTGCCTATCCCAACCTTTTCTTGAGCCTAGCGGCTCAAGTCGTGTGAGTCTGAGCAGATTCGACCACTTGCGGCGCAGGGGACGTGGAACCCGACGGTGCCACTTCGGGCTGAGCGATTGAATTTGCGCGGCAGAAGGGAAGCGTTGGAACGCCTGGAGCGGATACCTAGCGAGGTCAATCGACGACTCTATCGCCGCGGCCGATTCGAACGTGCGCGATCGCGAACCGGCTCACCCGGGGCACGCAAGGCGCAATAGAGAATCAACAGCACTAACACCACTTGCAGTATCGTCATTGGGCCTCCACAGTTCACTACTTAAACAAGTCAGAGTTTCTTTAGGCGATGGCATTGTGCGGCCGGTCCGCGGAGCTCGATATCCAGACCGGCACAGGCGCAGCACCAGAGAGCTGCGCCCATCGTTCCGGCTGGGGGAGGAACTTGAGGATCCTGAATAAAGCATCGAGGCTGGCGCCCTTTTCAGGCATACCCGACCTCCATCCTGCGTCATGGCTGCTGCAGAAACTGGAGCAAGTATGCCGGTCTATTCGTCGCGGCGATGAGCAATATTGCTCACAATTTGGGCTTTTCTTGCGGGGAGCGCTTTGGCGCGTTGACATTAAATTCGGATTGAGCACCGCTCCGGTGGAGTACATGGCCAAAGAAGCGGCGCAGAATTCAAGACAGGCGGTCTGGGTGGGGCTCATCGTGGAGGATCACATTGAGCAGCGACTTATGGACACGGATGCGGCCGTCGTATTCCACAAAGCCGAGCTTGCGAAATCGGTTCATGAAGAAGCTGACACGGGAGCGCGTGGTGCCGATCATCTCCGCCAGAGTCTCCTGCGAGATTTTGGGAAGCGTCGTTTCCGGGCTGCCGGGTTGGCCAAATTCCGCCATCAACAGAAGAATCCGCGCCAGGCGCTTTTCACTGGAGTTGAAAAGTTGATCGACAAGATCGGCCTGAATGCGCATGCTGCGGGCCAGCAGGAACTTTAGGAAAAGGTCGGAGAATTCATGCTCCTCGTGCATCACGCGGATCATCTCGTCTCGTGCTATTTGCAGGGCAGTACAGGCGGAAAGTGCCGTGGCCGTCGCCAGACGCAGCCCTTGCGGCGCTGCAAGCGACTCTTCTCCAATAAAATCCCCCGCCCCGAGAAGCGTGATTGTGGCTTCCTTGCCGACTGCAGAAACCACTGTGACTCTGGCCCGGCCTTTTTGGAGATAGAAGACCGCGTCCGCTGGATTTCCCTGCGTAAAGAAGGTCTGCTTGGGCGCCAATTGCACGATTCTTCGTCCCAGGCCGGCATTCGCCAGAAAGGCGGCTGCATCGAACGCGGGCTTTTCAAGCGTGACCAAGGATCAATTCTCCTTCCGAATGCAAAATTGGCTCGTGAATCTGCTTCAGAAACGCGGCCCCATCCTGCCAAGATCAGGAATCCAATTTGAGAGTTCAGCCGGGCATGATCAAGACAAGCCTGGCGTAAGCAAAACAGACAGGACGCACAAGATCCCGCAAACTTCTCATTTTGCTTAACATTTACAAGGCCCGCTTGACTGCACAGCCCCGGCGGAAGCTTAACACAAGGCTATGCCCTGGGAGCCCCGGGCAATCTGTTCAATTTTGCTCACTTTTCTCGATTATTTTCAAGACCCAGCGCGACCCTCGGCGCGGGAAAGTTTTGCCTTCCCTGGCGCCAGGGGAACCGCAGGGGATCCCCCTGATTGCCGCGGCACCGGCTCGCGAGATTGTGCAGTCCGCCGCAGAACTCCTCCGCCAGCATCGATCGATGGGCCGCCATCGATGGGCCGACATGCATTGAGAGAGTCCGATTGCTCAGACACTGCCGCGCAGCGCCACTAAAGTGAAGTTACCTTGTGCGCCTCAGTGCGCGGAAATCAAATGACGCTGCGCATGGGTAGAAAAGGGTGAAATCAGTGAAAAAATTCATGACGTTAGTGGCATTGTTCGGTCTGGGCGTAGCAAGCACAGCCTGGTCGGAAACTCGCGAAGAAGTGCAGAACCGGCTGGACAATGCAACGCTGGTGCTGCACCAGATCATGTCCGCGCCGGATAGAGGCATTCCGGAAGAAGTGCTGGAACACGCACGGTGCATCGCCGTTGTGCCGCACATGATCAAGGGCGGCCTGGTGTTTGGCGCAGAGAACGGCAAGGGCGTCGCCACCTGCCGCACCGCAAACGGCTGGAGCGCGCCCGCGTTCTTTGCCATCACTGGCGGAAGCTGGGGATTGCAGATCGGCGTCGAAGGCGTGGATCTGGTCATGGTTTTCCAGGGTGACAGAGGCATGCTGCGGTTGGAAGAGGCCAAGTTCCAGATTGGAGCTGACGCTTCGGCGGCAGCCGGGCCGGTAGGGCGCCATGCCACTGCCGACACCGACTGGAAGCTGAATACCGAAATCCTGACTTACTCGCGCGCCAAAGGCGCATTTGCCGGACTGACTCTAACCGGCGCCGATGTTCGCCGCGATGATAGCTCCATGGATGAATTCTACGGGCTTGACGTCTCCACACACCGCGTTCTGCGCGGCGAAGTGGCCACGCCTCCGTCGGCGAATCCGTTCATCGATGCCGTCAGAGACGCAAAGGCGCAGGCCATTGCTTCGAATTAACAGGCGTTTGTAAATGCGTTGCGTGCGCCTGAGCCGGCTCCCCCGTTTCAGGCGTTCGCATTCGAGAGAGGAGTTGGTTATGCTTTGGACAATTATTGTCATTCTTGGGATCTTGTGGCTTCTGGGCTTCACCCTTCACATCGGCGGCGGCCTGATTCACATTCTGCTCGTCATCGCGTTGATCATGCTGGTCTTGAACCTGGTCACCGGACGGCGCAGCGCTTTATGATGCGGCTTGAGCGTCGGTCCTGTTGGCCGGCGCTGCTGCGCCAAAGTTCCCCAGCCTGAGGGTTCGAGCCTTCGCGGGGAAGTGATCCCTTTTATACAGTCTTCACTGCCCTGCGGAGTAATCTGGTCGTGGAGTAGTGCGCCGGCCTGAACGCAACCGCATTGGCTTGCGATGCACTGGAACCTGTCACCGAGCCAACCCTGTACATGCTCGCCGGCCGTCCTTCTTCCCGGAAAGGTGGCCGATGAACGCCTTGCTGATCTACCCTGAGTTCCCTGAAACCTTCTGGAGCTTCAAGCACGCGCTCAAGTTTCTGGGCAAGCGGGCGGCGCAGCCTCCTCTCGGTCTAATGACGGTTGCCGCGCTGTTACCCGGGGCCTGGAAGAAGCGGCTGGTAGACACCAACGTAGAACTCCTGCGTGACCGCGACCTGGCCTGGGCGGACGTGGTTCTGCTGAGCGGGATGCACATTCAGAGCGAGTCTCTGCTGGCCATTGTGGAGCGTTGCCGGGCACGCGGGCTGCGCACCGTGGTGGGCGGACCCATTTCGAGCAGCGTGCCGGCGGTGGAACTCAAGGCGGACCACGTGGTGATCGGCGAGGCGGAAAGCCTGATTGGCGAACTGGCGCGGGAGTTGGAACAGGGAACGGCGCGGCCCGTGTATCAAGCCGCGGAACGGCCTGAAATGTGCACCAGCCCGCTGCCGGACCTCAGCCTGATCAAGATGAAGCGCTACTCAACCATGACCGTGCAGTACTCGCGCGGCTGCCCTTTCAACTGCGAGTTCTGCGACATCATCGAGATCTACGGGCGGCGTCCGCGTACCAAGGCCGTGGCCCAGGTGCTGGCCGAGCTGGAGCAGTTGCACGCGGCGGGCTGGCGCGACTCCGTGTTTATCGTGGACGACAACTTCATCGGTAACAAGGCGCGCGCCAAGGAACTGCTGCGGGCGATGGCGGAGTGGCGCACGCAGGCCGGGGCGGGTTTTGAGTTCATCACCGAAGCCTCATTGAACCTTGCCGACGATACGGAGCTGATGCAGTTGATGAAGGACGCGGGCTTCAAGTCCGTCTTCCTGGGCATTGAGACTCCCGATGAGTCGGGCCTGATTTCGAGCAACAAGCTGCAGAATACGCGGCGCAGTCTGCTTGAGAGCGTGGAGAGGATCCAGAGCTACGGCATCGAAGTGATGGGCGGCTTCATCCTGGGCTTCGACACCGACAAGGAAGATATCTTCGACCGCATGGTCGAGTTCATCGAGAAGAGCGGCATTCCGATCGCCATGGTGGGGCTGCTGCAGGCCATGCCGGGAACGCAGCTCTTCAGGCGGTTGCGGCGCGAGGGCCGAATTGTGGACGGGGGCGGCGGCAACAACACCTTTTGCGAGCGGCTCAACTTTCTGCCCCGCATGGATGCGGCCAAGCTGGTGGAGGGCTACCACGAGGTAATGAAGAGGATTTACAACTGCGAGGCCTACTATGAGCGCGTCAAGCTTTACCTGAACCGCGCACATCCCAAGCCGGCGAAGCGGGCGCCGGGAGAGCGTGCGAAGAAGCAGCCGCGCGAGCCGTGGATGACGCGGGACAACTTGCGCGCCCTAGTGAACTCGATCGTGCGGCAGGGAGTTTTCGGGCGGCACCAATGGAGCTACTGGAAGTTTCTTGCCGAGGCGGCGACGCGGTATCGCCGCTGCTTCGGCGCGGCCATGACTTTGGCAGTGATGGGCTATCACTTCCAGGTGATGACGCGAAAGCTGTCGAAGGCGACCGAGGCTGCGGCGCAGCCTGTCAAATCCGCCGATCTCCTGCTCAGTGAAACCGGCAGACGGGTGCCCTAGGTCTTGTCCATCCCGTACATGTCGCTGGGCAACCCGCCCCATGGCGTTCGTCTGCGCACCGCGTGTCCGTAAATGCCCCGCGAACAAAAGCGGCGGAGCTGGTATGCTCCGCCGCTTGTTGTCGAAACTGCTGTATGATGCAGCAGCTACAGTTCAATGCTTACCGCCGCCGCCTTGATGTCCACCGCCACCGCCGCCGTGAGACCCGCCGCCGCTAGGAGCTGCGTGCGAAGCCGGCGCTGCATGCGAAGCTGGCGCGTGCGAACCTGAACCCTGGGATGGGCGCGGTGCGCTGGCACGGGTCGCTGTGGGACGACCGGCGCTGGGACGCGCTCCGCCGGAATGAGAGACCGCGGGGTTGCCGCCGCCACGGGCTGGGCCGCCGCCGCCGCGGGCAAAGTTGCTGTGATTGGCTGCCGCGCCGCCGCCGCCGCGATAGCTACCGCCACCATCAGAGCTGAACCTATGGCCGCCCCAGCCGTGGCCGTAGCCCCATCCGGCCCATGGGCCCATGCCCAGAAAGATGCCGTTGTAGAAGTACCCCGGCCCATAGAAGCCGTAGGGCGCGCAGGCGTATGGCGAATAGTCGTAATAGCCGTAGGAACAAACCGGCTGAACACCAAGACTGACATAGACTTGTGCCTGAGCCGCTTGTGCCAGGGCCAGACCGACGAGCAGTGCCGCCGTACCGAATAGAATCTTGATTCCACGCATAGGACCCCCTTAAGGTGCCTGTGGTTGCCTTGTCGGTGGGATGCTTTGGCGCCGTGAAGATCAAACCGGCAACAGCAGCCTACATAAGGGGTTGAATCAGTACATGAATTCCCATTACTTGATCGGGTCCATCATTTATCTACCCTTACATGGCTGAATCTAGTCTCTAGGCAAGCATTCGTCTGAGCAATAGGAACCACGCGCTCGAAGTCGGTTGCCGCAGAGGCGCCAAATCGTATCTGGATTCTGGCCGGTGAACGAGGGGCCAGGGAACGAGCAGGTCAAAGGCCGCAGATCAGTTGATCAGAGTTCGGCCTTAGAACGCATAGGCCGCGACCAGTTGGGGTGGGCCGGCTTCCCCGCGAGTCACTTCTGTTTTGAGGACCATCTCCAGGTTGGCTTCCTTGAAGCCCGCCGGAACAAAGTGTTCAATTTGGCTGAGGTACTGCGGCGATGAGACAAACTCACCCGCGGCCTCCGTGCCGTAGGGGCCAATACCGGCAATCATCAAGACGTTGCCGTTTGTATAACTATCGTGATAGCGAGCCACAATTCCGTAGTCGACGGAGACTGATGGATAGGGCTTGGAATAATCCACACTCCATGTGGAGTCTTGCGGGTTCTTCGTATCTTGAATTCTGGCCAACGTGCCGGGCACGAAGCGAAAGCGAAGCGCATTGCTCAGTTGCATCGTCCAGATATTATTCAGGGCTCCGACGAGGATTACGGTCCGTCCACGAAGATCCGCCATGCCGGTTGACGAAGCTTCCTTGATGAAATAAGTCCTGTTGTTCTTCTGAAGGACATTCGTTAAACGCGAGATGGCAATTACGTCTGACAGCGAGACATGGTGGTATGTACCGATCATGTGATCGGAAAGGCTGGTTTGCGGCGATTCCGGCGAGACGAGCCACGGCTTGCCGCTGCCAGTCACAATAAGGACATGATCTTGTGTCTGGACTAACGGAGCCCATAGCTGCTCCATTTGCCTGGTTGGAGCTGCGCGGTGAACGAAATAGGAGGCCAAGACTGCCAAGATTGCGAGCACACAAAAAGACAATACGAATGGCGTGCGCAAAAGTGTCTTCGGAAATGACCGACTCAGCTTGTCTTCTGAGCGTTCATCGGATTCGACGGCATCGGGCTTGGCCGACGCGTCAAGGATCGGCGGTTCCGATTCTGCGCCGGTTTCTGCGAGAGACTCCTCCACGGAAGCCAATGCCGGCCTCGAATGGTTAAACTCTCTGCTGAATTCGGGAGCGTAGGATCCTGTGGGCAAATCAATTTGGATTCTCCGCTCTTCCCCAGCCTCGTGGTAAAACAGGGCGATCCGCTTGCGAACTTCGCCGGCTGTGACGCGCACGACGGGATCGGCGTTGGTGTCGTAATCAGGCTGCCTGCCGAAGACCTCGACGCCTATGGTGCGCTCCTTCAATTCATCTACCTGACCATCCAGGCTCTTCTCAACCACATACTTCAGCAGAGCGGGGTAGCGCTTGCTGTTGCGAAAATGCGGGCTCGCGAGGAGTGCATTCAGCTCGTCTTCTACAAGTCTGCGTTCCGGGCTGGTTTTAGGCGCCCAACTTTTGGCTACCAACATCTTGCAGTGACCCTCGCGGCAACCAGAATAGCGCATTGCAGGAGGAAAATGTGGCAGGCAACTTGAATTCGGCCCCGGCCGATTGCCATGGGAGGCGAGCCGTTTTAGCGTAGAGTTCAAATTTATATGTTGATTATAAAAGGCTTAACTGTGCGTCACGGGTACTATACCGTATAGCCCTACCCGGCATCACCAAAAGAAGATTTAATCCCCTATCGAACCCAGACCATCCGGTTTTTGGCGGCTAATTCCGCCGCCGGAAGTCCTTAGTTGCAGCCCGATGCGCGACCTTTGTCCACCGTTTCACAACCAGGATTCACTCAAGGAGGCGCCCTAGGCGGACGCATGAAAAAAAGACTCGCTGTTGACACTTCGAACTTGCAGCGCAAGCGCGGCGGAAGCTGGGCAAGCGCTGCCACCATTATGCTCGGAATATTTCTCTGCCTGGGATGGGCGGCTGTACGATCCGCCGCACAAGCCGGCGGCGCCATCGAAGGTACCGTAACCGACACAAACGGCGCGGTCATCTCCGATGCGACCGTTACGGCCACGAATGTGAGCACGGGCGTTTCCACCAGCCGTACGACCACCTCGGCCGGCTTCTTCAGCATCACACTGCTCATTCCGGGAAAATACACCGTGACGGCGTCTAAGCCTGGCTTTGAGACATTCAATCAGGAAAACTTCGTCATCGACAATGAACACGTCTCCGCCTTCAATCCCACACTGAAGGTTGGCGCCCAGAGTGTGACCGTCACCGTTACGGATACGCCGCCCGCCCTT
>Ga0181520_10013314_pt1 | contig 10398 bp, 13 predicted proteins | sample PEATcosm2014_Bin_29_FD_132451 | JGI IMG/M metagenome (GOLD analysis project Ga0181520, IMG submission 132451) | Peatland microbial communities from MTU Mesocosm Facility, Houghton, MI, USA - PEATcosm2014_Bin02_30_metaG | ecosystem: Environmental > Terrestrial > Soil > Wetlands > Peat | place... | reverse complement strand
AGGTCTCTCCCGCAAGGGATAAAACGGTGACTGGTTAGCCAGAATCGGAGCCGCGCCTCAAAGGTTTGCAGCGGAAGAGTGGTAGGACACTCCTTTAGACCCCAAGACTCCACTCTTTTGAGGGTATAAATATACTTGACAACTCATCGCGTTTCGGGCATACTTGAAACATGGAACCGACCACACTTCAAGAAGCCGTCCTCTACTTCGCCGATCCCTCCAACTGTCGGGAATACCTTGTTGCCCGCCGCTGGCCCGATGGAGTGACCTGCCCACGATGCGGCAGCAAGAAGGTTCTGTTTCAAGCGAAGTATAACCGCTGGCAGTGTGGCAGCAAGCATGACCTCCGTCAGTTCACAGCGAAGACCGGGACGATCTTTGAGGAGTCGCCGCTGGGCCTAGACAAATGGCTGATGGCGATGTGGATGGTTGTGAACTGCAAAAATGGTGTGTCGAGTTACGAGATTGCCAAGGCAGTTGGCGTCACTCAAAAGTCAGCATGGTTTATGGATCACCGCATCCGCGAAGCGCTGGGCATGGCATCGAAGAACAAACTTTCCGGCGAAGTTGAGGCGGACGAAATTTTCATCGGCGGCAAGGCCCGCAACATGCATATCGCCAAGCGACAGCGCCGCATCACGGGCACCGGCGGCAAGGATAAAACTGCGGTCATGGGCATCCTTGAGCGGGGAGGTCACGTTCGCACGATAGTCGTGCCCAACCGCAAGCGCGCTGCACTACAGACCGAAGTCCGCAAGCATGTCGAGGCGGGCGCAGCGCTCTACACCGATGCCCTGCCGTCCTACAGCGGACTCGCTCAGGAGTACGCCCATGCGGTCGTAGATCACGCCGTCGCCTACGTTGACGGGCGCGTGCATACCAACGGCCTTGAGAATTTCTGGAGTCTCCTCAAGCGGGGCATCAATGGAACGTATGTCAGCCTCGAACCGTTCCATCTCTTCCGGTATTTGGATGAGCAGACGTTCCGCTACAACCATCGCAAACTCACCGATGGTGAACGGTTCAATTTGGCAGTACAGGGGATCGTCGGCAAGCGGCTTACATACGAAGGCTTGACCGGCAAGGTGGCAGCCAGACCGTGCTAAACGGCAGGGGCGCGGGAAGAAACTCGTCCAGTAATCCTCAGAAACGTACCAGTTTTATAACGATCCACAGGGTTGTGTTGATCGGTTAGAGGCCGTGTAATCGAGATAATGAGCGCGATACCTAACCTCAGTCCGCCAGCCAAGGCCGAAGTTGCCATTCGAGCACTTGCGCTCAAATACAGTGCCGATTTGAAGTCGAAGATGGACGGTCGAGTAATCGAGATGGAGGAGGATGACGACTCCCACTACCTCATCTATCAGGTGTTGGGGGTGTCGGATGAAGAGGGCAAACTGATTGACGTTTATCAGAATAAGGGTCGATTTCTTTATAAGTATGCTGGGTCATTTCTGGAAAACGCGGCCAAAATATGCTTCCTCGAAAAATTCCCTAAGTCCGGCTCTGTCCGTATCCCAAATACGGTAGGCGCACGCCCGAAGACGTTCGAGATCGATTGTCTTGTCGAAAACACCCGTGCCGTGGAGATCAAATGGCGAGACGCCACGACGGACGGCGATCACATAACGAAGGAGCATACTCGCTTGCAGGCTATAGCGAATGCTGGTTATCACCCTGTCCGGGTAATGTTCTACTATCCAAATCGTACTCAGGCGATACGCATCCAGAAGACGTTGGAAACGCTTTACCATGGTCTCAATGGCGAGTATTTTTTTGGTGATGCAGCGTGGGAGTATGTGCGCACACAGACAGACGCGGATTTGAAGGGAATTTTGGAACGAATTGCCGATGAGAACCGAGGGAAGGCATGAAACAAAAGTCCCAAACGCTTCACTTAGGAGATTGTCTTATAGTTCTCAAAACACTTGAGACTGGTTCGGTTGATCTTTTCTATATTGATCCCCCATTCTTCACCCAGAAGATTCATGCGCTGACTACGAGGGATGGCAGTACACGTTACTCGTTCAAAGACCTCTGGTCATCTACTGAGGGATATGGTGATTTTTTAATCGACAGGTTGTATGAGTGCCGCCGATGCTTAAAGAGTACAGGGTCTATATTTTTTCATTGTGACGTGAATGCCGCTCATATCGCACGGCTAGTGTTAGATCAGATTTTTGGGTCACATAACTTCCAATCCGAAGTTATTTGGAGTTTTCGGAGGTGGTCAAATTCCAAAAAGGGCTTACTCCCGTCTCATCAGACAATTCTTTTCTATTCACAGTCTGAAGCATTCAAATTTAACAGCATGACAACTTCCTATTCGGAGTCAACTAACATAGATCAGATACTACAGAAACGTGTCCGAGACGAGCGTGGCAAAGCCATCTATGCGAGGGACGATGCCGGTGAACCGTTGACGAATGGAGGGAAAAAGGGGGTTCCTTTAGGGGATGTGTGGGAGATTCCCTATTTGAACCCCAAAGCACGGGAGAGGGTTGGCTACCCCACCCAAAAGCCAGTTCTATTGATGGAAAGAATAATCAAGTTGTGTACAGACCCAGGTGATCTCGTTGTTGACCCGTTTTGTGGAAGTGGCACAACCTTAGTTGCCGCTCATTTGCTCGGTCGCCGTGCTATCGGCATCGACAGCTCGCAGGACGCAATAGATTTGGCTCAACAAAGGCTCGCCAATCCCATCAAAACGGAGTCGCGCTTGTTGGAGCGTGGACGTGAAAGTTATGTCCGAACAGATTTGGAACTCCTAGAGTGCCTAAAGGGACTTGCTTATCATCCGGTACATCGGAATAAAGGCATAGATGCAATTCTGGAGGAAGAATGGTCTGGAATGCCAGTCTGCATACGGATTCAACGTCCAGACGAGACCATTGAAGATGCTGCGATGGCACTATATGACGCCGCCGAGCGAAAAGGGGGGGCCAAGTTGATACTCGTAGTTATAGAGCCTCGGTGGGGGTTGCTTGGAAAGCAGAACCTACCTGTCACTGTCACGTTGGTTCATTCCACGTATGCTGCAATTCGCAAGTCCCTCAGAGAGTCTCACGCAATAGGGTTCCCGCAAGACCAAAGAGTCGCTGTATCTGCGTAAACCTAAAACGCTCCGTAAAAGAAATGCACTCAGTTCTTGAAAGGCATTGCATTATGAAGCCACTACCAGCCGCACCCCACGTCCCCGGCAATACCGATGCAGAGCGGATGAGCAACGCACTCCGCGCCGTCCTGACCGTCTCCAAGCACGACCTGCTCAAGCGGGAAGCGCGGCAGAAGCGGAAGTGTGAGGGGAAGCGGGCAAAACAGGAAGGCTGACGCCCGCGAATTTCCGCCGAACACCGCCATTTCCCGCCGATGAGTTGGCAAGTATGTTCTTACCCTAAATAGGCTAGGTCGTCCGAGTCCCGGAAGGGATTAGCAGTTCGGCGGATGGGTGAGAAACCCACGCGGCAGCGAGAGCCAGCATAAGCCCTCGAAAGAGGCATCACCTAGTGCAGACCGCCATGCCGGTATAGGAATCCGGCCCACTGCAAAGATTTCCTATAAATAGAAGGCACGACCGGCAGTGGCTCTCAACTTAAGTGGGAGCCATTGCTGTTTTATGTTATGCTGTCCATGTGAGCCGCAGGATAACCTTGGCGTGGCTCAGTGATGCCGCCAGCATAGCGGTTGCTTATCCTACCCGAAGAAAATTAGGAGAGTTTATGCCCGAAGCGATTCGTACCCGCTGCAAGTTCCGTGTGGTTAGCGTCGAAAGCGTCGATCACTGCGTAAAGTCCGAAGCTGTAAACGAGGGAGAACCCGGATTCGATGATTTGTCTGAGTATTCTCAGGCAGTAATCGAGGGGAAAAAGGTGAGGTACAGGCAGGTAGCGTTTGCCCAAAACGTCCGCCTCGCTGCCCAGCATGATCCCGACAACAAGGAAGACGTAAGTTTTTCTGAGGCCACTCCAAGCGGAGAATGTAAGATTTATGTGAGCAACCCCGCCATCGTAAATTCGTTCGTGATAGGACGCTCATATTATTTGGACTTGATTCCTTGCAAGTAAGTGGTATGATGGATTCGCGGTCGAAAGTCCGCATCAAACAGGGAGCGTACCGCTCCTAATTGTGCCTGCGTACATAATGTCCTTGCACGAGCCACGAGTGGCCTCAGAGATGGGGCCATTCGGGTTTTATCCTGACGCGAACAGGATTATTTACATTTTACTCTTGACAAAGAAGATCAACTTCGCTACATTGACAAAAGAGACATGAAGACTCATTCGGCCACAACGCGAACCTTTACACCAGCGGCACAACCGCAGGGTCGTAATCGTGCGCCCGGTGGCCATCTTTCTCTCGACTGACATTTATAAAACAGCGAGCATTAGATGGGGTCACCGGAGAAAATCTGGTGGCCCTTTTGAATTGGAGTGACAAGTTTTTGCGCGGTAGCATAATGGGAATGCACTTAGCCGTTAACTAAGGTGATAGGAGTCCGACTCTCCTCTGCGCAGCCAGTTTAGATTTACGCTCTCCTCTAGTGGGAACCAGCGAATGATTTTTGACAATTGATTGATCCGGGTTCGTCCAAATGTGAGGATTTTAGGCTCTGAACCTAAAGATGGGGGTCAGAATCCTCCACCCGGAACCAAAAAGTTTCACTGCGGAGTTGGGTGTGATGACCTGACTAGCGGCCAACCAATGCGAGGATATGCCCTCGACCGCAGAAAGTTTTGATTCGGGATCGTTCAATGGCAGGACGGCTTCCTTTGGAGAAGTCTATCGGGGTTCGAGTCCCTGTCCCGAAACGCGGGGTTCGTATAGCGGCTAATACGGCAGGCTGCCAGTCTGCTCACGACGGTTCGAGTCCGTCACCCCGCTCCAGTTTGCAGGCGTGGTCCAACGGCTACGACAATTGATCCGTACTCAATTTATTCCGGTTCAAATCCGGACGCCTGCTCCAAAATAAACACTGTAGGGCGCAGGATTATGTGCTATATTCCAAGTATTCGGTCTGGTATGGCTGGGTAAGCCGAGGCAGGACGCGGCGTGGCATGGTCAGGTGAGGTCAGGCACGGCGGGGTCAGGCGAGGCATGGCATGGGTAGTAAAAAATAAAAGAGGAGAGGTGCGATGACAAATACGATGAACAAAGCGGTTCTAGTCCTGAATTCGAGCTACGAGCCGATCAGTATTCGTAGTTGCCGTCGCGCCTTAACTCTTGTAACCAAGAATCGCGCCGTAATTGAACAGCACAATGGTAGAGAAATTTATCCGGGGATAATGTTTCCTTCGGTTATTCGCTTGAAGGAGTTTCGTTACATTCCTGTTCGCGTCCAGATTCTTAGCAGGAAGAATATCTTCTTGCGGGATCGTAATACCTGCATGTACTGTGGCGTTGTTTTCCATCCGTCGAAGTTGACGCTGGATCACATTGTACCTCGGGCGCAAGGAGGAAAGGATTCTTGGTCCAACTTAGTTGCCTGCTGCTCCTCTTGCAACAGGTACAAGGCGGACAGGACACCAGAGGAGGCGGGGATGAAGTTGATCCACAAGCCGCGCGCGGCGTCGATACATACGAGTAGATTTATACTCAAATCTATGGGCGAAGAGGACCCTCTGTGGAGGGCTTATTTGTACTTTGATTCGAAGGAAGATTCGAAGTATGTGACAAGGAATTAGCGCGATTGGTGCAGATGGCAAGCACACGACCTTGGTATGGTTGAGACTTCGGTTCAAGCCCGGAATTGCGCTCCAAACCGTCTCGCATAGGGACAATGGTCGCCAGACCAAGGGCCGTGGAAGTCGGCCCAAAAGATTCGCACTGAAAGCATTGACGGCGATGCATCCGGTTTGTACCCGGAATAATTCGGTTCAACTCCGAATCGGTGCTCCAAGATGTGGCGGTTATAGTTTAGTGCTAGAACGCTTAGCTGTGGCCTAAGTCGCCGGAGTTGGATTCTCCGTAGCCGCCCCAAAAGATGTGGGCCGCAGGACTACATGCGGTGGTCGCCTCTCTTGCAAAGAGGATATTCAGGTGGGTTGGATTCCCACGCGGTCCACCAAAGATTAGAGGAGGGAATTATGAGTAGGAGTACAAGTATTCCTGTCGAGTTCGATCAAGAAGGAAGCTACGGATCAGTGACGGTAGAGACTGTAACCTGCACTCACTGCCGAAGTTCGGACACTGTAAGTTTCGACTTCTCCGATGGTCGCCACGAAGTCTTCAATGACAACGAGTGGGCGGCTATGACGAAAGCAGATGATTTAGCCGACTGAGCTAGTGTGGTCATAGCTCTGGTCTGAAAAGCCAGCCAAATTCGTTCGATTCGAATAGTCGGCACCATAGTTTTATCTGTGCGTAGCCTAGTCTGGTCAGGCACTCGCCCTGGGAGCGAGTTCACGGGGGTTCGAATCCCTCCGCGCAGACCATCTCAGTAGTAAAGTTTGCGCCCGTAGCTCATTTGGATCAGAGCGTTTGGCTACGAACCAAAAGGCAGGGGGTTCAAGTCCCTCCGGGCGCACCATAAATTAGTCCTTGCGCTTTCGGTTGAAGATATGGTAGAGTATTTGAAGTTGCACGAAACGTAACTGAATAGTCTTGAGCCGGACTGTAAGCGGCCACTAATTTTATGACCAACAGGACCAAAAACGTCGAAACCATAGTCCGCATTAAGCGGGACGGGTGGGATATGCGCGTTTGAGGGGTCTGTCGGCAACACCGTTTTATCAGACCCCGGCTCAGGCTGGGGTTTACTTTTGCTCGTTGACAATTGATTCACAAGTTTCATGGGAGACGCGCAGGGCGCTGATTGGATTCCAAACCCGATCTTGCAGAGTTCGAGCCTCTGGTCTCCCGCCATATTTGGCTCGTCCCTCTGGTGAGGACGCAGGATTCATATCCCTGTTTGCTGAATTCGATTTTCAGGCGAGCTACCATCATTAGAGCATGTGATATAATCGTTATATGAGAGAAATAGCAAAACCACCATATGACGGCTACACGATGTATCGAGTATTCCACAAGAAAGAGAACCGATACTTTGCGGTGCTTGTATCCCCTAATCACAGAACAACAATAGCTTATGCCAAGTATGTCTTAGAGACACATTTGGGAAGAAAACTGAGAGGCGGGCATCAGGCTCACCATAGGGATGAGAATACGACCAACGATGTAATCTCTAATCTTGAGGAGAAGCTGAAAGAAAAACACCTCAAGGATCATGGTGATGCTCTGACTAGAAAAGGCGTAATTCTAGACTGTCCAGTATGCGGCAGAGAATTTACAGTCGAGTATCGGCAGACACATTGGGGGAAGAAACAGGGCGAAAGAACAACGTGCTCGCGTCCTTGTTCGAGAAAGCCCTCACGGAATAATGATGTGCAGGTAATAAAAAGTGAAGTACGTTTAGCAAAATAAGTTTTGGAGGACGGCTCAGGTGAGCGGCGAGGATTTATATCCCTTGATTGTTGCCTGCGGACTGCGGGTGCCGGGATGGTTCGATACCATCGTCCTCTACCAAAGTGGATCGGTACGTTAGTTGGTCAAACGACCTAACTCTTAATTAGGTAGCCGCAGGTTCAAATCCTGCCCGATCCACCATCATTTTTAGGAAGCGTAACTCAACAGGCTCAGAGTCCGGTCTTTTAAACCGCGAGACGGAGGTTCGAGTCCTCCCGCTTCCACCATCATCACGGCCTGATAGCTCAAAGGGATAGAGCCAGTTCTTCTAAAACTGTGACCCGTGTTCGATCCACGGTCGGGCCTCCAAGTCATGGCGATTTCGTACAGCGGCTAGTACGCCTGCCTTTCACGCAGAGAACAGGAGTTCAACTCTCCTAATCGCTACCATCTTTGCTCTCGTCTTACCAGCGGCTAGGTGGCTACCTTCTCACGGTAGAGACGCGGATTCGAATTCCGCCGAGAGCACCAAGTTTGACCCCGTAGCTCAGTCGATAGAGCGGTGAGTTCCTATCTCACAGGCCGCGTGTTCAATCCACGCCGGGGTCCCCATTACGCGCCGTTCGCCTAGACGGATATGGCATCTCGCTTCGAACGAGAAATAAGGCGGGTTCGACTCCTGCACGGCGCTCCAGTTTGGCTCTATGATCTAACGCTTATGATGATCCTCTGTCTAAGGATTCGCCGGGGTTGGACTCCCCGTAGAGCCGCCATATTAGTTTTGGGGACGTGGGCCAGCGGCTACACCATCTGCCCTACAAGCAGACATTCCTCGGTTCGAGTCCGAGCGTCCCCACCATCCATCTTTATAGACCTGTCGTATAGCGGCCAATACGCACCCCCGATTAGGGTGTCACCTCAGTTCGAGTCTGAGCGGGTCTACCAATTCAGTGTTACTATTGTCGGGGAGGATTAACCTAATGCCGATCTACATGGTTTCATTTAATACTTGCGATTGCTCTCCTGTTCCCGATATGGCGATCCGCGCTGAAAATATGGTGAGCGCAGTGATGCAGGCGCAAGAGAAATTGGAAGTCATCCAACAGAAGGCTGAAGAGGCTCACGTTGATATGTGCTGTGATTTTTCGATTGAGTCCATCGGTGAAGTAGGTTTCGAGTTGATGGACGAGGTGGGGATTGAGAGTGTTGTGGAGTTTTGGAAGGATGTTGTGAAGAAGTAATGCGGGAGGTGATGCACGGTGTATCAGTAGTCCTCCAAACTACCGCCTAACGGCCAGCCGGTTCGACCCCGGTCTCCCGCTCCAGTTTAGGATTGTGGAAATAAAGCGCAGATTTTGCTTGACAAGTTTTAGAACTGCGCTTAGAGTTGTGAATGTTGAGTTTGAGTTTCCCGCGACGGCGGGGATCAGCAGGGGCACCGCAAGGTGTAGAGCATACGGAATGCAACGTCCCCGCCTTATAAGCGGGATCACATGGCGCGAGAGTGGGTTCGATCCCCACCGTACCCTGCTAAGTTTAGAAGTACAAGTTTTGTATGTGGCCTAGAAGTTCAGTCTCGCTCAGGGCATGACTGAACACTGCGATCCTGATCGCGGAGATGGGCGGAGGCCAATAAGCCTCCTACGCGGGGTTAGTTTACCGCCGTACAGAAAGTTTTAGGTTTACCTACAGGGAGTCGGATAAAACCGGCTCCCTTCTTCTTGCTCGGAACAGGATGCTTGACGGAAGGTGAAAATCTTGGTATCTTACACCTAGCGCGTCGATTTTCCTCCCTTTCCGCGCAGCCGCGTTAAAGCGGATCAGTCCACCTCCTCCCGGTCGTGCTGATCCGCTTTGGCTTTTTAATGTGGGGTTTTATGCGGCGACTAACTCACGCATGGCGTCGTAGGATTCCAACTCCGAAACAGGAACAATCTCGTAGAACCCATCATCTGGCCAGAAAACAAGAGCTTCTACAGAGTTTAGGCGCACGACCGACCCCGGCGTATCCATGCCGTTGTAGTTCCTGCGCTGTACTTTCGCTCCGAGTTGGATGCTCAGTGCCACCATATAAGTAATATGATGCGCGAAACAAGGTAAAGAGTCAATACTTATTTTCTATCGGAACGGGGATACCGAAGGATAAGCCTATCTCTCCAGATCGGCCACACGCTTCTTTAGTGCCGTAGCCAAATCAGGAAGATCATGGAACGACCATAGACCGTTTTCCTTTGGCCCACCATGTAAAGCGTTGGCTATGTCGTTTAGGAGGTTGCTCAGTCGCTCATTGAGGGCACGCAAGTCGTCAAGTTCCTCGTTCAAGCAAGTCAAGCATAAGTCTCCCTCTTCGAACTCGTATCCGTCAGGAACATAGACAGATTGATTACAGTTTGCGCAATCGCTCATTTGCTTTCCTTTATCTCTTCCAGTTTATCCTTGCACCACTTGATCTCATCGCGGTTTTCCTGCGTCTTGTGCTTCGCGTATTTCTCTTCAGCAAGAGCTAGACGCTCTCTCACATTTTTCCTGACCGCTTCCCATCCGTAGGTATGAGGGAAGCACTTGTCAGACGAGTGAGTTACCTTTGCATTGCATCCCTCTACTGGACAGTTCGGCCATGCGTCAAACTGTTTCTGTGTGAGAGTGGGGGTAGTGGGGTGATGGTTCACGGTCGTCATAATTTCTCCTGTTCTCTCCCTATAAAAACCCTGTCTCCATCCACCTTGAACCATCTATCAAATTCAAACATCTCAGCCTTTTTGATCGTGTCGCCGATGACGTATTTGATAAGATTTTCAGGCGTCATATTCTCCAAGGTATACATGTCGAAATCCCTGCGGAAGTACCGTCTCTCTGACTGGCGGAACTTCTTACCTATTAGCCTAGCTCTACTCACTGTTACCCGTATATCCTCGTAGGCGAGAGGAGTAAAAGCCGCGTTCTCCGATTCGTAGCCTTCGTAAACCACTTCTACCACAAACCCGTAGTTATTCTGCT
>Ga0181520_10013313_pt1 | contig 10398 bp, 5 predicted proteins | sample PEATcosm2014_Bin_29_FD_132451 | JGI IMG/M metagenome (GOLD analysis project Ga0181520, IMG submission 132451) | Peatland microbial communities from MTU Mesocosm Facility, Houghton, MI, USA - PEATcosm2014_Bin02_30_metaG | ecosystem: Environmental > Terrestrial > Soil > Wetlands > Peat | place... | reverse complement strand
GCCCAGCGCAGTTCCACACCCCAGATGTGGCTCACAAAATCCTGCACGTTGGCCGTCCCGCCAATGTCGCAAGGGAGCTGGAGCAGCGCGGGGTTCGCCTCCAAGTGTGCTTTCCAGAATGCGGACGCTTCATCGTTCCAGGCGAGCAGTTCTTCCAGCGAAACGCCGTGAGTCATCATTCACCTCAGTCTCCAGTAGCTCTTTGGGTCAACTCTTCAGCGCGCGATGGCCGATGTCTCGGCGATAATACATTCCCTCAAACTGGATCTCTTCCATCGCCTGGTAGGCGCGAGCCAGAGCCTCTTCAAGGGACGCAGCCGCGGCGGTAACACCCAGGACCCGGCCGCCGGCGGTGACCAACCGATCTCCCTGCCGGGCAGAGCCGGAGTGAAACACCTGGACCCCGGGAATGCGCGCTGCCGAGTCAAGACCCGTGATCGGAAAGCCGGTTTTGTAGCTGCCTGGGTAACCAGCAGAGCTGGCAATAACGCAGACTGAGGCCCCCGGCGCCCAGCTTAGGGATGTCTCGGCAAGTCGACCGTCGACACATGCCTCGAGTGCGTCCACTAGCGGGGACTCAAGGCGCATGAGAATGGCCTGTGTCTCAGGGTCGCCAAATCTTGCGTTGAACTCCAACACCTGCGGCCCGCGCGCCGTCATCATCAGGCCAATGTAGAGGACGCCGACAAAGGAGTTGCCCTCGTAGGCCATTCCCTGCAAGGTGGGCTCCGCGATGTGGCGCAGGATCCACTCGGTCATCGCCGGCTCGAGGAGTGTGTCGGTGGAGTAGACGCCCATCCCGCCGGTGTTCGGTCCGGTGTCGCCCTCGCCGATGCGTTTGTGGTCCTGGGCAGGCGCCAGCGGGGCAACGTGTGTGCCGTCGGAGAGGCAGAGGAAGCTCACCTCGTCCCCTTCGAGGAACTCCTCAATCACGACCTGCTGCTCTGCGGCGCCCAGAAGTTTGCCGCTAAAGAGCCCCCCGGCTGCCTCGACGGCGATGCGGCGCGAGTCGCAGATGACCACCCCTTTGCCGGCGGCAAGTCCATCGGCCTTCACCACAATGGGTGGATGGAACTTCTCGATTGCCTTCTCAAGTTCGGCGGGACTGCTGCACACGGCGTACTTCGCGGTAGGAATATTGTGGCGCTGCAGAAAGCGCTTGGCGAAGCCCTTGCTGGTTTCCAGCATGGCGGCGGCGCGGCTGGGACCGAAGACATGCAAGCCCTCCTGCTGCAGCGCGTCCACCAGGCCGAGGGATAGTGGCAGCTCCGGGCCGACAATCGTGAGGGAAGGCTGCTCGGCGAGCGCGATGTGGACCATCTCGTCGAGGTCCTTCAAGTCGACGGACACACACCTGGCAACCTCAGCGATGCCGCCATTGCCCGGTGCGCAAACCACCTCGTTCACCCGGTCGCTGCGCCTCACCGCCCAGGCCAATGCGTGTTCGCGCCCACCGGAACCGAAGATCAGCACTTTCATGATTACTTCCCAGTCTTCCAGATGTTACCTGAGCCTGAAAGGCTATATGAGCAAAGGTGGGTTGGGAAGTCAAACCGGTAGGACTCCGCGGCCCGGCGTTCCAGGGGCTAACTCCAGTGTTCCCCTATACTGAGGCTTGGCAAGCGGCGGGCTCGAGACCTCCGCTTGACCGAAACTTGCGCCCCGGGAGATTTGCACCGTGGTTGACACTCGCTCCAAGCCGTATCTCGAACAGATGGAGGCCGAGGCGCGCCGTGAGGGGCAGCGGAGACGGTACAAACGCAACCAGGTCTTCGGCTTGATGCTGATTGCGGCGGCAATCCTGGTCTGGTGGTTGTTTCATACCAACCCTGGATGGATCTTCCCGCCGGGATGGTGGCGGTTGTGACCCCGGGATCTATGAACCCTCATCTGGCGTGGGACTCTGGAGCGCCGGGCATTTCGCAAGAGGGTCTGCAGGGCAATCCGTCGAATGCGGACAGCGAGCCCCTCGCCATAGTGGTTCTGGGGCCGACCGGAAGCGGGAAAACCGCCCTTTCGTTGAGCCTGGCGGAACACTTCAGCGGCGAGATCGTCAGCTGTGATTCGGTGGCTGTTTACCGGGGGATGGACCTGGGCACCGCCAAGCCCTCGCTCGAAGAACGGGCGCGAGTGCCGCACCACCTCATCGACGCAGCCGATCCTGACCAGCCGTTCACGGCGGGCGAGTATAGCCGCCGGGCACGGGCAGCGCTGGCCGAGATCGCGGGGCAAGGACACCTGCCGATTGTCAGCGGAGGAACAGGGCTGTATCTGCGGGCGCTGATCGATGGGATCTTTCCCGGGCCGGGGCGCCAGGAGGATTTGCGGGCTCGGCTGCGGAGGAGCCATGCGCGGCACGGCGAGGGCTGGCTGCATCGCATGGTTGCCCGGTTGGACCCAGTGTCGGCCGCGCGGATCCACGCCAACGATACCGCCAAGCTGATACGGGCGATTGAGGTGTGCGTTGCCGCCGGCAAGCCGATGTCGGCCGCACAGGCCCGCGATCCGCTCCAGGGCTTCAGAATCCTGCGCATTGGACTGAATCCACTGCGACCGGCGCTCTACGAAAGGCTGAACCAACGGGCGGAGGCGATGTTCAGGTCGGGACTCGTCGACGAGACGCGCGGCCTGCTTGCGCGCTACGGGCCGGTCAAGGCGCTGGATTCGCTCGGCTACCGGCAGGCGTTGGCGGTCTTGAGCGGGGCGCTGAGCGTGGAAGCCGCGATTGCCGCCGCCCAGCAGGGTCATCGCAACTACGCAAAGCGGCAGTTGACGTGGTTTCGCCGCGAGCCGGAGGTCCATTGGTTCCATTCCTTTGGCGACGAGGCCGGCGTTCAGCGCATGGCCCGCGAACTGGTTGCCTTGAGGATCTGAGGGATCGCGCCGCCCTCGCGCGCCCGGTGGTAGAACCGCCAACCAGCCTCCAAGCATCCGTTAGACTGAACGGTGGAATGGGCTGCTCCAGAGCGGTTTTAGGGAGCAGCAGGAATGGAGTTAGATTGGCAGAGACAATCCCTGTTTCGGAGACACTTTACGATGTGGCAATCGTTGGCAGCGGGCCGGGCGGGTATACCGCGGCCTTTCGTGCGGCGGAGCTTGGGCTCAAGGTGGCGCTGATTGAAAAAGAGCAGAAGCTCGGGGGAACCTGCCTGCACGTCGGCTGCATTCCCACCAAGGCACTGCTCTTCAACGCCGAGGTCTGGGACCATGTGCAGCATGGCGCGGAGTTCGGGCTGAGCTTTGCCGGTGGCGTGGGGCCGAGCCTGGATTGGGCAGCGGTGCAAACGCGCAAAGACTCGATCATCACAAAACACGTCAAGGGCCTCGACTTCCTGGTGAAGAAGCACAAGGTCACGCGTGTGGCGGGCTACGGACGGCTCACCGGGCCTGCAAAGGACGGAATCCATGCGGTCGCCGTGACGTCGGCCGCGGGCCAAGTGAGTGAAGTGAAGGCGAAGAACGTGATTCTGGCATCGGGTTCTGAAGCCAAGTTGCTCCCGGGCCTCGCGGCCGACGATCGCATCTTGACCAACATCGAAATTCTGGCCATGAACGCGGTGCCGAAGTCGCTCATCGTCATCGGCGCGGGCGCCGTCGGCGTCGAATTCGCTTCGATCTTCCATACGTTTGGCGCTGAGATCACGATCCTCGAGTTCCTGCCGCGCGTTGTGCCGGTTGAAGACGAAGAAGTCTCGAAGGAGCTCGCGCGCCTGTTCAAAAAGCGAGGCATCGATGTGAACACCGGCGCAAAGGTTGAGAAGGTGGAGCGCACCGAATCCGGCGTCCGGGTGAGCTACACCGATCAGAATGGCAAGGCGCAGGCGAAGGAGGCGGAGAAGGTTCTTGTGGCTGTCGGGCGCTCCCCGAGAACCGCTGACCTGGGACTCGACAAGACCCGTGTCGAGCTTGATCGCGGGTTTGTAAAGGTCAATGAGGCGCAGGAGACGGCCGAGCCCGGAATCTTTGCCATCGGGGACATTGTGGCCGGACTGCCACAACTGGCGCACGTGGGCGCGATGAGCGGCATGATTGCCGCAGCCAAAATTGCCGGCGTGGCATTCAGGCCGGTGAGGAAGGACCGTATTCCCTCTTGCACCTATTGCGAGCCGCAGGTGGGCAGCGTGGGGCTGACCGAGGCGCAGGCAAGAGAAAAAGGCTACGAAGTTCAGGTGGGCAAGTTCCCCTTCGCGGGCAACTCGAAGGCGACCATTCTGGGCTCGCACGACGGCTTCGTGAAAGTCGTGGCGGAAGCGAAGTACGGCGAGATCCTCGGGGTGCACATTATCGGCCCTCAGGCGACGGAGACCATTGCAGAGGCAGTCGCGGTGCTCGAGCTTGAGGGCACGGTGGAAGAGATGATGTACACCATCCATGCGCATCCCACGATTGCCGAGGCGATGCTGGACGGCTATGGCGCAGTGAAGGGGATGGCGATCAACGCGTAAAGAGATGAACAGGTATTGCGGGGCAGGACGGCCGGATCCGGATTTGTCTCAGAAATGAAGCGGGGAGCGGGGTTGCATTTGCAGGCGAAGAGTCCTTCGAAATCCGGTCGAATGCCGCGCCCGAGCGAGAGCTTCGGTTTGTCCCCTGCTGAATTCAGGACGCTCCGTTCGCTCAAGACGCCGGCACGGATTCAAAAGTTCATCGACGCACTCGATTACAAGTACGAAGATACGGCGGGGTCGCCACGGCGCGTGCTGCGCGAGCGCAAGGGGCACTGCATGGAGGGCGCATTGGTGGCCGCGGCAGCGCTACGCGTAAACGGCTACCCTCCGCTGCTGATGGACCTTGAGGCTGTGCATGACGACGACCACGTGCTGGCCCTTTATCGCGAACACGGCCTGTGGGGCGCGGTTGCCAAGTCGAACTTTGCGGGACTGCGGTTTCGTTCGCCGGTGTATCGCACCCTGCGCGAATTGGCCCTCAGCTATGTGGAGCACTGCTTCAACCTGCGTGGAGAGCGCACGCTGCGCACGTATTCGATGCCGGTCAACCTGGCGCCGCTCGACCGCAAGGGTTGGATGACGTCGGAGGAAGACGTATGGTGCGTGGTGGAGCAGTTGATCGCGGCAAAGCATTATCCGCTCTTCCCGGACAAGGTGGCGCGCTCACTGCCGCGGCTCGATCGGCGCAGCTTCGAAGCCGGCTTGCATGGCCGGGTGGAGCACTGAAGCGCGACGCCCCTCGATTCGGAATTCAAGGGGCGTTCATGACTACCCGATGAGTGCACGTGATTGCGATCGACCGCCATCCCAACGGGTCTCAGTAGTGTGACTGAGGCGGCCTGACTTTGAGGATGATGGGCTTTTCGCTCTCCTGCGGGGAAACCATCACTGGGGGCATGGCTACGGCGGTCGGCAGCAGGAAGTCCACGTCGCAGCCTGCCCACTGCGAACAGATCACACGAGCCTCCCGCAGCAAAACAGCCTTTGAGCCAATGGGCAGCACGGTGGGGAACGGGTGTGCCTGCAGAGCCGGGGTGAGCGAGTTGAGCGCCTTGTCGCCACCAACCATCGTGACGCGGGTGGGCTTGCCGGCCGTGAATGCAAAGACGAAGAACGCCGTCCCGTTCATTTTCGTCGTGCGGATCGCCGGATGCAGCTCAACCAATTTGTCAAGCTCCTCGCGCAGGCTCCCCGTGTATTGTCCGTTATTGAGTGGTGTGGCCTTGAGTTCGTGGCCGGTGAGGTTTCTGTAAGCTTCGTCGAGCTGATCATCGGCCTTGGGATTCGGTGCAGATTGCAGGCCGAAGGTGCCGGAGACGGTTGATATGCGCGTCAGTTCGTACAGGTGGGCCGCGGCCTGCTTGTCGCCTTTGGCCTCGAGAGTCTTGCCCAGGCGAAAGCCGCTCTGGCGATCCTGGCTCAGACGCCAGGCGGCGCGCAGATAGCTTTCTGCAGTGGCCAGATCTTTGTTCTTGAGCGCGGCCCAGCCCAGCGTCGACCATGTGCTCGACAGGCCCTGCATCCAGTAGATCGAGTCAAGATTGCCGGGCGTGAGCGTCGCCGTCTTCGCCTCTGCCGCATCTACGGCCTGGCGCGCGAGGGAGACAGCCTTGGCTAAATCGGCGGCCGCCGGGGGTGTGTTGGCATTGAGAATCTCTTCGGCGGAGTGGGCCGGCTCCACAACATCCATGATTTGCTGGCGGAGTTCCGGTTTCAGCTGCAAGGCGCCAGCCATGTAGTTTGGTATGTACCCGCCGGATAACGGTTTGGAGGGTACTGGAAACTCTGCGCCGGCCGACAAGTTGATGAGCCGCATGGTTCTAACTTCATCGGCGTAGATGGCACGTCGAAAGGCGAGATACTTGTCCCATTGGTCGAGCGGTACTTCAGTCTTCTTGACGATAAGGCGGCGCTCGCCCGTGAAAACGTCATCTTTAAATCCATAGGTCGACTTGAATTCAGCCCAGTCCTCTTTGAGGGAGATGCCGTCAGCAAGCTCAACGATCCATCCCTTGGGAAGCTCAACGGAGCTCGAATAGACAAGTTCTCCGGGAGAACCGAGTTCGACCGGGTCGGCGGGCTTCTTCTCTTTGATGCCGGGCATGAGGCCCAGCCCGGTGGGCGGAAGCGCGGGAAAGATAAGGTGGTCGTCCCACTCGCCGAATTTCTCGCGGGTGTAGTCGTAGGAGAACTCGAAAGGCTTTGCCGTCTGCTCAATCTCGGAGATCTGAGGATTGGAGACTTCGCCGCCGAAGCCGATCCCTTGAGAGAATCGCTGCATGGCCTCCTTCAATTGAGAAAGCGGCACCTGGCGGAAGACTGTCCGGAGCAAAATCTCGACATCGCCGTGATACTTCTGGGCGACGTGCCCGGTGAACCGGCCCTCGCTTGAGAGTTTGCCATCCACCTGGAAAAGGGTGGTCTGCGGGCCCGGGAACTGCGCGGGCGTGCGCTCAAGGTATGCCGGCTTTGCGGTGGGGATAGCGAGGGCTTGCTTGTCGCGCAACGTCGGCAGGATGACTCCGACGGGCGCCACCTCTTCGGTGGAATCCATCCAAAGAATCTTGCCGCCGCTCGGGACCATGGTGATCACATGATTAAATTGCGCCGGTGAAGGTGTGTCGGGGTCGAGCTCGCGGCTGGCGGAGATCAGCACCGGCCACGCGTCGATGCCCACGGCCTTGAGCTCAGCAGCCAGCAGCGTGTGCTTGTCTTTGCAGTCGCCGTATTCGTTGGAGAGGACGTCATCCGCGGGGTGCGGCTGATATCGACCGATGCCGAACTCCAGCCCGACGTAGTGGATGTGGAGCGCGACATCGTTGAAGATGGCGTGAATCTTGTCTTCATCCGTGGTCATGCCCCTGGTGAGCGCGGTTGCCTTGGCTTGCACGGCCGGCGTGATTGCCAATGACTCGCGCTGCAGGGATTGATACCAGGCGCCTACCTGCTGCCAACTCGAGAAGGTGGTAAGTTGCACGGACGGCTTGATGTGCTTGGTTGACTTGGGCGGGGCATCCGGATCGGGCCGTGCCAGGTTGGAACTGGACCAGTGGTAGAGCTTGCGGCCATTGACCACATGGATGGCGGGAGGAAAATCGGGGCTGGCCACGGTGAAGAACTTGTCAGAGGGCAGGTCGAGGTCAAGCTGTTCATCGAGGAGGATGAGGTTCTTCTCAAAGCTGTACTCAAGCCAGAAGTGGCCTGGGACTTCTGGCTTGATGGTCGTCACCGTTACCTGGTACTCAAGCACGTCTCCCACGCCCAGGCCCTTCACGGCAACGTGCTTCTGGTGAATGTCAGAGTACATGGGCGCCGTTCGCGTCACATCGGCGGGCAGGTCCTGCACATTGTAGGCTGGCGTAACGACGACGGTTCCATCCGGCTTGATGACGCGCATATAGCCGATGTCCACCTGCTGGTTCAAGGCCGTGTAAGTAAACGTCAGGACGGCCATCTCCTTGACTCCGGCGTCGGCCAGAATGCGCACGCGGGCAGTGGTCTGGCGCGTGCCTGTGCCGTCGGCCTCCTCGCGGATGCGCGTGAGCATCTTGTCGAAGACCAGCGCTTCTTTTGAGAAGTCGCCGGGCTTGGAAGCTGTGGGCTTTTCGGCGGTCGCCGGTACGGGAGCGGATTGCGTGGCGGCAGTCGGTGCCTTTGGCTGCGATCCGTTCGTCTGGGTCGCAGGCGCGGGAGCCGTCTGCTGCTGCGCAGGCGGAACAATGTCGACCACACCGGAGTTGTCCTGCGCGCGCAGCGCAGCCGAACTGCAGAGCGCGGCGACGGCCAGAAGCGCGGACGGCAAAAGAAACGAAGAAGTAAGAAGACGCTTCGGCGTGGCTAGAGCGCTGTGCATAACGGTGTCACCGGAATACTGGAACGATACCTGAAGATTTCGGCGCTATCGGTGACTGCGCTACAACACGGTAGACTGCGCTGCCACCAGCTCTTTGCACTTCGCAATGAAGTCGGCAAGCGGAATGGACCCCTGGTCGCCTTTGCCGCGCGTGCGGACGCTGACGGCATCGGCCGCTTCTTCCTTGTCGCCGAAGACCAGGATGTAGGGCGTCTTCTGGTTGGCGAAATCGCGTATCTTGCCGTTCATCTTTTCGTTGCGGTCGTCGACTTCCACGCGGAGACCGGCGGCCTGCAATGCGGCCTCGACTTTTTTCGCGTAAGCGTGGTGCCGTTCGCTGATGGGAACAAGCCCCACCTGCACCGGCGCCAGCCATAGCGGGAAGGCGCCCGCGTAGTGCTCAATCAGCACGCCAAAGAAGCGCTCCACCGAGCCGAAGAGAGCCCGATGCACCATCACCGGCTGATGCCGTTCGCCGTCCTCGCCTACGTACTCAAGTTCGAACCGCTCGGGCAGTGTGAAGTCGAACTGGACGGTGGAAAGCTGCCAGAGGCGACCGAGAACGTCGACCAACTTGATGTCGATCTTGGGGCCATAGAAGGCCGCTTCGCCAGGGATCGTTTTGTAGGCAATGCCTTTTCTTTCGAGCGCCCTCTTCAAAGAGCTCTCTGCGAGTGCCCAATTCTCGTCGGTGCCGATGTAGTGGGCGCGATCATTCGGGTCCCAGGTCGAGAGTTCGACCTTGAACTCATCAAAACCGAAGGTTTTCAGCACAGCTTCGGCAAAGTCGACGCAGGCGACGACTTCGTCCTCAATCTGGCTTGGCATGCAGAAGATGTGAGCATCGTCCTGCGTAAAGCCGCGTACGCGCAGCAGCCCGTGCATCGTTCCCGATCGCTCGTACCGGTAGACGTTGCCGAGTTCCGCGTAGCGCTGCGGCAGGTCCCTGTAGCTCTTCGGCGAATTCTTGTAGATGAGAATGTGGCCGGGGCAGTTCATCGGCTTCAGCCGGTATTCGGCGTCGTCCAGCTCCATTGGCGTGTACATGTTGTTTGAGTAATGGCCTTCGTGGCCACTGACCTTCCACAGCTCGCGGCGCATTACATGAGGCGTAAAGACCAGCAAATAGCCGCGGCGCAAGCACTCGTCGCGCATCCAGTCTTCCATCACCTTGCGGACGATTCCGCCTTTGGGGTGCCAGAAAACGAGACCGGGGCCGGCCAGTTCCTGAATGCTGAACAGGTCCAACTGCTTGCCCAGAACGCGATGGTCGCGCTTGGCCGCTTCTTCGAGGCGCGCGAAGTGCGCGTCGAGGTCCTTCTGCGAAAAGAAGGCTGTGCCGTAAACGCGTTGCAACTGGGGGTTCTTCTCATCGCCCAGCCAGTAGGCGCCTGCCAGCGAAAGCACTTTGAAGGCCTTTACGCGGCCGGTTGAAGGCACGTGCGGCCCGCGGCAGAAGTCCACGAATTTGCCGTTGCGATAGAAGCTCACTTCGGAGCCGGGCTCAGTGAACTTGGTCACGAAGTGCGTCTTCATAAAGTCGCCGTCGCGCTCGAATTCGGCCAGCGCCTGCTCGCGCGGCTCATAGATGCGGGCAAACGGCTCGTCGCGCGCCACCACTTCCTTCATCTTCGCTTCGATCGCGGCAAGGTCTTCGGGCGTGAAGGGTGTTGGCCGATAGAAGTCATAAAAGAAGCCCGCATCCGTGGCGGGGCCGTGGCCCAGCTTGGTTTCAGGAAAGAGTTCGAGCACGGCCGTCGCCAGCACATGTGCGGCCGAGTGGCGCACCACTTTGAGCGCCTCCGGGTCCGTCTCCTTGATGAGCTCGAGGCGCGTGTCCTCGGTGAGAGGTGCGGATAGATCGACAAGGCGCGGCCCCGCGCCGCTCTCGGCTGCATACATCGCTGCCTCGGCGCCTTCGGACTCCTTACCGGCTACCAGCGCGGTTGCGCCAGTCAGCGGAGTGACGCGCGCGACAACCGAAGCGGCGGCGAGGCGGGGAGAGATGGCGTTGGCGATTTCAAGGGGCGTCGTGCCGGCAGGCACTTCGCGAATGGCCCCATCCGTAAGGTGTACGGCGATCGTCTGCTTGCTCAT
>Ga0181520_10013312_pt1 | contig 10399 bp, 7 predicted proteins | sample PEATcosm2014_Bin_29_FD_132451 | JGI IMG/M metagenome (GOLD analysis project Ga0181520, IMG submission 132451) | Peatland microbial communities from MTU Mesocosm Facility, Houghton, MI, USA - PEATcosm2014_Bin02_30_metaG | ecosystem: Environmental > Terrestrial > Soil > Wetlands > Peat | place... | reverse complement strand
TGGGAAGACGAAGGCCACATGTTTTTCTCGCAGCATGACGTGGATTTTCAGCCGACGGCGCGGGACATCCGCGCCCCGCACGTCATCCTTTCCCAAAACCTGCATAATTTTTTCCAGCAGGGCCACAACGAGCACGCCGTGGAAGCCGTGTTCGCCGCCATGAACACCTACCTCTTTCACACCAACGGCGACCTGCTGACCAACCGTTGGGCGTCCGACCACATCGGCGAGATCAAACATTTGAAACTCACCACGGACGGACTTTTGAAGCCGCTCCGGGACAAGGACATTTCCTTTTGGGAACGCCGACCGGAGGAAGTCGAAAATGTCGGCAAGATTAAGATTACCGAGGAACAAAAACGGGGCCTGCCCCCGGAGGATTTTGCCAAGCTCAAAAGGGGCGGGGACGGAACCTGCGAAGCTGTCCTGCTCTGGCTGTCACACCAATTTACCACCAATCACCACCGGAATTTCTGTGTGGTGACGTTCGCGCAGGAAGAAAGACCCGAAACCAAAGAACACTGATAAAACTATGGCTGACTACATGCAAGAATTAGGGGATAAATCCCTGAAATGGACAGAAAGTGCCATCACCGCCATTACCAAAAAAAGCGCGGCAAGCTTTTGGGCCAAATTCAAGCGGCACCTGTCCACCGCCAGCGAGCCGCTTTTGCGGAGGGACATGGGCGAGCGCTATCTGTCCGCCGAAGCCCATGGCGGCGGCGCATCGCTTTGGTTTATTGCGACGGCGGTGGCGCTGGCCGTGCCCGAGCTGCGTTCCGGGGCAGCCATCCTTTTTGGCATGGCCAATTGGTATCGTGCCGAACATCTGTTTAGCCATTGGCTGCCGACCTTGGTGGTCGGGGGAGCTTTCAGTTATTTCCATATCAAGTTTGGCCTTCAAAGCCGGGCGCTCATGGAACAATATCGCGCAGCAGGAACCCCCTATCATACGCAAAGCCGGGGAATTCCCCGCTGGGGCGACAACCAACGCTTTGCCATCATTGGCATTGCCGCCGCGTTGCTCCTGTTTGACTTTCCCGCCGGTATCCTGTTTATCGCTTCCATCGGCATGAGCGCCAAGCTCGGTAGGGAACAGCAGGCGGCCATTCGCTCCCGCTACCTTGACGCGCTCGATCAAAGAATTGAATCGGAATATCTTGAGGACGCCATTCTTGGAAAATGTCCGGCGGAAATCACGCAGTTGCACCGACCGTTGCCCGCGCACATGAACGCCGATTTGCGGAACAACATCGCCGCCGCCGCCGTAGGCAAGCCGGTGACCATCATGGCCAAGGGGCCGAGGAGCGGGGACGCACCGCCCCCGGCGGAAAATTCCGGCGGCAAAGGCGGCAGTCACATCGGCGTCAGCCCGCAGCCTTCGGGAAATCCGAGAGGGGGAGCGCCGAGCGTGGCCAAACAGGAACCGCTTGAAACCCCCATGGCCCAGCCGAAACCCGAACAGCAACCACCAGAATCATTCACTGCCGAAAGCCCGGCGACCCCGCAATTTGTAAATCCAAGGCCAGGGACACCCGGTATGGCCACGCCGAAACCCATTGAACCCGTCCAACCGCAACCGGAAGCGCAGCGCCAGAAAACCGGCTTTTCGGCCCCGACAGAAGCGGCAGCGAAAGCCGCCCCGTCCGCCACGCTTGCCAGTCAGCCGACAGCGAAATCAAACAAAAAGCTTTTCACCGGCCTCATCATCGTTCTGGCGGTGGCCATTGCCGCCGGAAGCCTTGTTCATTTCTGGCCTGCCAAATCAAAGCAGCTTTCGGGCCAGGTTGCAACCCGCACCGAAAACAGCCCAAGCGTGCCAGCCGAGGCAATCCCGAATTGGCCGCACCCCGTCGCACCGGTTGCCCAGCCGCAGCCAGTTCAATCTGTAGCGGCACCGGCGACCGATACTGCCTCCGTCGCGCCAACAGACCCCCAAGCCCGAAAGCTCAAAGAAAGACAGCAGGCCCTTGAACAAATCGCCGTTGAACTGACGAATCGAATCACGCAGCTTGCCAAATACACAGCCGAGTGCGAAGCCAGGCTGGACACCTACGACGGCAAGCTCGCCAGCTTCGGAGCCGATGACCGCGCGGTATTGAAGCATAATAGTGACAGTGCCCGGAAGACGATTGAGAACAATCTAAAGAACCAAGCCGAATCCTTGAAAGGCTACCAGACTGTCTTTGGTGCGCTTTTGGCAAGACCCGAGGCAGACCCGCAGGTTGCCATGCAAAGCCTCACTGACTATTTTGCAAGGATGGACAAGATTCGTGGCGAATTTACCGGCATCTTCGCCGGCTTGGACAAGGATTTTACGCCGGACCCCCATTGAACGGAATTGGCGACGGCAGTCAGTAGCAAAGTTAGAACTTCACCTTTTGCGCCATTGCCGCGGAATGTTCGCGGCGCAAATGCCCGTATGTTTTCATTGCCAACGCGCCACCGTCCACATGTCCAAGCCAGCGTGAGACGGTCGGAATGTCCACCCCGGATTCGATGCAGCGTGTCGCGAACAGGTGACGCAAATCGTGGTGGGTAATGCGGTAGATGCCCAAGAGCTTACAGGCGCGAGTCAGTGATTTTTCGCATTCCCCGACCGAGCAAACAGAAGATTCGGGCGGCGGGTTTTTGGTTTTCAAGCGAGTCAGCAAATCATTCATCGGCGGAATGATCGGAACGAAACGGAAATCCGGCTTGCTGGTGGCTTTCGCACTCTTGCTGTTATGAACCCGCATTTCCATCTTTTCAAAATTCACATCATGCCATTGAACAAGCCGCGCCTCTTCAAGCCTGCAACCGGAAAACGCCAAAAATCGGATGAAGTCGGCGCAGCGGTGGGCCTGCCCCGCACCGCTGGTTGAAACTTTGTCGAGCAGTGCGTCAAATTCTTTGCCTTCGGGCAAATGAAGTTCCTTTGGCTTGACGCCCAACCTTTTGACCTTGTATGCCGGGTTGTCGTCACGACCGAGCCCGGCGCGGGCCAAGATCATTCGGAGTGTGCCAAGCGTGTTGTTGAAGAATTGTTCATCGTAATCGGCGCTGAAACGAGCCGCCCAAGCACGGCAATCGGCCTCAGTGATTTTGTCGGGGCGCAATTCGTCAATACCCGTCCAAGTTCGCAAAAGGGCCTTGATGCAGTTGCGACGGTAAAGCTTGCTGCCGTCCATTAACGCATAATCGGCGGCGACCTCTGTCTCATATGCTGCCCGCGCTTCCCCAAAGGTCCCGGTAATGGGACGGTTTGCCGTCTTGAGCTTCTTTTTAATGAAATCTGGCAGACGCAATTTGGCCGTGGTGAAAACATCTGTCGTCAAACTCGCCCGAAAAATCTTGCCCTCTATTTTTACTCTGCCAAAATAGACGCCCGTGTTGACGTATTGAAGCAAGTTTGGAACTTTTGGAAATGAGCGCCACTTGCCATCTGGTGAAAGCTTTACGTCCCGGTTGGTTTTTGCAGGTTTTGTATCGCTGACTGTAGTAGGTTCTGTTTCCATAAACAGGATAATTTTGCGGGATACAATGGCGGGATACAACGCAAAAATCGCAAGCCGCAAAATTTTGCTGAAAGGCTTGCAAATAAACGATTTTGCCTCGGTAGCTCAATTGGTAGAGCAGTTGACTCTTAATCAATTGGTTTGGGGTTCAAGTCCCCACCGGGGCACCATTTTTACAGGGGTTTTTGCAAATCCCGCCCCTCGCCTTCGAGGCGCGCAGCCCCAAAAGTAACCCCGGATTTGTCCGGGGCGGCGCGAAAATCTTCCAAAATAATTGTCCGCCACCGAGCACACCGGCGGGTGATACGATGTGTCGGGAGCCAAGCGTGTGTATAACGCGGACAACAATTCGCATTGAATTTGCACCATCGGATCCTCGCTGACGACCAGTTCAACGCCCCGGTTGGTCTTCCCTGTCCAGACAGCGAGCTTGCCCGCGTTGCCGAATGATTTCCATGACAGTTGCGCAATAGCGGGCAAGCGCCGCCGGGAAACCGGGGGTAGGCAAGACCAGAGCCTCAAGGTGTGGTTAGCCCTTTGCGGATGGCGTATTTTGTCAGTTCGGCGACGCTGTGCACACACGCCTTGCTCATGAGCCGTTTCCGATAATAGTCCACGGTCTTGACGCTGCAGCCGAGTTTCTCCGCAATTTGCTTGGTGTTGCAGCCGTCGGCCATGAAGGTGAGAATGGTGGTTTCGCGCTCGGAGAGAAGCGAATGCTCATGGGGCTCGCCGCCGGCCCGTATCGCCTCGTAGCTGTCAACCAGCGCGGCCACCACGTCTTGGGAAAGATAGGTTTTACGCCGCATGGCCCGGAGGATGGCGGTGTGCAGCTCACTCGCCGCCTCGCCCTGAAGGACATAGTTGCGAATTCCGGCGGCCAGCGCCCCGTCCAGATGTTCCCGGTCCACCGCGCCAGTATGAATCACAATGCGGGTGTCGGGATGCTGGCGAAGAATTTCCCGGGAAAATCCTACGCCATCGCCGTCCGGGAGACCGATGTCCATGACCACAAGATCCGGGCACAACTCACTCGCAAGCCGCAACGCCGTGGCACCATCACCAGCGTCGCCCACCACCTCCATTTCCGGCTCCTGTTCCAACGACAAGCGGATGCCATCCCGCATAAGCCGGTGGCCGTCCACCAGGAGGATACGGATCCGGGGTTGATTCAGATTTGGACGTTTTCGCATGGCCTGTAAGGCGGTTTGCCGTCGTTGTCTTGCCCAGTTGGGCGGTTTTTCAACCGCACGCGCAGCATACACCGGCGCACTATCTGGCTAGACCCGGTTTGATCAGAATAGAAGCTCGGCCCCGGTTCCGCAACTGCTTTGCCCGGGCGGTGCGTCCAAGGCGCACCGCCCCGCCACGATGCTCACTGGTCAGAAATCCCGGAAATCGCCTTCGAGGGGAATCTGATCCCGGCGCGCCGCCACCTCGGGCTTCGACCCAACCGGAACCTGGCTCCGGCCATTGACCGGCTTGGCCGCCTCCGCGTGTTTGCCGTTGCCATTGACGGCTGGCACCGGCGCCGCCTGCTTTGGAGCCCGAAAGTCGTTCTGAACTTTGTAGGCGCGTTTGGTCGCTTCGCCCGCGCCACTCGTTTTCCCGGCGCCGCTGACCAGTCGCACGAGTTCGTCCACGGCCTGCCGCATTACGTCAGCTTGCGCGTTCAGTTCCTCCGCGGCCGCCGCCGATTCTTCCGCGGTCGCCGCGTTGGATTGGGTGACTTTGTCCATCTGTTCGACCGCAGTGTTGATTTGCGTGATGCCTTGGGTTTGCTCGCGCGACGCATGGGCCACCTCCGAAACCAGCTCATCCACTTGGCGCACCTTGGCAACAATCTCGTTGAGCGTCTGTGAAACCTTGGCGCTGAGGTCCACGCCCTGGCCTGTCTTGCCGATGGCGCCTTCAATTTTAGCGGCTGTTTCCTTGGCTGCCTGCGCACTGCGCTGGGCCAGATTTCTCACCTCGTCCGCCACCACGGCAAAGCCCATGCCGGCCTCGCCCGCGCGGGCGGCCTCGACGGCGGCGTTCAAGGCCAGAATGTTGGTCTGAAACGCGATTTCATCAATGGTCTTGATGATCTTGGCAATATCATCGCTGGACACCTTGATGGCTTGCATCGCCTGACTCATGACCTGCATGTCGGCGGCGCCCTTGTCGGCGGCCTGCCGGGCCTGTTTCGCCAGATCATTGACCTTTTCCGCGTTGCCGGCATTGCGTTTGGTCATGCTGGTCAGCTCTTCCAGCGACGAACTGGTCTCCTCCAGCGAGGACGCCTGTTCGCCCGAACCTTGGGCCAGGCTTTGGCTGGCGGCGGATACCTGGCTGGAGGCCGAGGCCACCTGGTTGGCGCCGTCATGCAGCGACGATGAGACGCGATACAACACGCGGTTTAATCCCGTGACGACCAAGCCTGCCAATAAGACGCTAAGGACCAGTTCGCCCACCAGAATCGCGCCGAGGATGACCTCGGAACGCCGGGCACTCTGCTGGATGGAACCGGCGGAATCGGTCGCCGCCTTGGTTTCCAAACCATTGAATTTCGTAGCCAGTTCGTCATACGCATTGTAAGCCACCCGGCCGGGGCCGAGCATCTGGTCGAGCGCCTCCTCACTTTTTCCCGCGTTGCTCAATTGCAGAATCGGTGCGCGGGTGGTCAGGTAATCCTGTCTCGCCTGCTTCATTTTTTCAAAGAGTTGCCGCTCTTCCTGGCTGGTGGACAGCTTGTCCAGCTTGTCCAGTTGGCCGCTGATGGCTTGCCCCGTCTCCTCCATTTGCGCGTCATAAGTATGTTTCGCGTCCAGATTCGTTGTCAGCACATCCCGGATCAGCAGCAGGTGGGCCCGGGCAAGGTTTTGCATTACGTCGGAGGACATGGCCAGGCCCGGAACGCTGTCGTTGCTCACATTATCCGCGGCCGTTTCAATGTGGCGCATCGAATTCCAAGCGACGATTCCCATGCCGGCACTAAGTACCACTAAGACAACGAAGCCAAAGATGATTCGTTTTGTGATGGTCCAATTTTTCATAATTTTTATTCAGTGGTTGTTTGGTTAAATTCCTTTGCAAGGCTTGCGGCTCTCCATCGAATCGGTCCCGACAATGCTGTCAATGTCCAGAAGCGTCTTGACCGCGCCTTTCACCTTGGCGATGCCGATGATGTAATCGGTGGAAACCTGTCCGCCAAAGTCCGGCGGCTGTTCTATTTCATTTGCGCCAATGTTGATGACTTCTTCGACCCCATCCACCACCAACCCCATCTGGGTCGTCTTCTTGTCGGTCAAATTCACCTGCACGACCATGACACAGGTCTGACTGTCCTCGTCTTTGATGGCCAGTCCGAAGCGTTTCCGCAAGTCCATCACCGGAATGATCTTGCCGCGCAAATTAATGACTCCGCGGATGTGCGCGGGCATTTGCGGCAGGGACGTCACCGCGGTGTGCTGGATGATTTCGCGCACCTTCAGCACATCAATGCCGTAGGATTCGGTTTGGAGCTTGAAAGTGAGATATTTGCCGGCCAGGGCACGGCTGGTGCTCATCGGTGTCAATGTTGTTTCGGACATAAAGTTTTCCTGCGGACACGGTCACTTTGTCTTACAGGTCCAAGTTTCCCGCCTGCTCGGCATGTGATCGTGCTCAATAGCAGTCATCGGCTTTTCGTTGGATTCATTGATTAGGCAAAACCCAAATCCACTTTTAGGAAAAACCCAAGCCTGTACGCCGTTCCCTGGTGCGGTGAAGCATTTATGGATGTTTGAGACCTGAAATGCCGACTGCGATCACGAGCCTGAGGCTGGCATGGGCCGGCTTTCAATCAGGTCGTTGTGCCAACCAAAACCCGGCCCGGCGGCCGTGGAAATCATGTTTTCTTTTGCAAACCTTTCTTTATAATCAGCCCGTTAATATTGATTACATTCACCAGCAAATGAACAACACCACCAGCAATCTCAAGGAAGCGTTCGCCGGCGAAAGCCAGGCCAGCCAAAAATATCTCGCCTTCGCCAAGAAAGCCGGGAAGGACGGCTTCAAAAACATCGCCACCCTGTTCCGCGCCGCGGCGGAGGCCGAACGAATTCACGCCGAGGGACACCTCGGGGCCATGGACGGCATCAAGACCACCGCCGATAACCTTCAGACCGCCATCGCCGGCGAAACCTACGAATTCACCCAGATGTATCCGCCCATGCTCCAGCAGGCGGAAGCGGAGGGCCACAAGGCCAAGCGCATGTTCGCCTACGCCGTCAAGGCCGAGGCCGTCCATGCCCGCCTGTATCAAATGGCGCTGGCCGCCGTGCAAGGCGGCAAAGACCTGCCCCAGGACAAGATTTATCTGTGCCCGGTCTGCGGTGACATCGAGTTCGGGGCTCCGCCGGCGGTCTGCCCGATCTGCAAGGCCAAGGGATCCAGCTACGTCCAGATTCAATGATCGCGCGCAGCCCCGTCGGGCGATGAAACGCCGGCGGGATCCCGCCCGGATTCTCGCTTGACCCGCCCGGGGATTCGGCTAGATTATTCCTGCAATGTTAAAAAGCGTCATCCAAGCTGTCGTGCGGGTAGTCGTCGTAACCGGCGATGCCGTCGGCGCTTGTTGAACGCAACGATTTAACAAGAACCCACGGCTGGCAACGGTCGTGGGTTTTTTGTAACCCGCGGCCGCGCGGCCCCAACTGAGTAATAACATGAGCAAAACAACTGATTCCGCAAAACCAAAGTCAACCCCCGCCGCCCCGCGCGCCGAGGTCGGTCCCGCCATGTTCGGGCGCGATATCTTCGTGGAGGCGCTGGAACGCGAGGGCGTGGAGGTCATTTTTGCGTATCCGGGCGGTGCCAGCATGGAAATCCACCAGTCGCTCACCAAGTCCAAGATCCGCACCATTCTGCCACGCCACGAGCAGGGCGGCTCCTTTGCCGCCGAGGGCTATGCGCGCGTCACCGGCAAGGCCGGCGTCTGCATGGGCACCAGCGGCCCCGGCGCCACCAACCTCGTCACCGCCATCGCCGACGCCTACATGGATTCCTGCCCCCTCATCGCCATCACTGGCCAAGTCACCCAGTCCATGATCGGCCGCGGGGCCTTCCAGGAGACGGACATCATCGGCGTGACCCTGCCCATCGTCAAACACAGCTACCTCATCACCGATATCAACGACATCCCGCGCGTCGTGAAAGCGGCGTTTTACATTGCCCAATCCGGCCGGCCCGGCCCGGTGGTGATTGATTTCCCCAAAAACCTCCAGCAGCAGAAGGCCCAGCCCGTCTGGCCCACGCTCGCAGAAGTCAAAAAAGGCCTGCGCGGCTACACCCAGCCGGACCTGCGGGCCGACGACATTGCGCTGAATGAAATCGTTGGGCTGCTCGAGAAAGCCGAGCGCCCCGTGCTGTACGTGGGCGGCGGCATCATCAGCAGCGGCGCGGCGGAGGAATTGCGGAAGTTCGCCGAAGCCGCGAATATCCCGGTCACCACGACCCTCATGGGCATCGGCGCCTTTCCCGAAACGCATCCGCTTTCGTTGCGCTGGCTGGGCATGCACGGCGCCGCCTTCGCCAACTGGGCCGTCAACGGCGAGTACGAATTGCGCAAGGATTTCAACGCCCCCATGGTCAAGCTCCACGACGGCGCCGACCTGCTCCTCGCCTTCGGCGTGCGCTTCGACGACCGCGTCACCGGCAAGTTCGAGGAATTCTGCAAGCACGGCACCATCGTGCACATTGACATTGACGCCTCCGAGCTGAACAAGAACCGCCGGGCCAACCTGCCCGTCGTGGGCGATATCAAGGACGCCCTCACCCGCCTGAACCAGCTCATCGCCACCCGGCCGCAGCCGCCCAAGAAACATGAGGCCTGGCTGGCGCAGATCGAGGAGTGGAAGCGGAAGGGACCGTTCGCCTATCGCATCACCCCCGAAATCGCCCGCAGCGCCCACATGGTGGACCACATGCACGGCCACGAAAACGAAGTCATCCTCCAGCAAATGGTGGTCGAGGCGCTCTACGACCTCACCCATGGCGACGCGTACATCACCACCGGCGTCGGCCAGCACCAGATGTGGGCCGGGCAATGGTACAAGTACAAGTTCCCGCGCCAGTTCGTCACCAGCGGCGGCTTGGGCTCCATGGGCTTCGGTTTCCCGGCCGCCCTCGGCATGAAGGTGGCACACCCGGACAAGCAGGTCATTGACATTGACGGCGACGGCTCGTTTCTGATGAACATCCAGGAATTGGCCACCGCGCACGTCGAGAAGATCGCCGCCAAGGCGATCATCCTCAACAACCAGCACCTCGGCATGGTCGTGCAATGGGAGGACAAGTTCTACCACGGCAACCGCGGCAACACCTATCTAGGCGACCCCAAGGAACCCGCCGCAATCTATCCCGATTACGTGGCCGTCTGCAATTCCTTCGGCGTCAAATGTGAGCGCGTGATGTTCAAAAAGGATTTACGACCCGCCATCCAGCGCATGCTCAACGCCAACGAGCCCTATGTGCTGGACGTCATCACCCCGTACAGCACCCACGTGATCCCGTTCATCCCCGCCAACCGCACGGTGGCGGACATGATCTGGAAGCCGTAACTTTCGCGGACGCGGCCAAAAACTGGTGTAGCGCAGGTTTCCAAACCTGCTGTATAGCCGATTTCCAAATCGGCAGGCCGTCGCAAGTTCGAGCGCGTCGGCGATGGAGATGCCCTGCGGGTTGGGAAACCCGCGATACAGCAGACTTGGAAGTCTACGCTACCGGATTGCCCATGAAATATCCGGGCCGACCCCTTCGCTATTTCAATTCCGTCGCAATCTGCTCGCCCAGCAGCGCCGCCTCGGCAATCGGCCGCCTGGCCGCACCGCGCTTCACCTGGCCGTCGCGAAAGGAGACGGCCTGGAGCGAAACCGTGTCGT
>Ga0181520_10013310_pt1 | contig 10400 bp, 5 predicted proteins | sample PEATcosm2014_Bin_29_FD_132451 | JGI IMG/M metagenome (GOLD analysis project Ga0181520, IMG submission 132451) | Peatland microbial communities from MTU Mesocosm Facility, Houghton, MI, USA - PEATcosm2014_Bin02_30_metaG | ecosystem: Environmental > Terrestrial > Soil > Wetlands > Peat | place... | reverse complement strand
GCCGAGTCCATGCGGTGCACAATGAACTTGATGCGCTTCTGCACCTCGGTGATCTCTTCTGGAAGAGACGTCTGCCGCAGCTTGACCCTCGCGCCGGCCTCGTCGATCAGATCGATGGCCTTGTCCGGCAGAAAGCGATCGGGGATGTAGCGGTTGGAGTGGGAGACCGCGAACTCCACGGCCGCGTCGGTGTAGCTGACGGCGTGGAACTTCTCGTAGCGGTCCTTGATGCCCATGATGATCTTGATGGCGTCGGCCTCGTTGGGCGGCGGCACTTTGACGGCCTGGAAGCGGCGCTCGAGAGAGCGGTCCTTCTCGATGGACTTGCGGTACTCGGCCGGGGTGGTCGCGCCGATGCATTGAATCTCTCCGCGGCTCAACGCGGGCTTGAGGATGTTGGCGGCATCGAGCGAACCCTCTGCGGAGCCTGCGCCAACCAGCGTGTGCAACTCGTCGATGAAGACGATGGAGTTCTGGTTCTCCATCAGCTCTTTCATAATTGTCTTGAGTCGCTCTTCAAACTGGCCGCGGTACTTGGTTCCCGCCACAATGAGCGAAAGGTCGAGGCCAAGAACGCGCTTGTCGGCGAGGAAGCTTGGGACTTCGCCATCGGAGATGCGCTGGGCCAGACCCTCGACGATTGCGGTCTTGCCCACGCCGGGCTCGCCGATGAGCACCGGGTTGTTCTTGGTGCGGCGGCAGAGGATCTGGATTACGCGCTCAAGTTCTCCGTCCCGGCCGACGAGTGGATCGAGCTGGCCGTCCATGGCGGCCTGCGTGAGGTCGCGGCTGAACTCGGCCAGCAGGCTTGACTCGCGCTGGCGCTGTTGCGGCGGGGCCTTCTCCTGGGTAACGCGCGCAAGCTCGTCGCGAATTTGAGCGAGCTTGAGCCCGCGCTCCTGCAGGATTTCGGCGGCGAAGCACTTCTCTTCGCGCAAAAGGCCGAGCAACAGGTGTTCCGTTCCGATGTGTTTATGGCCGAGCCGCTCGGCTTCTTCTGCGGCATAGGCGAGAACCCGCTTGCATTCATTGGAGAGAGGCAGGTCGACGGACGTTGAGACCTTCTCGCGGATAGTGGTGTGCGCTTCGATCTGCTTGCGGATGGACTCCACGGAGGCATGCGAGCGAAGGAAGCGATTGGTTAAGGCCTTGTCCTCGCGCAGCAGGCCGAGCAGCAGGTGCTCAGTCTCGATGTAGGGCGAACCGAACTGGCTTGCCTCGTATCGCGCGAAGAAGATCACGCGCCGTGCCTTCTCCGTATAGCGTTCGAACATGATGCTCTCCCTTTTCGAGCAGGCTTTCGTGTGAATTAACCGTCCGGTTCGATCCCGGCCTCGGCCCTTCGAGCACGCGCCCTTTTTTTTGCCATCGCCGCCGGAGACCCCTGGAAAGTGCTTCCCTGCCCCGAACAGCCCTTGGAGATGGATCGATGCGTTGCTCTGCTCGATTGTCAGCGGGCGATCGAGCTGCCCCTGGAGTGCCATCCTACTCGCTTAATGAAGCTGGAAGCGATAAGGTTCATCGGCTTCCCAGCCGCCTACATTTGCTGCCTACTGGTTAAGACTCCAAATCCTTAGGAAATGGTGCAATTTCGGAAAGGTACCGAAAGTTTGGCTCCCGCTTAGCGAACTGCGGTCGCCGGTGTGAGCCGGCCGCTTTCGAGCCGCAATATCCGTGTACAGCGGCCGGCAAGGTCGAGGTTGTGTGTGACTAAGAGCGAGGTGAGGTTGTGCGTTTGATGGAGCCGCTCGATAAGCGAAAAGACCTGTCCGGCCGTGGTCTCGTCCAGGTCGCCGGTTGGTTCATCGGCGAGCAGAAGACGCGGGTTGTTCACCAGCGCGCGGGCCAGCGCGACACGCTGCTGTTCGCCGCCGGAGAGTTCGCCGGGGCGATGGTCGGCGCGATCTTCAAGGCCTACTTCCGTGAGCCATTTTGCCGCCAAAGCCAGAGCCTCATGTTTCGGTTTGCCGCGCGCCAGCAGCGGCATGGCCACGTTTTCCAGAGCGCTGAACTCCGGCAACAGATAGTGGAACTGCCAAACGTAGCCAATCTCCCGATTGCGAAAGGCTGCGGCCTCGCGAGGGGACAGTTTGGCTACATTGGTTGAGGCGCAGTATACCGTTCCCATCGAGGGCGTATCAAGAGCGCCCAGAATGTGCAAAAGTGTGCTTTTTCCCGCACCGGACTGGCCGACGATTGCGACCATCTCCCCGGCTCTGACTTCAAGGCTGAGGGCCTTGAAAAGGGTGAGGTCACCACGGGCTGTGCGATAGGTCTTGGCCAGATCGCGTACCTGAATGAGCGGGGCTCCGGCGGCTTCTGATACAGAACTGAATGTGAAATCGGATCGGAGATCGGGCCGCAGTGAGGTTTCCCGGTCAAAGCGGGTAAATGGCCCGGCGGAGCCTGGTAGGTCGAGATGCATCCGTTGTTTCTATTTTAACGTAGCCAGGTCCTGACCGCTGGAATCATGAGAGCGGACCAATGTCGACGGTACTGAATGGGAGGTTACGGACTGGGTAGGCAGGGCGCGTCCGGAGTGAGGAATCGCGTGTGAGGGAACTGCACTGGCTGGACAGAGGGAAGGTATGGGCGCCAGGACAGCGCAGAGGTGAGAAACAACGATCGCAAAGAAAGAGCGGGGGCACCCATGGCGGATGCCCCCATTTCTTAAAGCAACGGAATGAAGACCGCTGAACGAGCCTCTGGTTTACGAGTGGAACGACAGGCTTGTCGTCCGCGTCTTGCGGAAGGCTACGAATGCCAGTCCGAGCAGGCCGGTTCCAAGCAGGAAGAGCGATCCGGGCTCGGGAGTGGGAACTTCGTCGACCTCGAGGTTATCGGCATAAATGCTGCCGTATGGGTCGACGACAGTAATCACCAGATCTGTGAGTACGTCACCGGAAGTGGAGTCAACCCAGGTATATTGGATTCCGGACGTGCAAGTTTCAGTGTTGCCGGTTTTGCAGATTTCTCCGTCCTCAGTGAATTCCACGGTGGCCCCGTTATAGCCGGTAATGTAGTAAAACGCCTCTTGGCTCTTACCTCCGGTGTTCATTCCCAGGTCGATACTTACGAACTGGAAGAGGTAGTCGCCACTGTCGGTGACGTTGAACGTGTAGGTTCCATGAGTCCCCGATGAGAGCGCGGGGGGGGTCGGGTCGCCTTGCTTCGGGTTCCAGTACACACTCTCCGCAGCGCCAGTGTTATGCCCGCCGGTGTTGGTGGCATTGGAATTATTCCCACTGACTGCAATGTTGACGGCTCCCGGGCCCGAAGTACTGGTGAATCCCTGCGACCAACTGCTGATTGCCGTGGAACTCTTGGGCCCGACGCCAGCAGTGCAAACATTGCCGCCGGCGGACTTGATGCCCTGACCGTCGGCACAGCTGAAGTCAACAGTCACGCCGAGCGGGCCAGCCATTGCGACAGTGCCGCCAGCCAGACTGCAGGCGACCGCCGAAAGAGCAAAACTCTTAATCCAGGTTGCGTTCATTCCGAATCTCCTTCCGAAATTGGAAAACCAAAGTTTTGAGAAGCTTTCTGCATGAAAAGGAGGGCTCTTTCCTTCGAGCTTTTTCCTGAACATCCACATCTCGCTTGCTGCTTACGACTCCGTCCGGATGAGGAAGCCGCTGGAAACAGTCTAGGTAACCGTCCAGCTTCCGGACAAAATTGCTTCAATTCCCGTCAATCTGTATCCCGATCAATTAGGACGACGCCGAAGTGTTGCCGTCGTATCGAGAAGCTGTCGCCAGAATCTCACCCGCTGGTTCCTGTTCAATTTCAAGTGTCCCAGGATTCCAGTGGCGCCCGGCTGACGATCTGAAGAACCATCCGTCTGCCAAGATGTTCTCTGCTTTCTTGAAAGCAACCCCAGCTCCAAAGTCTATAGTCTTGCTGTCAACAACTTGCGCTGGGAAATCAAGCCAATGTGCAAAGTCCTGCATGTCCGATTGCTCGGAGAGTTCCGTTGAATGATCCCTTACTGCTCGCTCTTCAACTGCTTGCGATAGGCGATGAATGCCAATCCGAGAAGACCTGTACCAAGAAGGAGCAAAGATGACGGCTCCGGAGTGCTGGCGATGTTGCCAGGGGACGTCTGGTAGAGCGCAGACATGCCGTTGCTTTCGTCGATGTAGCAGGCATCCGGGCTGTTTGGGTAGTCGGACGGCATGCAGCCTTGAATGATCTCGATCACGTTGTAATTGGGAGTATTACCGGGATCATCTTGATTGGCCCAGAAGTTGACATCAATCGTCTGAGTCCCGTCCGTAAAGGTCATCAGCAACCCATAGTTGTCGAAATAGCCCCCCGTATAGTTCTTCGGGAACGGAGAAATGTACGGAAAAACGGCACTAGTGTCTTCCGGTGCGTCGTTGCTTGGATAAAAGACATTGTCGTACGTGGCGGTTTGATTAGGGGAAGGGTTGTTCAAGATCGGGGACCCATTGGAGCCGCTACCGTCATAGAGGGTCAACGCGCCGGTAAGGCCGTCGCCTGTGTTGTTGTAGGTGCCGGTCACCCCAGTGATAGCTACTCCACTGGTTCCATCCCCGACAGCCGTGCCTGTCGTGAAGGTGATGTTGAACGAGATGGTGCCCGGAGCCGCAGTGCCGAAGCTTGTGTTCACCGGCCCGGAGAAGTTGAAGGAATCTGCAGACGCAACTGGGGTGATGGCGAGGGCAAACGCCGATGTGAGCAGGGCTACCGCGAACTTCTTCATACTTCCTCCTGAATACTGGCTCATCTCTTTATCCATGCTGTCAGCACTTTCAGCTATGAACTGTCCTGTCTTCCGACCCAAATTGTTCACTACGGTCGGTCCGGCACTCGAAGAATCTGCAATGCACCCCAAACACTGCAACGAAACCAATATTCAACTGGACTACAAATCAAATCGGAACTGAGCGTCGAGATGGGGGATCCCGCAGCTCGGTTGCCTGGTAATTAAGAGACACCAATGGCATCTCAGAACTTAGTGGCTATTATAAGCACCTTTTCTTGAATTGCATCAACAATAATTTTTAACACTTTCGTGTCATCTAAACCTGTTACCTCCAGTAGCTTAGCAGCCGGAAGAACTGGGGGATTTCTATCCCGCTCGACTCTAGGGGCGAATTAAAAGCGAAGAGGGGGGCCCGACAGCACTGAGAGGCTGTGGAAATCTCCGCGAGTGGACACCCCAGCCTGACCAAAGGGAATGAAAACAAAGGGCATCCATGGGAATGCGCTCGATTCGGACGCCGCAGCACTCGAGTCCGGAATTGCGGTCCTTGGGACTCCTTAATTTGGTGGAAATGCCCTGTTTTTTGACCTTTCGAACGCGAGCAGCGAAGGCGGTGCGGTCCACTTTCCTTCCGTAATAAGGAAGAGAGCCAGGGTGTCGTAATGGATACATCTGCGAGTCCCCAAGCGCCGCCATCCGCGGATCCTGGCCGCGCCGGACAACATCTTCCGCATTCGGCACTGCGCTTACATCTGCGGAACCGCGATAAGAGTGATCGACTGCGCGGGGAAGGTTGTGGTGAGGTTGCTGGCGGTGCTGCCCGTTGGCGGAGGCGTGACCGCGATTGCCGGCAATGGAACGATGGCGTTGAGGTTGGCGTTGCTATAGAGGTAAGCCTTTGCGGTAGTGGCGCTCGGGGTGAGATTGGCCAGCGAGATTGTGCTGGTGAGGTCGCCGTACGTCTTGTTGATCACTACCACGGTGACGGTGTTGTCGGCGGTGCGGAGCGCTCCGTAAACAGACAGCGCGCCTTGATTGGCGCTCGCGGAGGCCAGCGCCGTGTCGCCGAACATCGAGTTGTTTCCGTCGTAGTTGCGGTAGACCTCAAAGGACATCAGGGCGGGAAGTTGCATCAGTGCCGTGGTCTGCGGATCGTAGGTATTCCACCAAAGCGTCGCCATGTCCAGGCCATAGCTTCCGAAGATGCCCAGCAGGTCAGCCTGCGCCAGAGCTCCGCTGATGGCTTCGGTTCCGCCCCAGTTGTATTCCGTGAAGGCAAGTTTGGTGCCGGGATAGTCGTTTGCAATCCAGGACTGGGCGCGCGGAATCATCTGCGGGGAGACCAGAGGAGGGGAATCAGTTTGATTGTTCGGGTCGGTAAAATTGGGATCGGTATAGGTCGGATCCCAGAAGACGCGCGTGGAGTTCAAGCGGGCCTGCTGGACAGACGTATCCCCGGCGGGACTGAAGGCCAGGTTGTCTGCTGAGAAATAGGTGTGCAGGTCGACGTAATCCAGCAGGCGGATGCCATTGGCGGCTTCATAGGCTGCGAAATGTTGCAGGTAATAGTCGATGAGCGGAATGTTGTTGTGGGCCAGCCGGTCCACCGGATTGCCGTTGGCGCAATTACACGGGCCAGTTGCCCATCCGGATTCAATGTCTGCCTTGGAGTAGAAAAAACAAATCCAGCAGGAGAGCACCGGGCCACTCACCTCGGCGGTCGGGTCGTTGTCTTTGATCGCCTTGGCATAGGTAAGCCCATCGTTCGTCAGCTCGTCGTAGGTGTTGGGCGTGGGATGCACGTCCGCCTGGGTTGAGTCCCACCATTCCGGCTCGTTGTCCAACTCGTAAATGGCTACGCCGCCGCTGGCCGCGTTGCCGAATTTGCCGACCAGGTACTTCACCCATCCGGCGGTGAAGGTCTCGTCGATCGGTTCGCTCGTGTCGTTGGGATCGTTGACCACGCTGTTGCCATTCAGAAGAATGCCGTTGCCGCAGTCGGGGCGGTTGGGGTCACTCTTCTGTTGCGCTCCGTATTTGGCCGCCGAGAAACCGCAGGCAGTGCTGCGCAGAGTGGTCCAGCCGACCATTGGCACCGTGGCAATGGTCTTGGTTCCGGTCGTTTCATCCTGCTCCACCTGCGTGTTGAACAGGCTGGTGTCCGGATAGCCCGAGGTTGGGCCCGGTTGGTTTTCAAAGTAATAGTCGGCTGCATCGTTGAATGAGTCGAGCTGGTAGTTGTAGCGGGTGGTCTGGTCTCCGCCCCAGCGCTCGACGGGCAGGTTTGCGGCCTGCGCAACGGACGCCGGGAAAGCGTATTCCCAGTCATTCATGCCGTAGATATAGGGATTGATGACGTGAGTCTGGTTGCCGGCGTCGACGGACAATGCGGGACCGGTGGTTGTTGCGGGCTGGCTGAACGTTACGGTGACGCTGCCGCTCTTGGTCGGATCCTGCGTGCTTGTGGCAGTGACGGTCACACTCTGCGGCGCAGGGTAGGGTGTGATGTAGAGGCCAGTCGCACTCAGCGTGCCCGGACTCAACCCACTGCCCGAGGGCGCGGCCAGCGACCAGGTCACACCGCTGCTGAAGAAGCCGATGCCGGTTACCGCGGCCGTGAACTGCACCTGGGTTCCAATTGTGGCGGCAGCGGGATTGGGCGTCACTGCGACCGATGTGATCGTGGGACCGGTTGGGGTTGGGGTGGGAGCAGTTGTGATTCCGCTGCCGCAGGCGGTTATCAGCAGGCTAAGTGAGATTCCAATCCAAGCCGCCGCATTCCATCTCACCGAATTCCATTGTGGTGTATTCATCTCTTTGAAACTCCCAAAAAGGCCCGGAGGCCCGGCCCTTGGTCAAGTCCACCCGAGGCTAAAGCTCCCGCTCACTCACTCACACTCGCGCACTCACCCGCACTGCGGGGCAAGAGTACTACATCCTCAAGGGTTTCAACAGCAGATGATCCAACAAAGCCCTCGACATTGCTCGTTCGACAACATCCGGGGCTTTGCATGGCAGTAAGGGCCGCCCTAACGAACGTGTCGGGGATGATGCTGCAGAGAGAGCAGAAGTCCGCTTGACCCGCGTGCCGCGCTGAAATAGAACTAGAGCAACCTGGAAACAACTCAACCTCGAAGGACGGACCGGTGGCCAACCAAACCTCAGGCGCAGTGTATGCGGGAGAAGGCGTGGCAAACGTCAAGGAGCAGTACGGCCTCCATGCCGGGGTTCTGGGCCCGCTGGAGACGCTGGCGCAGAGCGTGAGCGCGATGGCGCCTTCGACTTCGCCCTCGCTGACCATTCCGCTTGTGTTTGTGCTGGCGGGCAATGCGACGTGGTTTGTCTATCTGCTGGCCATGGTGGCCACGCTGATGGTTGGATTCTGCGTCAGCCGGTTCGCTCGGCTCTCCGCTTCGCCGGGATCGCTCTATAGCTATGCGGCGGGCACGCTGCCCCCGGCCTTCGGGGTGGTTGCCGCATGGGGACTGCTGCTGGCCTACCTTGCCACTGGCGCATCGGTGGCGGGCGGCGCGCTTTATTACGCCAATGTCCTGGCGGGCCAGCTTCTGCATGGGCTGGGGCCAACCGGGCAGGCGTTGGCCGTTCTGGCAATCGTCTGCGGCGTGGCGGGGTTTATCGCGTACCGCGACGTAAAGCTCTCCGCGGAGCTGATGTTGTGGATCGAAGTCGTCTCAGTGAGCTTGATCCTCATCGTGCTGGCGGTGATGGTGTTTCGCTACGGATTTCAGTTCGACATGGATCAGCTCAGGTTGAAGGGCGCATCTCTCTCCGCGCTGGGGCCGGCTCTGGTGCTGGCGATGTTCAGCTTTGTCGGGTTTGAGAGCGCAACCACGCTGGGCAACGAGGCCCGCGAGCCGCTCAGGACCATTCCGCGCGCGGTGCTGCAATGCGCGATGCTGGCCGGCGTCTTCTTCATGCTGTGCTCGTACTCTGAGGTGCTGGGATTCCGCGGTGAATCGTCGCAGTTGAGTGAGTCGACAAGCCCGCTGCACCTGCTGGCCACCAAGGCCGGCATCTCGCCGCTGGGCGTGGCCATCGACTTTGGCGCGGCGGTGAGCATGTTTGCGTGTGTGCTGGCGTGCACCACGGCGGCGGCGCGGGTGCTCATGAAGATGGCGCACAGCGGGCTGCTGCCCAAGGCGCTGGAGCGAACAACGGAGAAGCATGGAACGCCGGGAGTTGCAGTCGCCTTCTCGGCGGGATTGATGTTTGTGGCCACGGCGGTCATGGGGCTCCGCGGCGTGCTGGGATCGGACATGTACGACCTGTGCGGCTCGCTCTCGGTGTTTGGATTTCTGACGGCGTATGCGCTGGTGGCTCTGGCGTTGCCGTTTGCGCGGCGCGCCCTGGGACAACACTCCCACTGGGTTACTGCCGTCAGCGCCCTCACGGTTGTGGTGATGATCCTGATCGTAGTCTTTGATTTGCGTTCTGCAAGCGACGTGAATCACGCGCGCATTCCATGGATCTACCTCGGTTATCTCGCGGCAGGTTTGGTTTGGTACTGGCTGAGCCGGCCGAAGGCGGCGCCGGCCAGCGAGTAACGCGCGATTGGACTTGGCGCAATTGGACCTGGATTGATCGGCGGATTGCCAGGCGATCGAGGATGGAATTCATACGGCTTGGCTCGCTCACATTTGAAATCGAAACGAGAAGTTGGCAGGAAGAATTACGGACTGCTTTTTGCACACGATATCAACAAACGCCCGGCAAATGGATATAAAGACGGTATAAGAATTGGTCAGATTTGCGATTGAAAAGGGTTGTCCAGCCGGTATCCTATATGCAATCCGCAGAGCACCATAAACCAAAATCAGCAGACGGGCCAAGCTCGTAAAGTTATCTTCACTTCTTCCTTTTTGGGTTCAACTCCCAAGCGATTCAAGTCTTTCATTGAACCCGCGATCTCCGACTCGTTTCGGAGGACGGTGGGGAATTCTCTTTCTTGAGGCCAATCACGTGAGGTATTCCATGCGAAAGGTGTCGCTTCCGATCTTCCGGCTGCTGGTGATCCTGGCAGTCGTTGCGTTCTGTTGTGTGCCGATGTTTGCACAGCAGACATTGGGCGGGCTAACGGGAGTCGTTACGGATACGTCGGGGGCGTTGGTTCCCAACGCAACAGTGACTGTCGTGGACGAGAACACGTCGCTGACGCGCACGACCAAGACCAACGGATCAGGCGTCTATTCGCTGGTCAACCTGCCCATCGGCAGCTACAAGGTCACCTACACCGCAGATGGATTCGAGGTGCAGGAGTCGGAGCACGTGACTGTGCAGGCGAACCGCACCGGCACGGTGAACGTGTCGCTCAAGGTGGGCAAGACGACCGACACGGTGGAAGTGGAAGCGTCGCCGCTGATGAACGCGACGGATACGACCAACGGCTACGTAATGGACAAAGCAGAAATTGAAGATATACCTCTGCCGAATGGAAGCTTTACCGGACTGGCGACACAGTCGGCGGGCGTAAACGCCGAGCTCTCAGGCGGAACGGGCGCAAATAGCGGCATGGGCAACGAGCCCATCTGGGCCAACGGCCAGCGCGACACTTCCAATTCATTCCTGCTCAATGGCGTGGACGCCAGCAATCTGTTCAACGGCAAGAGCACCAGCCAGGTTTCCTCCGCGCGCGTCATCAACTCCACCGGCG
>Ga0181520_10013309_pt1 | contig 10400 bp, 8 predicted proteins | sample PEATcosm2014_Bin_29_FD_132451 | JGI IMG/M metagenome (GOLD analysis project Ga0181520, IMG submission 132451) | Peatland microbial communities from MTU Mesocosm Facility, Houghton, MI, USA - PEATcosm2014_Bin02_30_metaG | ecosystem: Environmental > Terrestrial > Soil > Wetlands > Peat | place... | reverse complement strand
TCTTGCTGCCCGAATTGAGGCTCGCTTCCCCATGAGCCGCCAGGGAACCCGGTTCCAGCAGCCGCGCATTGGTACGCTCCATCAGCCGCACGCGCTCATCGTTGCGCAGCTTCATGGCGATCTGGCCAAAGCCTGTATCCACGGCGGTGACGTGCGCGGCGCCATGCTGCAGCAGGCAGTCGGTAAAGCCGCCAGTCGAAGCGCCCACATCCAGGCAGGCGCGGCCCGCCACCGGAATCTGCCAGTGGTCCAGCGCGCCCTTCAACTTCAGTCCGCCCCGGCTTACATAGGGCGGGTCCTCGCCCAACATGCGGATGAGCGCATCGTTCGCCACCGCCGTTCCGGGCTTGTCGATCTTCTGTTCCCCGACCAGAACCCGGCCGGCAAGAATGAATGCGCGGGCCCTTTCGCGGCTGGGGACCAGGCCCCGCTCGACGAGCAGAATATCCACACGAGTCTTCGCCTTGCTTGGCGCCTTCTCCATCGGCTTTTCCTAAACAAACAGCCAAAGAAGCTCTCCCGTGCCGGGAACTTCTTTGGCTGTTTCGATCCGCTTCGGCGATTGCAGTCTGTTAAGGCAGGGTCTGGCAGGCGGTAAGCGATGCCGGAACTCCTGGCATATAGCAGGGCTGGCCGGCGCCGGGCTTGCGGCTGACGTTGTTGCTATTGCCGCTCGCTCCGTTTTGCGTACTCACCCGCACATCCACAATGTTGCCCTGTACCAGAACAGTCGTGTCCACAATGTCCAGATCGGTGCGCAGAATGGTGAGGTACGGGCTGTCAGGCGACGCCACATAGACCTTGCCATAGAGTGAATTGGCGGTAGAGACCACGGTGCGGGGATGACCGATGACGGGCAGGGTCTTTTCCACAGAGTGACTCGACAGATTCACGATGGTCACTGTGCTATCCGACTGGTTGGCCGTGTAAGCACGGCTGAAGTCGGGCAGCGCGGTCACGCTGGCGGGGCTATTGCCGACTGGAATCGTAAACGTAGTACCGAACGTGGGGCTATCGTTGCCGTATTCATCCAGGCTCACGTCAATGACGCTGATTGCGTTGCCATCGTAATCGGCCACGATCAGCTGGCTGGCGTTGACGTTGTACTCAGCGTATACCGGGCCTGCCTTGGCTGGGACATCCTTGTTCGCGTCTTGCGCGAGCCCGGCCGAGGTCGAAAGCGGCAAACTGGGATGGCAGGTATACGTCTGACCGTTTTGATTCACGCAGCCGGTTGGCGGACAAACGCAGCTGTTCAATGCGTTGATCTGGCTGTTGATCACGGTAACGGTGTCGCTGCCCCGGTTGAGTACAAAGGTGCGCCGTTGGTCTTGGCTCACTACGGAATAAACCGGGCAGACGCCTAGAGGAATGCGATTGGAGACGGTGTAGCTGGCTATCTCAATCGCGTCCGCTTCACCGATTTGCCCATTTGCAGCCAGAGTTGGAAACAGGGATGGAGTATTGCAGGTCAAGTCGTACGGAATGATTGGGATACCGTTTGCCTGGGCGGTCGTAGTGTTCAGGCTGACCGAGTAGTTGCGCTCACCGATCTGGCCCGCGCCGATGATTTCGATCGGGGTTGGCGCCACAGGAACAGCCAGCTTAAACGTCTCGGGATATCCAGTGAGAACATCCACGATGCTCCCAGTCAGATCCGAAGCCCACAGTCCCGCTGACGGGGAAAGGAGGCTAGTGGGCTGGGCGGTAGTGGGAAGCGTAGTGTAACTGACGTTCTTGGCTTGGAGATTGCTTGAAGCGGGGAAGTTGGTCAACGTTCCGTCGCTGTTGACCGTGTAGCCGGTTGACCCGGTCTGGTCCAAGGTGAAGGTGATGGGGCCGAGACCGATCGGCGCCGTGGCCACCACCGTATCGCCCGAGTAGTCGATGATGGTGGCAATGCCGGCTGTAGTGGGCGAAGGGGCCGAAACCACGACCGCTAGGGAAGTCGGCTGTGCAGCGGGGCCGCTGGGGTTGATGGGCGTAACCACGGGCCGATATTGACTGCCGCAACCGGCGACCAGAGCAACAGCCGCAAACACCGCGCCCGCCTCTACCAGGCGCACGCGCGTCTGACCAAAATTCATGGGAAAAAGCCTCATTCAGTTCTTTCCTACTTACCCCCTGATTGTAAATCAGGAGGCCGCCCTCGGGCTTGTGCAAGCGCCCGGCCTTCACCAAGATGACACCGCGCCAGCCCGGACGGAATTCGCTGGGCTTGCCTGTGAGGGCTCCTCCAGGCTCCGTTATTGAGCCTTGTTGGAAGATGCGAAGCCTGGCCCGACGAGCCGCACCAGGCTTTCATCCGGTCCGCTCCAGGCTGCGGCGCCATCGTGGCTGAACTTGCCGGCGGCGTCGTCCCAGTGGAGCCGGGTCACCGCCCCCGCACCCTTTTCATAGGCGTAGGTGGTGCCATCATCGCTAAAGAGAGTGAAATCGGCATCGGCGCCGGTGTAAATCTTCACACTGGCGATGGCCTGCGCCCGATGCGTACTCTCGACGGGCGAGCCCATGGGGAGAATCGAACCCGCACGAACGAACAGAGGGAGCGTGTCGATGGGAGCTGGGACGGTGATGGTTTGACCACCCTGAAAGCGCTCATTGGTCCAGAAGTTGTACCAGGAGGTCCCGGCCGGCAGGTAGACTTGACGGCTCGTGGCGCCCTGTTCGGTCACCGGCGCCACTAGAAATGCCGGACCGAACATGTACTCGTCGCGCAAATCCGCCACCTTCGGGTCGTTTGGGAAATCCAGAGGCAATGCGCGGAGAAACGGCGCGCCGGTGAGCCATGTCTTGTAGCCCAGCGAGTAGATATACGGCATCAATTGGTAGCGCAAACGCAGGTACTTCTCCAAAATTGGCTCCGCCTGCTTGCCATACGACCAAACTTCGTTGGCCGGACGGCTGCCGTGGGCGCGGAAGATGGGCAAAAACGCCGCGTACTGGAACCAGCGAGTGTAAAGCTCGGGATAATCGTCGTAGCCGCCCACGTTGGCGCGCGCGTCCGACGGGTCAAGGAGAGGCGGGCGGGCCGGATGGTGCTCTTCCGGCAGGTATTGCCAACCGCCCGTGTCGTTGGACCAGTAGGTAATCCCCGAAGCCGCAAAATCGAGCCCGGTGGGAATTTGCCGCCGGAGCGTGTCCCAGGTGGGATAAATGTCCGACGACCAGAAGATGGTTCCATTGCGCTGTGCGCCCGTGTAGGCGTCGCGCGACAGAATCAGCGCCCGGCGGCCCGGCTCGTCCTTGCGGAAGCCGTCATACAGAGCCTTGGTGTGGAAAAGCGGATAGACGTTGAAGAATTGCGTTCCGGGCCCGATGTGCAAATAAGAGCCATTGGGAGGCAGATCGGGCTCGGTTTCATCGGCCCACAGGGAGTCAAAGCCCTTGGCGACGATGTTCTCGTGGATGGTCTTCCAATACCATTGGGCGGCTTCGGGATTGGTGGTGTCGATATCTGAGCCGGCACGGTCGTAGGGCAATCCGTCGATGGGCGTACCATCGGCCTCGTGGATCAGCCAGCCTTTCCGGCGCAACTCGGCGTAGTACCGATCCTCCGGGACGAAACGGGGCCAGACACTGATCATGGTTTCGAATCCCAGGTCGTGAAGCTGCTTGTTCATGGCTGCCGGATCGGGCCAGAACTTGGGATCCAGGTCCATCTGTCCCATCTTGGTGTAATAGAACCAGTCCACTACCATTACATCCGCGGGCAGATGGCGGTCGCGGTAGCCTTGAGCGACATCGAGCACCTCTTTCTGGCTCGCATAGCGCTGCTTGCACTGGATGTAGCCGTAAGCAGCCTTGGGCAGCATCGGCGTGGCGCCCGTCAACAGGCGGTAGCCCGCGTAAATCTCGTCCGCTGTCTCCCCGGCGATGACAAAAAACGAGACCCGGTCGCCCACTTGGGAGGTCCAGCGGGTCTGCTCGTTGAAACCGGGCTCGATGGTGGTCTTGGAGGGGTTGTCCCACAGCAGCCCGTAGCCTTTGTTGGTCACCAGCAACGGGACACAGGTACTCGGCGCGGCCGTAGCCAGATAATCGTTCCAACAGCGCACCGCATGCCCTCGATGGTCGAGGAAGCCCTCGTGGTTCTGCCCCAGGCCGTAGTAATGCTCGTCGTCGGGCGAAGCAAAGGTAGCGCCAACGATGTAGAACTTCGGATCGCCGGGACGCCGGTCGCGGGCCACATCGGACGTGCCGTCCTTGCGATTGGGAACCGACTGCGACCATCCCGTCATCTCCAGCAGCTTCTTGCCCTCGGGAGTACGGAAGACGATATGCGCGCCAGGAGTTGAACCGTTGAAGTACTTGCTTATGTCGATCTCTGTCTGTTGCGGCGGATGGGCCGGCGGCAGGTCTTTGTCTACCGTGGCGACGATGCGTCCCGACTGGTAGACATCGGCCGCCTCGGTCTGGCTTGCGCTCCAGCCGGAGGCGGCGGGCGAGGCCACAAAGCCGTATCCAGGCACGGCCAGCGCGGCGTCGTGGTCCAGGCTCAACGTGACTCGCAAAATATTGGGCGCATAAGGTTCCAGCACGATCGTCTCGCCCTTGCGGCCGATTTCGAGCTTCTGGCCGGGCGCTTGCGCCAGGAGAGCGGTTGCGGTGAGAGCGAAGCCGGCAAGAATTGCAAGAACGGATGAAAACCTTTGCATGGAAACCCCTTGGACGCTACTTCTGCCTGTGAGAGTGCTGCGCCATCGAGTGTAAACCGATTGACTTGAGCCTTTCCAGCCAATTGCAGCTCTCACTCCGTGCCCCATCTATTTCGCGTTCTTTGCGAAATGAGCGGGAGACCAAGGCGCTCGGTTCCTCGTCAGGAAGGTTACGATAAGGCGTGGCCCGATCAACGACTCAACCCAAGCTCTACTGGCAATCCAAACTCGTTCTCCTGCTCGTCTTTCCCTGTTTGGGCGCGGATGTCGTGCTCAAGATCCGGTGGTGGGCCGTCAATTTGCCAGCGGTGGCTCTGTGGACCCTGGGATTGAGCGTGCTGCTGGGGCTGGTGGCCTGGAAACTGCGCTCGGCCACGCCCTGGGCGGCGGCTTGCGGCGCCCTCGTTGCCGCCAGCATCACTTTTGCTACCACTTTCCTGCGGGACGAAGACTACGGCCGCGTCTTCCCGTATCGGACGGCCCTGGTTCCGCTGTTGCTTTTACTGGTGCTGACCTCTCTGGCCACGCGGTTGGGCCGATCGCGCAAGGAGCGGCTTGGAACCGCCGAAACGCGCCATGGGCGCTCCCCTTCGCAGGTGGCAGCCAATTTGGGCATTGCCGCGTTGGTTTCGAATCAGGCGGTGCTGTTCTGGTTGGAGGGGTTGGGCCTCATTCAACTCAGCTTCCTGCATGTGCATGGGATGCGCGGCGCCTTCTGGTCGGCGACACTTCCATTTGTGTTGGGATTGGCAGCATTGGCCGAGTCTGCGGCGGACACCGTCTCTTCCGAGATCGGCCAAGTGCTTGGAGGCCGGCCGCGCATGCTGACGACCATGCGTAGGGTTGAGCCAGGGACGGACGGAGCGATCAGCCTGGCGGGAACCCTGGCCGGAATCTCCGCTGGCGCCGCAGTGTCGTTGGCTGGAGCCTGGGCTCTAAGCGGCGGTTGGGAGATGTTCCTCATCGCCTGTGCAGGCGGCGTTTTCGGTTTGTTCTTCGACAGCCTGCTGGGCGCCACGCTGGAGCGCCGCGGCTGGCTCAACAACGATGGGGTCAACTTCCTGTCCACGGCCTGCGCGGCGGCGTTTGCCCTCGGCCTGCTGGCTCTGGTTTCCCATCACGGCATGGGGTAGGCTGGTGCACTCTCCCTATCCCGGCGCAGCGTAGTAGCGCGCGTTTCGGCTAGTCCGCGAACCCCGCTAACACCGCTCTCAATGCAAATGCATCCGCCACAGCGTGTAGCTGAGGATTTCGTGCTCAATGCGCTCGAAATCCTGTGAGCCGCCCTCAACCGCCACCCTGGGCCGCGGCGAGGTCAGCACATCCAGGCCCTCGGCGGCGCAGATTTCGTGAATGCGGAACAGGTGGGTGCCATCGCTGACGATAACCAGGCGCCGCAGGCCGTTGGCGCGGGCAATCACGGCGATGCGGCGGGCCGACTCCTCGGTGTTGCGGCTCTCGGTTTCGGCAATGATCGCGGACTCGCGAACGCCCATGCCCATCAGGTACTCGCGCCCGACAGCGCCTTCGTTGTACTGGTCGCCGCCGTTACCGCCCAGGGTGATCAGGAGCGGGGCAATTCCGCGCTTGTAAAGGGCCAGAGCGTGGTCCAGGCGGGCGCGGTAGACCGGGGAGGGCTTTCCATCGTACTCCGCTGCGCCGAAGACGCCGATGGCGTCTGAAGGAGCTGCCTCATCGCGGCCAGCGTAGTTCTCAATCTGGACGTAGACCCAACGGCACCATCCCAGCGCCCCCACCGCCAGAAGCAGCGTCACCAACAGCGCAGCGGGGAGGGTCCAGGCATTCCGATTTGCTTTCGTCCCGCGCGTCATGCGCACCTTCCGTACAGGGAAAAGGGAACAGGCGCGCAATTCAGTCATTGGCAACGGTTGAAGAAATGGTCGTTTTTCTTTTCCCTATTCCCCGTTCCCTGTTCCCTGCTTTTCTCACCTTTGCAGCACCATCACAATTTCGTGTGTAGGGATCGCGCCCTCGCGCAGAATCTCCCAGCGGCCGGGTCCCAAGGAGAGATCGACGATGGTCGTCGGCTGGGTGTGGCCGGTCGGCCCGCCGTCGATAATCAGCGGAATGCGGTCGCCGATCTGGTCCCGAACACAAGCGGCATGGGTGCACTCCGACGCGCCCTGCAAGTTGGCCGAGGTGGCCGTGATGGGCAAACCAAAGCGCTCCACAACAGCGCGGGGAATGGCTGCATCCGGCACGCGCAAGGCCACGTTTCCAGTATTCGCCGTGGACCGCAATGGCAGCTTGGTGCCTGCCCGCACAATGACGGTCAGCGGCCCGGGCCAGAACCGCTCCGCCAGCTTGTCCAGCAGCGGGTCTGTATCTCGCGCCAATTCATAGGCTTGGGAGACAGAGGAAATGAGCAACGAAAGCGGCTTGTGTTTCTGGCGGCTCTTGAGTTGGTAGATTTGCTCGACGGCGTGCAGGTTGACCGGGTCCACAGCCAAGCCGTAGAAGGTGTCGGTTGGCATCGCAATCACATCGCCCTTCCGGAGGCAGGCGACAATATAGTCGATCCGGTCCGGTTGGGGGTCATCGGGATGGACGCGCAGGATCTCCGCGGACAAGAAGGTCTACCTCAGTTCCCGAACTATAAACGCCATAAAGTACGGAAGTTATCACAGCACCAGCCGCGGTGCAAGTGGGATCTCAAGCCGGCATCCCCTGGACCGGGCAAACAGGCTAGAATCGCGCTAGCGATAGAGCGGTTCCTCACACATGCCCACACGCATTGTACAGAGTAAACAGAACGCCCGCCTGAAGCAGTTGCGCCGGGCGCTGGCCCAGCCTGGCCGCGACGCCGGCGGCCTGGCCGGCATCGAAGGCCCCCATCTGCTCGAAGAGGCTCTGCGCGCCGGACTGCGCACTGACTGCGTCTTTGCCGCTCAGGGCGCCGAGCATTTGCTGGATTCGCTGACGCTTCCCCCCGAAACCGAAGTGCTTCTGCTCCCCAGGGATTTGCTGGACGCAGCGCTCACCACCGAAGCACCCCAACCGGTCGCCGCCCTGATCGAAACACCGGGCTGGACCTGGAGCGATCTCCTCGGCGTCAGTGGCAAATCCGCCCCCCTGGTTCTCATCCTGGCGGGGTTGCAGGACCCCGGCAACCTGGGAACCATTCTTCGCTCCGCCGAGGCCTTCGGCGCCAGCGGCGTCCTCAGCCTTCCCGGAACCGTGAGCGCCTGGAACCCCAAGGCGGTTCGCGCTTCGGCAGGCAGCATCCTTCGCCTCCCGCTGCTGGCAGCCAGCGCCGAAGACAGCTTCTCCCGCCTCCGCGACGCTGGAGTGAAGATTTGGACCACCGCCGTCCACGGGGCCGAGGCCGCCCACCACGCCAATCTGGAAGGGCCAATTGCCCTGCTGATCGGCAATGAGGGCAACGGCGTGCCGGGAGAGCTAGCCGCTCAGGCCGATGGAGCGCTCACGATTCCCTGCCCCGGCCCGGTGGAGAGCCTGAATGCCTCGGTGGCGGCCAGCGTGCTGCTTTACGAGGCCAGCCGCCAGCGATCTGCAACCCATTTGAGGAGTCCACGATGAGCCTCTTCGATCGGCATTCGAATCGCGGCATGAATCTCCGTGCCCCATCCATTCGCCTCTTTTCTGGCGAATGGGTGGGAAACCTCGGCCCTCAACCTGCCTCCTTCACCCGGAGCCCGCGATGAGCCTCTTCGACGGCGAACCCGAGGGCCCCAAAGGCACGCCGCGCACCGCGCCCCTGGCCGAACGCATGAGGCCCCGCACCCTGGACGAATTCAGCGGGCAGGAGCATCTGGTCGGCCCCGGCAAGCCGCTGCGCATCCAGATCGAACGCGATGGACTCGACGCTTCCGGGTCTGGCTCGATGATCCTCTGGGGTCCACCCGGCGTGGGCAAAACCACCCTGGCCAAGATCGTGGCCGAGACCACCCGCGCCAGTTTCATCGAGTTCTCTGCCGTACTGAGCGGCATCAAGGAGATCAAGCAGGTAATGGCCACCGCGGCGCAGGCCTCGGAGATGCACTCCCGCACCATCCTCTTCGTCGACGAAATTCACCGCTTCAACAAGGCGCAGCAGGATGCCTTTCTGCCCTACGTCGAGCGCGGCACCATTCGCCTGATCGGCGCAACCACAGAGAATCCGTCGTTTGAGATTATCTCGGCGCTGCTCTCGCGCTGCCGCGTCTACGTCCTTCAGCCGCTCACCGAGGAGCAGATCGCCATGCTCCTGCGACGCGCCATTGAAGACAAGGAACGCGGCTTGGGCGCGATGGAGCTGACCGCCGACGAGGATGCGCTGCAACTGATCGCCAGCTACTCCAGCGGCGATTGCCGCAACGCCTACAACACGCTGGAGGTGGCCGCGCAACTGGCTGTCGAATCCCCCACGGAGGTGCCCCAAGCGGGGATGCCCCAGGCGGAGGGAGGCGGGGGTTTCAACCTCCGCAATGAGGCAACAGAATCGACATGGGCTTTAGCCCCGGAAGCGCCCCGAAGAGCCAAGCACATCGACAAGGCTATCGCCGGAATGGCCGTGCAGCAGCGGGTGTTGATGTACGACAAATCCGGCGAGGAACACTACAACCTGATCTCCGCGCTGCACAAGAGCGTGCGCAACTCGGATCCCGACGCCGCTCTCTACTGGCTGGCGCGCATGTTCGCGGCCGGTGAGGACCCGCTCTACCTGGCCCGGCGCGTGGTTCGCATGGCCGTCGAGGATATCGGCCTGGCCGCTCCCGAAGCTCTCAATCTTTGCCTCTCGGCCAAAGAGGCGATTGACTTCCTGGGCTCTCCGGAAGGCGATCTGGCGCTGGCCGAAGCGGTCGTGTATCTCTGCCTTGCGCCCAAGTCGAACTCGGTCTACACCGCTTATGGCGCGGTGCAGCAGGAGATCGAGCAGACCCGTCAGGAGCCGGTGCCGCTGCACCTGCGCAACGCGCCCACGCGGCTGATGAAGGAACTCGATTATGGCAAAGGCTACCGCTACGCGCACGACGAAGAAGGCCGTGTAGCCGACATGGATTGCCTGCCCGATTCGCTCAAGGGACGCAGTTATTACAAGCCCACCCAGGAAGGCCGCGAGAAGCTGCTGGCGCAACGGATGGAAGAGATCCGCCGCATCCGCGCGGGAAAGCCTTAGCAGCCTGTATTGAAAGTCAGGTTTTGAAAGGGCACGACTTTAGTCGTGCCGTAAGTGGTTCAACATAAACATGGGCTTTAGCCCCTGAGGGACGGTTCTTCGGCATTTTCGACTTTAACCACAGGGTGTTAGCGGAGACTTGAACCGCATCCAGAGGACTCGGATTTTCTTGTTTTGCCGGACAAATTGTCCGGATCATTGTTTGAGTGGAGCCATGCCGGTCGTCTTTCATCATCGCGGGTTCAGGTTTTTCTTCTATTCCAATGAAGGAACGCCGCGCGAGCCGGTTCACATTCACGTTGAAAAAGACAACCTGGAAGCAAAATTCTGGCTGGAACCAGAAACCCGCCTGGCCTATCCAGCCGGGGTCCCTGGCGACGGGTCTTTGTCGCCGGGGTGGTGAGGATGGCTACGATGCCCGGACCCTCCGGGAACTGCTGGGAATCGTCGAAGACAGCAAGGAACGTATCGAAAGGGCTTGGAATGAATTCTTCGGTTAGCGCCACGCGTGTGCATTTCGATCTGGATAGCATGTGGGTCGATCTGAGCGACGGCAGAATCCTCGCCGTGCCGCTGGCTTGGTTTCCGCGGCTTCTCCATGC
>Ga0181520_10013308_pt1 | contig 10401 bp, 8 predicted proteins | sample PEATcosm2014_Bin_29_FD_132451 | JGI IMG/M metagenome (GOLD analysis project Ga0181520, IMG submission 132451) | Peatland microbial communities from MTU Mesocosm Facility, Houghton, MI, USA - PEATcosm2014_Bin02_30_metaG | ecosystem: Environmental > Terrestrial > Soil > Wetlands > Peat | place... | reverse complement strand
TCGAGAAAACGGTCGAGGGCGGCGCGCTCGGCCAGCGGCACCACCTGGCGCGCCTCGCGGGAATGGAAATCGCGCAGGTCGTGAATCTGCTGGATGTAGTCGGCGCGCCGCCCCGCGATGGCCGCCGCGGCGATGGCCAGCAGCTTGTTGGTGGTCTTGCCCATGGCCGAAACCACCACCACTGGCCGGCGCTCCTGGCGCGCCTTCACGATGCCGGCGACGCGTTCGATGGCGGCGGCCGACTCGACCGAGGTACCGCCGAATTTCATGACGATCATCAGTCCAGCATTCCTTCCGTGTGCATCAGCTCGGCGTTTAGCACCGCCGCGCCGGCCGCGCCGCGCACGGTATTGTGGCCCAGCGCGACAAACTTGTAATCCAGCACCGGGCAGGCTCGCAGGCGTCCGATGAAGGCCGCCATGCCGCGATACCGTTCAGCGTCCTTGCGCGGTTGCGGCCGATTGGCCTCCTGCATATAAATTACCGGCTGAGGGGGCGCGCTGGGAAGCTGGCGCTGCTGCGGAACGCCGGCGAAGGCCTCGAACGCGTGGCGCAGGTCGGCCTCCGAGGGCTTCCCGGAAAGCTCCACAGAGACGGTGACGGTGTGACCATCCACCACCGGCACGCGATTGCAGTGGGCGCTCACGCGCGCCGCCAGCGGTTCGATGTGGTCGCCGCGGAATTCGCCCAGGATCTTCTGGGTCTCCTGCTGCATCTTCTCCTCTTCGCCGCCGATGAAGGGCACCACGTTGCCCACGATATCCATGGAAGCCACGCCGGGGTATCCCGCGCCCGAGATGGCCTGCATGGTGGTCGCGATGACCTTAGTGATGCCGAACGGCTTGAGCGGCCCGAGGCCCATGGTCAGCACCACGGTGGAGCAGTTGGGGTTGGTCACGATCTGCCCCTTCCAGCCGCGCTGGCGCTGCTGTCCGGGCACCAGCTTCAAGTGATCCGGGTTGATCTCCGGCACCAGCAGCGGAACGTCGCGCTCCATGCGGTGGTTCTTGGAATTGGACACCACCACGTGGCCGGCCTGAGCGAAGGCTTGCTCGATCTCGGTGGCCACCGAGGCGTCCATGGCCGAAAAGAGCAGCCGCGGCGCGTTGCCCGGCTTGCACTCTTCCACGGTGAGGCCGGCCACCGAATCGGGCGCCGCGCCCTGCAGGTGCCACGTCATGGCATCGCGGTAGTGCTTGCCGGCCGAGCGGTCGCTGGCGCCCAGCCACTTCACTTCGAACCAGGGGTGGCCCTCCAGAAACTTGATGAAATGCTGCCCCACCATGCCGGTGGCGCCCAGGATGCCTACTTCGATGCGCGTCTGCATAATTCCTCAACCATTCCTCGATAGATGTGGACTGCTTCGAGCAACTGCGATTTGGGCACGCGCTCTTCGAGCGTATGCGCCACGTGGATGGAACCCGGTCCCACCAGGAACGGCTCGCCCCACTGGCCTTCGAACATGGGGATATCGGTGGTGAACGCCACCGTGGTGGACTCCAGGCCCTCGATGCCGTTCAGCCGCAACGCGGGGATCTCGAGCACCTCGCGCAGCTCCGCGCGTCCCTCGGCGGCGCGATCGAGCGCCTCCTTGGTGGCGGCGGAATCGCCCACCAGGCGGATCAGAATCTCGGCGCGGGCCTCGTCGGCCATCACGTTGGGCGCGCGGCCGCCGGAGATGGTGCCGATGTTCAGCGTGCTTGGCCCCAGCAGCAGATCGGAGGGCAGCGGAATGGCGCGCATGGCGGCCAGGGCGTCGATCAGTTTGTGGATCGCCGAATCGCCCAGCTCGGGGTAGGCCGAATGCGCCATCCGCCCCGTGGCCAGCACCTCATACCGCAAGGCGCCTTTCGATCCCAGCGCGAGCCTGTTTTCGGTGGGCTCGCCATTGATGAGATAGCGTGAGCCGCGCGGCGTTTCGGCGGCCCGTTTGGCTCCCGCGCTGTTGCGCTCTTCGCCCACCACGAACAGCAGCCCGAAGCCGCGCCGGCCGGCTTCGAGCAGCTCCTTCACGGCTTCGATCATGGCGGCGACGATGCCCTTGGCATCGCAAGCTCCGCGGCCCCAGATGAACTCCTCGTCCTCGCGCGAGGCAAACCATGGCGGCACGGTATCGAGATGCGTGGAGAGCGTGACGGCCAGCGGCTCGCCCGGCTCGGCCCATTGCGCGAACAGGTTGAAACGCCGCGGCTCCACGGGCATGCGCTCGAGCGTGCCGCCGAACCGGGAGGCCAGCGGCGCGAGGTATGCGTGGAGAAACTCGCCCAGGCGCTCCTCGTTCAGGGTGATCGATTCGATATCCACCAGCGCCCGCGTGAGATCGAAAACGTTCATATAAGTATGTGGGGGAGGCAAAGAGAAGGAAACGACGCGCGGACCATCCAGCGCGTCTTCATTCCCGATAGCGCTCCACCCGCCCGAGCGACGAGTGACAGTGAGCCGGTATTAGCCGAACTCCCCAACCGGACGCGATTGCCTTCGCTCCCCGTTTCGGCGGAAACCGCCGGCCCCTTTCGCACGAGACTCCGAAGCGCAATCGGAGATCCGCCCCGCCTACTCTTGGCCGCCGCACCTCTACCGCGAAGTTTCAGGATATCGGAGCGGCCGCGGGCAAGTCAAATGGGCTAGATCGAATGGAGGCCGCGCGGTCGTAGATCTCCTTGCGCGTGATGCCGGCCACTTCGTACATGGCGAAAATGTTCTCGTCGGGCGTTTCGGGTGAGATGGTGTGGGACGCGGCCAGGATGTAGCCGCCGCCACCCGAAACCATGCCGTCGATCAACTGCCGCGTGGCGCGGCGCACTTCGGCGGGCGTGGCGTTGGGCAGCAGGTCTTGCGTATCGACTCCGCCCATGAACGCTAGGCCCGAGCCGAATTCGCGCTTCAATTCGAGCGCGTCCATGCCGGGGCAGTTGCATTGCACGGGATTGAGCACGTCCATGCCGATCTCGATCAGGTCGCCGATGATGGGCCGAAGCGCGCCGCAACAGTGGTACGCCACCGGCAGCCCCCGCCCGCGCCCCACCGCGAAGACGCGCTCGAGGTGCGGCTTCACCAGCGCGCGCCAGGCCCGTGGGCTCAGCATCATGCCGCGCTGCCCGGCTACATCGTCGCCGGTCCAGTACCAATCCAGCGGATACCGCTCGCAGGCCGCCTGCCCCAGCGCGATCGAGAAATCGGCGCAACGCGCGAACATCTCGTCCGCCAGCCCGGGATCGCCGCCGATATCCAGCATGGCGTCCTCCATTCCGCGCAGGCGCCAGTACATCTCGAAAACGCAGGGCGAGACGTCGCACCCCAGCCAGTACGGGCCGCGCTCGCGCACCACTGGCAGCATAAGCCCGAGCAGCTCCTCGAACCGTTCCATGGGGAACCTGTATGCCAGCACCTTTTCGCGTGCCGCCCCGGCCAGCGGGAAGCCATCGATCTGATTGAAGCCGTACTGCCGGACCCATCGTATGCCCCACCAGTCGCGGTGCCACTGGCCTTCCGAATCGTGCACCACGCCTTCCATGGCGAAGTTATTGTTGACCCAGGTCTGCCGGATATCATTGCCCATGGCGTCCGCCACACGCGCCGGAGGGATCTCGAGCCGCGCGCCGAGTTTCTGCGCGGTCCGCGGATGGAACCACATGAATACGGGGACGCGATCCACGGGCTCCCGCTTGAGTGCGGCACGTACACGCTCGCGAGAGGTCATAGGTTTCAGGAACGCAAGGCGGCCTCGAACATCGCCACCACGTTCTCCGGCGGCACCTCGCCCTGAATGTTGTGCACCGCGCCCACGACATAACCGCCGTCGCCCGCTAAATCTTCGATCCGCCGCCGCACCTCGGCGCGCACGGCCTCTACCGTCCCGCGCGAGAGGACCGCCTGCGTGTCCACCGCGCCCCAGAACGTCAGCCGCGATCCGAACTCCCGTTTCAGGCGCGCCGTATCCATGCCAGCGGCCGAGACCTGCACCGGATTGAGCGCGTCGATGCCCAGATCGATCAGGTCCGGTATCAGCGGATAGATGGCGCCGCAGGAATGATAGATGACCGGCTTGCCGAAGCGTTTGATGGCATCGACGATCCGCCGGTGGCGCGGCTTAATCGCGCGGCGATACAGATCGGGACCGAGCAGCGGGGCCCGCTGCGTGCCGATATCGTCGCCGAAGCAGACCAGGTCTATATACGGCGCGGCCTCTTCGAGCGCGCGCGTGACCACCGCGGCCTGGAATCCGGCGGTAACTTCCAGCAAGGCTTCCGCAAACGCCGGCCGCTCGACCAGGTCCATCAGCCACTCGCCATAGCCGCGCAGGTATTGCGAGAGATGCACGGGGCCGACACCGAGATTAAAGATGACCGCGTATGGCGTGGTCTCGTGCAGGATTCGCGCGCGCTCGCGTAGTCCGCGATAGCGGCCCGGATCGCCCGGATCGGGCCAGTGCCGCCCATCCACAGCCGACGGTTCCGGATCGTCGAGGGTGGAGAACGGGCCGCGAACCGGGATATAGTGCCCCCCGCCCGGTCGCTGCCAGGTGACTCCCCATTCATCCTGCAAGCTGCCATCGGCGAGTCGGCGATCGGAACCGATATCGGGGTCGCCCAGCAAAACGGCGCGGCAGTCTGTATGAAACCGCTCGAGGATCTCCTCATCCGGAATCACGGTGCTGGAACGCCGCGAAAAGATCCGCGCCGCACCGGCATCTTCCATTGCGAGATGCGCCCGCAGACGCTGGTGCGCACTCTCGGTCATGACGGTGGCGATGGTGCCGCCGAGGTCGAGCGGAACCCGGTCCGGCGCGCGGTGCGCCAGAGCTGCCAGGACGCGTTCACGGCTGGTCATAACGCCTCTCCCCGGAATGGTGTCTTGCGGACGATCTTAAACACGAAAGCGTAGTCGCAAGGCTTGGCGCGAGGAGTTTCCACGACTAACCCCTCCTTCGTCATTTCCCAGCGAAGCTCCCGGCCATCCCCGAGCATGGTGACGGACGCGATTTCCGAAGGGTACAGGCCCGTCCAGGTTTGACCGCGCGGCGCGAGGCTCTTGATCGTCACTTTCTCGCCCGGCCAGTCGAGCGCGGTGGCGTACAAGATATTGTCCCTGGCGGTGAAGCGAATGTCCTGCCCCGTGTAGACCGGCGCATTTCCTTCGTTGAATCCCCGGACTCCGGTGGAGGTGGGCGCCGCCATCCGGCTGGGACCTTCCGCGGCGATTTCCCAGGGCGTGGTGCCATAGATCGCTTCGCCGTTGATCTTCAGCCACTGGCCCAGGCCGAGCAGCCGATCACGGGCTTCCTCCGGAATCGTGCCGTCCGGCTTCGGACCTACATTCAGCAACAGATATCCGTTCTTACTGACTCGGTCTACGAGATTATCGACCAGCGTGTCGACGGACTTGAAACCCAGATCCTTGACATAACCCCACCCGCTGCCGCTATCCATGGTGCTGTCGGTAATCCATTCGTAGTAAGTGAGGTCGGCCTCCTGACCGAGTTCCAGATCGAGAAGGCCGGCGCCGGGAGGCAAGTCGTGGCTCTTATAGGTAACTACGACTTCTTTCTTCTGCTCCAGAGCTTTGTTGTAGTAGTAAGCCAGCAAATCGCGCTTGTACCAATCGGGGACTAGTTGCAGGCCGAAATCGAACCAGATGAAATCGGGGCCATACTTATCGACAACTTCCTTGACCTTATTTTCCCACCTATCGAGGAACGCCTTATCCGGCAGGGCGTACTGTTCATGAATCGGCCCGTACAATCCCGAATAACGCGCATCCGAGCTGTCGTACCCCTTTTTCCAGGTGGCGAAGTAGAACCAGTTTTCGGCGTGATGGAACGCGGTGACGAACTTCATATCGCGCGCTTTGATGGCTTTGGAGAGTTCGCCGACGATGTCGCGCTTCGGTCCCATCCTGGCTGCGTTCCATCCCGAGTACCGGGTATCCCACATGGAGAAGCCGTCGTGATGCTCGGCCACCGGCCCGGCAAAGCGGGCGCCCGCTCTTTGAAACAGATCGGCCCACTCGTCGGCATTGAACTTCGCGCCTGTGAACATGGGGATAAAGCCTTTGTAACCGAACTTATCCAGAGGGCCATAAGTGGCTTCGTGGTGCTTTCTCTCCGGCGAATCCGGAACGGTATAGACATGATTGGCGTACCACGTGCCGTTCTGTCCGAATGCGGGCACCGAGTAGACACCCCAGTGCGTGTAGATGCCGAACTTCCCGTCCTTGAGCCATTGCGGCGTCTGCCGGTTGCGCAGCGAATTCCAGGTCGGCGAATAAGCCGGGATTATCGTCCCCGCTAAGCCGGGAAAGGCGCCGGACACAGCCGCCGCCGCGGCGCCGCGCTTCAGAAACGACCGTCGATTCTGCATGCTCACCTCATGGTGAAGTTCCGGCTCCGATCATAAGGCCGTCCAACGCCAAACGCCGCCCTGGCCATCCGGAATTGCCCTTTAGTGTATACTGCTTCTTCAGTTGAATCCAGGCTAGTACCGGCGGAGGCGCCGGTCTGCCGCGTGCCGGGGCCGGCGAGGCTCTCGACAAACGCCGTTATCGATCCATTAAGGAGTTCGACATGCCGAAGAACAGATTCATGCTGGCTCTGTTGGCCTTGCTGGCGATCGGGTTTGCCGTAGCCGCCGCGCGTCCGCCGATCCGGCGCGTCGGGATGGTCATCGGTATCAAGTCCGATAAGATCGCCGCTTACAAAGCGCTGCATGCCGCCTCCAATCCCGGCGTGCGCGATCTGCTCAGTAAGTATCACATGAAGAACTTCTCCATTTATCTCCGCCGGTTGGACGATGGCAGCGATTATCTGTTCGGCTACTACGAATACGATGGCAGCGATTACGAGGGCGATATGGCCCGTCTGGCGGCCGAGAAGCGCAATATAGCGTGGCTGGCCGTTACCGGCCCGCTGCAGAAGCCTCTGCGCGGAGAGAAGTCCTGGGCTCAAATGGAAGAGTTGTACCACAACGATTAGTAATCGCATCCGGCGGCAATCTAGGTTTCCATGGGATCGATGCACTGGTCAATGAACTGGATCGACACGGTCGTACTGGCCGTCTACCTGGTCGGCATAACCTTGTTCGGCATATGGGTGGGCTTCCGTCGAAATGCTTCGCCGAAGCAGTATTTTCTCGCCAACCGGTCCCTGGGCTGGTTCACCATAGGCGCAGCGGTCTTTACATCCAACATCTCGACGATTCACCTGGTGGGCCTGGCCGCCTCCGGCGCCAAGGACGGCATGGTGATCGGCAACTTCGAGTGGATGGCTTGCTTCACGCTGATGTTACTCGGCCTGGTCTTCGCGCCGTTCTATATCAAATCGCGCGTCTCGACCCTGCCCGAGTTCATGAAGCGCCGCTATGGACCGCAGGCCCGCATGTTCCTGGCGGTAATCGGCCTGCTGGGCGCGCTGTTGATTCACATCGGCATCAGCCTGTTCGCCGCGGCCAAGCTGTTCGAGAGCTTCCTGGGCGTACCGATGCTGCTGACCATCGTGGTCCTCTCGCTTTTCACCGTCACTTACACCGCCTTGGGAGGACTTAGGGCCGTGGTGATGACGGAGAATATCCAGGTCTGCCTTCTGCTCGGCGGCGCCTTGCTGATAACGGTCACCGGCCTCCGCGCGCTGGGCGGCGTGGGCGTGCACGATCTCATCCACTTTCGGGCGGCCGTAAAGCCCGGCCAGATCAGCATGCTTCGCCCGCTCTTCGACCCCGCGGGCCATCTGAACGAGTACTCCTGGTTGGCCGTCCTTCTGGGTTACCCGATTCTGGGGATCTGGTATTGGTGCGCGGATCAGACCCACGTGCAGCGCGTCCTGGCTGCGCGGGACTTGAACGCGGCTCAGAATGGGCCTCTGTTCGCCGGCTTTCTTAAGATCATGCCGGTGTTTCTCATGGTCCTGCCGGGCGTAATCGGATATGTTCTGTGGCAGCGCGGGGCATTCCACTTAGCGAGCCTGCCCGGCTCCGGACTCCCGGATTACAACACCATGTTACCGTCGCTCATCGGCTATCTTGTCCCGGTCGGGATCAGAGGCCTTCTGGCGGCGAGCATGGCGGCCGCTCTGATGAGTTGCATGGCAGCGGCCCTGAATAGCTGCGCCACTCTTATCTCCGTGGACTTAGTCAAGCGCCATAAGCCCGATATGCCGGATTCGCGCGTCGTGCTGATCGGGCGGATTACCACAGGCTGTATCATGCTTCTGGCGATGCTCTGGTCCACGCAGGGCAATCAATTCGGCACCATCTTCGAGGCCATCAACAAGATTCCGATGACCTTCGCACCGGCGGTGACGACAGTTTTTCTGCTGGGGATCTTGTGGAAGCGCGGCACCGTCCAGGCCGCCATGGCGACGCTCTACGCCGGTTCCGCCATCGGCGTGACATACTTCATCGCCGATCTGCCCGCGGTGGGCCGTTGGTTCCTGGGATCCCAGGCTCGCGCGGATTTCGGCGGGCTCGTCACGGATCCCGCCCAGGGTTTGGGCATTCCATTTATGCTGGTGGGTCCGCTGCTTACAATCCTGTGCGTCGGCCTCTACGTGGCCGTGAGCCTGAGCACTCCGCCCATGGACCCAGCCGCAGTGAGCGAAGTTTGCTGGGAGCATCCGCTCGCTTTCCTGCGAGGGCGGATTCGGGGCGCCGGCGACCCGCGCCTGGTAGCGCTGGCTCTCTTCGCCGTAGTCATGTGTTTGTATGCCATTTTGCACTGAACCGGGCAGGCCAAGGCGTGCCCCACAATCGGAGGAGTATGGATTACAGGCTTCTGGGCAAGACCGGTTTGAAGGTCTCACGCCTTAGTTTCGGGGCCTCGGCACTCGGCTCGGTATTTCGTCCGGTTGACGAATCCGAAGCGATCCAGGCGGTTCATGTGGCTCTCGATTGCGGCATCAATTACTTCGATGTGGCGCCCGCGTATGGGGGCACGCTGGCGGAAACGGTTCTCGGCAAGGCGCTGCGAGGCGTTCCGCGGAGTCGCTATTTTCTCTCCACCAAGGTCGGGAAGTACACGAACCCGGACGCCTATGGCGACGATACGCTGGATTACTCCCGCGCGCGCATCCGGCGTTCCATAGAGGAAAGCTCCAGCCGCCTGGGAGTCGATTACTTCGATATCATCCACATACACGACATCGAGTATCGGGGCCGTCGGCACACCGAGTGGGCGCTCGAAGAAGGTTACGCGGCCGTGTGCGAGCTGAAGCGCGAGGGTCGCATCGGAGCGGTCAGCTTCGGTATCTATCCGGCGGATCTGTGGAAACGGATTCTGCAGTCGGTCGAGATCGATGCCGCCCTGATCCACAACCACTACTGTCTGAATGATACGCAGTTACTCGATCTCCTGCCGATCGCTCAACAACGTGGTGTCGGTGTAATCAACGGCTCGCCGTTCGGGTCCGGTCTTCTCGCGGACCGTGGACCCGCGTCCTGGCATCCGGCGTCCGCCCAGGACAGGGCGCTATTTCAACAGGCCGCCGATTTCTGCCGCGGCCAGGGAGCCTCGCTCAGCCGGTTGGCGATCCAATTCGCCAGCCGCAACCCGGCGATTCCCACTACGCTCTTCAGCTCCGCCAACCCGGAATCGGTGAGAAAGAACGTTCGCTGGAGCGAGCAGCCTTATGACGAAGCGCTTCTCAAACAGGTGCAGGCGATCCTGGAACCCGTTCGCAATAAGGAGTGGAGTTACTAAGAAGCTCCCATGAGGATCGACGCGCATCACCACCTATGGCAGTACAACGACCGGGATTACATATGGATGTCGGCGGAGATGGATATCCTGCGGCGCGACTTCCTTCTCCCCGATCTCGAGCACGCCCTGAGCGCTAGTGCGATCGACGGAACCGTGGCGGTCCAGGCCCGCCAGTCGCTCGAAGAGAGCCGCTGGCTGCTCGGTCTTGCACGAACATCCGGGATCGTACGGGGCGTAGTGGGTTGGGTTCCCCTGACGGATGGCGATGTGCGGCGCAGCCTGGACGAACTGGCCCAGGAGCCGAAACTCAAGGCCGTCCGCCACGTGCTGCACGATGAACCCGACGACGATTACATGCTGCGGGAAGACTTCAATGGCGGCATCGGACTGCTCAAAGAGTACGGCCTCGCCTATGACCTTCTGGTTTTCGAACGCCATCTTCCACAGACGCTCCAATTCGTCGATCGGCACCCCGGCCAGATATTCGTGCTCGATCACATCGGCAAGCCGCGAATCCGCGCCGGGGAACTTTCGCCGTGGCGCGAACGAATCCGCGAATTGGCTCGGCGGGAAAATGTCTACTGTAAGGTTTCGGGGCTGGTGACGGGAGCCAGTTGGAGCGGCTGGATCGCCGGGCAACTCGCACCGTATCTGGACGTTGTAGTGGAGGCCTTCACTCCGCGGCGCATCATGTTCGGCTCCGATTGGCCGGTG
>Ga0181520_10013306_pt1 | contig 10403 bp, 8 predicted proteins | sample PEATcosm2014_Bin_29_FD_132451 | JGI IMG/M metagenome (GOLD analysis project Ga0181520, IMG submission 132451) | Peatland microbial communities from MTU Mesocosm Facility, Houghton, MI, USA - PEATcosm2014_Bin02_30_metaG | ecosystem: Environmental > Terrestrial > Soil > Wetlands > Peat | place... | reverse complement strand
GGCCGGCGTAGCGGCGCGGCATATCGAGCGTACCCTGTTCGAACGGGCGGAAGATGCGCTGGAGCGTTTCGGGGGACATGCCGATGCCGTTGTCGTCGAACTGGATGCGAAGCTGGCCGGGGATGTCGTTGGCGGTGGTGATGGTGATGCGTCCGCCCTCGGGGGTGAACTTGACGGCGTTCTTGAGCACGTTCCAGAAGATCTGCTGGAGGCGTGCGACGTCGGCCATGACGTAATGATTGGCCGCGCCCAGGAGCATCGAGACCTGTATGCGCCGGGTGTTGATCTCGCTGCCGTTCATGGTGACGACGCCTTCGAGGGTCTGATGGACGTCGATGGTTTCGAGCTGGATGGGAACCTTGCCCTTGGCGATGCGGGTGAGATCGAGCAGATCGTCGATGAGCCGGGCCTCGAGTTCGACGTTGCGGCGGAGCATCTGCGCCTGGCCGCGAAGATTATCCGGCAGATTCGGATCGGATTCCCAGTTGGCCAGGGTGGCCAGCACGGGCGTAAGCGGCGTGCGCAGTTCGTGGGAGAGCGTGGCGATGAAGCGGTCCTTGGCCTTGCCGGCGGATTCGAGCGATTCGTACGCCGCCTTGAGCTTGGTTTCCGCCTGCTTGTGCTCGGAGAAATCGCGGAAGACGAGGATGACACCGCGGATGGCGCCGTCGGTTTCGCGGATGGGGGCGCCGATGTGGTCGATGGGGGTTTGGGCGCCGTTGCGGCCGACCAGCAGTGTGTGATTCGCAGGACCAACGACCACGCCGTCGCGCAGCACGCCATCGACCGGGTCCGGCGCCGGCGTTTGCGTGTCTTCGCTGAGAATGCGGAAGACGGCCGCGTGCGGTTGCCCGGCGGCTTCGGCCATCGTCCAGCCAGTGAGCTTTTCGGCCACGCCGTTGAGGAACGTGATGCGGCCGGCGCCATCGGTGACGATAACCGCATCGCCGATGCTGGCGAGAGTGACGGCCAGGAGATCGCGTTGCCGCTGGGTTTCGCGAGCGGCGGCATCGCTGGCGGACATTTCACGGCGGATTCGGCCGAAGGCCGAGGCGAGAATCGCCAGCACGCCCATGCACAATCCCGCGTACGTCCACGACCGCCAGCGTGTGACCTGGTCGGACCGCTGGCGGGCGGCGCGAAGGCTGCTGCGCTCGCCCTGGACCATGTCGGCCACCAGAGACCGAAGCTGGTCCATGATCTGCTTGCCCTGATTGCTATTCAGCAAATCGACCGCGCCGTTGACGTCGCCGGCCGTGCGCATGTCGATCGACCGCTGAAGCGAATCGAGCCGTTCCCTGGCCAGTGAATGCAGGCGAGTGGCGTCAGTTTGGGCAATCAAGCCGCGATTGACCAGATCATCGACCTTGTTCAGATCGTCGCCCAGCGGAGCTCTGGCATCGTTGTAGGGCTGGAGATAATCGGGATCGCCGGTGAGAAGATATCCGCGCTGGCCGGTTTCGCAGTCCTTGAGCATTGACAGCGTGTCATCGAGAAGGCTGATGGCATCGGTGCGGGATTCGATGGTCGCGTTCAGGGCCAGGATCAATTGGGCGCTGAGGTACGCCAGCAGGATCGACGCCAGCGCCGCAACGGCGGTGGTCGCAAACATGAACTTGAGCGAGGTGAGCTTCTGCATGCACCCATATCTTAGCCCCGGCCGGCCGGTCCGCGTCGGGGTTTCTTTGACGAGGGGGACCGGCCGGGCGGCTGGCGTGCGTCGGGGGCCGCGGCGGGTCTGGGGTTCATGCCGGTATCGATCTGTGGCCGGCGGATGATCTTCAGTAGCCAGATAGCGCCTGCAACGGCGAACGCGGCACTGAGGAGTTGTCCCATGGTGAGCCAGCCGAAGGCGATGAAGCCAAGCTGCGAATCCGGCTCGCGCGTGAATTCAACCGCGAAGCGTATGAGGCTGTAAAGGATGATGAACATCGCGGCGGTGCGGCCGTCGCGCGGTCGGGCCTTGCGGTCGATGAGCCACAGACAGGCCAGGAGCACGGGCCCCTCGAGAAACGATTCATACAATTGCGATGGATGCCGCGGCAGCACGGGATTCTCATACCTGGCAAAGACGGGGAACTTCATCGCCCAGGGGACGTAGCTCACACGGCCGCAGAGTTCCTGGTTGATGAAGTTCGCCAGCCGGCCCAGACACAAACCGATGGGAGTGACCAGGGCCAGGCAATCCGCCGCGTTGAGGAACGGCAATCGCCGCCGGTAGCAGAACAGGACAAGCACGGCCACGACGCCGATAAATCCCCCGTGAAAACTCATGCCGCCGTGCCAGACCGCGATCGGCTCCCACCAGGGCTCGGGTGGCGCCGGGGGCAACGGCGGCCGATGATAGAAAGTCCACCACCCGCCGCGGCCGCCGACCATCACGCCGACGACCAGCCATGCGATGAGATCGGCCAGTGCGTCGTCGCTCATTCGCATACGGCCGATGCGGACCAGTCGCCGCAATACCAGATATCCCAGCACGAAACCCGCCATGTACGCCACGCCGTACCAGCGGATATGGAACTGGCCGAAATGCACGATATCCGGATCGAACGCCGGATAATTCAGGACGCTCAAGACCCCCGCCAGGGAAAGAACCGGTTGGACCATAGGGTGTGCAGTATACACGGATCTGGCAATCCCGCGCCTGCATGGGCGGGTGTGTAACCGCGCGAAGCCAAAGAACCCTCACCGCCACCCTCTCCCTGAGTACAGGGCGAGGGGGATAGAGAGGTCCGCCGATTGAGTCACGCAGGCGGCCATCTCACTCATCTGCCGGCATCGTCGCTGGGCCAATCCTGCCAAAGGAAATGGCCGGCCAATTCGCGGCTGGTCCAGTGGCGGGATTTGGCGTAGTCGAGGAACGGCGATTCGACATCGGCATCGTCGTGGCTGGTCAGAAACGCCCGCGGCGGGGATTGGGACAGCAGACGCGGCAGATCATTCGGCGAGATCATGTCCAATTCGATCCGGCGATCGGCCGGCAATGTCGGGGCGGCTCGAAACGCGAAAACGCCGGTGGCGAATTGCGGATAGATGTGCAAGCCCCCTTCCAGAGCGATTGTCGGCTGCACCGTGAGCAGCGGGCCGTCATTGCCCATGTCGCGGGCAACCGTCACGCCCAGGTTGTGAATCTCCATCGGTATCCATCGCCCGCGCAACACGGCGCTCATGGCTACCTGATACGGCTGCCAGCCCGGCTCTGGCTGCCATGCATAGAGCTTGGGCCCCAAACCGACCGTCATCGCCAGCACGAGCAACCCGATCGACTTCCACGGCAGCGCCCTCCCGGCAAACGCCGTGCGCGTCATGAGGACCAGGTGCATCATCATGAACGGCAGTGGCTCATAGAAATACTGCATGTACGTCGGCGTTGGCAGGCATGCGGCCGTCCAGAAAAACAGGATGATCGCCAGCAGATAAACCACCTCGACGCCCATAGTGATGCCGCGGCGCCTGGCGGCGAGATAGGCGGCGGCGCCGGCGGCGAACAGGAAGACATTTGATCCGCGAGCGACGGTCTGTTTCATGACGGCGGCCAGCTTGGACAATACGATATGGGTAAACGTCTGCCGGGCCGGATCGTCCAGCATGTGGATCGCGACCGAAAGTGCGGGGAACTGGAGATTGCCGAAGACAAACTGCCGCGGGGCCATGGCAAAACAAACGGCCGACGGCGCCAGGCTGACCAGGCCGCCGGCTATGTAACAACCGGCCGCACCGATTCGCTGTCGCCAGGTCAATCGCGGCGCAATCAGGGCGATCGCGGCCATGGCGCAGGCGGCGGGGACGTAAGTCAATCGCGTTCCGGCCGCCAATCCCATCATGAAACCCGCGGCGGCAAGCCATCGCCAGAGCGGCCGGTCGCGCACGGCTTTGCACACGCACAAGAACGCCGCCACCGACAACATGAGCGGAAGGTCGTGGTTCCATGCCTTGCCGCAGGCATAGCTGTAGACGCGGCTGGACATCATGACCACGACGACGGCAGCCGACAGCGACCATCGCGTCCAGACTGGTCGATCGTCGAATACGCGGAAGGTGTAGATGAACAGCATGAGCGCCACGATCATCGCGCAACAGAGGCTGAGGAGCCGCGCCCCCAGTAGCAGGTGATCGGTAAGGCGGTCGATCAGCGCATAGACGAACACGAGGTTCGGCACGTGAAAATAGGGATAATCGCGGTAGGGCATGAGCCCCTGCCGCGCCAGCAGCGCGCCCGACGCGATGAACTGATTCTCATCGCGATGCAGATCCGGCTGCAAGACCAGAGCCAGCAGAAACGTCAGCACCAGCAGGAAAAACAATACCGATGCCGCAACCAGCAGCGCCATGCGCCAACGGCGCTTCGCATGAGTCGTGTGAAGCGTTGAAGTTGTCGCGGCGTGGGTCAGGCTGACTCCGTCGCTGAAGAAACCCCCACTGAACCATATTTGAATCGCGGAAACGCCGCGATTCGGCGCCGGGCACTGTAGCGTCCCACCGCCATGCATTTCAACCGCAATCGCGCCGGCTGCAATAATTTACACCAGCGGCCACGGCTCGAACAGCCGGTCCAGCACCGGAGTCAGCAGGGACGCGATCAGCAGCGCGACGTACGGGCCGGCCGATACGGATTCGTACAGTTGCAGCACCGCCGCCAGCACGCCGATCACCACCGCGAATGCCACGCGGCCGCGACGGGTCATCGGGCGCACCGCGACACTGGTCGCAAGGAAGAAGCCCATGAACAACAGCGGCGAGGCAAGCAGTTCGTAGTTAACAAAGGTGATGGCGGCCGGCAACGTGAGATATCCGCCTCGAAACGCCAGCCAGTGCCATTGCGGACCCTGCTCGTTGATGAAAACCGGGATCGGCAGGATCAGGATCGTTACGAACGCCGATGCGACGATCAGCAGCGGAATCTTGTAATCGATCAGCCCGCGATAAAGCAAAAACAGCCCGCCGATGATGATGGCCGCGGCGCTGCTGGCGCCGATCGGGCCGGGATCGCCGCCGATGATGAGGTTCTCCAGCGGCGGCATTTCGTCACGCAGGAGCACCGGGACGGAGCGAGGCGCCCGTTCGGGTCGGACGGCCGTGGTATAACCCAGCAGCCGCTGGGCCGCCGGCTCGAGATACATCGGCGTTGCGTCCGTCGAGCGTGAGGCGTACCAGGGCGTCTTGGTGGCGGCCGGCGCGGGCGCCGAGGAGTCCGGCAGTGGCGCCTCCAAGACATCGCCGGTAAACGCCCGTTCGACGGGCAGCACGCGGTGGGACACCAGCATCGGCTCGAACAGCACGAACAGCAGAAGCCAGGTCGTGAGCACGGGATTGACGCGTCCCGATCCCGGACCGCCCAGCATCCACACCATGATCACCAGCGACAGCGCCGCCGACGGAATCAGCGGCCACGGCGGAAATGACGACACCGGCGCCAGAACCTCGCGGCTGGCCAGATGGGCCGGAAGCATCAGCCCCAGCAACATCGCCAGCCACAGGCAATGGCGCATGCGAAGCTGTCGCCCGCGTCGGCCAATGCGCTGCCAGATCGCGGCCGCACCGGCGGTGCATCCGATCAGCAGCGCCACCGTCGCCGCCGCTCGCCAGCCGTACAACGCCATGCCCGCCACAAGCGGAATGCACGCTCCCGTCGCGTATTGACCCAGCAGCGACGCAACGCTTGTCCCGCCGTGCAGCGGCGACCGCCCCGCCATGCGCCATGGCGCGGCCCGGCCGTTGGTGCTGGTCACTTCGCTCGATCCGGACCCGTTCCTGGGCTCCATGACCACAGAGTACGGCAAACGCTCGCACCAGAAAAGTCGAAACAGTTATACGTGAAACTCCCTATTGACGCGCAGCCATCGGCGTGCCCATCATATGCCCACCGTGAGGCAACGCTTTCATTCCATCATCAGGCCAAGGGGCAATGGGCATTACGTGGGCTGGGTCGAGGAGATTCCCGGCACGCTGACGGCCGGCCACACACTCGATGAATGCCGCAGGAATCTGCGTGATGCGCTGGTGCTGATGGTTCAGGTCCATCGCGACGAGGCGAGGATAGCGATGGACTCATCGTGCATCGAGGAGCCGATCGAGATCGAGTGTTGAGAACGCCCCGCCGTAACGGCCAGTGCGCCGTCAAATCGCCCTGGCCGCCGTATCAGGTCTTGTCCGATCCGCTCATGGCCGCACTTGGTGTGTCGCTGCCGGCAACGGAGGGAATGCCCGGATCGCGGCCCGGATCGCTCGGTTTGCCGGTGTCGGCGTGTTTGGCGGCCGGCGTCTTGGGCGTGCGATCGACGACTTTCTCAACGAGTTTGTCACGCAGCGGCACGGGCTGCTTGCGCCGCCAGAAGTAGATCACTAACAGCACGGCCACGATTGCACCCAGCGTGATTCCAAGCTCATGCTCATAGTGTTTGGCGATGGCCAGATAGATCTCGAAGCGCGATCCCGCCCACCAACCCAGCACCATGAACGTGCCGCCGCTGACGACCGCGGCCAGGCTGTCGGCGATGATGAATTTCACCCGTCCGAACTTGGTGATCCCCGCCGCCACCACCATCGCGCCGCGCACGCCGGTGATCATCCGGCAGACCCCGACCGTCCAGACCCCGTGCTTCTTGAACCACATCTCGACGCGCTGGACTCGCGCCGGCGTAAAATGCCGCCCGATCACCGGCAGCTTGCCAATGTTCATTCCGTAACTTCGCCCGATGTGATACAGACAGATATCCCCACCGATGATTCCCGCCCACGCCACAAACGGCGCGACCATCCAGCTCATCAGCCCGCGCGAAATCAACACACCGGATATCACCAGCGGGATATCTTCCGGCAGCGGCAACCCCAGGCCGCATCCCAAAAGCAGCAGAAACAGAATCACATATCCCCCGGACTCGATCCAGAGTTCAACGTGCTCGGGTGAAATGAAATCCGCCAAAAACATCCGCTCGCCCAAAACAAAGATCCAAACGTACCGTGTATCCCCTCGAACCCAACCGCCGCCGGGATTTCCCAGCATTATATATAGTACATCGACTGCTGCGCCCCGCCGGCGCGCCCGACTTGATCGACCAGCTCCTCCAGCGTCATCGCGTCCAGCACGGCGTCGGTCGCCACCGTAAGCTTTTCATTGAGCAAATGCACGGCGAGCGTTCCCGGCGACTGATCCGCGGCCGGCCGGCTGTCGGAATCGGTCACTGTGAGCCGTCCCTCCAGCCGCCGCACCAGATCGCCGACGCGAATATCCCGTGGCGAGCGAGCCAGCCGATATCCCCCGCTGCTGCCCACCTTGCTCTCCAGGAACCCGCCCCGGCGAAGGGCCAGGAGGATGGCCTCCAGGAACTTGGAAGGCAATCGCTCCTCGGCGGCCAAGTCGTGCGAGTGCATAAAGTTGCGCGGCCAGACCCGCCCCAACTGAACCACCGCGCGCAACCCGTATTCCGTCCTCTTCGACAGCCGCAATTTCTCTCCCGATCAAAAGAGTAGGAATTGTAGGGCCCCAGCAGTTACGGTCAACTGGCTGGGGGCTGCGGCGGTCTGACACGGGCCGGGCACGTGTAAGTTGCCACGACGTTTGGTGCACCCGCCTCCGTCTTCCGCCGCGCCGCCTGTTTGACGCTGGCCACCCGCCGCGAGCCCGTCATCTCGTCCAGGTCCTTGAGCTTGTGTCGTTTTATGGATTTGATCCTTCCTTCCGATCTTCTCCTCTAATCCCACCCCCACAACACCGCTTTGCCGCGCAACTCGCGAAGCGCATCGGCCGCGATCCAGCGGGCCGGGGAGCTGCCTTGCGATCGGATTCGCTCGGCGCTGGCGATCGCCGATTTCATCAGCCGGCGGTTGCGCTTGCCGATGCTGCGCAGCGCCCAGTTGACCGCTTTCTTGACCCAATTCCGCTCGTCATCGGCGGCCGATTCGATGAGCGGGAGGAACGACTCGAAAACTTCATCCGGCATCTTCTTGTCGTGGACGGACAGGGCGGCCATCAGGGCGAAGGCGGCCCGGCGAAGCCAGACGTGTTTGTGGCCCGACCATGCCCGCACGGCCGCGACCGCGTGGGGCGTGCGGTCCAACACGTTCCCGCAAAGCTGGTCGGTCAAATCCCACGAATCGCAGTCCATCGCCCATCGCTTCATCGCGGCGAGCGTCATGCGCTTCGGTTCGGCCGTCAGGATCGCCAATAGCCTCGCCTCGTGAATGCCGCTGCCCCACAGCGCGCACGCCAGGTCGTGATCGCGTCCCAATTCCTTCGCGACCGGGCGCAGTGCAGTTACGCTGATTCCCAGCGCCCGGTCGATCGTGATCCCGAATCGCGCCATCCCCTGCCGATTGTGCTCGCTTCCCATTGTCCGCAAGCGCGCCAAAACCGCCTCGGCCCGCGCGGCCACATTGTCGCCGGTCACTGGCGATGCCCGCCTGCCGCGGCTCACCGGCCTGCTCGCTGATCGCTTCGTCTCCCGCGATTGTGTCTTTTTCATGCAACCTCGAACACCATCTCGACTTCCACGCTCGCCCCCAGCGGCAGGGCGCTGGCGCCGACGGCCGCTCGAACGTGCCGGCCGCTATCGCCGAAGATCTTCTCCATCAATTCGCTGGCCCCGTTGGCCACCTGCGCATGAGCGGTGAACCCGGCATCCGACAGCACGAACACGCCCAGCCGGACCACGCGAACTATTCTCGTCCAGTCCCCCGCCAGCAGGTTGCCCGCCGCCGCCAGGCCGTTGAGCGCGGATTGCGCCGCTGCCTGTTTGGCGAAATCAACGGATACAACCGACGGCACAGGCCCGGCGCAAGACAGCTTTCCGTCGCGCATCGGCAATTGCCCACTGACAAAGAGCAGATTCCCCACCCGCACGGCCGGTACATACGCCGCAATAGGCGCCACCGCGGGCGGGAGTGTGTATCCCAATTCACGCAGACGAGTTTCAACATTCATGCCCATACCACACCGCGCCGCCCCGCCAACGTCAATCCGGGGCGAAAGATTTTTCTCTCGTCCGTCCAAGTCCTGCTCTTGATCTGCCCGCACCCGGTAAAGACCCTCACCCCGACCCTCTCCCAGAGTACCGGGCGAGGGAGAAACGCCGCAGTGAGCGGAGATGGAGATAAAGGATGCGCGTTGCACACCGTTCCCCCGCGTGGGACAATCCGATGGGTTCCATTCGTTTGAGTCCTCCTACCGGGAGAGGTTTTATGCGTTCCCTCGCCGTCCTTCTGCTGGGCTTGTTGCTCTTCCCCATCACCGTCGCCGCGCAGGCACTGGTCGATCACGTGCCGGGCGATGCGCTGATTTATGTCGGCTGGCAGGGCGCGGATGCTCCCGGCGCGGCGTATGAAGGCTCGCATCTCAAGGCGATCGTCGAAGCCTCGCAGATTCGCGAATTTGTCAGCGACTCGATTCCACGTTTGATCGATCGCATCGCCGCTATGAATCCGGATCCGATCAACAATATCGCTATTCCCATGGACAAGAAACTGAGCAACGAGTTCTGGCATCATCCGACGGCGTTCTATTTGGTCGGCGTTGACACAAGCGGACCCGACCCGATGCCGCTAGCGGCCGTCGTGTGCGACGCCGGCGCCGACGCCCCGGAAATGGTTCGCCAAATGAACGACGCCCTGACCGCAACGCACGCATCACCAAAAATTCGATGCCGCCTGGACGGCACGCTGTTCGTGCTGGCGACATACGATCTGCCCGCCGGCGCCCCAGCCGCGACGCTCGCCCAGGACGCCGATTTCAAAGCCACAATGTCCTCGCTCGACGCCCATCCGGTTTGTGCCGCGTACGCGAATTTCACCGGCATTTGGAAGCAGGTCGATGCCCTTGTGCAACAACTCGCCCCGACCGATGTCCAGGCCCAATGGCCGAAAATCCGCGATTCGCTCGGCCTGACCGGGCTGCATCATCTGGCAATGACGGCGGGATTCTCCGGCCGGAACTGGTCCGAGCAACTCTTCGTCGATGCACCCTCGCCACGCACCGGGCTTCTGGCCATGCTCGATTCCGGCCCGCTGGATGATCAGCTTCTTCGCCGCATCCCCGCCACCGCCACCAATGCCGGCGCGGCGTCGTGCGATCTGGACGCGGCCGTCGAGGCGATTCTCGGCTTGGTCAATCAGATCGATCCCGACACCGCAGCTCAGGCGCGCCAGGGTCTGGATCAGATCAATTCCACTGTCGGCCTGGATGTGCAAAAGGACTTCCTCGACACGCTCGGTACGCAGTGGGCGCTGTACACCGATCCGACGGCCGGCGGAACGACCATCCTCAACCGCCCACGCCATGCGGATAGGGTCTGCCAATTTTTCTGTCGCCGGGTGATAATTGGGGTACCGGCCAGGAGATGCCGGGCAAGGAGTAGCCATGGATCGGCTGGCAAAGATCGACAGGGTGGAACTGGTTCGTCGGATGC
>Ga0181520_10013305_pt1 | contig 10403 bp, 10 predicted proteins | sample PEATcosm2014_Bin_29_FD_132451 | JGI IMG/M metagenome (GOLD analysis project Ga0181520, IMG submission 132451) | Peatland microbial communities from MTU Mesocosm Facility, Houghton, MI, USA - PEATcosm2014_Bin02_30_metaG | ecosystem: Environmental > Terrestrial > Soil > Wetlands > Peat | place... | reverse complement strand
CCGATGGCGGCCTGGATGGACTTCCTGTCGACTAACAACCCGACGAGGCTGAGGACGCAGAAACTAGGCAACAACTTTGGCGATTGGCTCGCCCCTAAGGGTGACTTCACGCCACGCCCGCTTCTCGCCACGGCCTACTGGGCCTACGACGCCGTCCTGATGGCTGAAGTGTGCCGGGCGGTCGGGCGGCCCCAGGACGACGCCCGCTACCAGCAGTTGGCGGGCGAGGTCCGAGACGCGTTCGTGGAGGAATACGTAGGCCAGACGGGCACGGTGGCGAGCGGGACGCAAACGGCCTACGCGCTCGCTTTGCATATGGGCCTGCTCCCCGAGCACCTCCGGGCCCAGGCCGCGGCGCACCTGGTCGAGGCGATCGCCCGGGAGGATTGGCACTTGACCACGGGTTTCGTCGGCGTCGGGTACCTCCTGCCGGTGCTCAGCTCCAACGGGTACTCTGACGTCGCCTACCGGCTCCTGGAGCAGCGGTCCTTCCCGTCATGGCAGTACACGATCGACCGCGGGGCGACGACCATCTGGGAACGCTGGGACGGCTGGACCGATGACAACGGGTTCCAGGCGCCGCTGATGAACTCGTTCAACCACTACTCTCTGGGCTCGGTCGGGGAGTGGCTCTACCGCTTCGTTCTCGGGATCGAGCTCGCCCCCGGGGCGACGGGCTTTGACAGGGTGGAGATCCGTCCGCACCCGGGCGGGTCTTTGTCCTACGCCCGGGGTTCCTTCCGCTCGGTTCGGGGGGAGATCTCGACATCGTGGGCGCGCGACGGGGCCCGCTTCACGCTGGAGGTCAAGATACCTCCCAATGTCCGGGCCAGTGTTCACGTCCCTTCCGCCCGGCCCGGCGAGGTCGTGGGCACCGACGGGACCGGTCCTGGGCTCGTCGCCAGCTACCCGGGCACCATTGGACAGAGGGAGGCCGTGTTCGAGGTCGGCCCCGGGCGCTATTCCTACTCAGGCCCACAACTGGCCGGTCCCTGACGACGCTGGCGCGCGTAGCTCCCCGGCGGCCTGCGAGCTAACCTGGCCAAGCGTGCCCTCCCTGTTCACGATCTACTGGGCCAACCCCGCCCGGGATCCGGGGACGATCTCGGCGGAAGGCTGGGCACGGGTGGGCGAGGAATATGTGTTCGACTGCAGCCTGACACCAGGCATGCCAGACCGCTTCAGTTTCCCCTGCAGCACGGTACGGCTGATCACGCCGGACGCTCCCGAAACCTCCTGAGGGGCCCCGCCGCCACCGGCTCGGGGTGGACGGGCCCGGGCCGGGATATGACAGAAGTAATGGGCAAGTTATGAGCCGGCGCACTTACGCCCGGGCGTGCACCGGTGCCAATGTCTATTTCATGCCCGTAAACGACGACATGAGCAAAGACAGGGGCGGGGCCGGGATCGTCCTCAGTCACCTCAGCAAGTCCTACGGCAAGGTCCACGCCGTGCGGTCTATCGACATCTCCATCAACGCCGGCCAGACCGTGGCGCTGCTCGGGCCTAACGGCGCCGGGAAGACCACGACGATCGACATGGTGCTTGGGCTGGCCCGGCCAGACGCCGGCACTGTCTCGGTGTTCGGGGTGCCGCCGGCGGCGGCCGTGAGGAGCGGTCTTATCGGCGGCATGCTCCAGACGGGCTCACTGGTCCAAAACCTGAGCGTGCGTGAGCTGGTCACCATGGTGGCGTCGCTGTACCCACGTCCCCTAGATGTAGACGAGGTGCTCAGCGTCACCGGCACGGCTGAGTTCGCTGACCGCCAGACAATGAAGCTTTCCGGCGGCCAGGCCCAGCGCGTCCGGTTTGCCATCGCGCTCGTAGCCGGTTCTGACCTACTGGTGCTCGACGAGCCCACGGCGGCGCTCGACGTGGAGAGCCGCCGAGACTTCTGGAACGCCATGCGCGCCGTCGCCGCCGGCGGGACAACGATTATCTTCGCCACCCATTACCTGGAGGAAGCCGACGCGTACGCGGACCGGATCATCCTCATGGCCCGCGGCCGGGTCGTCGCCGACGGCCCCGCCACCGAGATCAAGGCGATGGCGGGCAACCGCACCATCCGGGCCACCCTCCCCGACGCAGACGTCGGGTCACTGTCCGCCCTGCCCGGCGTTAACAGCGCCGACGCCCGAGGCGAGGCCGTGGTGCTTTCGTGCTCCGACTCCGACTCCGCGCTGCGGGAACTGCTCCGCCAGTTCCCAGGCGCCTGCGACATCGAAGTGCGTGGCGCCGGCCTCGAAGAGGCGTTCTTGGAACTGACCGCTGACGAAGACGAGGACGACGAAGTTGAGGTGGCCCGATGAAGCACCCGACCTACCTGCGCTACGAGGTGCTCCGCACGTTCCGCAACCGCCGGTTCCTCCTTTTTTCGCTCGGCTTTCCCTTGCTCCTGTTTTTCCTCATCGGGGGTACCAACCGCAAAGCCCATCTCGACGGCATCTCTTTCCCGCTCTACTACATGACGGGCATGGCGTCGTGGGGGACGATGGTGGCGGTGATCTCGAGCGGGGCGCGCATTGCCGCCGAGCGCCAGTTCGGCTGGACGCGCCAGTTGCGCATCACTCCCCTGGCAACGAGCGCCTACTTCCGAGCGAAGGTGGTTTGCGGGTACCTGATGGCGCTGCTCAGCCTGGTGGTGCTCTATGCCGCGGGGACATCGCTCGGCGTCCGGCTGTCTGCGGGCGAATGGCTCACCATGACGGCCCTGCTGCTCATCGGGCTCATCCCTTTCGCAGTTCTCGGCATCCTCCTCGGCCACCTGCTGTCCGTCGGCTCCATGGGGCCCGCTATGGGCGGCACCACCACCCTGTTCGCCGTGCTCGGTGGGGCCTGGGGGCCGCTGGCGTCCAGTGGCGTCTTGCTCACCTTGGTGAAATGCCTCCCGTCTTATTGGCTTGTCCAGGCCGGTAAGTCGGCCCTCGGTCATAGCGGCTGGCCCCCCCTCGAAGCCTGGGTGGTGATCGCGATATGGACTGTGGGGTTGGCTCAGCTTGCGGTACGGGTGTACCGCCGCGACACGGCTCGAGCATGAACCGCCGGGGAGCAGCCGTCACGCTCGAGCCCGGTACGGTTGAGGTCGTGGGGACAGGAACGGTCCGGGCCGGGCCGGCAGGCACAGAATGGGTGGCGGCCCAGCGTAAATGGGCCCGCGGCTGGCGCGGGACGGTGTTCCCCGGGGTTTTTCTTGGTTACCTTGTGCAAGTCGTCGGGGCCACGGCGCACGATTCGAGGGGCGTTGCCGCCGCCGCCGGCTACGCCGTCATCGTCGGCTTCGGCGCGTGCTACCTCATCGCCATCCGGGCGCTATGGCAGGCGGATGCCCTGCGGTTCTGGGCCCTTTATGCGGCTCTGGCGGCGTTGTGGGTAGCCGAATTGCCCTTCGCTCATGCCGACGCCTCCGTGATGTGCGTTTTCATCGCCGTCGTGACAGTGGCACGTCTCGGCACCCGTTCTCTGCTGCCGGTCGTCGCCTTAACCCTAATTGCGGTGTTCCTCCCCCCTGCCGTCGCTTCGTGGCACGACAGCGTCGGCACGAGCGTGGACAATGGCACCCTTATAGCCATCCCTTTGACCGCCCTGGCCATGTTCGGTTTTTTCCAGGTCACGCGCGGTAACCGCGCTCTGGCCGATGCCCGTTCCGAGCTGGCGCGCCTGGCCGCACGGCGCTGGCGGCGCTGCTCACCCTGGAGGAAGACTTCGAGGTGGTCGCCACTGTCGGTCGGGGGGACGAAGTGGTCGCCGCGGCCAGGGCTCATCGTCCAGACGTAGCCCTGCTCGATATCCAGATGCCGGGCATCGACGGCCTGGCCGCCGCCGCCGTCCTCGCCCAGGAGCTGCCCGAGTGCCGGTCGCTCATCCTCACCACCTTCGGCCGCCCCGGGTACCTGCGCCGGGCCATGGAATCGGGAGCGCGCGGGTTCGTAGTGAAGGATGCCCCGGCGGAGCAGCTCTCGGATGCCATTCGCCGGGTCGCGGCCGGCGAGCGGGTCGTCGACCCCTCGCTGGCGGCGGACTCGCTCGCCCACGGGACCTCGCCGCTCACGCCCCGCGAACGCGATGTGCTGGTGGCCGCCCGCTCCGGCACTTGTGTTGCCGAAGTCGCCAAAACGCTTTTCCTGTCGGAGGGAACTGTCCGCAACTACCTTTCGGCCGCCATCGCCAAGACGGGCGGCCGCAACCGAGCGGAGGCCGTCCGGGCCGCCGACGACCGGGGCTGGCTCTGAGGCCGGGCTGGCTCTGAGGCTGGACGGCGCCTATCCGCCGCCCGCCTTGACCTGGTCGAGCCGGGCCACGTCCTCTGTCGAAAGTTTGAACCCGATGTCGAAGTTCTCCTCGATCCGTTCCCGCCGGGCAGACTTGGGGATCACCACAAACCCATGCTCGAGGTGCCACCGGAGCACGATCTGTGCCGGGGTCTTGCCGTAAGCCCGGGCCAGTTCTACGAGCACCGGGTGCCCCAGGTTGCTGCGTTTGAGAGGACTGTAACCCTCCAGGACAACGCTGCGGTCCCTGAGGGCGCCCGCCGTCCCCGGGTCGTAGAGGAAGGGGCTCCAGGGGATCTGGTTCACCGACGGGGCTTGCCCGGTGGCCTCTATCAGCTCGTCTATCTGGGCGACGCTGTAGTTGCTGACGCCGATCGCCCGGGCTTTACCGGCGTCGCGGGCCTCGATGAACGCCCTCCAGGTGGCGGGGCGAGCCTGGCCCTTGGGTGGCCAGTGCACGAGCCACAGGTCGACAAAGTCAACATCGAGGGCCCGCAGGCTCTCGTCCAGCGTCCTCAGTTCGTGCCCGGCCCGCTCGGGCGGGCACTTCGTGGTTACGAAGACTTCGCCCCGCTCGATACCGCTGTCGCGGAGAGCGGCGCCGACGCGGGCCTCGTTGGAGTAGCCCGTCGCCGTGTCGATGTGCCGGTAGCCCACCTCGAGGGCTGCCCGCGTCCCCTCGTAGGCCTCTGTACCCTCCAGCTGCCAGGTCCCGAACCCCAGCAGCGGGATGTGGCCCCCACCCGGGAGCGGTGCCGTCAGTGCGCTTGCCTCGTTGTTCATGGGTCCTTCCTTCAGCCGGGGAGCGTGTCCCGGACAGGCTAGGTCCTAACAAGGCGCGAACTCCGGCCACCCGCTAGCCTCGGGCCACATGTCGGGGCCGAGCAAGCCGCGCGCGGTTTTGTCCCTCTGGTCGGAGGGCTCCGTGCTGTCGATCTGTTCAAAAGGATCCGTCCTGTCGATCGGCTCGGTGGGCTCGGCGCTGTCCATCGGGTCGGTGGGTTCCTTCCTCTCGGTGTTCTCGGTCGGTTCGGCGTGGTCGGCCCTCTCGTTGCTCTCGGCCGGCTCGGTGTGCTCGGTCTTGGCCTATCGGGCCACCAGAGCGGTCCTTCCGAGGCGATGATGGTCGGGTGGACAAGGCCGAGCTAGCCCGACGCGTGCAGAAGACCTGTTACCTGAGCGGCCACTTCGTGTTGCGCTCTGGGCAGGAGACTGACTTCTACTTCGACAAGTACCAGTTCGAGGCGGACCCGCGCCTATTGCGGGCGGTGGCCGAGCTGGCCGCTCCCCTGGTACCCCCGGGCACCGAGATCCTGGCCGGCCTGGAGCTGGGCGGCGTCCCCATCTCAACCGCGCTTTCGCTCCTCACCGGGCTTCCCCAAGTGCTCGTCCGCAAGCAGGCCAAGACGTACGGCACGGCGAGGCTGTCAGAAGGGCCGGACGTGGCCGGCCGCCACCTCCTCGTGGTAGAAGACGTCATCACGACGGGTGGCCAAGTGGTCTCGTCGACCGACGAGCTGCGTGCCCGGGGAGCGGAGGTCGCCACGGTCCTATGCGTCATCGACCGGCGCGACCCGTCGGCGACCGGCCCGGGCAAGCTCGAGGCGGCCGGGCTCTCGGTGCGGTCTGTGTTCGACCTCGACGATCTCCTCGGTGCCGAAGGACCTGACGGTGGCGGAGGGCCAGGCCGCAATCTGTGACAGGATGTGATAGATACTGGTAATCGTGTGTGCGGATTGCCTCAGGGGGCCACGGCCGGGAACCAGCTGACGTGAGGAAGACGAGCCAGCGGCTCGCTGATGACCGCGAGATCATCTATTACGACTCTGCCGCAGTCGGGTTGCGACAGGCCAAAGATCTTCGCGACATCGGCTCGGTCGCCGTTTCATCTGAGCTCCGCCGTGACCCGCTGCTCGGGATGTGGGTCATGTACGCATCGCACCGCCAGGACAGGACCTACCTCCCGGCGGCACGGGACTGCCCTTTGTGCCCGTCCACCGACGACCACCTCACCGAAGTACCCGAGCATGACTACGAGGTCGTCGTGTTCGAGAACCGTTTCCCGGCTCTCAAGGCACCGGCTCCCGAGACGGTGCGGGCCGAGACGGTGCGGGCCGAACAGCCCGTCGGGGCCCTGGTCGACTGCACCGGGGCTTCCCTGCTCGCCGAACGAGCCGGCGCCGGGCGCTGTGAGGTGGTCTGTTACACCGCCGATCACAACGCCGCCTTTCATGAGCTGACGCCCAGCCGCATCGACCTGGTGCTGGAAGCTCTCATCGACCGGACCCGGGAGCTGGGCGCCCGTGAGGACGTGGAGCAGGTGTTCTGTTTTGAGAACCGTGGCCAGGAGATCGGGGTGACCCAACCCCACCCGCACGGGCAGATCTACGCCTACCCCTTCATTGCACCCGTCACGGAACGGGCCCTGACCATGGTGGCGGCCTACCGGCAAAACTGCGGGCGCAACCTGTTCGACGACGTGCTCGACGCCGAACGCGCCGACGGTTCCCGTACCGTCCTCGCCACCGACCATTGGACAGCGTTCGTGCCCCACGCGGCCCGCTGGCCCTACGAGCTCCACTGCTATCCGAACGACCGCGTCCCTGATCTGCCCGCTCTTAGCGGTCCCGCCCGCAACGAGCTGCCCGAGGTCCTGCACGACATCTTCGGCCGCTTTGCCGGGCTGTTCGACAAGCCCGCTCCGTATATCGCGGGATGGCACCAGGCACCGGCCCGGACCGGGCGGGAGGACTTCGCCCTTCATCTCGAGCTGTTCACGCTCCGGCGCGCCAATGACAAACTAAAGTTCCTGGCCGGGTCGGAGTCTGGTATGGGAGCCTTCGCCAACGACATCGTCCCGGAGGCGGCGGCGGCGCGCCTGCGGGCACTGGCGGTCTGACCCGGTGCTAGCCCGCCTGAGGCGCAAGCAGATCCTAGAAGAACTCCAGGCCAGAGGTGGCGTCCGTCTCACCGAGCTGAGCGAGACGCTCCTGGTGTCGGAGATGACCGTGCGCCGCGACCTCGACGCGTTGGAACGCGAGGGGCTCATCGAGAGAGTGCACGGCGGCGCCGTGCTCGCTCAACGCGGGACCGAGGAGCCGGGTTTCGAGAAGAAGGCGCTCAGGGAGCAGCCCGAGAAGTCGGCCATCGCCGAGCACGCCGCCCGTCTGGTCAAGCCGGGCTCCGCCATAGCCCTATCGGCGGGCACGACGACCTGGGCCCTGGCCCGGCAACTCTCCCGAGTCGACCAGATAACCGTGGTGACGAACTCCATGAACGTCTGGCACGAGCTCCAGCAGGACGGGCGGGTGGGGACAACAGTGATCCTCACCGGCGGCGAGTTCCGCACCCCCTCCGATGCCCTCGTAGGCCCTACCGCGGACGCCGCCATCCGTTCGCTTTACTTCGACATGCTGTTCCTCGGCGTGCACGGGATGGACCCCGTGGCTGGGCTCACAACACCGAACATCTCCGAAGCCGAGACCAACCGGGCGTTCATTTCTCGTTGCCGGAAGCTGGTCGTCGTGGCCGATCACACCAAGTGGCGCATGACGGCTTTGTGCACCATGGCCGAGCTCTCCGAGGTCGATGTGCTGGTGACCGACGAGGCGCTTCCGGCAGATGCCCGCCGCCTGCTCGAAAGCCAGGTCAGGGAGCTCGTCATAGCCGGTACGAGCAGCTCCTAAAGGCCGGGACCGCCCGCCCGGACGAGCCACGGCGGTGCCTTCAGGCGAGGAGGGGCGCGACGGCAACCCACCGGGTTGCGGGCCACAAATGGGGGATATTGGTCGGGTTTGTACGGATCCAGAGAGGCTCCTTGCGGTGAAGAGGTGTGAGCGCTAACCTTCGGCCGACACATCCGGGTCGCTCCGACCACCCCGCTGTCGACCAGCCGGGGCGAGAGCGCCTGGCAACAGCGGCGCCACCACCCAGGTGGTGGCTAGGGGAAAGGGTAACCATGGCTACAGAGCCCTATGAAGTAGATCCCAAGAAATACGACGCGTCCAGGAGAAGGTTCCTGCGCAACGTCGGGATGACCGCGGCAGCCGTGCCCTTTATGGGCGCTCTCACCGAAGTTCTCACCGAGAGGGGCGCCTCGGCGTCCGCCTTCCGGGACAGCACGATCCCGATGTTCGCCAGCCACCCGGCGTACAAGTTCACCTTCGTCAACCACGTGACCACCAACACGTTCTTCACGCCCACGATCTACGGGCTGCAGGACGCGGCCACGATCCTCGGCATACCGACACCGGCATGGACCGGTTCTACGACCTCGCTCGCCACCGACATGGTCACCGCCATAAGCGCAGCCATTGCCGCCGGCGTCAACGGCATCGCTACTACCCTGATCGACCCCACGGCCTTCAATCAGCCGGTCGATAACGCTCTAGCCAAGGGCATCCCGGTGATCGCCTACAACGCCGACGAGCCGGGCAATAACAGGCTGTGCTACGTCGGGCAAAACAACCTCACCGCCGGTGCCGCCGCCGCGCAACGGATCGTCGCCAGCGGCCTGGTCAGCAAGGGCGAGCTGGTCGCCGGTGTCATCGCCACCCCGGGTACCGGCAACATCCAGCCCCGCATCGACGGCGCCAAGCCCACCTTCGTAGCCGCAGGGTACGACTTCAAGGAAGTGGGCACGAGCGCCACCCAGGCCCAAGAGGAGCCGCTGCTCGAGCAGTGGTACCTGGGCAACAAGGACGTCAAAGCCTTCTATTGCGTCGACTCCGGCGACTCGATCGCCGCCGCGGAAGTCATAGCCAAGTACAACCTCGGTGGCAAGGTCGGTGGCTCGGGGTGGGACATCGGCCAACCCGTCCTCCAGCAGGTCCAAGAGAACCATCTGCTCTTCACCATCGACCAGCAGGCGTACCTGCAAGGCTTCGTCCCGACGGTCCAGCTGTTCCTCTACTGCATCTCGGGTGGGTTGATGAAGCCCTGCAACACCGACACCGGCCTCGGCTTTGTGACCAGCGCCAATGTGGGCCCCTACTTGAAGACCGCGAGCCGCTTCGAAGGCAGCAGCAAGGCCCAGGTCGTCTTGAAGACCCCGGCCCGGATCGCGTAAAGCGTGGCGCAGGCGGCAGTTAGTACAAACAGCCCGCCTGTCCCCCCCGCCCCACCCACCGGGGGGGGGCGGGGGGTTACGCCCGGCACCATGCTGAGGCGGCTCGTCCGGCAACCCGAAGCAACGGTGATCGGCATCACGATCTTGACGATCATCTACTTCGCCCTACGCACCTCGGCCCTCTTCACGGTCGACAACAGCATCGTCACTTTCCAGTACGTGGCGCCGTTCATCGTGATCGGTGCCGGCGAAGTCCTCATGCTGGTACTGGCCGAGATCGACCTCTCCGCCGGTCAGGTGTACCTGACCGCGCCGTGGTTCGTCTACTGGTTTTGGAGCCTGGGCGTGCCTGTCGGCTTTGCCATCATCATCGCTTTGCTCCTGAGCGCTGTCATCGGCCTGGTAAACGGGCTGATCACCGTCTGGCTCCGCGTGCCGTCCTTGATCGTCACGTTGGCCATGACGTTCCTCCTCTACGGCTTGGTGTTGGTCGGGTCCAGCTACACCCAGGAGCAAATGACCTGGACGAAAGGCACCCCGCCGGTTTCGCCCGTCCAGACCCCACCATGCCACGGCTACCCGCTCCCGGCGGCGTGCCTGCACGCGCCGAGCTGGGCCCACCCGTCCCCATTTTGGTACTACAGCAATATCCTTGGCATCGGCAGTTGGGCCACCGTCCTTTGGGCCCTACTGGTGCTGGCGGTGATCTGGTTCCTCCTGAAGCACACCCGCTTCGGCGTCCATACCACGGCCACCGGTGGCAATATGCTGGCTGCGGCAGAGGCCGGGATACCCGTGGCGCGGGTCAAGATCTGGTGCTTCATGATCATCTCGACGGTGTCGGGCTTCATCGGGATCCTCGACCTGATCAGGCTCGGGAGCATGGACCCGGGAGACTACGGCCTCAACATCGTGCTGCCGCCGATAGTGGCGGCAGTCATAGGCGGCACCGCCCTCACTGGGGGGCGGGCAACGGTGCTGGGCACCTTGATCGGCGCCCTCTTCCTCGGGATCCTCGAGGACGGGCTCAACCTCACCGGGGTCAGTGCCAACTGGTTCTTCCTGCT
>Ga0181520_10013303_pt1 | contig 10404 bp, 6 predicted proteins | sample PEATcosm2014_Bin_29_FD_132451 | JGI IMG/M metagenome (GOLD analysis project Ga0181520, IMG submission 132451) | Peatland microbial communities from MTU Mesocosm Facility, Houghton, MI, USA - PEATcosm2014_Bin02_30_metaG | ecosystem: Environmental > Terrestrial > Soil > Wetlands > Peat | place... | reverse complement strand
TCCATAAGGTAATTCTCCTTTTTTGAAACGTTCAATAAAGCTGGCAATTTCCCTTTTATAGTGATGTATATGAGGCGGCCAACTTTGATAATCATGTGGTTCGGTTACATCGGGTACTATATGAGGCTCAACCCAACCGTTTAATTCCTTTGATAAACTTTTCGTGTAAATTTTTACTTTAGGAGATTCAGAAGTGTTCTCCAAAAACAATGTTCCTTTGCTTCCATAAATTTCGGTCACATTACGCATACCTACATCTATTGCAAGACTCCAACTAGTTTTTAACTCGCCTAAAGCTCCATTTTTAAATTTAAAGATACCAACAGCTTCATCCTCTACATCAAGATGAGTTTTGATTTTCTTAATCATCTCCATTGAGACAGATTCAATGTCGCCAACCAGCCAGCGCATTAAATCAACCGCATGAGAACCCTCATCAATCCAGGCTCCTCCACCACCGGTTATTGGGTCCTCCATCCATTTAACCATATAATCGGGACAACCAATTTCACTAAGACCGGCTAATCCTATTACTGAACGTACGCTTACAATATCTCCCAAAATACCGCTATCAACAATTTTCTTGGCTCTATCAGCTTCCTTTGCAAATCGGCTAACAAACGCAATGACCAGTTGAACATTGTTTTCTTTTGCCGCCTTTACCATCTTTTCAGCGTCTTCAATCTTTGTAGCCATCGGCTTTTCACAAAAAATCGATTTCCCTGCATTTGCTGCGGCAATAACCGGTTCTAAATGATCATGATTTTCCGAATGAACAAATACAATATCTATTTCGTCGTGCGCTAATAAATCCTTCCAATCTTTGTAGAAATTTTTAACCCCAAACTTTTTTGCAGCAACTTTACCGCGTTCCTCGTTAGCATCCGAAATAGCTATTATATTAACTCCCGGAATTTCCAATAACGCTTTTGACCTAAATTCGGCATGTATATGCGCGAAGCTAATCATTCCAACATTTATTACTTTGTAACTCATGGATCATCCTTTATTTATAATTTTAGATTATAATATTTCTGAAAGTTCTAAGGTAAATACTAATTTTGTTTCCCAAAGGTTTCGAATTATTATGAAATCAATTCCGCTTTCCTGCTTTTGGCAGAACGATAGGCAGCTTCTATCATCCGTTGAATAGCTAGTCCATGTTCAAACTCAGAACGTGATTTCTCACCAGTTCTTAGGCATTCAATGAAATGTGAGAGCATTGCATACTGACCGTCACTTATTTCACCCGGAATTGCAAGAGGATATGTCCAGCCCAGCCCGTGTTCTTTAGGCATTCCCCAATAAGAATAGCCTACTTCACTTACAACCTGGATCGGCTGCCTATGAAGATTATCTACGAGTATTCTTCCTTTGGTACCATAAAGTTCAAATCGAGAGTCCATAGCACCGGCAAGTGACCAACTGTCTTCACATTGCCCTATAACTCCATTTTTAAATTTTATTGTTATTACAGCTGTATCTTCATTTTGAGTTCTCTCTTGATGTACAAAGGTACCAATTAGCGCAAAAACAGATTCAGCTTCCGCTCCTGCCATCCATCTACAAAAAGACATACTATGAACAGCCATATCAATAACCGCTCCACCTCCGGATTTCGCATGATCAAATGCCCATTGGTTTGGCGGCATACCGATGCCTTCGCATGCCTTTACTCTAAAAACCTTTCCAAGAGCGCCTTCTTCCACAACTTCCATTGCGCGCATCAGAGAGGGAATAAAAGGAACATTTTCTGCATAAAAGAATCTAGTACCGGCTTTTTGAACTGCTTCTTTCATTGCAACTACTTCTTCCATCGTTCGCGCTAACGGTTTAATGCAAATTATATGTTTCCCTGCTTCAGCAGATTCAATTGTCATCCGGCTATGTAAAAAATTAGGAGTCAAAATATCAACAAGATTTATTTCAGGATCTTTAATTATTTCCGAATAATCTGTTGTCCATTTTGGAATATTAAATTTCTCTGCGCTTTTTTTTGCACTCACCGTAGTTGAAGCAACCACTGTAATTACCTTTACTCCTGGTAAACGCGTTAACACCGGTAAATGCATTTCATTTGCCCAAAATCCCGCGCCGATTACGCCAACTTTAATTTCGTTCATAGTTAAGCTCCCGCATTATTTATCGGAAGAATCGCAACTTCATCTAATGAAGCCTGAGCTTTCAATACTAATTCAAGAGAAGCAATACCATCTTTACCTGTTGCCTGCCCGCGCTTTTCCTTACCAAGAATCTGATTGATAAAATATTGCTGTTCACCGGAATAACCATAAGACCAGACTAAATCCGGGTAACTCCATCCTGATGCTGATTCTTTATTGTTTGGTTTGATGAACAGAGTGGAAGTTTGTTTTTCCAATAAATTTACTGAGATTGTTCCTTTAGTACCGTAAACCTCGAAAAAAAAGTTACCATAACCTGTTGTCCAGCTTACAAATAAACTTGATACACCACCATTAGTATGCTTCATCATAACTGCAGCATTATCCGGACTTTTATGTTTTTTTGCTCCCTCAAGTATATAGGCGCCTCCTTCACTATAAACTCTTTCCACATCACCGCCTAGCCAGCGAACCAAATCAGCGAAGTGAATTAAAGTGTCTAAAATAACGCCACCTCCCTGGTCTTTCATATAAAACCATTCGTTCGCGGGTTCCCAACCGAAAATTGCCGCACGGATTGCTACGATATCACCAATTTTCCCGGATTTAATTGTTTCATATACTTGCGGCATTGGCGGTGTAAACCGCAACATAAAACCAATTTGAAATATTATTCCGGTTTCTTCAGCAACAGCAATCATTTTGCCAGCATCTTCAAGGGTTAATGCGATCGGTTTTTGACAAAAAACATGTTTGCCTGCTTTTGCAGCAGCAATCATTTGTTCAGCATGTAAACCATTTGGAGTTGCTATAATAACACCATTAATATCCTTACGGGCAAGAAGTTCGTTATAGTCTGTGTAAGAATCTAAGCCATAATCATTAGCAAACGATTTTGCCGTATCATAGTAAACATCTGCACAAGCAACAAGTTTTCCTCCTTGAACAGTTTTGTATGCATTTGCATGAACTCGGGCAATACGCCCAGTTCCTATCATTCCTATTTTCAATTCTTCAGCCATTTATTTACCTTTCTCAAGAGGTAATTTGACAGTTTCATTTAATTTATCGGACTTATAAGCGCCCAACACCATTTCTAAAGCCTTCAAACCATCGGTCGCATCCGGATGAGGCGATCTGTTTTTTTTAATTGCATCAGCAAGTTCAACAAGCAGGTTGCGGTAACAAATTTCGTATCTGTCTTCACCCGTCCAATCAAAATATACACGCCCCTTATAGGGTTCCTTACGACTTGAAATTTCTATCTGCGGAGTTTTCTGATAGTGAAACTCTATTTCTCCTTCAGTACCTGTAAGTGTGCAGCGGTCAGGGCTAGTCATTGGGCCATACCATTCTGCTGCATGCCACGTACTTTCGATTGTTACAATTGCACCGTCTTCCATTCTATAGGTTGCAATTCCGTAATCCTCTACTGGTAAATAGGTATAATTAAGTGAGGCAATACGACCGTTTACATCAACAGCATTTTTGCCAAAAAACCAACGTGCCCAATCAGTAAAATGAACACCATGATCTATAAAACCACCGCCGCCGCCTTTTACTGGATCAGCATACCATCCTAGATTGTCTGCATTAGGTGAGTCCTTGATAAAAAATGCAGGAATTCGAATTGAATAAATTGCAGAAGTAAGCTTCCCGATTACCCCTTGATCGACAAGTTCCTTCATTTTTAGATACGGCGGGAGAAATCTTAGTAGATAAGCCATTAATAAAATTACTCCATTTCCCTTTACCGCATTTACGATCCGTTGTGCATCTTCTAAAGTAGTTGAAATTGGTTTATCAAGAAGAATATGTATTTTTCTTTTCGCACATTCTTCAACTTGTTCAGCATGGACAGATGTATAAGAAGTAATAATAACTGCATCCAATGTTTCGTTATCTAACATTTGCAGATAGTCCTTATACGAGGATTTTGCATTAAATTCTTTTGCAAATTCTTCTGCGAAATTTTTTCGTTCATCAGAAACCGAAACGAATTCAATTTCCGGGATACCTTGTTTTAAGTATTTTGCAAAAGGGTAAGCATGATAATGATTATGAAGCCCTATTATTCCTAACCGGATTTTAATCATAAGATTTAACTCCTTTAAGATCGGCCTTAAACCGCTCTATCATTTTATCAGTAAGTTCCATGAGTGTAAAAGCTCCTTTCGGATTTTTGATTAAAAAAATAATGATTTTTTTCTTAGAGGTAAATACTGTTTCGCTACGCCCGACAGCATTTACCTCAAGTCCTTTATTAATCATTTACACAAGATTATTTACACCCCATTAATTTTAAATAGGTTATTTTATACAATTCGTAGTCAACTAGTCTAGTGTTATATCTATAATATTATATTTATTTGATAATAATTCGATGACAACACTTTTTTGTATAGTAACCATGTTTTTTACGTACTTCAAGTATTCAATCGCATTTCCATTTATGTTAACTAATTTTATCTCATACTCATCAAAATTTTTCAACCTGGCATTATGGAATACCACATTGATTCTTTTTCCTAAAAAGTATGTGTTTGTTTTCGCTATACCATCAGTATTAAACTGTTCCTTAACCAATTTAGGATTTATAACCAAATCACCGAATTCGCCTCTAACACCAAACATTTGTGTAAGTACGGTCATTAACAACCAACTTGCTGAACCGGATAGATAAGTGTACATTCCTCTTCCTTCGTGATTTATATATTCAGGAATACCCGGATATATTTTCGCATTGGGAGTATCATTTACAAGTCGGTATAACGTTGTAAATACTTCATATCCTTCATTTACAAATCCTCTTCTATAAAGGCCGTTCAAGAACATCACAACCATATGATTGAACATTCCTCCAGTTTCTTTTTCACCATATATAACTGCATATCCGCGACCTAAATTAAGAGTGTTTGGTCCAAGAGGTGTTGTGAGTCTGTAACCACCTGTATATGGATCTTTTAAAATTGCTTTTACAGCATCAAAAGCTTTTAAGACTTGTTGATCCGTTGCTGCACCGGTCATAATTGGAAATGTTTGGGCGGTAAGGTTCATTCTGGTACTATCCGGGTGGTCACCGTCAACCGGGTTACCATCATTATTATAATAACCATTAAAGAAACTGTACCCGGTTTTAGATTCCAACCATTCGTTATTTCTAACGTGAGCTAGGAGCCAATTACCTTTTTCAATCAAATCAGCAGCTAATTGATCAATATTAACATTAGCTTTTTCACCGGAAAAATTGAAGTGAACTTTTTGAAAATAATCTTGCAAACATTTATTTTTTGCTTCCGGTGATTCGTAATCAACATTCATGTTTATAGATGTCAGATCAAGAATCTCTTTGAATAACGGTAGTGCATTTGTTTGCTTTACTTCTTTATATTTTTGAATTAGGCTTGCAAGAGACAATAAATTCCATCCGTAAAATGTTGAGAATGGCACTGTTTCTCCTCTTTTGTTTGCTGAATCTAAAAGATCATTCCAGTCGGCATCTTCAAGTTTGATATTATTGTGTTCGCCAACATTAAAAAAACAAGTGAGATGCTGAACTAATGCATGCTCAAAAATGGATCCGGTATATATTTCGCCGTTCGATTTCTTCTGCCATGTTCCTTGTGCGGGTTCCCAATTTTGATCTCGAGCCTTTGCCCTTTTTATCTGGTGGTCCTTCCAATATTTTTTTTCTTCAAAGAAGATATCAATATCACCGGTTTGATCAACGTACATTTTCGTCGTAAAATACGGCCAAATTCCATGATCCATCCATACCCTGGAAATCGTATTTCTGTCGGCTGAAAACTTACCTAAACCCTTTTCAATAATGGTAGCATTACTTCCATCAAGACGAATACCGGAATAACTGGAGGCAAGAACTTCTCTCATTTCAATAGGGTTCTGTAAAAGCAGGGCTAAAGAATCCTGCCATAAATCTCTCCATCCGCGACCACCTCTACCGTAATCAAAATGAAGAAGAAAAGAGTTGCCATATATTTTTCTTAAAATAGGCTGCAATGCAACCCATCTCATCCATTTATCAAAGTGAGGGTCGGCTGTTTCAAAAGTGATTTTATCAATCTTTGATTGCCAAAATTTTTTATTCTCTTCTAAAAGTTGATCAACAGCTTGAATACTACTATACTTTTTGTAAAAATCTATAGCTGCATTATCGTTTTCTTCAGCTCCTTCAATTATTATGTATTCTCTGGATTGATCCGGTTTAATTTCAGTTTGCTTAAATCTGAATGCACCGATTAAATCCATACCGTCTCTACGATTAGGTGGTGTTTTATATGGCTCAAGATTTTTTACAACAACCTGCGGCCAATCAAAGCTGCCGCCTTCACCAATAAATTCCGCCGCTGTTGGAAATTGTCCTGATGGCAATTCATTATCTTCCGCGAAAGAAATAACAAAGTATGATGTGTCATTAGGTTTGTGTCCTCTTTCATCATGGTGAATTTCGGGTTTTACAGACAAACCAAACTCATGTTGTTTAATCCTCAAGGCAAGCGAGGTCCAGTGCCTATGGTCTCTAAGACTATCTGCAGAACGGCAGTACAAAGGCATCGCAGTTGTAGGAGTAAATTTCAAAACTTCATTAGAAGTATTGGTTATTTTTACTCTAATGATTTCAACCTTGTCATCATTAACCGGTGCAAAGGAAGTTATCTCAGATTTTATTCCTTTATTAAAATCCTCACGTATTAGCGTGTGAGCAAGAAAAGAGCCTTTAATTTTTGTGCTTACACCGCTATCTTCATCAAATTGTTCGCTGTTTTGCCTGGCTGAATTACCCGTCAAAGAATAAGCGCCGATTTTATCGTTGTAAATCCAAAAATTCCTTGAAGACTTTGTATTATGAATATCTTCGAGTGTTAAAGGAAGCCTTATAAATGTATGCTGGCCGGTAGTAGCATCGCCATGAAGCTTGGTTGTAACCGACCCCATGAATCCTGCTTCATTACAAATTGGGAAATAAAGCTGATTTAATGTATGCGGGTTTTCCCATTCAAAACTTCCATATTCGTCTGTAAATTTCCAATTAGTTTGTTTTTCAATTTTCATATTAATCCCTTTTATTTTTAACCTAATTTTACTTTATCACATCCCATTTCTTTCAACCTGGCAAGCCATTGTTCCCTTGTATTTTGAGCAACATTATCCCGCTTGTTGTTATTAAATACTCCGATATTTTTTGCCTTACTGATTCCCATATTATGGTATGTCATAAGCTCAATGCCTTTCAACAACGGGTAATTCTTATTAAGCTCACATATTTTGCTAAAATGCTCATCAGTATCGTTAATTCCGGGAACTATCAAACATCTAAGTACTATCTGCATCTTAGAGTTATAGGCAATTTCAAGGTTTGAAAGAATAATAGTGTTTTCCACACCAGTGTATTTTTTATGTGTTGTGTTATCAGATAATTTGTAATCGAACAATAAATAATCGGCGTTTTCAATTGTTCCTTCAAATATTTTTGACGGTGCAAATCCCGAAGTTTCGAGACAAGTATCAATCCCTTCCTCTTTGCATCTTTTAAGAAGTTCCTGGGAAAACTTATATTGAAAAAGCGGTTCCCCGCCGCTTAAAGTCATTCCCCCGCCCGAGCTTTTATAAAAATCTATATCAGCCCTAATCACGTCCAAAATCTCATCAACCGACATTTCTTTGCCGATTATTTTTAAAGCGCCTTGCGGGCACTCTTCTATACATACTCCGCAAAGATTACAATTATTTTGATTAATTTCGTGATATCCATTTAACAACAGATGCACATCGTGTCCGCAAACTTCGCAACATTTTCCGCAAAGCAAACATTTGTCCTGGTTTAAAGAAATTTGCGGAATTGGCGATTTACCTTCAGGATTATGACACCATTCGCAATCCAAAGGACATCCTTTCAAAAAAACAGTTGTTCTTATTCCAGGTCCGTCGTTAATTGATGCCCGCTGAATATTAAAAACAATTGCCGATAAGTCTCCTAACATTTTAATAGGTAGTTCTGCTCAATATTTCTAATTGAACATCTTTAGATAGCTCTACAAATTTTGCGCTAAAACCACCAACTCTAACAACTAAATCTTTATATTTTTCAGGTTCGGAAAGAGCTTTTTCCAGGTCACCTCTATTAATCACAGTTATCATTGCCTGTGAACCGCCTTTTTGAAAGTAGGTTTTTACAACAGCGTTGAACATATCCGAATGTTCATTTACAAAATCAGCCCCAAAACGTATGTTATGAACTGCACCCGCATGGATAGATGTATCGAGTTTAACAATAGAATTAATCAATGCTGTAATTCCCTGGGTATCATTGCCGCCTGCCGGTGTATTAGCGTTAGCCATTTCTCTTCCCGCTTTTCTGCCATCAGCAGTTGCGCCAACCCATCTTCCAAGTGTAGTGTTTTGTGAATTGTTAATAATTACATTAAGATAAAAATTGAGGCCGGTATTATTTTTTTGTTCTTTCATTGTTAAAGCCAAAAAGTTGTGCAGCTCTATCATAATATCATCTGCATCTGCGTAATCATTGCCATACTTTGGCTGGTTTTTCAACATTTGTTTTTCTTTTTCATAACCGGCAAAATTATTTTTAAGTATATCAAGAAGCTTGTTTTTTGAAATCTTTTTATCATCAAATACAAGTTTTTTAATTGCAGTTAAGCTATCGGCGGCATTTACGCTTCCAAAAGACTCAAGCGTACCTCCCAGGTATTTAACGCCTCCCGAGAAAATACCTTTGCCTCTTTCCATACAATTGTCATATAACAAACTTAAGAACAGGTAAGATGATGTTTCTCCGGTTATTTTATATTCCAGAGATTCATGCTCTGCCAGGATCTCAATAAAATACTTTAACTGTTTTTTATATGCTTTAAAAAATTCTTCAAAAGTTCCGAAATCTTCGAACTTACCGGTTGGCAGTCCCAGGCGTTTTCCTGTTATCGGGTCAACACCGTCATACATTGTTATTTCCAGAGCTTTCAATACATTTAATGAACCGCTTGGAGTTCCATAAGCCATATGATCAAGTACAATTTCGCCGCAACCTAAAGGCATATATTGTTCAGCGTCCTTTTCCGGAACATCGTGAGCATTCATAACGGAAGGAATTAGGACATCATCATTATACATCAATGGGAAAGTATGCCCATTTGCAATTAACTCCATCGACCGTTCAACTAATGATGGGTTCATCCCCTCATAAAAACGAAGCGTTAATTGCGGAAGCACCGACCTGCCGTAAGTCTTTGCTGCTTCCAATATCATTAAAGCACATTTATCCGCATTTACCTCGTTGGGCCTTCCTTTGCCGCCAATTATAATTCTTCCATCAACAACGCGCATTAAATCGTTAACAAGTTTCCAAATCGAATGCATTAGAGAAACAGCTTCATCATTGGTAATAACTCCCTTATCAATATCATTTACATAAAAATCTCCCAGATAAACATCCATACGGCCCAATTCAAGAGATCCGCATAATAGAGTGTAAAGCCAGCTTAGTTGAAGAGCTTCATAAAATGTTTCAGGTTTGTTTGAAGCAATTCTATTTAGAACGTTAGCTAATTCTTTTAATTCCTTTTTCCTTTTCTTATCGGTGGTTTTGTCTGCTTTGGCAACCGCCTGTTCTCTATAAAAAATACATGAATTTACAAGCGCCTCAAGAGCTAAAAGCATTCCTTCATAAAGTTTAAAATCTCCTCCTTCTGCTTTTGCTTTATTGCAGAATTCAATTACCTCTTTTTTAAGTCCGCGTATGCCCAGCTTTAATAATTTTTGGTAATCTACAAATACACCTGCCATTCTGTACAATGGATTGGCAACGGTAGGTTTATAATTAAAAGGCAGCGGGTTTAATTCCTGGCGGAATAATGCCTTGATCATGTATTCGGGAAATGCAGCTTCTACCTTACTTTCACTGCATTCACTTTTCCAGAATTGAAGTAAATCCAATAAATCGTCCCGTTGATCAATTGGAATATCTCCATTCTCTATTGCATCTATAATCCTGTATTGATGACAATAATATCCGTAACCGCAGTCTGTAGGGGCATTGTGAGGGCTAAATCCGACCAAGCGCCAATTTGATCTTCCCGCTATTCTATCGTTATCCTGAATATCTTCCAAAACTGCAGGGTATTGTGCGTTTAGACATTTACCTTCTCTGATTGATTTATGTTCGTTCATGTTTTCACGATAAATTTTCGTGAAATTTATTTCCATCGAGAAATCATTTTTCTTTTTCATAGTCTTAATTCCATTT
>Ga0181520_10013301_pt1 | contig 10407 bp, 9 predicted proteins | sample PEATcosm2014_Bin_29_FD_132451 | JGI IMG/M metagenome (GOLD analysis project Ga0181520, IMG submission 132451) | Peatland microbial communities from MTU Mesocosm Facility, Houghton, MI, USA - PEATcosm2014_Bin02_30_metaG | ecosystem: Environmental > Terrestrial > Soil > Wetlands > Peat | place... | reverse complement strand
GGCGGCTGTCAGGCTTCCGCCCCTTCCCTTTATCGGTCAGTGGATTAAGAGAATATCTTTTTCTGTCCCAATGAATCTGCGAAGATACCCCTGTTTTCTGTCAGATTAAAGCGCGCCCCGACAAATGCTATTAGTGTCATAGTTGATGGAGACTGATTGACTTCGGGCTAAGCGTGGAAGGGGAGTCAACAAGTCGAACATGTGTAGTGAATTGATACTTTTTCAGAAAACCAAGGGTAGAGGAGTAAAGGGCGGATAAAGCAACTTTCGGCTTAAAGGAACTGGGGATGAAAGATATAAAAAACAGTGATTTCGATATTGAAGGCATTCCTGGATTATCCACGTTCAAATGGGGAATATGGGCTGAGAAAGCTTCCGAGATTGTATGCCAGAGCGAAAAGCAGAAGCCTCGCCGCGTTGTCGGCAAAGTCGTGACTAAGTGCTGCGCAGGAGATTCACCCCTAGAGAGTCTCTCTCTAACGCGGAAATGGAGCCCCGCCGACATAAAAAATCCAGTCTTTTCCTATGAGTTAGGTATTCCGAAAGCAGCGGAACACCATCATGATCCTCCAAGCCTCTAAAAAAGGCACTATCGCGTTATCCCTCACTAGGCCGTCCCTTTCCTCCGGGAACCACAAGCTCAGGCCCGCCTCGCCCTTCCATCCGCAAAGAATCTACCGATGGAGACCCGTTTAGCTTTCTGATCTCTTCTTTGAGCACCTCGACCATTTTCCTGTAGTAGCCCGCAATTGTCTTCAACTCGTTAAGCGAGTAATTTGAGTAGATTTGATCAAATACTGCCTTTGTGTAAGAGGCATAGAGCCGTTCGCTCTGTTTTAGTCTATCGTTTTGAGGCCTGACCACGACTTTCCTTCTGTCCATTGAATCACGCTCAGCTTTTACTAGCCCGGCTATCTCTAGCCGCCGTATTACACCAGTGATGGCTCCAGTAGTAAGGCCGGTAAACCTGGCGAGATCGCCCGCCGTTACCAAGCCGGACTCGGCAATATAAGCTAAGCACTCACCATCTGAGGCTGAGATGCCAAGCTGCTGGGCGACCAGTTCACGAAAAATGATCGAAAGCGCGGATTGCTCTTGACCAAAATTCGCAATATCTCCGACAACCTGCTGACGATCCATTGCTTTGCCTATTGTCTCATCTTATTTGAAAGCGTTGATATTCTCACGGCACCAACTTTCGAATGTTCTTGGCATGTTGCCTGTAGTCTCCCGAACATAGTCTGTGCAATGAGCAAAATCACCTGCCCTAACGAACTTGAATGTTTCCACAAACCCCTCTGCCGCATACCTCGGGATATTAAACTTGATTGTTTCTTCGATGAAATTCTCATCTGACTGCTCTATATATGTCAACGGCTTCCCGAGTACCGCAGCTAGAATTTGCGTCATATCCGACATTGAGAGAGGTGTCCCGCCCGTAAGTTCGAATCCTTTCCCATCATGTTCCCGCCTCACCAGTGCTGCAATGGCAACCGCTGCTACGTCTGCCGGGTGAATGATAGGGAGAACGGCCGAACCACCCGGATAAACAACAGCATTGTGACTATTAACGGACGTCTGCCAGAACGTTGTCACATTCATCATCATTGTGGGGCGGAGGAACGTCCAAGCAAACCCCGATTCCTCGATCAGGATCTCCCGTTCTCGGTGCCAGTGCCCATGGCCCTTGATTGGCGTCCACCCCGCCTCGAGGGTTGATAGCTTCACAATCTTTCGGCAGCCCGCCTTTCTGGCCGCCTCTATTACATTGCGATCTTGCTGGGTATTCGCTGTTACGAGAAAAATACTCTCAATTTCTAAGACTGCCTTTTCTAGCGTCTCGGGTTTGTCCAAGTCTCCCAACACACATTCGACCTTGTCGGTATCGAACCGGCTGATGGCCTCGGCTCGTCTTACAAGAGTTCGGCAGGGATTTCCCATTGCGACAAGCTGCTCGGTAATAGCAGATCCTACGTTACCCGTCGCTCCGGTAACCAAGATCCTCGTTGCTTTCATCTCAGACATAGCAAACCTCTTTACGGTCGATTTGATTGCCTTAGTAACTAAGACAATATTACCTTACTGACTAAGATAATAATTGTCAAGCTTCCCCGCAAACGATTTTTTGGCTCGCTGCCTGTTCTGGGTATTAGGGTTAGGGGAGGGGAGAATCAGAAGGATCGCCGCACTGAAGATGGTTGTTTTTGCTCCGCTGCTATCGGAACCCCGTTCTGGTTTCATTGATCCCCAGACCCCAAATTTGGTATTTTTGCACTGAAATAAGCAGTGAGGCCGACATGACCGATACCTTCAAGAAGTTGAATTACAAAGCCCAGAGTCCCATCCTCGTCCTCGATGCGCCGCCTTCCTTCGGGGCCGAGCTCGAAGCGATGTCAGCCGAGGCGGAAATTCTACGCGCGCCTGGCAAAGGCAGCGCCTATTCCTTCGCCCTCGCCTTCGCGCCCATGAAGACCGACCTCGCCACCGCGGCCAAAAAACTTGTCGCCGCCACCGAGCCCGGGGCCGTCCTTTGGCTCGCCTACCCGAAGCAAACTTCGAAGAAGTACTCGAGCGATCTCAACCGCGACGTCTGTTGGGAGACCGTTGCGCCGCTCGGCCTGCAGCCGGTCCGCCAGATCTCGATCGACGACAACTGGAGTGCGCTGAGGTATAAGCAGTCCTAGGCCCAGCGATTTAACCAGGCGGTGCTCTAAATCACTCGAGCCCCAGAGACCGCAGATAGGTCTCCGTCACCCCTATCGTCGCGTGCCCCAGGGCCTTCTCGACCCGGTACAGGTCGTGCGTCTCCCCGTAGACCCGCAGGGCGAAGGCGTGGCGCAGGTCGTGGACGGAGTAGTGCGCGCGCAGCCTTCCCGCCGCCACGAGCCGCGTCGCCAGGTAATAAAACCGGTCCGAGATCTTCTTCGCCGTCAGGCCCGCGAAGGGAGCGCGGAGCGGCAGCCCCGCGATATCTATAGCGGCTTTCACTGCTTCCGGGAGACAGCTCGCCTGCTCCTTGCCCTTGCTCGTCGCCGTGAAGCGCTCCCCGTAGATCGCCAGGCTCGGGAGCGCCCCGACCCGCAGCCCCGCATGGGCCATGGCCGGGATCGCCGCGCGCAGGGCCGGGTCCGCCGCGGCCATGAGCGCCGCGATCTCCTCCTCGTCGGGCACCTCGAGCCTGCGCGCGCTCCTCAGCGCCGGCCTAGTAAAATGGGCAAAGTGCAAATACAAGCGCCCGAAAGGAAGCTGGCTGAAGGCCGCCGAACAGTCAAGGGATCGCATCCGCGAACGTGCTCTGCCTTGACAACGAGGCGCCGCTCGTTGAGGGCTGCAAGCATGACTCCGAGAGCGAGGATGCCGGCTTTCATGATTATCCCGGTGGAGAGCGTGCCATTGAATTCGTGTTAGACGTGTTTTATTTGGTCAAGGTTAAATACGCCATGTCAGGGGATTAGGGAGACACTGACATACAAAGGCTATCCTACTCAACTGATTCTCTCAAGTATTTTCAATTTTCCCGCCTTTATTCTTTTCAGAATCGCAAAAAGGATTTTGGGGATCGGAAGGATATCTCTATTTATCTTATTTTCTGTCTTTTTTGTGATATATACCTTTAAGGCGAGCTCTTTCCCGGCAATTTTCAAATTCATCAAGACCTCATTCGCCACCGGAGCATAGAAATCAGTCGCGTCCTTGAATATGATAGAACCGTTCCTTATTATGTTTCCAACGCGTCGAGCGTCCATGAATTTCGAAAATGTCTCAAAATACGTATTTACATTTTCTGTCGTTTTTCTTTCTATGTTGTCGGATACAATAATCGTAACAAATGGTTTTGTCCTTAATTCGCTTTCGAAATCGTGAAAGATCAAATGCGATCTTGTTATTATTCGTATCTTGCTTTTCCCTCTGCTATGATATCTTTCCAGGAATGTCTTCATCAAACTCGACATCTGGAATAGATAGATCGGCGTTGCGAAAATCAATATGTCTGCTTCCTTGGTTTTTTGAATGATTTTCACAAAATCATCCTTTTCATCATAGATACAAGAATACTCTTTCTTGTCCTGGCACCATTCGCATGAAATACGATGATTTATCCTCAGTTCCGCCAATTTGAGCGTCTCGCATTCCGCGCCGGATTCTCTTGCGCCCATGAACAGGTTATCAATCAGCAATTGATTGATGCTTTGCGTCTTTCTATGTGAACCATTTATCGCAAGAAGCTTCATCGTTCCTCCCCTGTGCCACCCCGATTTTTCCGGAGCGCTGCTCGATTGAGTCCGGCTCCTTCGGCCGGACCTTGTCGCCCCTCAATATACGCCTTCTTATGCTCCGCAGGCGACAGATAGCCGAGCGATTGGAGAAGACGTTGCGCGTTGTACCCATGCGGCCATTCTGCGTCACTGCCGCGGCGTTGTCGTTCGCGTCGCCAAGGGAGTCGACCGGAGCTTCGATTCCAACCGCGGCGAGCCTCTCGGCATATAGAACGCGAGGTTTTGCGAGCCGCGATCGGAATGATGGATGGGCTCGCCATTGACCTTTCGGCCCAGAGCGCCTCCGTGAGCGTCTTGAGGGCTAGGTCCGCGCGGGCGCCGTAGGCTTGCAATTTGTCTTCACATATGTGGCGAATGGCCATATGAAGCTTCTCGTCGGTCTTCTGGCGTAAAAAAGCAATTCTAGCTCAGCCTTCCGTCTCTTGCGCATACAGTGCGCCGTGGGATCGAACTGCAAGGTGCCGCAGGGCGGCTCGACTCCGGAGCCGCAAAGGGAGCGCCGCCGGGTCAGATCCCGAGATACGCACAGATCGCATCGAGGCAAGCCTCGATGATTCTCTTTTGCGATACCATTGGGCTGCCGAACACGATCCGATCCACGGCCGCGCTCTGAAGGTCGGATATTACGATGGCTGTCGCTTCCGGATCTCTCAGATGGAACCTTCCGTCGGCGGCCAGAGCGCGGGCGACCTCGCTTTGAATGCTCCGTTCTTGTGCCTCCAGGCGCTTTGCTATGGCTGGGTCGACGCGGGCCAGGGTCCTCATCTCGAAATTGAAGGATTTGGACGACTCGTGCTCCTCGATGAGCGCGAGCATGAAGGCGTGGAGCGCCTTGCGTGCCGGGATCGCGACGTTCGTGATCTTTCGGAATGAAGTTCGGCGAATTTCGGCAAAGCGCTCGGAATAGCGGTCCATGACGGCAAGAAAGAGGTCACGCTTGTCCACGAAGTACGCGTAAAAACTCCCGACGGAAAGCCCGGCTTCTTTTGCCACCTGGGCGGCCGTCGTGCGGTGATAGCCCTGCTCGCAAAAAAGCCTGTATGCGGCATCGAGGATGTTTTCCTTCTTGTCGATGCTCCGCTTCTGCTGCGGAGCCCGGATTACTCGGGTCTTGTTCATCGGTTCTGAATGACTATCTCTCCTTACAGGCCGCATTGTCAATACATAAACCTAAATTCGAATTCATATTGACAATATCGAGACCTCGGATATAACATGAATATGATTCTTAGTTCATATTCAGGAGGCTGTCATGAATCTTGTCCGCGATGACCGTCAAATCCCATTCGAACGTGCCTCGATGCTGCGATGGGGCGCAGCTTCCCGCCGAGGGCGCAAAACGAGGCTCGCCGCAACCAGCACCTCTATTCTGCTGGCAGCTCTGGTCCTCGTCGCCTTGTGCGGCTGCGCCGCCGTGCCGGGACAACCGCAATTCTCGCGCTACAAGGAGGATACTGTCTTACAGTCCGCCCCTCTGCCGGGAACCAATGGCCTCAACATCGACAAGGATGGCCATCTGGTCGTTTCCTGCGTCAACAGCGCAGCCATCGTAGTCTTGGACACCGACACGGGGAATATCCTCAAGAAATATACGCACCCCACTTTGATATCGGGATGCGATGACCTCACGATTGCGAACGACGGTACCATCTTCTATGTGGATATTTTCTCAGGCAAAATCGGCGAAATCTCCCCCTCGGGCGATATCAGCCTTTTTGTAGACCTCGGTCCCTGGGTGAACGGAATACGTCTCTCCCCCGATCAGACCAAGCTGTACGTAAGCCATTGCATCGGTGCCGACAACATGACCGAAATCGACGTGAAGACGCGCAAGATTAGGATTTTGGCCGAAAACACTGGCTGGCCGAACAGCATGTCATTTGGTCCTGACGGTCGGCTGTATTCACCCTCCAACCTGACGGGCGAGATCCTCCGGTGGAATCTGGATACGGGAGAGCACGAGGCGGTATTCAAGGTTGCTTCGCCTCCATCGTGCGTTAAGTTCGACTCCAAAGGCCGAATGTTGATCACCGAGTTCATGACAGGCACGGTGACCCGCTACGACCTGAATACCAAAGAAAAACTGGTGATTGGAAAGAACCTGACTCTCGGCCTCGACAACATAGCCATCGATTCGAAGGGTAGAATGTTCATATCCAGCGCGTGCAACGGTGGGATACAGGAACTTTACGAAGACGGCCATACCAGAGAAATAAGTCCCCCCGGCCTAATGATTCCTTCCGGAGTAGCCATCAGGAACTCGCCCTCTGGCGAAGAGCTCATCGTGGCTGACGACATGAACGTAAAGTTTTACGATACCAAGACCTTCCGTCTAACGCGGCAAATCCCGACGAGTTTTTATCCGTGGTTCAAATCCAAGGCAATCGAAAAATGGTTTCCGGAGTCCTTTGGAGAGCTGGAAAAAGAATATGGCTACCTGTTCAACGTCGGCTTGTCGTATACGGCAGTGCCCTCGCCTGATGGCAACACCCTCGTCATTTCTTCCTGGCCGAGCAACAGTGTCAGCGTGTACGACCTTAAGAATAGACTGGTGACGCGCACGATCGATGGCAACCGCCCAATCTTCGCGCTACCGTACGGGAAAGACACGATCGTGTCGGAGCTCGACACGCACAGCGTCGTCTCGATCTCCCCCGATGGGACGAGGCAAACTCTGGCAGCTCTGAGCTATCCAAGCGGCCTTGCCACGAAGGGGAAAAATCTCTGGGCGGCAGATTGGCTCAAGGGCGAAATACTTCAAGTCGTCGCGGACGGCAAGGTCATGGCCAGTCCGAAAGTTGTCGCGGCAGGCCTCAAGCGACCTGAGGGAATCGCAATCGACAAGGACGGTTCCCTCCTGGTAGTGGAAAGCGAAATCGGCCGCCTGAATAGAATCGATCCGAGCACCGGGGAGACGATCGTCCTCGCCGAGAATCTCAAGACTGGACTGCAGCCGGGCTTCGCGGCACCGCCATCATATTACTTCTCCGGCGTCGCGGTCGGCTCAGACGGGTCCATATACGTCAGTTGTGACAAGGGCAGGGAAATTGTCCGCCTGAAAGGGATAAAGAATTAATTAGAGCCGACTGCCTCGTGGAGGCGGCGATGGTCGCACCGGAGTCAAGCACGGCTTCCACGAGCTGCCAGAGTCCATCTGAGGTTCTCGCGCGGGCGGACGGATGGTCACGGGGAGCGAGGCAGGACGCGTCCTTTCGGCGAATAGCGTTCGCCTTAAATGATCCCTGGACCGCTACTGATAATCGGGCTTTTGTCTCGAAACAGCACGGGAGGTACATATGCTCGGAGGCGAATTGATCGCGCGCATGCTGCGCGCGGAAGGCGTCGATGTCGTATTCGGAATCATCGACAGTTCATACATGGGGCTTTGCACGAAGCTGCGCGAAAATGGCATCCGCTTGATCACGCCGCGACACGAAGCGAGCGCTCTGCACATGGCGGGCGCCTACGCGCGCCTAACCGGCAAGCTTGGCGTCTGCCTTGCGAGCAACGGGCCGGGCGCGGCCAACGCGATATCCGGCGTGGCGGTGGAAGAAGGCGAAGGCAACCGCGTGCTTCTGATCACCAGCTGGAGGCGCACCGGCGTCATCAATCCGGATCGGGGCGGAACTTTTCAATATTTCGATCAGCCCGCCGTCACCGCGCCGATGACCAAGTGGACTGGGGCGGTCGGCAGCTTGGGTCGCCTGCCCGAAATGATGCGCCGCGCATTCCGAGCGTCCTTTCAGGGCCGCCCCGGCGTCGTGCACGTGACGGTGCCGGAGGACATCATGAACGGGAATTTCGAGGCGACGCCCGATGTGCTCGCGCCCGTCGAGTATCGCCGCACGCGCCCCATCGAGCCGTCGCGCGGCGACGTGAAGGAAGCCGCCGAGATGCTTCTGGCAGCCGAGCAGCCGATGATCCAGGCTGGCAGCGGGGTACTGCATGCCGGCGCATTCGCCGAACTGCGTGCCGTCGCCGATGCGCTGAATGCGCCGGTGACGACGAGCTGGGGCGGCCGCGCCGTCATCGATGAGCGCGCCGATGTCGCTATCCCGATGAACCTCGCGGCTGTCGTCGACAAGGTGCGCAACGAGGCAGATGTCGTGCTCGCTCTGGGCACGCGTTTCGGCGAGACCGATTGGTGGGGCAAGCCGCCCTACTGGCGCAAACCCGCCGAGCAGAAACTGATTCAAGTCGATATCGACGAATCCCAGATCGGAGTGAACAAGCCCGTGACGCTTGGCGTCGTCGCCGACGCGCGCGCCTTTCTCGCCGCGCTCGCCGCGGAGTTGAAGGAGCGCGGGGCGCTGCCGGGTAAAGAGCGGCGGCGCCGGTCTTTGGATCGTTATGTTGCCGCCAAAGAGGAGATGCGCACTGCGGCCTCGTCGATCCTCCAGACTCCAGCCGATCCGCTGCACAGCGCCAAGGTGCCGATCGCGGCGCAAGGCATTTTCGGGGACGATGCTGTCATCGTCATCGATGGCGGGAACACGACCGTGTGGGCGAACAGCTTCCACGAAGTGCGCAGGCCGGGCTCGTACCTCGGCACCTCCAAGTTCGGCATGCTGGGCGCGGGCGTCGGCCAAACCTTGGGCGCGAAGGTCGCCTGTCCGGACCGGCCGGTTTATTGCATCATCGGCGATGGGGCAATGGGATTCCACTGCCAGGAAATCGAAACCGCCGTTCGCAATAAGCTCGCGGTGGTGTTCATCGTTCTGGTCGATAAGCAGTGGGGCATGTGCAAATTCTTCCAGAGCATGGCCCTCAACCCGAAAGACATGAAGGAACGACGCTCGCTGAGCGCCGCCGAGACGATCAACACCGATCTCTCGGAAACCCGCTTCGACCTACTCGGTGCGGCGATGGGCGCTTATGGCGAACGCGTCTCCAGGATAGACGATCTCGCCGGCGCGCTCCAGCGCGCCAGGTCCAGCGGCATCTGCGCCGTCGTGCATGTGGATGTCGATCCCGTGGTCCATCTGTGGGCGCCTAGTCTCGATTCGTTCAGCGCGATGCATCGGGAGCCCTCCGGCGGCAAATAGCGATCGGACGCGGCGAGGTCCGGCGAGGTCGAAGGTGTCGCGGTGGCTTACTGGATCGCGCGATTCGACCCGCCGGTCCCCTCGAGATGACAGGAACAGATACGCGTTCGCCGAAACAGGCCCAGACCCGGAGAGCCTTGCGGACGGACCGAAGCAAAGGAACGAGGAGAACAAACGATGGGTCCCGAACCGAAGATGCTGAGATATTTCGCCGGCGCATGGAAACAGTCCGTCACCAAAACTTTCATGGATTGCTACGACCCTTCCACGGGCGAGGTTATCGCGAAGGCCCCGCAGTGCACCGCAGAAGAGGTGGAGGATGCGATCGCCGCTGCGAAGATGGCCTTCCCTGCGTGGGCCGACGCTCCGCCGAACAAGCGCGCGCAGGTCCTTTTCCGCATGAAGGCCCTCCTCGACCGGAACCTGGAGGAGCTCACCCTGCTCTGCGCCCGTGAGAACGGCAAGGTTTGGGACGAGGCGATGGGCGACGTCCTCAAGGTGACCGAGGTGGTCGAGTTGGCCTGCGGCATACCGAACCTTCTCAAGGGCTCCTCGCTCATGAACTGCACGTCGGGCTACGACACGACCCAGTACAACGAGCCGCTCGGCGTCTTCGCCGGCATCGCGCCGTGGAACTTTCCGGCCATGATTCCGATGGGCTGGATGGCCCCGCTCTGCCTCGCTACGGGCAACACCATGGTGCTCAAGGCGGCGAGCTTCGTTCCGCAGACGTCGATGCGAATCATGGAGCTCTGGGCCGAGGCCGGGCTCCCTCCGGGCGTCCTCAACCTCGTGACCTGCTCGCGAAACGAGGCCGAGATCCTCCTGCGCCATCCCGACATCAAAGGCGTCTCGTTCGTGGGCTCGACCTCGGTGGGTCGCCACATCTACGCCACGGCCGCAGCGAACGGCAAACGGGTGCAGTGCCTGACCGAGGCCAAGAACCACGCCCTGGTGCTCAAGGACGCCGCTCTCGAGCGCGCGGCGCGCGGAATCATCAATTCGGCCTGCGGCTGCGCGGGCGAGCGCTGCATGGCCCTGCCGGTGGTAGTGGCAATGGACGAGATCGCCGACGCCCTCGTCGC
>Ga0181520_10013300_pt1 | contig 10407 bp, 6 predicted proteins | sample PEATcosm2014_Bin_29_FD_132451 | JGI IMG/M metagenome (GOLD analysis project Ga0181520, IMG submission 132451) | Peatland microbial communities from MTU Mesocosm Facility, Houghton, MI, USA - PEATcosm2014_Bin02_30_metaG | ecosystem: Environmental > Terrestrial > Soil > Wetlands > Peat | place... | reverse complement strand
TGGCCGTGTTCTACGTTACCTGCGTTGCGTGCAAAGAACTGCCACGCGAATGGGTCGGGAGCGGTTCGTGCCGTCATCCCCACCAGGTTTCTCCGGGTGCCAGATGGGCGCGGACATAATCGGGATCGGGTTCCACGCCGAGGCCGGGCTTGTCGGGAATGAGAAGGCGACCGTCTTTCACCAGCGGGCCGTCGTGAGTGATGAGGTTTGACCAGCCTTTGATGGGATCGCCTACGATGTGCCCCCATGGCAGATCGCTCGACTGAGCGTTGAAACGGCCTACGCTGAGTTCGTGGCCTTTAAAATCGCGCATGGAAGCGGCGGCGTGGGCAGAGGCCACGGCGCCCAGTGCGCTGGAAGCATTGTGCGACGAGATGGGCATGTTGTAGAGATCTGCGAGATCGGAGATTTTTTTGGCTTCGAGTAGGCCGCCGGCCTTGGGAATGTCGATCTGCGCAATGTGGCATCCCTGGTTGAGAATGAAGGGAAGAAAGTCGTGGCGGGTGTAGAGGTTTTCGCCGGTGAGGATGGGCACGGGCGACTCCTCCGTGAGTTTGACCCAGGAGTCAGAGAACTGGGGCGCGAGCGGGTCTTCGATCCACATGGGGCGCATCGGGGCGACGGCGCGAGCCAGATTAAGCGCATCGCTCCAATCGAGCTCCCAATGGGTATGGACGGCAATGCCGAAATCGGGACCGAGGGCTTCGCGCACGTTGGCGAAGGCTTTGGCGTTCAGGTCGAGGTCTTCGTTCGTCAATTGCCGATTGTAGCCGCGAGGACTCGTGAACGTGGTGTCGTAGAGTTGCTCCTTGGGGTAGCCGCGGCGGACGATATCCGTCTTGACGGCGGTGAAGCCGAAGGGATGCTCTTTGATGGTCGCAGCCCACTCGCGGCAGGAGGCGGGATCGAGCGCGTCCTGCGGACTGCTGGTAAGGTAGACGCGCACACCAGTGCGATACTGGCCGCCGAGAAGCTTGGAGACGGGCTGGCCGAGCAATTTTCCAGCCAGATCCCAGAGAGCGATTTCGACGCCGCTTATGGCGGTTACGGTGACTCCGCCGGTTGCGCCCGCGCCGCCGGTGAGGATGGTCATTTTGGTGAGCAGGGGATCGATATCGAAAGGGTCAGCGCCGAGGATTGCGTCCTTGAGATAACCGAGCATAATGTCCTTGACGCCGAATCCCCAGTAGGCTTCTCCGTAGCCGCTGATGCCGGCATCGGTATCGATGCGCACGTATGTATTCCCGCCTGGCCGGCCGATCACCATGGCTTTGAGATCGGTAATCTTGACTTTCTTTTTGAGCGGCTCCGAGGCGGCGGCGAAGTGCGGTAATGCAGCCGCGGCGGGAACAATGGCGGCAAGACTTTCAAGGAAGCTTCTTCTCTTCATGGATTACCTCGCTGTTCAAAAAAAACAAGGCACAGCATGATCGCCGCTACCAGAGCCATGCATAGATTGCAATGGTAGCGAGCGTTAGTAGGGATAAGTGCAGCCGCCAGTCGGAAAGACCTCGAAAAGCGTCGCCACGCACTTGCCAATCGACGGTGAGGCCCTTGACGCTGGCCGATTCCGGCCGGCGCGTCCAATACGACACGCCGAACAGCACAGCGGTGGTAACGAGAGTGCCCCACAGTCCGCGATAAGTGTAGTTCAACGTCAGTTTGTGGTGCAGGAAAGGGAAAATCTGAGCGCCGGTCACAGTCATGAGCTGGTCGGCAACAAACATCGAAGCAATGATCGTCCCGGTAACCGCCGAGGCAACGGCACCCTGAAAGTTCATGCGCTTGCTTACGATGCCAAAAAAGATGGCGGGCGTAACCGGCATGACTAGATAGATCGAGACCGCCTGCAAATATTTGTAGAGTCCGTCCGGTGTGGTGTAGATGAGATAGGCAGCGGCCACTGCCAGGGGCGTTGTAACGAGAATGGCGGCGCGGCCCAGCAGCACCTGGGTTTTCTCCGGCGAGTTTTTGCGAAATCCAAGAAGAAAGTCGCGAACAATCAGTGTGGAGATGGAGTTCATGACAGAGAGCGAGGAGCCGATGAGCGCGCAGATCAGAGCGGCCAGCACCAATCCGCGAACGCCGGTGGGAAGTAAGTCGCTCAAGAGGGTAACGAAAGTGGTTTTGGGATCGCGGCCGGGATAGAGAGCTGCAGCGATGACTCCGGGCAGGGCGAAGATGAAAATCGGGCTGAGCTTGAGCAGGGTGGCGAACATGGCGCCGCGGCGGGCTTCCTGAAGGTCGCGGGCACCGAGCACGCGCTGCACGTTGACCTGGTCCATGCCCCAATAGAACAGCCCTCCATACAGCGCGCCGAGAAGGACCCCAATGAAAGGATAGTTGGGGTCGTCATAGGGCCTGGCGACGTGCATGGCGACCGGCATTTTCGCCACAAGGGCATGCCAACCACCGACCTTGGCCAGGCCAACGAAGAGCATCAGCGCACAGCCGGCGATCATAATGGCGGTTTGAACCGAGTCTGTATAAGCGACCGCGGTAAAGCCGCCCACAATGGTGATCGCTGCGACGCATGCTCCCATCAGCATCACCATGGGCATGACGTCCCATCCCAGCAAACTATGCAACACCAGTGCGCCCGCGTAAAGATGAAACGCGAGCTTTGTCATGATGCAGATAACCAGCATGAGTCCGGAGAAGAAGACGCGGGCGGTGCGGTTGTAGCGTAGCTCAAGGAACTCGGGGATGGTGTAGACCCGGGCTCGAATGTAATAGGGAAAGAGCAAAGCGCAGGCTAGGCCGAGACAAATGCAGGTGGTGAGCTCGACGGCACCGGCGGAAAGACCATAGCGGTACGAATCGCCGGAAAGCCCAACCAGGTGTTCTGCGCCAATGTTCGTGGCGAAAAGCGAGGCGCCCACCAGGGGCCAGCCAAGGCGGCGCCCTGCGAGGAAGAACTGCGAGCTGGTCTCGCCAGCGCCTTTGCGAATGGCGATGATGAGTCCGGTCGCGATGCTGGCTGCAACCGCGACGCAGCAGATCGCGATGTCGAGAGCAGAGAGGGACATTCCGATTCCTGAGAAGCTTGGACCTGCACAGCCAATTATCTAGCCGGAACGGATGCGCGCTGGTGTGTTTAGTCAAACATGGTGTAGAGGATACATGCTAAGCGCCCAAGCGCTTAAAATTCGGAATCGATCGAGCGCCTGCAACGCGCCCAATGGGTCTGAAAGTTGGCCGCGCCAGGTGGTCGAGGGGCTTTCTTCGACTTGTATTTCTGGGACATCGCGATGATTGGTACCAAGCTCGACCTTCAACGGCGGCAAAGGTTGTCTGTCAGGACTGCCATCGCGGTTCTTGCGACAGGGTGTCTGGGCGTTGGTATTGTGCCCTCGCCGCTGGTGAATGCCGGTGCTGGGCACACTGTGCAGCGGACGAGCGAATCCTGGCCGGCGTATGGTGGGCAAGTGGCTCAGGATCATTACTCGAGTCTGGCACAGATCAACCGGGAAAATGTCAAGAATCTTAGAGTTGCATGGACTTTTGACACCGGCGAGAAGGGCAGCATCGAGTCGACTCCCGTCATCGTGGGGCGGATGCTCTATACATACACGCCGTCACTTAAGGTGATTGCGCTGGACGCAGCGACGGGCAAAATGATCTGGACGTTCGACTCGGGAAACCACGAGCCCGACGCGAGCCGCGGCGTTTCTTATTGGACAGACGGCAAAGAGAGCCGATTGTTTGCTGGAATGCGGAATCTGCTCTATGCATTAGACCCGGCGACGGGCAAGCCCATTGAAAGCTTTGGCGAGGGTGGATATATCGACCTGCGCAAAGGGTTGCGCGGGGACTACAAGATGCAGTCGATCGGGCTAACCAGCCCTGGGGCAATCTACAAGGACGTGATCATTGTGGGCGGGCGGAATCCGGAGACGCACCCAGCATCGCCCGGCGACATTCGCGCCTTTGATGTGCGCACCGGGGCGCTGCGCTGGCGATTCAAGACCATTCCCGAACCTGGCGAACCGGGGTATGAAACCTGGCCGAAGGATGCCTGGAAGACAGCGGGCGCGGCCAACAACTGGGCCGGGATGGCGCTGGACGTGAAGCGCGGGATTGTTTACGTGCCAACGGGGTCCGCGGTTTTCGACTTTTATGGGGGCGACCGCGTCGGCGACGACTTGTTTGCAGATTGCGAACTGGCGCTGGATGCGGAGACGGGCAAGCTTCTTTGGTATTTCCAGGGTGTGCATCATGACATTTGGGATCGGGATTTCCCCTCCCCGCCTGCGCTGGTCACGGTGAAGCGCGACGGCAAGCGTGTAGATGCTGTTGCGCAGACGACCAAGCAGGGATGGATGTTTCTCTTCGATCGCGGCAATGGGAAGCCGCTCTTCCCGATCGAGGAGCGCCAGGTGCCGCAGAGCACGGTGCCCGGCGAAGCCACTTCCCCCACGCAGCCGGTGCCCCTGTTGCCGGAACCCTTCACTCGGCAGGTGGTCGACGAAACGACGCTGACCAATCGAACCCCCCAAGCGCATGATGAGGCGCTGGGGAAGCTTCGCACCTTCGCCGGCGGAGTGCAATTCACGCCCGGCGTGCTGGACAAGCCGACGCTGGAATTTCCAGGGGTGGGTGGCGGAGCAGAGTGGGGCGGGTCGGCAGTCGATCCCAACACCGGCGTTATTTATATCAATGCCAACCAAGTGGCCTTCACAACCACACTTGTGAAGAACGATCTCTCGGCCGGTGTCGGAGTTAGAACCTACCGGAGCCAGTGCGCGGTTTGCCATGGCGCCGACCTAAAAGGTGCTCCGCCGGCCTATCCGTCGCTGGTTGGCTTGTCCGACCGCATGACGGGTCCGCAGGTTGCCGCGATCGTTCATCAGGGCAGGGGGCGGATGTCATCTTTCCCGAGCCTGGAGGGCGCAACTCTGCATGCGCTGCTCGAGTATCTGCGTACAGGATCTGATTCAGGAGCTGCCAGCGATGCGGGCCCGGCTGCTCCCGCAGTTGCAGACGATGACTCCAAGGATCCGGACGCTATTGCCGGGGCCGGTCTGTACAGGGCTCGCTGCGCCTTGTGCCACGGCGAAAAGATGGAGGGCACGCCACCTTCCACTCCGGCGTTGCTCGGGGTTGGGCAGCGAATGAATGCATCGCAGGCGACGGATTTGATCCATAACGGCAAAGGTACAATGCCCCCGTTTCCAACCATCAAAGACCATAGACTGAGTGCCCTGCTTCGGTTTCTCCGCGTGGGGACCGAGAGTGCCGGGGCGGATAGTGGCGACGTAGCCAGCGAAATGCCCTACAGCATTACGGGCTATACCCGGTTCGACGACGCGGAAGGCTATCCAGCCGTGGCTCCTCCCTGGGGAACACTGAACGCGATCGATCTGAACACGGGCAAATATTTGTGGAAGATTCCCCTGGGCGAGTATCCAGAACTCGCGGCCAAGGGCATGAAGGACACTGGCACCGAGAACTATGGCGGCCCAATTGTGACGGCGGGGGGATTGGTGATTATTGCCGCCACCGACTTCGACCGCAAGATCAGGGCATTCAACAGCCGTACAGGCGAGCTTCTGTGGGTGGGCAGCTTGCCGTTTTCCGGGGTGGCCACGCCGGCCACTTACATGGTCGACGGGAAGCAATTCATCGTGATTGCCACCAACGGGACAAGAGATCAACGGTCCGCACAGGGGGCCGTGTACGTGGCGTTTGCTTTGCCGTAATTTTCAGACTCCCCAGGAATCGCGATTTTTGCGAAAGGAAATCATGAGTATCGAAAAGAAGGCACGATTGGGCGGGATTTTCGCCCCGACTGTAACCGCTTTCAATAGCGATGAGTCGCTGAGCCCAGCAGGCACGCGAGCTTTTGTGCGCTTTCTGCTGGAAGCGGGCGTGGACGGCCTGGCGCCCCTGGGAAGCGCAGGGGAGCCAGTGGCGCTCAGCACCGAGGAGAGGAAGAAGGCGCTTGAGGCGATTGTGGAAGAGGTCGCAGGGAGCGTCCCGATTTATGCCGGAACCAGCGACTACAGCACAGCAACCACGATCGAACTGAGTCTACATGCGAAATCCATCGGATGCCCGGGGCTGATGCTGATGGCGCCCTATCTGCTCAAACCGCCGAAGGAGGATGTGCTCAATCATTTTCGGCGCATTCGCGAAAAGGTGGGGTTGCCGATCATGGTCTACAACGTACCGGTGCTGACGGGCATTGAGATAACCCCGGAAGAAATCCAGATGCTGGCCGCGGAGGACGTGGTGCATGCGGTGAAGTGGTCGCACATGGAAATTGCCAGGGTGCAGGACACACGGCTGCTGTGCGGACCGGATTTCCCGGTATTCGCCGGCATCGACATCACCGCATTTGCCGCACTGGCCATTGGTGCGGATGGGTGGATCGGCGGTTTGCCGATGATTGTGCCCAGCCTTGCGGTAAAGCTGCACCGGTTGTTGGCTGTCGAGAAGAACCTGGACGAGGCGCGGGCCCTCTGGATGCGCCTGTTGCCCATCATCCGGCTCGAGTACAGGGCGATGGGGACAAGCGAAGCCAAGCCGCATTGGCTCTCGGTGTGCCGTGAGAGCGCGGCTCTGCGCGGCATTCCGGTGGGAGTTTCACGACCGCCGCTAAGCCCGGTGGATGAGGGAGTACGGGAGGAACTGCGGGTGCTGCTCGACGGGCTGGGTGAACTTACAAATCGCTAGCGCGGGGAGTGCTGAGGTATTCCCGCGATGAATGAAGCAGAGGTGCAATGAAGATCACAAATGTTGAAGTGTTCCTTACGGGCGCGACGTGGCGGAACTTTCTGTTCGTCAAGCTGACCACCGACGAAGGCCTGGTGGGTTGGGGCGATGGAACTCTGGAGTGGAAGGAGTGGGCGGTTCGTGAATTGATTCTCGACTTCGGCCGACGCCACGTGATTGGCATGAACCCATTCAACATCGAAGACCTGTGGTTCAAGCTATACCAGGTTGAGCACAATACGGGTCCGATTATGTTTGCCGCCATGGCTGGGATCGAGACGGCGATGTGGGACCTTGTGGGCAAAGCCGTGGGGCAGCCGGTATACAACCTGGTTGGCGGCGCCATCCGAAAGCGCATTGAGGTCTATGCGAACGGGTGGTACGCATTCCAGGGCGATCTCACCACGCTAGCCAACCGCGCGCAAGAGGTGGTGGGTCGCGGCTACAAGGTGTTGAAGTTTGATCCCTTCGGGCCGGGCGGCAGGGAACTCAGTCATGAGCAACTCAAACAAGCTTGCGGGATCGTCGAAGCTGTGCGCACCGCGGTGGGCGACGAGATTGATCTGGCAATCGAGTTCCACGGCCGTTTCAGTCCAATCATGGCGCTGGAAGCGATCCGTGCGATGGTGCCATACCGGCCGCGATGGTGCGAGGAGCCGATTCCCGCCCACAACAACGAGGCAATGGCGCAGGTAGTGGCGGCATCGCCCTTGCGCGTGGCAACGGGTGAACATACCTATAGCCGGTTCGGATTCCTCGACCTGCTCATGCGCAAAGGGGCGCATCTGATTCAGCCGGACATTATTTATTGCGGCGGTTTTATGGAGACCAAGAAGATTGCCGCGCTGGCCGAGGCGTTCTATGTGAGCGTCGTGCCGCACAACTGCCGCGGGCCGCTGGGCACGGTCATCGCCATGCACCTCTGCGCGAACATTCCGAATTTCGACATCCTGGAGACCTTCGAGGATTACGATGTCCCCTGGCGCTGCGACCTGACGCCGGGCACGCCGCGCGTGATCAAGGGCCACTACGATATCCCGACCAAGCCAGGGTGGGGCGTGGATGTGGACGAAGAGCTGATTCGCGCTCATCCTGAAAATCCCGATGCGAAGCTGAATATGTTTTCAGGGCAATGGGAGGAGATCATGTGCAAGTGAAGCGGCGCCGGCCAGGCAAGGTGAGTCTATGAGCTATGACCATTCGAGCCGACGGATTCTGGTGACGGGCGCGGCCAACGGGCTGGGGCTGGGAATCGCGCGGACTCTTGCTGCCGCCGGTGGGCGCCTGGTGCTGGCCGACGTGGACGAAAAGGTGCATGAAAGAGCCGCGGAGCGGGAGTTTGGGGGGCGCGCGATCGCGCTGGTGCGAGACCTGGCTGAGCCGGATGCTGCCCACTGGTTGATCGAGCAGAGTGTTCGGGCGATGGGCTCGCTGAATGGCCTGGTGAATTGCGCGGCCTGGAGCTTTCATAAGCCGGCGCTCGCGACCACAATTGCGGAATTCGATCGCGTTGTCGCCATCAATCAGCGGGCGCCGTATTTTCTGGCCTGCGAGTTTGCGCGGCAGCTGAGCGAGGACGAGCGCGATGCCTGCATAGTGAACATCGCGTCGGTAAATGCACTGGTCGGCAATCCCAACCTGGTTGCGTATGCGGGCACGAAGGGTGCGCTGGCGGCAATGACGCGGACGCTTGCCGTGGAGTTTGCACCGCGCATACGAGTGGTTGCGATTTCGCCAGGGAGCGTGCGAACGCACGTAACCGAACAATTGATCCAGTCGGGGCAGATCGATCCCCAAGAGTTGTTCGGCACGGTTCTCATCAAGCGTTTTGTCGCAGTCGAGGAGATTGGCGAGCTTGTATCGTTTTTGTTCAGCCCGGCGGCGCGGTCTGTCACCGGCGCGAACTGGGTGATCGACGGCGGGTACACGGCACGCTAGTGTGCTGTCTCTGATGATCAGAATACGATTGCCGTTGTCATTCTGAGTGAACGGGGCCCCAAACGCTTTTCAGTTTGGGGGTGGTGAGCGAAGAATCTGCTTCTATCATCTCCCCAGTATTTGTTACGAACTTTTTGGGACACCACACTAGAACAACTTCCGCTCCAACCGGAAGGGGTGCAATTGCACGGTGAGGTTTATCGATGACGACTGATAGACGGAGCTTCATCAAACTGGCGGGAGCGGGTGCTCTTGCGTTTTCGACAGGGCGGATTGGCGCGCAAGAGAAAGCGGGGTTTCCCGATATCGAGCGGCTGCGGCGTGGCCATGTGCAGGCAAGCATCAACACGCCGGAACGGACCTACCGGTCGATGGAGTGGGAGTTCCATACGCCGCCTGAGCAGACTTTTGACATCGATCTGAAGGGAGCGATGGCTGCCACGCGCAATGCCGGTGCGGAGAGCGTGATGCTCTACACGCAGGACCATTGGGGCTACGCGTTTTATCCCAGCGACGCAGCGGTGCGGCATCCAAACCTGAAATTCGATCTCTTCGGTACGGAATGCGAACTGGCGCGCAAGGCGGGCATCGCGGTTACCTCGTACTACAGCCTGCAGTTCAACAACCAGTGCGCGATTCACCATCCTGATTGGGCGTGGACGAACGAGAAGGGCGCCGAGCAGAGGTTCTACGAGAAGTGGCATGTGATGTGCCTCGATTCGCCGTATCGCCAATATGTGCTGGCGATGATGGATGAAATCTTTGCCCGCTACGAAGTGGATGAATTGTTTCTGGACATCTTCGGAATCCAGTTTTCGATGTACGCGAGCAACGGAATCAATCCGTTTTGTTTTTGCAAATACACCGAAGAAGCGTGGCCGAAAGAGTTTCCGGGCGACCCCTATCGCGAGGGGTTCAAGACGCGTGAAGGGTGGGAGCGACGGTTCCGTTGGCATCAGCGCCGATCGATGACGGACATGCTGGATGAGATCATCGCGGCGGCGCGCAAACACAAGCCGAATCTGCTGGTGTCTCTGAATGGCGGGCCGGAGGCGTTTCCGGACGAGATCATGCGGCGCGTGAGTTTCATCTATGCGGAACCATTGGATTGTCCCACCGGAATTGCGCTTGGCTCGATTTTGATGCGGGGGTGGGGACGCGAGAATTATCAGGCCGGCGTGTTCACCGATTACGGATATTCGGACATGTATCCGGGCGACCTGGCGAGGGTGCAGGCCGACGCGCTGATTGTGCAGAATGCGCGCACCTTCTTTGTGGGCGATGCGCCGGTGCTGAGCGGGATTGATGGCCAGGGCTTTTCGAACCGGTGGTTTGCCGTTGCCACGGACGCATGGGCGGATGTCAAGAATGTTGATTGCCTGTTGGGACCGGATTTGAAACCGCTGCTGAGCACAGCGGTGCTTTATAGCGAGGGGACGCGCCGGGAATTCGAAGCCGATAAGCGGCCGCAGGATTTTCGACGCTCTACGCTGGGCGCGCTGGAGACGATGACGTACGCCGGGCGTCCGGTGGAGAGCCTGCCGGATTTCAAGCTGACGCCGGAGCTGCTGAGACCGTTCGAGGTATTGGTGCTTCCCGAGGTGAGCGTACTTTCATCGGCGCAGGCGGAGACGATTCGAGGATGGGTGAAGGCCGGCGGGACTCTGATTGCCAGTCACCGCTGCGGCTTGTTGGATGAACAGCGCAGGCAGCGCGAGAACTTCGCCCTGGCCGATGTGTTTGGCGCAGACT
>Ga0181520_10013299_pt1 | contig 10407 bp, 6 predicted proteins | sample PEATcosm2014_Bin_29_FD_132451 | JGI IMG/M metagenome (GOLD analysis project Ga0181520, IMG submission 132451) | Peatland microbial communities from MTU Mesocosm Facility, Houghton, MI, USA - PEATcosm2014_Bin02_30_metaG | ecosystem: Environmental > Terrestrial > Soil > Wetlands > Peat | place... | reverse complement strand
GTTTGTGCGAGGAAGCGCACAAAATTGAGCACCCAAACGACGGGCTTCAGTTTCAAAAATGTTTGCGGTGGAAGATGCCGTCAGCTACATCGACAGGCATAGAAGCACGCGAGATGCGTGATGAAATCGGTTGAGAGGAGAAACACGCGACCGTTCATAGTGCTTATATATCACAGATCGAAGACGAACTGTGAAAGTTTTTGGGCTTGCGAGATCACTCTCGCGCCGGAATGTCTGGCGCCGCGAGAGCTTCTGATGCCTTAGGCCCGGCCTCCCAACTCGAGCGCCAATCGAGGATTGGGGGCCAGTCTCGTCCAGACCATGCGAAAAACGCATTCTTTCGGTCAGGTCCAGCTTGTCGCACTCATGCCATCGATCAATCAACCGGCAGACTGGCCGGGCTCGATGCGGAACAAACCGATGACGTGTTGTCGCTTTTTCGGATCTTTTGCTTCAAATCGTTCTTGAAAAACGCAAGTCTCCGTGAGGAAGTGCTGTACTATCTTCTCTGAAATGCCGGTTCCATAAACGGTCTGGATCCGCTCCACTTAGATTCGGACCAAAACAATTGCCGATTCATTGCCCGGTTGTTCGGGCGCTGATAAGGGAGTGAAGTACGGTGACTCTGAACGATGGTAGTTTCGGTCAAAGCGCAGTTCTCGTCGCAGACTGCGCGTGTGAAACAGGCGAGAACCCACTATGGCACCCGATCGAGCAGAGTCTCTACTGGACCGACATCCCAAATGGACGGCTCTACCGTTACGATCCCCTCACAGATTCACACGAGCAGTGCTACGAAGGCAGGCCGGTAGGCGGATTCACGGTGCAGCATGATGGAAGCTTGTTACTGTTTATGGATCAAGGGACGGTCGCCGTTTGGCGGGAGGAGAGGCCTCTCAACGTTATCGCTGAACTGAGCCGCGAGCGAAACACAAGGTTTAATGATGTGATTGCGGATCCCGCTGGGCGTGTCTTTTGCGGGACGATGTCGGGGCCGGACGGCGACGGTCGGCTGTATCGAATGGACATAGACGGGGCATTCGACGTGATTTTGGAAAATGTAAAATGCTCAAACGGAATGGCATTTACGGCAGACGACCAGTCCTTTTTTCACACAGACTCGTTTGCCAGACAGATATGCAAATATGACTACGACGAACGCAATGGATCAATCCGGAACAGACGAGTCTTTGCGGAATTCAGCGAAGCGGATGGCTTCCCGGATGGAATGACAATAGATGCGGACGGGCGAGTGTGGTCAGCTCTGTGGGACGGTGGGCGGATCGTGCGATTCGCTGAGAACGGCACAATTGAAGACGAGATCGAACTGCCGACGAAGAAGATCAGCAGCCTTTCGTTCGGAGGAAAAGAATACACAGAGATCTACATCACGAGTGCCGGAGGTGATTCCAAGAGCGACAACGGACCGACGGCAGGGGGCCTCTTCCGAGTGAGAGGAAAGAGCCGAGGTCGCCCAGAGTTTCTATCTCGCATTCAAGTCCCCTAGATTGATCGCCGCTTCACTATCCAGCCTCCTTCCGATTCCACTGAGATCGCGGTTGCACGATTCGGTTTCTATGGTTCTTGGAGATGCAAGTGCGCATTAATGGATCGGCATAGGTATCGCAACTCCTCCGGAGAATCGCGCCACTACTCTGTATAATTTCCGCTAATCACGCACATGCCGCAAAAATCCCAGACTCTCGCTCAACAAAAAAAAGCCGATGCGCTGGTCAGGCGAGCGGTGGAATCAATCACAAATAGTAAGGCTTTCCGGCAGATCGACCGGCTTCAGCGATTTCTCGTTTACGTCGTTGAAGAAACTCTACATGGGCGAGGAGACCAGCTAAAAGAGTTTCCAATCGGCGTTGAAGTGTTCGGCAAAGACGCCAACTTCGATCCTCGCATGGACCCGATCGTCCGCGTACAGGCGCGGCGGCTTCGCCTGCGGTTGGCGACTTATTACGAGGAAGAAGGCCAAAACGACTTGGTCGTGATCGAACTGCCGAAGGGCGGCTACACGCCTACATTCCGCGTGATGGAGCGGTCTCTGCATGCCAAGAAGATCGTATCCGCGGCCCTGGTCAGCCGCAACACGGTCGCCGTGCTGCCATTTGAAGACCTCTCACCGAATCACGATCAGAAGTACTTCTGCAGTGGGCTGGCCGAGGAGACTATTCAGGCTCTGACAAGGAGTGCTGGTTTCATCGTAAAAAGCGGAGCGACGCCGGAGGCGCAGGTATCGGCCGCAATGGTCATCAAAGGAAGCGTGCGCAAGAGAGAAAACACTTTACGCATCACCACCCATATCGTCGACACGCTGCGTGCGTGCCATATCTGGACCGAAACCATAGACCGCCCAGCGGAGGACGAATTTACTGTTCAGGAGGAAGTGGCTAACCGCGTCTCAGAGGTCTTGCGCGCCGGCGCGGGCGAACGGGACGCGCACGCAACGGGAATAGCAGCGATCACGGACAATCTCGCGGCGCAGAATCTTTATCTGCAGGGGCGTTATCACCTCGAACAACGTACCGAGCACGGGCTGCAGAGAGCTCTCGAGTTCTTCTCCCGCGCCATTGAGGAGGACCCTCGTATGGCCGCCGCGTTTGCGGGGTTGTCAGACGCGTACAATTTGCTCGCTCATTACGGCGTACTGGCTCCCGCAGAGGTGTGGACGAAGGCGGCGGCGAGCGCCGCCCGCGCCGTCCTGCTCGATGACCAATCCAGCGAGGCACACACCTCTCTTGGGCATCTGCGCGCCGCGCAGGACTGGGACTGGGCTGGCGCCGAGAGTGAGTTCTTGAAGGCCATCAGCTTGAATCCTTATAATCCGCTCGCCCACTTGTGGTATGGGGCATCCTGCCTTTCTTCGTTGGGTAGACTCGACGAAGCACTGGCCGAAGTAAGAATGGCCCAGGCGCTGGATCCGATTTCATCCATTGTTTCGAGGAATATCGCGCTGATTCACTACTACCAGCGGAATCTCGACCTGGCGCTGCAACACAGCGATTTGACCATCGAACAGAACCCTCATTTTGCCGCCGCATACTGGACCTTGGGCCTCGTTCAGGACCAACGTGGAGAATTGGACGAGGCCGTTGCCGCATTCAAAAGAGCGATTGAGCTCTCGCCGCCGAGCCCGCGCATTCTGGGCGCACTGGGTGGAGTACTGGCCAGGGCAGGCAAACGGGATGAAGCACGGAAGATTCTCGATCAGCTCGACGAACTGGCTGCCAAGCGTTACATCTCACCGTTCGAGCCCGCCCTGATCAACTTCAATCTCGGCCGCCGAGACGAGGGATTTGCACTGCTCACAAAGGCGTTCGCCGATCGCTGCTTCGAGGTGATCACCATCCACCTCGATCCGCGATTCGATGGAATCCGTAACGATCCGCGCTATGAAGATCTCTTTCAAAAGCTTAATCTGTCTCAGTAGTTTGCAACGGCATCTTGTTTGGCGATACAGCAGGTCCGTCAAACGCCATTCGTGCAGTGTTGGAAATTAGATCTTCCCAAGCCTCGATCCAAATCAAGTCAACTCGTGCTTTCGCGGTAAACGGAAGCAGCTGAAGCCGCGAAAGCTTCTTGCGTAAAATTCCTTCGCCTCGGGCACCGTCTCACCGCAATTCGCGAATCAACTACTTTTGCTCCGTCCCACAACTGAAAGTCATCCCAGTCCATCCACACCACAATGGTTGCACGGGTGTCAAAAATGACGGAAGTCCTATCCATCGGAACTCGGGATGTTTGGCCGCGGGAATCCCTGCATCGAAGTTCTCTGCCTCATCGACGCTTCCGCTGCCTTTGTAGTGGGCAACCTCGGGATAGGGGTAGACCGGCCGGCTCCTATACGACTTCGAGATGTCGATCGTCGTTCCATACGGCCCGTATCTGCCTCCCTTCTGATCAATGAACGGCAAGTAATAGCTGATCAGCCGGTACGGCGCCGTTCCCTTTTCGACCCAATTGATCACCGCAGTTAGTAAGTCGCAATCGATGGGACCAGGATTCCCGTTGCCGTGGTATCCGCCGGGGAACAGATACGGCCGCGTGAACCGCTGGGCGCGTTCCTTTCCGATGTAGCTCTGCATTGCCTCGTAGTAAGCAAGGATGTTGGTAGGAGCAGTTGAACCATCTGCCGAACCTGACCAGAAGATGTCCGATGCCGGGTTGTTTATGCTGCGGTTTGGGTTCAGACCTTGTCTGCACGATGAGTGAGAGAACCGGTTGGCGACGGTGGAATGCAGTGATCGGCCGACCAATCGCGATTGAAGCCAGATGGTCTTGACCAACGTCTACGATTGCCAGCCGCCGCCCAGAGCGCTATAGAGTTGCACAAGGGTGAGCGCCTCGCCCTGCTGCGCACTGACGAGGTTCAGCTGCGCTGCGTAAAGGTTTGAATCTGTAGTGAGCACCTCGAGATAACTTGTAGAGCCGCCCTGGTATCGCAGGCGAGCAAGGCGCGTTGCGTCCCTTGCAGCCGCAACAAGCTTCTCCTGTTGTATGCGATATGCGCGCTGCTTGTTCAACGCGATCAGAGCGTTCGAAACATCGTGGAGTGCGCCGTTGATTGTCTTTTGATAGTTGAGCACCATCTCTTTTTTCGTCTCTTCGGAGAACTGAAGTTGGCCGCGAAGCTTACCGCCTTCGAATAATGGCTGTGTCAGCGTGCCGAAGCCGTAGATGGTCTTTCCGGCGGGGGTGAAGATACTCGCTAGGCTGTCTCCGCCCACGCCTCCGGACCCGGTGATGGAAAGATTTGGAAAGAATTGGGCGCGAGCCACACCAATCTGCGCGTTCGCGGCGATAAGGGTCTCTTCGGCTTGTTGAATGTCTGGCCGACGCTCAAGGAGTTGTGAGGGTATGCCAGTGGGAAGATCCTGGGGTGGAGGCGCAAGCGCATTGGGGTCCCGATGGACAAATGGTCCGGGATTCTCGCCAAGCAGCACAGCAATAGCGTTCTCCTCCTGTTGTACCTGTTCTTCGAGTTGCGGTACCTCGGAAGTCGCCGCGTAGAGCAACTGTTCCGCCTGGCGTACGTCGGAAAGCGGCACGGAGCCTCCCCCTTCCAGGCTCTTCGTAAGATCAACTGAGTCCTGCCTGACTTTGATGGTCTCCTTTGTGATCTGAAGCTGAGTATCGAGCGCACGGACCTCGAGATACGCTGTGGCCACCTGCTGCACGAGCGTTAGACGGACCGCACGCTGCGCCCATGTTTGCGCCAACAGTTGGGCCCGTGCGGCTTCAGTCTGCTTACGATACAGCCCCCAGAAGTCGGGCGTCCATGCAGCCGACAAATTGAACGAACCTTCCACCAGCGGATTGGGAATCTGGGTGCCCAACGAAGAAGGGATGGTGGCGCCGATGCCTGTTCCGCCGACGGTAAGCGTCGGAAACTGTTGTGAACGCGTGATCTTGACCTGCGCCTGTTGCTCGAGAATGCGCTCGGCCGCAATGCGCAGATCGTAGTTGTTGGCCAGAGCCTCGCGGATCAGCGTCTGCAATTCAGGCTCTTGATACACAGCTGCCCATTGCTCATCGCCGAGAGATTTCACCGTGTCGCTTGAGACTGCGGAATCATCGGCTCCGCGATAGATAGTTGGTGCAGTAACATTGGGCCGCACGTATTTCGGCCCCACATTACACCCGGTCAGAAGTGTGATTGCACAGGTGAGCAGGCCCATTCGTGAAAATGCGCGGAAACGAATCATGCCTGAGCTCCTTCAACGCGAGCATTGGCTGGGGCGGGAAGGGCGGGCTCTTTCGCAGATGGGATCTGGGGGCCACACATCGAATCCATGGTGGTGCCCTCGCCGCCTCTTGTTAAGCGGTGTGATAGATACTCGACCACGGAAAACGTGACGGGGATAAAAATAAGGCCGAGGACTGTGGAGAGCGTCATGCCACCAACGACGACCGTGCCGAGGATGCGTCGCGAAGCCGCGCCAGAACCCGTGGCGATCCAAAGTGGCAAACACCCGACGATAAAGGCCAGGGCAGTCATGACGATAGGCCGGAAGCGCAGACGAGCGGCGTTGAGAGCCGCATCGCAGATACTCTGGCCACCCTCGAAATTTGATTTCGCAAACTCCACGATGAGAATAGCGTTCTTGGCCGAGAGCCCGATCAGCATGACCAGGCCGATGGTTGCGAAGATGTCGTTCTCAAGCAGCCGGACATGCAGAGCGATGTAAGCGCCTAGGATCGCTACGGGCGTGCTTAGCAGGACACTGAACGGCAGTGTCCAACTCTCATAGAGGGCAGAGAGGATGAGGAAGACGAACAACAATGAAAGACCGAACACAGCCCAGGACGGCACTCCTTTTTCGGCCTGCTGTTCCTGGAAAGACATGCCGGAGTAGTCGAAGCCCGCGCCCGGCGGCATGGTCTGCTTGAAGACTTCTTCGAGCGCCTTTCGAACCTGGCCGGAACTGTATCCGGGCGCGCCGGTGATGTTAATCTGCGCCGCGTTATATTCATTAAATCGATAGATGAATTCCGGGCCGGTGATCCGAGTGACTTTAACCAGCGAACCGAGCGGTACCTGGCTGCCGTTGGCGCTGCGAACATAGAACTGGTCGATGTTCGCGATGTCTGTGCGGGAGGTGCCCTCCGCCTCAACATAGGTCTGCCACTGGCGGCCGAAACGATTGAAGTAGTTGACCAGATAGCCGCCCATGAATGTCTGCATGGTGGTATAGATGGTGGCGAGATCGACCTGCTGTTGGAGCGCTTTGTCTTTGTCCACGTCGACATAGAGCTGGGGCACCGCTGGCTGATAAGACGGAATGGCGGCGGCGATCTCGGGCCGCTTGGAGAGTGCGCCGAGAAAGCTGAATACGTTCTTTGTCAGCGTTGTAGGATCGTCCAATCCGGAGCGATCTTCGAGGATCATGGTGACACCGCCAGAAGTTCCAATACCCGGAATGGATGGCGGCGGAAAGGCAAATGCAATGCCGTCTGGATTGCTCGCGAGCTGCTTCTGAAGATTGGCCTGGATATATTCGAGCTGTTGCTCTTTGCTTTTGCGAACGGCCCAGGGTTTGAGATTCACAAAGAAGAAACCTGAGTTAGTGCTCTGCACCTGGGTGAGCAGCGAGAAGTCGTTGACCGCGATGACGCCTTCTACGCCGGGCGTCTTCAGCAGCGCATCGCTTATCTTTTGCTCAGCGGCATCGGTGCGTTGCGCTGAAGCTCCGTCAGGAAGCTGCAAGGCGAGGAACATGTAGCCCTGATCCTCGGTGGGGATGAACCCGCCGGGAAGGGTGCTTCCCAAGTAGACTGCCACGACAGCAAGCAGGATAAGGCCAAGCATGGCGAAAGTGGACTTGTGAATGAGAACCCGCGAGGTGCCGACGAAGCCGTCCGTGGTACGGCCAAAGAATTTGTTGAAAGAATCGGATGCCTTGCTGAGCAGATTCTTCTTGCGGCCTTCCTCCCTGGGTTTCAGTAGAAGCGCGGCGAGGGCCGGCGACAAAGTTAGCGCATTGAACGCCGAGATTAGAACAGAGATCGCAATCGTGACCGCGAACTGCTGATACATGCGTCCGGTGATTCCGGGAATTGCCGCGGTCGGGATAAAGACGGCTGCCAGGATGAGCGCAATGGCAACTACCGGCGCGCCGACCTCCTCCATTGCTTTTTCGGTGGCGGCCTTGGGGTCCATTCCTTCGTCGATGTGGTGCTCCACCGCTTCAACAACGATGATGGCATCATCGACGACCAGGCCGATGGCAAGCACCAGGCCGAAGAGAGAGAGACTGTTGATGGAAAAGCCGAGTACCGGAAAAATGATAAACGTGCCAATGAGCGACACCGGGACGGCCAACAGAGGAATGAGCGTGGCGCGCCAGCCCTGAAGGAAAATAAAGACGACGAGAACCACAAGGCCCAGAGCCTCAAACAGCGTAATCACGATCTCGTGAATTCCCGCCGTCACTGCCTTGGTTGTGTCCAGCGGTACAGAGTAAGCGATGCTCGGCGGGAAAGTAGCAGAAAGCTCCTTCATACGCTGATTGACCGCCGCCGCAGTTTCCACGGCATTGGATCCGGGGAGCTGGTAGATAGCCATCACGCCCGATGGCGCCTGATTATAACGGGCTGAGATTCCGTAGGATTGGTCCCCAAGTTCGATGCGGGCAACATCGCTGAGATGAAGGATGGAGCCGTCAGGATTGGCGCGGAGAATAATGTTTCCGAATTCCTCGGGCGTTACCAGGCGCCCCTGGGTGCGAACTGTATACGTGAACTGCTGACCTGTGGGGATCGGTTCGCCACCGATCTGGCCAGCCGGGTTAACGTTGTTTTGCGTTTGAATCGCAGCGATAACTTCTGTCGCAGTGACGCCGAGCTTCGCGAGTTTGTCCGGTTGGACCCAGACGCGGAGCGCATACTGACCGCCGAAGACCTGTACGCGGGAGACGCCCTTTACGCGAGCGATCTGATCCTGAAGATTGATGATGGCGTAATTGGTGAGAAAGTCCTGACTCAACTTACCGCCTGGTGAGTTAATTGCGATCAGCATCAAGGGCGAGGTCAGCGCTTTTTGAACCGTGAGACCGGCAGTTGTTACCTGCGCGGGCAATTGGGATTGGGCCTGGTCAACACGCAACTGCGCAAGAACCTGGTCAATATTGGGATCGGTTTTGACGTCGAAATCCACGAACAACTGGACAACGCCATTGTTGGCACTGACTGAGTTCATGTAGATCATGTTGTCGACGCCATTCATTTGCTGCTCAATCGGCGTCGACACCGCCTGGGCCACAGTCTTTGCGTCGGCGCCAGGATAGGTGGCAGTCACGAGAATCTCAGTAGGGACAATATTCGGGAACTGAGAAGTCGGAAGCGTGAGCAGAGACACGGCGCCAATAACAACCGTGAGGATCGCGATAACAATCGCCACGATAGGGCGACGGATGAAGAATCTCGACATGGGCTACTTCGCCGTCGACTGCGTCGCATTAGAGGTAACGGACGCGTGAAACTCCCCAGGCTGGGGATTTACAGGCACACCCTCGCGAAGCTTTTGGAGATTGTCTGTAATGACGAGCGAGCCGCCGTGAAGACCGCTTTCGACAATCCAACTGTCGCCGTATTGGGGGCCAAGGGCCACGTCATTTACGTGAGCCGTGTTATTGGGGCCGACCGTGTAAACCTGCTGTTGACCTTGAAGCTCGGTAACCGCTACTTGAGGAATCAAAACTGCATTGCGGCGAATTTCGGTTTCCGCTTTGATCCTGCCGAACTGGCCCGGTCGAAGAATGTTGCCTGGGTTTGGGAACGATGCGGCTATGCGAATCGCGCCTGTTTGACTATTCAACTGTCGATCTACGAAAACTACCTGGCCTTTTTGCGGGTAGACTTCGCCATTTGATAGCGTCAACGTGAGAGGAATCTTTGATGCCCCGTGAAGCAGATCGGTACCACCTGCGCCAGCCCGCTTTGTCAGAGCGAGATATTCGCTGTCGCTTACCGAGAAATAGACTTTGATGGGGTCCAGTTGCGAAACCGAAGTCAATACAGACTGCGCGCCTACGAGGTTTCCGACCTGAATCGTAGCCTGACCCGCGACGCCGGTGATCAGCGATCGGACCTTGGTGAATCCGAGGTTGAGTTCAGCATTTGCGACAGTGGCTTCGGCCGATCTCACTGTGGCCTCTGCTTGTGCCTTCTGCTGAGTATCATTGTCGAGTTGGCTCTTGGCGATGGCACGCTCGGCGGCCAAGGGCGTGTCGCGATTCACGTTGATCTCCGCCAGTGCTAGTTGCGCCTGGGCTTGCCCCAGTGATCCCTGCGCTTCTTCGAGCGCCGCTTCGAACGGACGCGGATCGATCTCGAACAAGATCTGACCCTTCTCGACCTCCGATCCTTCACGATAATCCTGACGAATCAAATAGCCATTCGCCTGGGGCTGGATCTGTGCGTTGACATATCCGTCGAGCGTTCCCACCCACTCGCCGGTCAACGGCACATCGGTCCGCTGTGCTTTGACTACCTTCACTTTCATTGCAGGCGGAGGAGCTGAAGTTGAAGCACTTACGTCTTTGCTGCAACCTGCGAGTAGCCCACTGCCCAGCAGCAACATCCCCATCAACAAAGCGAAGGTCGCAAGATTGAAACGGTTCGTCCCGGCGTTCTCCGTAGGGAGCACTGTCATACTCATTCTCCAACCAAGCGTGATGATGTTCTCTGCGTGAGATCGTTCGCGCCGCGGAAACAAGTACGCGTGCAGATTCCGCGTGTAGAAGTTTCGATGTGCCAAACGCATTCCCGGATTCAGAAAGGCAGTTCTCTCCGAGTTCTGTTGCTAAGCATTCGCGATCAGTGAACTGGTCTAACGGCTCTAAAGCGAATAAACGCTTCACATGGCGGGGAATTATCGAGGTATATTAATTGGCCGAAGCT
>Ga0181520_10013298_pt1 | contig 10408 bp, 15 predicted proteins | sample PEATcosm2014_Bin_29_FD_132451 | JGI IMG/M metagenome (GOLD analysis project Ga0181520, IMG submission 132451) | Peatland microbial communities from MTU Mesocosm Facility, Houghton, MI, USA - PEATcosm2014_Bin02_30_metaG | ecosystem: Environmental > Terrestrial > Soil > Wetlands > Peat | place... | reverse complement strand
TCGTGCTTCGGGTAGAAAACGAAGTGCATCGTCGGCCATTCCGTGGCAAAAGCGATCGATGCACGAATCCTACCCTCCTACCGGGGATGGCGCAATAGGGGTTGGGAAGCTATACTGTTACTTCGTACTGAGGAACCAACACTGCCGAAGCCGACTTTGCAGAGATAGCCTCCATGAAAATTCTCTTCCTCCACGGCTGGCAACCGACACCGGGCGGTGTGAAGTCAACCTGTCGCAAGGGCCACAGCCACAACTGGTTATTGAGGAACAGTTGTAACCCATCATATGGAGAAGAATGATGGTTCGCACAATACCCATACGACTCACGATGGTTGCAGCCGTTGTGCTAGGGATGCTGAGTCTGCTCGGCTGTCTAAAGCAGTACGAATCCGGCTCGGCTGAAGTTCGTCGGCGAATCGAAAGGTCAGCACAGACGGAGAAGCAGGTATTGCAACTACAGAACGACCTCAATGCTGCCAAAAGCGAGGCCAAGAACGCTGAACAGGCCAAGGATGATCTGGAAACCAGAGTCAGGACATTGGAACGGGCCAATGCCGACTTGAGGGACCAGGTCAACACGTTGGAGCAAAAAAGCCGCACGCCACTGGTGGCGAATGCGAGCGGAGAGGAGAAGATGGCACAACTCCAGAAAGAGCTTGGAGAGAAAACCGCTCAACTCCAGAAAGAGCTTGGAGAGAAAACCGCTCAACTTCAGCAAGCGTTGGAGAAGACCGCACGACTAGAGAGGGAGCTTAATGCGGTCAAGAACGAGGTCAAGACGGTTGACCAGGCAAAGAAGGATGCCGACGCCAAGGTCACGGCACTTGAGCAAGAAAATACTCAACTAAAGAGTCGAAGGAACAGGCCCTCTGGGCCACTGGAAAACCTTTCGGGGGCCTGGGAGATTACGTATCAAGGTCAAGTGCTTGCCACCAACATGGAACCAATGGGAAGCAACAATTACCGACTTGGGCCGAAGGCCCTGGGATTCAGCGGCATCTATTTGTTCGATGGGGCGACCCTGTCGATGGTCGCCGAAAATGCCGTTTATCCGAACTTGGCTTGGTCTCTGCGGAGGCCGGGGCTCTTTGAGATCACAACCGGCCTTTACGCCGGTGCGACGATGAAAAGAAAGACTGCTGGCTCCAGGCCGTAGCCATGTCCGACGCCCCAACCATCTCAGCCGGGCAACTGACTTGCATGATGACCCGTGGCCGAGTACATTTGGTCGGCAGGGCGGCATTCATTTCAGTAGAGGAAATGCACAAATGGCCGAAGGCACTATCAAAAGGTTGACGGACATGGGCTACGGATTCATCAAGCCAGAGAGCGGCAAAGACTTATTCTTCCACTCTTCGAACCTCCAAGGTGTCAATTACGAGGAACTGCGTGAAGGCCAAAAGGTGTCCTACACGGTGGGCCGGAGTCTGAAAGGCCCCTGTGCCGAGAACGTCAAGCCGATGTAGGTTCGCCAGGAAATGCCTGTGGATGGCAGCCGCTATGTTCGAGTCGCTGTGCCAGTCTGCTCACGAGAAGCTGATCGCCGGGAAGTGTCCCTGGTGCAGACATATCATCGCCGATGGCCGTGATGTGGAAGCGGCATTTGGCGATATTGTGGTGAAGATTAAGAGGCTCGACGAAACCGAAAGACTTGATGCAAAAGAAGTGGCAAGATTTGCGAAGGAGATGGTCCCCTTATTGTACACCGCCATGACAAAGGGGGATACTACCATCCGTAAGATCGTTGCGACTAGTCTCGGGCGGATGGGGCCGGATGCGAAGAAAACAACCCTGCCGCTCTTATCCCTGCTGTTGCACGACGAGGACGAAGCGGTTCGTTATGCTGCCGAGGAGGCCATCAATAGAATCAACCAGAGAGGTAATGGTAAGCCGGAATAGACGCAAAGACCACCTGCGGCGGATCAGCGGGGTGGCCGACGATTATTCGCTCCACTGGAAGGGCAAGGCCAAGGAGCTTGGGACGAAGGAAAGTGGGACAGGCGGTTACCGAAGTTGCTGAGGCGAGGAAACCCTAAACCGGATTGGCGACCCGTTCTTCCTGTGCCAGGGCAACGTTCAGCGGGTTCAGCAATCGTATGCACCGGGTTTCTACCGCTGGCCTGAGATAAAAGGGCCACAGGTAACCGAGGTCGGCGTACCGCCTCTCCCTCGAAACACGCAACAGGAAGCCCGCAGAAGGGTAAAGGCAGGCTTCTTGTTATTCTTACGGGTGTTCTGCTCGTCCCGCTGACGATGCGTCTTGACCGTAGAATCGTGCTGTCTTGCCACGGTTCACCGAACGGCCACGGAATAAGCCAACCATCATCCCGTATGCCAACTTTACGCCGAGCAGATTGCCTGGCTGACGGGTGCGGGGTCTTGTGCCAGCCATGCCACCTACGTTCGGGCGCACGATGCGTGTCAGCGAAAGGCTGAGGAAGCACAGGTCCAATCCGAGGGAAAATAATCGCCATGATCTCTCTCCACGCAATCATCGCCCTCAATAACGAAATCGCCAGGGAAGCCGCCCAAGAAGGGCTGGTGCCGTATGTGCCGTTTAACGCCGACGAGGTGGACTATTATCCACCGTTTCCTTTTCCCGACATCGGCTACCTGGAACCCGATGGCTGGGAAAAGACGGGTAACAGTTGGTTCGTCGATAAGACGGGACATGGGTTGGATTCGGAACCAGCCCTGACCTGGGAACAGTTCAAGAAAAAGCTCGTAGGATACATCCTGCACCATCCGAAGCATGGCTTTGCCATCACGGAGGAGGGCGGGTGCCAAGTGGTCATCACGGCATTCAGGCGTGTGGAGGAGTGAAGAGATGAACTACATGCCACCCGCCTACGTCGTGAAAGTCGGCGATTCCCGTTGGGGTCGTTACGTCATCCGTGACGGCCTGTTGCAGTATTGGACGGGGGAACAACGGTGGAGCGACAAACCCGGCGATGCAACCCTGTTTTACCGCCATGCCGATGCCACAGCAACGATAGACCGCCTCAACCTTGATGCCGGCATAGCGACCAAGTTCACGGTGACGGTGGTGGTGACCGCACATCTATTGATGTTCGATGAACTTATGGACTTCCTGCAAGAGCACAGCGAGTTGTCGTTGCGGGACCCTCGTACGGACGAGGAACTGCGTTTGGAGATCATTCCCGACACGTTGAAAGCGGTGGATGAATGTGGAGAGGACTAATGGCTTTCGTTGATCTGGTGAAAGGTTTTTGGAAGAAGAACGGCGACGATGCGACCGTGCCAGCACCCGTGGCTCCGCACCGTCCGCCGACCGCATTGGAAGAGCGGCAACAACTTCTCTCGCACCACGTCCGCCTCGTGGCCAGGGGAATGAGTAACGGACTGGCCGTGTATGGCAGCCGTGGCGGCCTTGGCAAAACACGGGTGATCTTGCAGACATTGGAGGCAGAGGGCGTCGAGCCGGTAATCTTGACGGGACACTGCACTCCCTTGGCGATGTATCTGGCCCTTTATGAACATCCTGAGTCAGTTGTATTCCTCGATGATTGCGATGCGATGTTCCGAAATCTCGTTTCCCTCGGCATCCTGCGGAGCGCATTGTGGGAGGGCGACAAGGGCCATCGCCTGGTGAGCTACAGCAGCAGCCAGCTGAAGGTGCCGTCATCGTTCTACTTCAAGGGGCGGGTCATTTTCGCCATCAACACCCTGCCCATGAAGAATGCCGCCTTCCAGGCGGTGCTTTCCCGTGTCGATCAGTATGAGTTGTCGGCTTCTAACTCGGAGGTGTTGGACCTCATGCGGGAGTTGGCTGCCGAAGGATTCGAGGGAAAGCTAACGGCGGATGAGTGCCAGGAAGTCGTGGACTACATCGCCGAGTTTTCGGCCACCCGGGAACTGTCGCTGCGGCTGTTGGAGCCGTCGTACAGGAAGGTCATCTATGCTCACGAGGCAGGCATGGACTGGCGGGAACTGGTGGCGTCCCAACTCTACGAGATCGGTCGCACTGCCGCGCCGAAGCCTTCCGATGCACGGAACTATGACTTGGAGTGCCTCAAACAGGTCGTGGAAGACTATCCCCACAGCGTTGCCGAACAGGAGGCTGCCTTCTGCACACTCACCCGCCGCTCTCGTGCGACATTCTTCAGGCTCAAGAAGTCCGCCACCATGACTGACTCAGTTGTATCTGGGGCAGTGGCGGCGTGTGATCTCGGTTTATCGACATCGACAGCTATCGAGCTTCCATCGAACTCCCAGGATACATCCCATGAGGTGTGTGCGTGACTACTTCAAGCGGCGACGGCTGGAGCGAGGACTAACCGTGCCGCAACTCGCCAGGATGATCGGCTACCAGAACGTTTCCCGTGGCATCCGCCGCATCATGGCGTTTGAGGAGACGGGCCATGCCCATCCCAAATTGCTGATGAAATTGACGAATGCGTTGGACATCGACCAGGCAACGGTGGCGCGGCTTGCCTACGCGGACTGGTGTGAGCGGTTCAAGGCCATGAATCAGCCCATTGAACCTTACCTGGTACGGCGATTGCTCTATGGCGGTGGCACGAGGCTGGTGCCCAGACACCTCCATTCCACCGAGGCAATCGAAAGATATGCTGCGCACTTTGCCAAGAGGTGCGGCACCGAGGTGTGCTTGATCCTGAGCCAAAGGGTGCGGATGTGGTTCAACCCTGACGGCACATTGAAAGAGGTCATCGAGCAAGTACCAGGAGGAGAATGACATGGAACTCCACGGCTTACCCGAGACATTCTGGCTGGTCACCAAGCCTTCGCCGGTGTCCGAATTGGGGGATGTCTGCTTCCCATGCACTGTTGGCGAACTCATGCTCCGAACGCTTGGGGGACTTCAAGCGGACGACATCGTGGGCGTGTATGCCGACGAAAACCAGGCGAAGGAAGCGGCGAAGAGGTCGCTCGATGAAACAGCCGTAACGCCGACCGATGCACTGGCAGTGGAGGTGCTCGTTCCCATGCTGGTGGTGCCTACCACGAACAGCTTGGCCAAACGGGCGCTTGCTCAGGCGGCGGTGGAAGCCGTGAGGAATGCGGTTGCCCGTGCCGAGCAAGTCGGCTTCGAGCACAGGCTCAAAGAAAAAGTGACGATAGGTTCGGGTCCAGTAAAGCTCCACGAGGTGATGGTGCTCGTCGGATGACTGACTCAGTTGTATAGGGGTAGCGGAATAGTTGACGATCTCGAAAAGCTCGAGATCGACAAGGAGCGTGACGATGTGCGTTGAAATCCCTGAAGTTCGTGTGGGCTCGCCGATTCAATGCGGTGCAGCCGAGGTCTTCCCGTTGTTCGTGTTCCGTGACGATGATGCGGTTGCCCAATACATCCTTTCCGACGAGGCGGTGCCGCAGGGAATTACCACGGTTGAGGAGGTCTCCGAAACTGGGGCTGTGCCGAATCTGATTATCAATAACCATGGCGGGACGCCCGTACTGTTCCTTGAGGGTGGCGAACTTTGCGGTGGCAAGCAGGCCCGTGTCTTGAACCTGAGCGTTCTTGCTGCGCCCAGAAGCCTGACAGTCATTCCCGTGACTTGTGTGGAGAGGAATCGCTGGACGCTCACCTCGCCGACGCTGGGGCTTGGCTCCTATTGTCCGCCGTCCATGCGGAGCTTGCTCAGGGCCAAGGCATCTGAGAATCGCAACTCCGACCAGATCGGTATTTGGGCAGCAGTGGAGCGGAAACACCGTGCATTGGGCGTGCCGTCCGCCACGTACAATCTCTCCGACGCCCTGGAATCTCGCCGTGACGAAGTGGAAGAACTGCGGGCACAACTACCATGTCCCGAGGGAGCTTCGGGAATCGCTGTCACCCTTGCAGGCAAGGTCGTGTGCATCGACCTCTTCGACAACCCCGAGACGCTCACCAAAACCTGGCATCGCCTGGCACTGGGCATCATCCTTGATGCGATGGAAGAACCGGCCTGCCAACAGCAAACGAACGAGATGGACATACTGGCTCACTTGTATAGGTTGAAGGAGAAAAGGTGGCAGCTCGTCGATTCCGTGGGCCTCGGTGAGCAGTATCTCAGCTCCGATGACGACGGCACGGTTGCCAGCGCCCTTGTGGTGGATGGCAGGCTCGTCCACGCCAGCGCAGCGGCACATATAGTATAAGGAATAGACGGATGATCCCCTCTTGCGAGCCAGTTGGCGGCAGTCGCCCACGAAATCACCGTGGCGCATGCCGCCGTCTCCCAACGCAGCAAGGGGTGGGCTGACTGACTCATGTGTATAAAGTTAGGGTAAGAAACGAACCTAACGAGGCTGAACAATGGGACTGACCATCCACTACAAACTGCATTCCGACATCCGCAACGCCACTGAGGCACGTCGCCTGGTGGAGGAACTGCGGAAGCGTGCCCTTGACCTGCCCTTTACCGAAGTCGGTGAGATCGTGGAACTGACGGGTGATGCCTGCGACCACGAAAAGCTTGACCGTGACAATCCCAACCGCTGGATGCTGATTCAGGCCGGGCAGTATGTCGAGCGGGAAGGCATCCACTATCACATTGAGCCAAAGCACTTGATTGCCTTCTCTACCGATCCTGGCGACGATTGCGAGCAGGCCAACTTCGGGCTGTGTCTCTATCCCGCCGTCCTCAACATCCAAGACCCAAGGACGGGACAGCCCCGCAGGTTGCGGACAGGGCTAAAAGGCTGGTGTTGGGGTTCTTTCTGCAAAACCCAGTACGCTTCCCAGCACGGTGCGGAGCACTTCGTTCGCTGCCACCTGTCCGTCATTCGGCTGCTCGACCATGCAGCGGCACTGGGCATCCTTGCCAGCGTCAGCGACGAGGGCGGCTTTTGGGACAAGCGGGACGTGAAGGCGCTGGTCGAGGAAGTCGGCACGTGGAACGAACAAATGGCAGGCATCGTCGGCCAACTCAAGGACATGTTTGGCGGTGACTTTCAGGCTCCCATCACCCAGTATCCGAACTTCGAACATCTTGAGGCAAAGGGGCAAGCACGGAAACCCAAGAAGTCCTGATCCGTGCGTGATGATTGCGAAAAGCGGAGACCATCCATCATGGCAAAACCCTGCCGCAATCCCCGCTGGATTGGACCGCCGAGGGACATCGGCGGTGGCATCACTGCCCGTGATTTCGAGTTGGTTCCCGACTATGGACGTGCCTCGCTCCATGCCAAGACCATCAACGGGTTCAACCCCGACACGCAGACCCTCCAGTACGAGGTTCAATATAGCATTCCGAGCGCAGAAACCCGTCGCTGGATGACCGATCCCCGCAATCCCAGGTGTCCGTTGTCCAGGTTCATCGGCAACGAAAAGGCGAAGGAACGGCTCAGCCGTGCTGCCTATGCCGCCTTTGGTCGCCCGAACCACTGCTGTGCCGATCAGTCCTTTGCGCTGCTGGGACCATCATCGTCGGGGAAGACGACATTGGCACGGCTTTTTGGCCAGGCGGTCATGCTGCCGTTCATTGAAATCCAGCCGCACGCCGTCCGTGACTCACGGGACCTGCTCCAGGCGATTGCCGTCAAATTGGAAAACACGGTCATCGATTTCCCCGATGGTCCCGCTTCCTTGAAGATGGTCACCGAGCCGAACGATCCCACGATGCTCGTACCGCCCTGCGTGGTCTTCATCGACGAGGTGCATGCCCTGCCTCGGAACCTCATCCCCGAATTGCTCAAGGCGACGGAGCCCAAAGACGGCATGATGCACATTGAGAACGGCTGGTATGCCGATTGCCGCAACGTCTGCTGGATCATCGCCACGACCGAGCGGGGTCTCTTGTTCCCCGCCTTCGACAACCGTTTCCGCAAGATCCAAATGGACATGTATGGGGCCGAAGAAATTGCCGCCATTGTCCAGTTGCACCACCCGACGTGGAATCTGGAACATTGCCGTCCTGCCGCACACTACGGCGGTCGTGTCCCCCGTGAGGTGCTTGCTTTCGCCGCCGACATGGAGTTGGAATGGCAGAAGAACGGCGGCAACAACTGGGACGAAATTGCGACCAGGGTAGCCAAGAGCCATGGCATCGACCGCTTTGGGCTCACCCGCCAGCGTCTTACCATCCTGGTGGCCCTGGGGCAGATTGGTCCTGTTTCCAAGGAACGGATGTGCGATTTTGCCCAGTGCCGCACCGAGGAACTGGAAAAGTTCGTCATGCCGGCGCTGCTTGCCTGCACGGCCAGCGAGCCCGCAATGGTCGCCGTTACCAGCCGTGGCTACCAGATCACCTGGCGGGGCATCAAGGAATTGGAGCGGCGTGGTGTCCCGCATCGGGGCAAAGCGGTCGTGGTCGGCGGTCATGAGAAACTTGATTTTGGCAGGTGGGATGGGGAAGGTAATCGTCCCGAGGCCGCACACCCAGTCGTAGTGAAGACTTTGGAGTTGCCCAGGCTCCACAATAAGAAACTTCGGGAATCGGCGGCAAGGTTCGCAAAAGCCCTCGGATACAACGTGACATGGAGGCAACCATGAAAGCCTGGGGATGCCTCCTGCGGCTCTTGGTGTTCCTGGTGCTGCTGCCCATCGTGTTCGCCATGCCGCCGTTGGCATTCTTCATCTTTGCCTGGGCCACGTGGACGGCCTACTTCTTGAGTAAGGACTGACCATGGGCGACGAGAACTGCATTGTCCATCTTTCGCCCTACAGCGATTGGTATGCGGACCAGGATGTTTCCCGGGGCGTGTCCTTCTACGACAAGGCGACTGGTCGGAAGGTCACCGTGGAACCGCCTGCCGAATGGGGGCGGAACTGGTCGTGGAACGTGACCGAGGACGGCAAGGGCATCTATTTCAGGCGGAACCTTTGTCAATTCCGACAAAGGTTCAATTTCGCACTTTCGGTGGAACACGAAATTGGAGAGGCATTTGGAGGGGAAAATGACGGTCAAATCACTCGAAACCCCGCTCAATTGCGGATCACAAAGCGGAAAGGCGAAATGCCAATGACTCCACCGAGCCGCCAGTTGGAACCCAGAGACTTCCCTTCGCAGGTCCGTGCCGTCGCCGAGGGCCTGGAAAACGTCCTACTGGTTTTGCGTCAGCGGCAGTCGGGCCAAAATGGGGCTGGCGATTCCCAACTGATCGTGCGGTCCCTTCAGCTCATCGCTGATCGGCTTACGGGCTTGGGAAAGGTGGTAGCCGAGCTTCGTGACCTTTTTATCGGCCAGCAGCAGGAGAAGGAATGGTATAGCACGGGGGAGCTGGCGGAAATCCTCGGCAAGAGCCAATACACCGTACAAGAACGCTGGTGTAACGATGGGCGGGTTGATTGCGAGAAAGACCCGACGACGGGCAAGTGGCGGATTCCTGGTCATGAGGTTTGCCGCCTGAAGGCTGGTGGCGGGCTACTGCCTCGGCACGGCGACAGAGCAGGAAAAGTGTAACGAGTCAGTATCCGCCGAAAATCGCCCGCCGAACCGCCGAGGATCAAGGACTTACGACGACGAAAAGTGGAACGTCCGAAGCTAAAACGACACTTTACATTTTGGGGCGGTGAACATGGAAAAGCACACGGCAATCTACCTGCGGGTGTCCAGCAAGCAGCAGGACCATGCCAGCCAACTGCCTGACTTGGAGCGGTGGGTTGCCGCCCACGAAGGGGCGGCGGTTTGGTATCGGGACAAGTTCACGGGCAAGACGATGAATCGCCCAGGGATGGACCGCCTGCTCGCCGACCTCCGCACTGGCAAGGTCGAGCGGATCGTCGTTTGGCGGCTTGACCGCCTCGGAAGGACGACACGGGGGCTGTGCCAAATGTTTGACGAACTGACCGAACGGCGGGTGGACTTGGTATCGCTTCGGGATGGCTTCTCCCTAGCAAGCCCTGCTGGTCGCCTACACGCCCGCATTCTCGCTTCGGTCGCCGAGTACGAGACCGAGGTTCGTGCCGAGCGGGTCGCAGCAGGGCAGGCGGTGGCTCGTCGTAAGGGCAAGCGGTGGGGCGGCTCCAAGAAGGGATGGCGGTGGAAGGTCAGCGATGACCAGGTAAAGGCGATCCACGAGATGCAGGCGGCGGGGAAGAAGGTCGCCCACATCGCCAGGGTTACCGGGCTGTCCCGCCCGACCATCTACCGTGTGCTGCGGCAGTGCGGATGTGCGGGCACGTCGTGACGGCCGGGGGCATGGGTCAGCCTGTGGCATGGCTGCCGAAGCCCACTATACAACCGAGTCAGATGATGGATCAGCAAGCCCGACGATTGTTCATGCACCTCGGCGAGGCTTTCCTGTGAGGCAGAACCACTTGACTGACGCCGTTGTATAGTGGACGACGACGAACAAGGTGGATTTCGGACGAGTTACCTCGTAACAGTATAGCTTCCCAACCCCTATTGCGCCATCCCCGGTAGGAGGGTAGGATTCGTGCATCGATCGCTTTTGCCACGGAATGGCCGACGATGCACTTCGTTTTCTACCCGAAGCACGA
>Ga0181520_10013295_pt1 | contig 10409 bp, 6 predicted proteins | sample PEATcosm2014_Bin_29_FD_132451 | JGI IMG/M metagenome (GOLD analysis project Ga0181520, IMG submission 132451) | Peatland microbial communities from MTU Mesocosm Facility, Houghton, MI, USA - PEATcosm2014_Bin02_30_metaG | ecosystem: Environmental > Terrestrial > Soil > Wetlands > Peat | place... | reverse complement strand
GCGACCGCGGCCGTCTGCGTCAGGGCATCCAATTCGGCTACTCGGTTCGCGAGGCCTGGTCCGGCGCTTCCGGCATCGGCGCCAAGGGCATCGAGAACATGGTCTTCACCAGCCTCCGCTACTATCTCCCCTAACCCCGCAAACCCTCGGGTTTGTTTCAGCAGAAACGGCAGCCCCAATCAGGGCTGCCGTTTTTGCATTTAGCGGCTCTCCAATTTGTCTGGAGGGAAGACTAAAGCGGGAGTGCAGGGACTTTTAAGTGTTCAGTCCCCTGAATAAGCTGGAGGGCCAAGCCGCCGTCAGCCTTGGGCCTGAAGCCCTTAGACTTGTGTCTCGATGTCGTCGGGCGGAAGTCCGACGCTCCCTCCGTCGTTACCGCACGCATTTCCTCTTTACCTTTGAGAGAGATGCTTTAGAGCGGGGCGCACAACCATCCCCATTCGGAGATTCCGCGATTTTGCATCACCGCGATTTTGCATCACTTCGTGGAGTGCCTGCCGTCACAGGCAGGGGTCACTAAAACGGTTCATGATGAGAGCGGTGGGGGTGCTCCTTGAGCCCACTCGGGGCTTCCCTTTTCCCGATGAACGATCTTGGGGACGCGGTAGAAACGAGTTTTCCTGCAGCGGCTGGAAGCCCAACTCCTCCGCCGCACTGTTGAGCCGGCAGCGGCAGAGTTTCCCTGAAACGAGGAAAAACAGCCTCGTGGGACTCTGCCGCTGTCTTGTGTTCGAGGCATGCATGGCCCATTTTCAGCTCCACTGCAGTCTTCTGCAAGGTCCTACCCCGTAGCGTAGAGTGAGGAGATCGACGTTTCCTGGACACCTATCGATGAGCGGCGCGGAACGCGAACTGGAGTTGATTGCCAACCTCTTGCAAGAGGAGAGCACCCTCGCGCTCGCGACGGAGGATGAGCACGGCGAACCGTGCGTTGCGCCGCTCTTCTACATTGCGGATGAGGATCTGACCCTTTATTGGCTTTCCTCTTCGACCAGCCTCCACAGCCTGAATCTCGCCAGATCTTCCAAAGCATCGGCCACGGTTTACACCCATGCCCAGACTTGGAAGGAGATCCGCGGCCTGCAGATGCGTGGGCAGGTCTCTTCAATCACCCAGCGAGCTCAACGCCGGGCCTTGATCGGTCAATACCGGCAGAGGTTTCAGTTAGGGGTTCTCTTTCGCATGGCCATCAGCCAGTGCACCCTATACTCCTTTCGACCGGAGTATTTTCGTTACTTGGACAATTCCCGGCGCTTCGGGTACCGGTTCGAACTGTCCCCGGACAAGAGCGACTTGGAGAGGTTTCGTGCCCGGACAGCCAAGCGCAAGGATGTGGATCCCATTCCCCTCTCTTGAAGGCACCTAATCCGTGAAGCGGAAAGGACTCAGACTCTTCCAAAGATAGAAACGTTGACGGAGTTAGCTGGTAGCTGAGGCCGCTTCGGAGGAAATCCGTTCTCTACCGTTGGCAGGCTCTTGCGCGCAAGCACCTCAAAGCGCGGCTCGTCGCGGAGGGTAACCAGGAGCGGGTCAAAGCGGTAGGCCAGGCTCCAGACAGTACCCTCTTCATATGACGCCTCCAGCCACTTAACCGCCTCTTGCTTATCGCCCATGGCGAGCAGGATCAGCGCCAAAGCATAGCCATGGTTCTTTTTCTTTAGCTCGCTCAAGTTTTCCAGATCGCGAAGCATCTCCTCGGCCTTGCCCGCCTTCCCAGTCATCACGTATGCATAACCCAACAGGCCCTGCAGGAGCTGCGACTCAGGATAGGCGCCGACAATGCTCTCCAGGCGCTTCAATTGCGCTGCAATGGTACCAACTTGCAACAAGCAACACGCCTCTATCGCCGCAGTCATGGTTCCACATCCGCCGAACGCCCGCACCTGCACGGCAAGATCCAGCGCTTGTTCAAGATCGCCGGCCAAGTAATTCACCCAGCACATGAGTGTGCCCAGCGAACAGGCCAGGGGACTTCCCTTCCATGCCTCCCATGCGCACTTGCCCGCCTGCTGAAGATTGCCTTCCACAACATACAGCAACGAGCGGCCAGACAAGGCAAACGACGACCACGGCTGCCGGCTCAAGACCTGATCGAAGCCCGCCTGCGCCTGACGCCAATTCCGCTCGTACAGCATGCTCAGCCAAGCCGTTGCGCATCGGGCTTCAGGGCTTTCAGCCGCGGCGGCAGGCAACCTCCTGAGTGCCTCCTGTGCTCGGAGGTAAGCGACAGACCCATCCAAAACACCGTTCACCGCGCCGAAGATCATGGTGTTGGCCAAACCGGTTAAAGCCGCCGGGTTGCTGACATCTTCGTCAATCGCCTTGCGGTAGAGTCCCGAAATGGTCTGAAGATTTCCTTCTGAACGAGCTTCCCACATCTGTGTTGCGCTGGCGGTCAGCTCCTGTGACTTCTTCTTACGAAGCTCAATCGCTTCGCGCTCGTCCATGGGCGTGACTCTGGTTTCCTCCGAAAGGCTAATCAACCAGCGGTCGATCTCGTCCGTATAGGCGAATACCGAACCTTTGGTGCCCCTGAAATGGCGGACCGGCAGACCATGGTACGCATGCCATCTCTGCACCGTGCGCAGGCTGCGCTCAAGATACTCGGCAATATCCTTCCAAGAATCTAAACGTTCTTTGGGCACGTGCCCCCCATATGTCTCTGAAGATTGGAAGTTGCAAATCAAGGGAAGAGGAAAGCAGCACGCCATGTAAAAAAAACAGACCAGTTCCAGGCGTCTAGGGACGTTCAAACCTTAAAAACTGCACCCCATCGGATGCGGGGATTATCAGACTATTCACTCGATTGTGCTTTTCAAACCGCAATCTTGCAGTGAGGTTCACTGAGGGTAAAGTACCACGAAAATCGCCCGCTGACGGCACGAATTTACGCTGTATGACGTTGTTTGTCACCATATGGCACATTATGACGTTTTTGCGATGGGAGCATGTGCTCCCTGCTATATTACTGGGCGCAGCCTTTCGCAAGCCTCTTTACGGTGGGAACGGCTGATGTGAATGCTCCCCTCCGTAAAGCCGGCCCCAGAGCAGGCCAGGGGGCCCTGGCGAGCTATGGCTGGCGAGGTTCGCCCGTCGCCAGGAAGGCAACTCCTGAGATTGAATCACCTGAAGCTAGCTCACTGCGGAGCCTCTCCGGGTTGGATCCACTGCGGCCAGCGACTGTTTTGAGCAGGTGCAGCGCAGCCGACGGAGCGGTCTCCGCTGGGAGCCGGAAGATCCACGGAATGTTGGTCGAGGTCAGCGCTTTGTCGTTGCTCAACGCCAGCACCGGCACAAATGCCTTCAGCGCCAGTTGTTCGGCCAGATGGCTCGAACTGCGATCCAGCGCCAAGATAGCCAGCGCATGTTGGTCCATGAGGGCATGGACCAGCTGGGAGGAAGCGGCGCCCCAGTTTTGATCGCTGATCACCGGCAAGAGGGTCCAGAGCGTCCCCTTCATCTCCGCCTGCACTTCCGCCGACTCCGCGATGGCGGCCGCGTTCGGTCCGAAGACGACCACACGCACCTGCCCGGCTGGCACATCCTGGCGGTGCGGGCCGGCGTAGTCTACGCCGTCCTCGCCCACCCGCGCGTAGGGAACCGCCTGCGGTGGGGCCAACTGCCTGCCACTCGCCCCGCCAGCCTTGCCTACCGGCCCAGGAGCCACCTGCGGAGCGGTAGAAGCCGCTGGCCCTCCCACCGCAGAGGACTTTTCCATGGTGGCTACGCGGTAGCTGACCGCGCCATTATGAACGGTCCCGAGGTACATGGGAGCCACGTTCTTCTGGTTGGGATCGAAGACCATGCGCCCGGTAACACCGTCGTACTGCTCGATATTCACCAGAGCATCGTGAATCCGGGCGCGATTTAAGCCAGCCTTGCAGATTGAATCCAACAGCGCGTTCATTGCGTCATAGGCCAATGAGGCGAACTGTTCGGGCTTCTCGTGGAAGCGGCCTTCAAATCGGCGGTTGAAATCGGTCCACTTCGGGTCGTTCCGCGTCGGGTCGAAAGGAAAGACCGCCTCAAAGCCCTCGGCCGCCGGCCCAGCGGCAGCCACCATCTCCGGTCCCAGAGTGCGATAGGCGCCAAATACCCGCTGCTTCATCCCGGCGGCGCGCATCTGTTTGAGGATTTGCGCGGCTTGCGCCTGGTCGGTCCACAACACAATGGCGTCAACACGCGAAGAAGCAATCACTTTCAGCTGGTGCGAGAAATCCGTATCGCCGGGCAGGTACTTCTGCTCGATGACGATGGGGTGGCCGAGCCGCCGCGCGGCATCGCGCAGCTTGAGCACGCCGAAACGCCCATAGCGGCTGTTGACGCGCAGGATCGCGGCGCGCTTCAGGCCCAATTCGGTAAAGATGTGGCGCGCCAAAGTTAGGGACTGTACACGATCGTCTTGCAAATCGGTGAAGTACCAGGGGATGTAGGTTTCCGGAATGGTGGGGTCGGTGGAAGCGGAGTTGACGATGGGAATCTCGGCGCGCAGAGCCACGCGCAGCGCGATGTGCGTCGACTCGGAGCTGATGGAGCCGAAGATCGCCCAGTCCTTGTCGTCGTAGACCATCTTCACAGTCTCATCCGAGGCCGAACCCCAGATGGCGGGGTCGGTGGGCCGGTCTTCTCCGTAAACCGCCTTGGCCTGCCAGTTGTCGTAGTCGTTGTGCAGCATCAGTTTGTAGGGCAGCCCGTTGTAGCCGCCGCGCGCGTTTGCTTCTTCCACCGCCAACTGCGCGCCGTGGAGCATGCGCTGACCAAAAACAGCCTCCGGATTGGGCGCAACGGGACCGAAAAAACCGATGCGGACTTCAGTTGGATTCTTCGGCTCGGGGATGTCGCGGCCCGCGCCGGAGTAGATGTTGGGATGGACGTAGTTGAGATCGTAAGGCGCCGCGAACTTCGAATACGGGCTCAGATCCGCTGGCTCGCCCGCATAGGGCGTGACCACGCGGTCCTTGGGCTTCGGCACGGAATGCGTACCGCACTCGCACTTGCCCTTCACTTCCGACGTAATCGAGTTCGGTCCTTGTCCGTCGGCGGCACTGTAACTCTGGCCGCACAGACTCACAGCCAAGCCAGCAGCCAGCAAACCGCACGACAGCCCCATCCATCCCTTGCGCATCGTTACTCCTTGACGACTTTTTCCGTCTTGAACATGGCCATCGCTTCGATCTCCACCAGCAACTCGGGACGGCACAAATGCGCCTGAATGCCGATCGAGGCGGGCACCGGATCGAGACCCTGCTCCTTGTAGAAAGCCGTGCGGATGCGATTGAATTCGTCGTAATCCCGGTCGATGTCGCGCAGGTAGCAACTGGTCTTGAAGACGTCCTTCCAGGTGGCGCCTTCGCTCTCCAAAAGGCCGGTGATGTTGGCGAAGGTGCGCTTCAGTTGCGCCTCGAAGTCGCCGATATGAACGCTGACCCCGTTCTCGTCAATCGATGCCGTGCCGCTGATGACCAGCAGACACAGTCCGTTCAAATCGATTCTCATGCCGCGCGAGAACGAACTCGGCTTGGCGTAGTGAAATGCTTCGTTCAATACGCCCAGGTTGGTCATGGCCCGCTTTTCGATAGGCCCCTTCACGATGGTCTCCAGAAGTTCCGCAATGCCGTTCATAATGATGGCTCCTTATTCTTGGTTGATTCTTGCTCAGGGTTGACGAATGCCGTGGCTCAATCCCTTGGCCGTGGCGACCCAAATGTCGCTGCCCTGGAAGTCGATGCCGAGAATGTAGTTGTGTGCCGGCGCGGTCGTGACGGCGACCGGAGTGACCTTGCCTTGCGCGTCGCGCACCGTCATCTCCGGCTTGCCGTCTTTCAGCGACGGAGTATAAACGGCCCAGTTCACGCCGTCGTAGTAAGCCAGTCCCTTGTCCGTACCGAACCAGGCGCGCTTGCTGTCCAGGCCTTTCACCACATTGGTGAAGTTCGACGGCAATCCGCTGTCTTTCGTGAGGAAATTGTGCCAGTAGCGCCCGTCGTAACGGCTGTCGCCGAAATACGTAGCCACCCAGACAATATTGTCCACATAACTGACCGAGGTGACAATCTCGTGAATCAACCCCTGATCCTTGAACAGCACCATCTCGTTCTCGCCGTCCGGATCGTCGTACTTGTCCCAGCGCCCCGTCTTCTGATCGTACTCGAGCAGCCCACTTCCCCAGACGGCGTAGTAGACCTTCGTGGGCGTTGCGGAGACGCCATAGACCCAAATCTCCGTCATCGGTGTATTGCGTTCGTTGTAGAGCATCCACTGTCCGGTGCGCAGATTGAGCTTGCAGCCGCCGGCGGCCGTGGCCACCCAAACGTTCTCCTCTTCCACCGAGACCCCGTAGACCACATCGTTGCTCAGCCCGGAGTTCAACTGCGTGTAGGTGTCGATGCGCCCGCCCGAGATGCGGCTCAGACCAGCCATGGTCCCAGCCCACACGTCGCCGGTGCGCTTATCCAGCGCCAGCGAAAGCACCGCGCGATGCGCCAGGCCGTCCTTGGTGGTGTAGGTCTTCCACGCCTTATTCTCGTAAACCGCCAGACCGTTTTCAGTACCCGCCCAGATGCGATCTCCGTCCACCAGGACTGAATAGACGTGATTGTCGGGCAAGCCGTTCGCAGTGGTGAAATTCTCGAAGCGGAAGCGAGGCATCTGCGGTGCGGCAGACGCCGCTTGCGCGGCATGAGGCTTTTGCGCACCGGACGCAGCCTGTTGCGCGGCGGTCGCCGCGCCAAACGCGCAAGGCGCGGCAACCAGGATCATCGTGAGCGTCAACAGCTTCTTCATCGCGTCCTCAGATACTCGATCAAATCGTTGAGTTCGTCCTTGGTCAAATCGTTGGTGCGTCCGTGCTTGTCTTCGGGATTAAAGACCGTCCAAATCTCTTCCAAAGTCCGCGCCGAACCGTCGTGCAGGTAAGGCGCGGTCTGCGCGATCTCGGTCAACGGCGCGGACTTCAACATGCCGGAGTTATCTGTGGCCTTGCGCGTGCCCACGTCGAACAGCTTCCGGTTGGTGCCGGCCCGGCCGCTGTGGCAGTACGAGCAGCGGTTGTACTCCGCAATCGGTTTGCCGAATTTATCCACCGCGCGATCGAACAGCGCCTTGCCCCGCTCCTGCGCCGGCGTAAGCTCGTAGCCCGGCAGCTTCCAGCGGTTTGGGCGCGTCGGAATATTGCGAATGAAGATCGCCAGGTCGGCGAGCGTCAGGTTGTCGTACTGCTCCGAGCGCCAGAAGTACTTCTCCGTGCGCGGACCGCACTCGGTGGGAATGTCGGGATTGCCGCCATTCCATTTGTACGGGCCGATATCCTTGATGCCTTCCAGCATCTTGTTGTCCACGATGTCGCGGCCGAATCCATCGGGCTCAAGGTCCCAGGTAAGCCCGTCGAAGGTGGCGTCGATATGGCAACTGGCGCAGCCGATCTGCCCCTGGAAGGATTGGCGCGCGGTATAGAAGGTCTGCTCGCCGTGGCGCAGAACGGAGATTTTCTTCGGGCCGGCCATTGGGATGGTCGAGGCCACACGGTTGGTCCGCGTGTCAATCACGCTCAGCGTGTCTTCAAGGCGATTGGCCACAATCAGTTTGCTGCCATCGTTGCTCAGCGCGAGACCGCGCGGATTATGCCCCACGGCAATGCTCGCCACCACATAATTGCCGCTGGCCGAAAGATCCTGCGCGAATGAACCAGATTGTGGGCGCGGGTGGGTGCGGATGAATTGCATGAGCCGGTGAATATCCACCACCTTCACCATCTCCGACCCGCCGCAGGTGACATAAATCCGCGACTTGTCTGGCGCAATGGCCACGCCGAATGGCTGCGAGGCATAACGCTCCAGTTCGTCCAGCGGAAGCTCCACAGGTTTGCCCACATCCGCACCGAAGAGCGTCAGAGTGTACGCAAATGCTCCGCCGTGCTCCAGATGCGCCAGCGGAACAAGATTCTTGGGATGGTATTCGGCAACTGCGCCCAACCGGCCATCCGCTGAGAACGCAGCGTGAAACACGCCGGCAACTGCGTGCAGCGGTATGCGATCCTGCACCACGGCGCGCGCCACATCGATCACCGTAATCTCCGATTCGGGGACACTGCGGTTGCCCCCATCGGTCGGCTGCTTGGACGCATTGGGATAGATATGCGTTGCGTAGATCTTTGCGCCATCCGGCGAAAGCGTCAGATAGCTTGTGCCGCGCCCACCCAGCAGGCGCTTCTCTTCCACTCCGGTTTGCGCATCCAACACCGCGATGTCGCTGCTGATGCGATTGGCCACATAGAGCCGTTTGCCGGAGCGATCCTCGACCACACCGGAAGGCTCCGCGCCCACCGGCCACGTCGCCACAACAGCCAGGGAACCCGTATCGATCACACTCAGCGTGTCATCCCAGGTGTTGGTCACGAAGAGGCGCGTCCCATCCGGCGAGAGCGAGAAGCCGCGCGGCACACGGCCCACGGGGATGTTCTTGATAACCGCATAGCTGGCCGCATCCAGCACGCGAATCTCTTCGCTCTGCTGACAGAGCACATAGAACCGCGTGTCATCGGGCGAGAAAAGTACTTCGAGCGGCGAAGCGTAGTCGAGCGCATCGGTCGCGGAATCGCGGGAATCCGCTTGCGCGGTGCGGCCAGTCCACAGACCAACCCCTGCGAACGCCGCGGAAAGCAGCGTCAGCGCGGTTACCAGCGCGGTGCGTGCTCCGATTTGGCTGCGCAAAATCACTTCGGCTCCTCCACCGTAAGCACGCGATCGATATCCTGCTTCACCAGCGTCTGTTCCACACCGCTGGGCCAATGGATGAGCAACTTGTCGATGGTGGTTGCCGCGCCCAGGCCGAAGTGCAAGCGGCCGTCGTCCTGCGAAAGATAGCCTGAGCCGGCCACGCGCTCCGCAGTCCACCGCTTGCCGCCCGCGAAGACTTCCACCTTCGCGCCGATGCCGTCGCGATTGCTCCTCACCTCGCCGCCAGCTTTGAAATGGGTCTCCTGCCGCATCGCGCCCACCAGCTTGATCTCGACCCAATGACCGGTGTTGGTTGAGACGTTGTGGACCAGCGTGCCTTTGGCTCCGAGATTCACAACAAAGGCGTCCACCTTGCCATCGTTGTCGTAGTCCGCAAAGCACGCACCACGCGCCGTGGTTCGCACGCTCAGCACCGGTCCGGCGTCGCGCGATACATCGGCGAACTTGCCGCCGCCCAGTCCGCGAAACAGCGTGTGCTCCTGCGGAATGAGATGAATCAGGCCGCCGTGGAAGATAAGAATGTCGGGCTGTCCGTCGTTGTCGAAGTCGTAGATGCCCGTGCCCCAGCTTACGTACTGCGCGTTGGTCTGGGAGACGCCGTTGGATGCGCCGATGTCGTCGAAGGTCAGCTTGCCGGCGTTGTGCAACAGGCGATTGTAGTGGCCGTCGGTCACCCACAGATCGAGAACGCCGCGCCCTTCGAGATCGGCAAACACCGGTCCCATCGAAGAAGTGGATTCGCCGTTCTGTCCAAAGGCCGTGCCCGAGTCGTTGCCGATCTCTTCAAAGGTTCCATCGTGCTTGTTGTGGAAGAGAAAGTTTTCGGTACGGTCGTTGGCTACATAGATATCGTCCCATCCGTCGTTGTCGAAATCCGCCGCGGTCACGCCCATGGTGCGGCCCACAAATGCGCCAATGCCCGACTTCTCGGTGACATCGGTAAACGTGCCGTCGCAATTGTTGTGGTAGAGCCTGTTGGTCTCGCCCTCGTAGTCCAACGGCCCCGGATAGTTGTCGGCCGCATAGAAGGCGCGATACTTGGGATCGAACTTCACATAACGACCCACGAACAAATCGACGCAGCCGTCCTTGTCGTAGTCCAACCAGGTCGAACTGATGGCCCAGCCATCTACCTTGATGCCGGCCTTCTCGGTCACGTCGGTAAACGTGCCGTTGCCGTTGTTGTGATAGAGAATGGTCTTTCCGTATCCGGTAACCAGCAGATCGACGAAGCCGTCGTTGTCGTAATCCGCCGCGGTCACGGCCACTGAGTACATATCGGGATTGAGGCCCGCCTTGTCGGTCACGTCGGTAAAAGTACCGTCGCCATTGTTGCGATAGAGATGATTGTGCGGCGGCGTTGCCGGTTTCTCCTTCAACGGATACGGATGCATCGAATCGTCGAGCGGACGCCCGTTGACCACGTAGAGTGACTCAAGGCCGGAGTTGTTGTAGTCGAACCAGATGCATCCCGCGCCGGTTCCCTCAAGCAGCGATCCCAACTGCCGCGAACCGAAGCTGTGCGTAAAGTCGATACCCGCTTTGTCAGTCGCATCTTCAAACCGAAGCACCTGCGGTGCGGCGGACGGCGCTTGCGCGCCAGGAGTTGATTGATCAGACGTGAGCGCTGGCGCCTGCGGTGCGGCAGCCACCTGCGGTGGGGCGGACGCCGCT
>Ga0181520_10013294_pt1 | contig 10409 bp, 9 predicted proteins | sample PEATcosm2014_Bin_29_FD_132451 | JGI IMG/M metagenome (GOLD analysis project Ga0181520, IMG submission 132451) | Peatland microbial communities from MTU Mesocosm Facility, Houghton, MI, USA - PEATcosm2014_Bin02_30_metaG | ecosystem: Environmental > Terrestrial > Soil > Wetlands > Peat | place... | reverse complement strand
TATTTGCAAGTTTAATAGCTTATACTTCCTACCAATTTCTAAAAGGTGATAGTAGATTTCTTTATATATCAGCCGTTGTTTTAGGCGTGGCTGGTGGTTTCAGACCAGATCTTATTGTTTTCATGTTTCCATTATGGATCTTCTGTCTTTCTTATAATAATTTTGAATATATGAGGATAATTAAAGCATTTTTGGTTCTAATTGCATCTACAATGCTCTGGTTTATTCCTACCCTAATATTTTCAGGAGGTTCTGCATTACTTACCATTAATTTATGGACTGGTTTTTTTAAAAGTACTTCCGTAGTTTATGGGGCAAATCTCACAAGTCAATTAATAATGGATAATATGCTTTTATCGTGGACTATTCTGGGAATTGGCATTTTATCCATTTTTATATTATATATTTTCATTTTTTTTAATTTGAAAAAAGTTTTCAGCGTATCTAATCTCAAGAATTGTAAAGTAATCTTTTTATTGTTATGGATAATTCCTGCTTTTCTCTTTTATTTGTTAATATATATAGCAAAACCTGGTTATACTCTAGTTTATTTACCTGTTTTTGCCATAGTAATTGGATATGTAATTTTTAATCTTTCATCTGACTTAAATATGAAAATAAAGAGAATTCCTAAAAATTATTTTATAATAATTTTAATAATCGTATTTTCATTATTTAGTATTTCACAATTTTTTTCACCAGTTGTAAGTGGAGTTGATTATGGAAGTATACAATCACAGGATGTAAACACTCAGCATGTTATACAATCAATACAAGAATTTAATCCCTCAAATACAATAATTTTTTTCCGGGGAGAAAATGATTCCGTGAATTCTGTTTATTATTGCCCTGATTATGATATTTACTCATCCTCTGATATTCATCCATCGTCAGGAACAAGCTACCTTTCTGTGGATTATTATATTGATCATAAATTTTATGGATTTGATGGTCAAACTTTTGAAATACACTTGAATTCATCAACTAATAACATTGTATGGTTAATTGATTCTAATTCAGAATTTTTCAAACAGTTGCAGTCTAAAATAGAAATTAAAACCATTATATTAGCAGATGGTAATGTAATATATTATTCAGAAGTTGATAATAATACAAATTTCACCATCGACAATCTCACATTCATAAAAGATTGATAAATTTATTACACCTGAGTAATCACTAAACTTCCCGCTCCCATACTGAGAATATCTCCATTGTTTACTACTTTAGTAGTAATATTTCCAGAGGGATCGAGGCATTGACCATAAGCTAACATATTTCCTCCGGTTAATGCATCCATTAAAGCAAAGTAAGCTATTGTTCCCCATGCTCCAGTTGCAGCCGGGAAATTGAAAGCATTCGCATTACTAATAGCTCCTGCTGATGGTGTATTCCAATCACCCGCAGCAGTAGCCACCCTCGCATAACCATTACCTACAGGTTCTGCTAATCCCGAACCGTTATTAGTTGGATTAGCTGTACTAACGGCTAAAAATGTACTTGGCATTGAATAAGCTAATTTACCTACAACATGTCCTAATATCGCATTATCTAAATATGTACTGTAACTTCCCATTTTCCAAAATCCCTCCAAAAAAAATTTAATTTATTTTGTTTTAATGCTTTATATTCGGATTATTATAAATTGAATAAGGTTTAAGACCGTTATTTATCGCTCCTTTATTAATCCGGTTGGCAACTTCATCTCCAAATGCTCCTGCAATATTCCTAGCTGATTCTGGTGTGACTCCATCGGGTAAATTAATACTATTTGGATGGAAATTAACCGTTACTGCTTGTGCCGTAGCACCAGCTTGAGCTGCAATATTCGCTTCCTCAATACTGGATAAAATAGGTGCCACGGATGAAATATCACTAGTAATAGTACTCATCGCATTCAGCAATGATCCACTACTCGTGGTCGTGGTCGTGGTCGCTGCGGTGGTGGCAGCAGTTAAAGTATTCAAAGCTGCAGCCGTAGCAGTGGCACTCGTAGCAACACTTGTGCTTGTGGTTGCAGAAGTTCCACTGGTATTCATGGATACTAATTCACTGTCTGCACTGGAAACTGTATTATTCACGTCAGATTGAATAGCAGCTAAAGCACTAGTAACCGCAGGAGCAGCAACAGTTATTCCTGCAGCCATACTATCAACTAAACTGGAACCATAATTTTCCATATTTCCAGTTGTAACATCCGCAAGAGGACCAGACTCAACTGGTGAATGTGGGAACAAACTAGCTATAGTTTTTAAAGCAGTCAAAACTCCAGAAACATTATTGGTTACACCAGTTATGAATCCGTTCATCAGAGTTCCAGCATAACTAGTCATATTATCAGAAGTCACATCCGTCAAAGGTCCTGCTTCTGGTGGGCTGTGCGGGAATAATGCAGATAAAGCTTTCAGAGCTTGATTCAATCCTGGAACTCCGTCTTCGATTCCTGTAACAAAACCTTTAATTGTATTCTCACCCCAAGTCAACATTTCACCGGGAAGATTTTCAATCCATTTAACATCGTTCATAAAATCAGTTTCAAGATTATGGAGTTCATTTTCCACATCCTGCTCACCTGCTTTTATGCCTTTTTGAATTCCATCAATCGCATTCTTACCATCTGTTTCCAATTGTGATGGTATTGAAGTGAACCAAGATACAAAATTATTCCAATCCGCTTTTAAATCATTTTCACCAGCCACGAAGTCGGCTTTCATGGTGTTCCAAATATTGGTGATGTCTGCTCCGAATTGTGCAGGTGCATTTTTAAGGTCTTTTTCAAACTGTGTGAAATCATTCTCTGCTGCAGTTAAATCACTTTTTATTTCCTTTTCTCCCTGATTGATATCATTATTGATATCGTTCCATAATGCCTTGGAATCTGCACCAATAGTTGCAGGTAAACCGTTTATGAATTTCTGGAAATTAGTATAATCCTTTTGAATATTCCCCAAATCATTTTTAGTGTCCGTGTCTGCTTGAGTTGCTGGTGTGGTGATATCATTCCATAATGATTTTACATCTGAACTGAATTCACCTGGGAGTTTACCAATAAAAGTTTTAAGGTCATTATATCCGCCTTCAATATCTTTAACTGCATCCACAACTCCCCAAACTGTATCGGTTAAACCTGCAATTAAATCCTGCCCAATCTGATATCCTGTTGGTAATTTAAAATTAGTTATCCAACTGCTTAATCCATTAAAATCATTCTGAACATCACTTACTCCACCATTCACGGTTTTACTTATATTGCCAAAGATTAATCCCATATTGGTGCTGATGTTAGTCCAACTAGGTCCTGTCCATTTTTCAGGTTCACCTGTCATGAAGCTTGTGAACTTACTTAAATCATCTTCAACACCAGTAACCCCACCACTAAGATATGATTCTAAAGAACCTAATGGATTTTTTGAAAACACTATTCCAGTGATTGCATTTTCCACTTTGGTTATGCCTGCATTGGTAGGATCATAAATATTTTTATCCCACCAATTTTCAACACCAGCTACTGCACTACTACCAAATATTTTATCTAAAAGTTCTTCGGGAGTTAATGTAGTTAAATTATTTAATCCTAACAGTTGCATCATATTTTCGGTGGGTGCTTTTATAGAATCCCATATCGGTGCGAAAGTAGAACTGTTTAATACGCTGCTTAAAACACTGGTTAAAGGTTCGGTGTTCTTGAATAGATCTGGGAAGCTGGTTTCCCAATAACTTTTTACATTGGTGTCTGCTACTTGCAAACCACCTAATACTCCCAGAGTTAAATCACTACCTACACCCTCACCTAAATCTGGTAATCCCTCTTTTATTCCATCTAAAACACCTGATGGAATTTTCAAACCTAAACTAGTTATATCTGGCAGTTTAATGTCGGTTACATCACCAACTAAATCTGAGCCGAACTTTGAAATTTTATCTAAAAAGCTAGGTGCTTGAGCTTCCCAAGTTCCATCGGCATTTTTGAATAGATCAATTATGCCATCTTCCATATTACTAGAATTAGACTTCCACATCCCACTAGTATCTGGGATAATATCCCCTAACTTACTGAAGATTGATTTAACATTACTTATTCCATCTGTGGCACTATCACCAATATTATTTAACCCTGTTTTTACAGCACTACCTAAACTATCAAATCCCGATGTAAAGGTACTTTTCAACGTATTTAATGAACCCTCAATATCTGATTCCAATTCATCAGCAGTTGATTTTAACCTGTCATCAACATCACTGAAATTTAAATTATCTTTTATATCATCTTCAATATCTTTCCCAATAACTGTAAAAGTAGTTCCAAACTCGTTACCAATATCTTCACCAACATCTCCAACATCATCTTTTATAGTGTCCCCGGCATCTTCAACACTTCCACCAATATCGATTCCTGCTTTTTTCAATGCAGCTTTCATCAAATCTGTAACTGGTTGTAATTTAGTTTTTAACCAATTGTTATATTGTGCTTGAAGACTAGGATCGGTTTGGAATAATTTATCAAATCCCCAGAGTAAAGCAGAAGGCCCGGCAACCAATCCACCAATCGCACCAGCAATGGTAAGAATCTCAGGGCCAATATCACCCAATGTAAGCATGAGTTTTGTATAATCTGTTTGTAATTGTTTTAACCATGATTGATTGGCTTCATCTGCTGCTGATGCTTGATTAACTTTATCAGTATAGTTTGCGAAAGAATCCGCTTGAGTATTAACAGCAGGAGTAGTTGTATTCAATTCATTTAATAATGCTGCTCCACTTCCATTTGCGGCGGTCATTAACGCCATCATTCCTTTTCTTGTACCACCAGTTTTTTGGCTCATATCTGCCATTATCACCGCTGCTTGCTGTGTACTGAATCCCATCGCACTCATTTGAACAGCGAACATAGGTGCCATTTGAGAAAAGTTTGCTAAACCACCTACAAAGTTCTGCTGCTCATAACCAGCCATTCCAAGATAATCACCCATATCCTGAGCATCACCACCCAAAGCCACCACGGTCTGAGCAAAAGCGGAGGTAGTTTCAGCATCATTGCCGGTTGCTTCTCCAATTTTAGCTAATTCATCAGCGTTTTTCTGAAGTAAATCATTCGGAACTCCAAGTTGCATCAAAGTTTGAACATATTGTTCAGCATATTGCTGAGAAACTGAAGCACTAGTAATGTTATTTATTAATGTAGTCATCTGAGAATTGGTTTCACCAGAAAATATGGCGAGTTGTTGCATTGAGGTTTGAGCGTCATACAATTCTTGTGTTAAATCTTCTGCTGCTGAACCTGCTGCAGTTATTCCTGCGGCTGCAATACCCATACCATCATTAATATCTCCCCCTGCCTGTTCACCAGCAGCCCCTGCATCATTTTCTTGATCTTCTAAATTATCCGCAGCACTGGAAGTATCATTTAAACTTGTTTCGGCATCTCCTGTTTCATCTACCTCAATATTTATATCAGTAGGTAGGTTCTCAGCATCGTCTTTAATAGTTTCGATTTGAGTATCCGCATCACCTGTTTGATCAATTTCAATACTTTGAGTGGCAGGTAAATTTGTAATATCTGATGATATTTCTTGAACCTGCTCCTCTGCATCCCCTGTAACATTTGTATCTATAGTAACCGGTGTACTATTTAAACTATCTACATCTGATTGTATGGTTGCTACCCATCCATCAGCTAAAAGACCAGTGACATCTGTGACAACCGTTACTGGTGTGCTGTTCAAATCATTTACGTCACTTTGGATTTCTTCGATTTGGGATTGTCCATCACCACGTATTTCTAATTCAGGTTCTACAGATTCACCATTAATACTATCAATAGTACTCTGAACATCTTGTAATTGGGATTGTCCATCACCAGTTAATTCAACATCAGGTTCAACACTTTCCCCATTAATATCATCAAGGGTGGTTTGAACATCATTTAATTGGTCTTGTCCATCACCAGTTAATTCAACATCAGGTTCAACACTTTCCCCATTAATATCGTCAAGGGTGGTTTGAACATCATTTAATTGGTCTTGTCCATCACCAGTTAATTCAATATCTGGAGTAACATCTTCACCGTCAATATTTTCTAGATCGGAGTTAAAATCATCTAATTTAGTTTGAGCATCATCATCATCGAGATCAATTTCAGGGTTAACATCTTCAGGTAAGCCATCTAAAGCTGATTGTAAATTGCCTAAAGCATCTAAAGCATCCGAAATATCTCCTGTTACTACTATGCCTAGCTCTTTATCCGTGATATCGCATCACCTCATAGAAATAGTATTAAAATAGCAATTAGATAGGAAATGTTAAATAATAAAAAATAAGAAAAGAATATTCATAATATTAAATAAATGGAATTTTATTATGGTGGAAAAAAATAGTAAAACAATAGAATGTCCATTTTGCGGATATCAGATAAGTAAATATTCTCTTAGATGTTCGATCTGTGGTAATAGATTACTTAATAAAATCACAGCAATATGTATAATCTTAGTTTCATTAGCGATTTTTTTGTTTATATATTTAAAAACTGGTTTCTGGGGTATAATGGTCTGTTCTATAGTTTTATTGTTGTATATAAAATTTATTAATAAAAAAAAATTTAATTAAATCTTAGATGTACTTTAAGACTATTTAATTAAACTATTCCATTCCTTTTCTTTGATTTGCATTAAGTTTATGCACAAACTGATTATAATTCTTATCTAACCGTTTTAGATCAGCTAAATGTTCTTCTTCAGTTTTCTTAGGTTTACCATCTTTTGCGCGTGGTGCTATAATATCATAAATCGTGAGTAACTCTAATTCTAAAACATATTCAAAAGTCCATCCAGTTTGAACAGCTATTTTAGTGACTATTTCTCGAAAGTCTTCTATTCTTTCTTCGAGGGTTTTCCTTTTTCCTGCTTTCCCTTACCATCCTCTGCTGGAGCCTGTCTTCTTTTTCGTGACACTGCATTCATGGCCCTGTAAATATCAGATTCGTCAATTTCATCTAATTCTATATCTTCAATTTGATCAATTTCATCAGTATTCTTTTCAGGATAAAAGAATCTTTTTAATCCACGCTGGGCAACTTTGGATCTGATTTCTCTGAAATCCTTAGTCAATTGAAGAGTTTCACTTGTTAATCTATGCAGTTGATCTAATTCTTCATCAGTGAGATCAGCATCTAAACGTAATATTGGAATCTTTTGAGGTATTTTCTCCCCATTTTGACTTTCAACTATAATATTATCATAAATTATATTGCCATCTGCATCTTTAGCTGTGGTTAATCTATTTTTTACTCCTTCTAACCTCATGGTTTTAGTTCTGATTTCATCCATCATATCCACATGGACATAATCCGAGCCTCTGAAGCCCCTAAGTTCGATTTCATTTCCGTTTAAATCTATTTTTGATGTTCTAAAAAGTCTTGGTATATCGACCATAATTTTAATCTCCTAAAAAAAATATTTCAAAATAAAAAAAAATTATTCCTTCAAAAAATAAAAGAAGGAAGATTAAGCTGCTATTGGAGTTAATAATACCGGTGTGGTTTGTACGCTCATGTCAATCGTAAATTTACCTGCGTCTCCTTGCTTGAATCCGGGCAAGTCTGGGCTTATTTTACACTTATCAAACTTGAAAACACCAATGATATTATCGTAGTCATCAGTTATTGGAATATGTCCTTTTAAGCTGATTGGTTTAGGTAACTGCTGGGCAGCTGTGAAACCAGTTTCTACCGTATCATTTCCAGTGTAAGGTCCATATAGAAGCTTGTTAATTAACTGCACAGAATCATTACTGATAATCTGATCAGATTTGATTTTATAATCAATCGAACCGTAACCATGCATTATATTCACTGACCCGATTCTTTTGATTTCTTTATCATCCTGTTTAACAGTTGGAGTAATATCTTGAGCTACAAAAGGTTCTATCTGTTCAAAGAAAGTTCCCACTATGCCAGTAGCCGCTGCGATTGCCGGTGCTGTGGCTAATTCTACAGCTCCTGGGACCTGGTCTCCAGTTGGTATATCAGTAATTTCTTCAATAGCAGTTGCGCTTAAAATAGTATAATTATTAACAGGTGGAGTGCCAGTTGCTAAGACTCCTTCAACAATTATATCTGCAATACCTGGTGTTAATTGGACCTGTGATTGTGGATATAAAGGATAATCCTTTAAAGTAAATACTTTATTTGTTCCATCAATGGCTCCTAGTAAAGCTTCTCTGGTGTGTGGTACTGCAACATACATTCGCACCGAATCATTCATTAAAATATCCATTTCATCTATAAGTTCTTGATTTGTACCATAATACATTATTTCTCCTCCTTATTTTCATTTAACATTATTCACTGGTGGAGTTGTTGACTCCGCAGGTTGAGTTGTAGTCTGTGAGGGTGTTCCTGTTTCTACTGGTTTACTTTCATTCTGAGGGGTTACTGTGTTTGTAGGTTTATTTACAGGTGTTTCTGGAGTGGCTATTGTATTTGCAGTGGATACTGTTTTGGGTGTGAGAACTTTGCCTATTGCCTCATTGATATTGTAACCTGGAATCCGGGGTCCCCAACTTTTAATATAATTTATAGCAGTGGGCTTGTCATTTGCATTCACATAATACGTTACAACTTCCTCAAGTTGTGCTTGAGTTATATCAGTCATGCGATTCTTTACCTCCTAAAAAAAATAGTTTTTATTTATAAAAAAATTTAAGAAATTACAAATTATGAGATTACAAAAATAAAATTAAAGGTAAATGGAATTTTAAGGATAGGATAAGGTTAATGTAAGAAGAAACAGTCTAAAAATTCGATATATTTAAGTATATTCATACATAATATTATGATTAGGTGATAAAATATGTCTGAATTACCAATAGCTCAAATAGGAAGAATAATAAAAAATGCTGGTGCACAAAGAGTAAGTGAAAGTGCAGAAGAAGCTTTAGGAAAAGAATTAGAACAATGGGCTGAAAAAGTAGCTATTCAAGCAGTTACACTCGCAAAACATGCAGGAAGAGTAACTGTTCACGCATCCGACATTGAACTAGCCCTTAAAGAAATTGCTTAAAAATCTTTTCTTTTTTTCTATTTTTTTTATAAAATTAAATGTTTTCTGGTGGAATCCAGCGGCCTTTGTAATGGAAATCAATTCTACTCATCAAGAAAAAATAACCTTCAGTTGTACGCATTTCATACATACCTGTTTCAATTTTCACAGGCCAAATATTACCTGGAACAGTTTTCCCTAAATGATGGTCCTTCCTCATGGCATCAAATATAATGTCTGGTATTTTGTTGATTTTCTCACGAACATCGTCTACATCCATATCTATACTATAAAATATCTGTCCATCACCTTCGTTAATAAAAGCTTTACCCAGTCCATAAATGGGGTTTGCTGCTGGATTCTTAAAGTTAATAACAATATAATCCTTTTCCTCTGGCTTATTAGCCTGACTGGTTACAATACTACTAGCTAGTTGATTGCCTTTATATGTGAGAGTTAATAGCCAGTTTCTGATTAAGATTTCTAGTTCGTCTTTCATGCTATACACCAGTCCAGGAATTGATCACATAGATTATCAATTTCTCCACCACTATTAGCTGCATCGAAACCAGTTTGCATGAAATCATTAGGTCGGGAAGGACCTGATCTCATAACTGGATGATCTAATCCTGGCCACCATAAAGCTTTTGCATTAACCGGCACTACTTCGCCACGTCCCAGAATAACCCATTGAGCATAAAATATGGTAGGAATAACATCACCGCTAAGTCCATCAACCTCGGATATTATGCTGTTCATTAAATCGCCAGTTTTTACAGGACTGCTGTATCTACTGACGAGTTCATAAACATTTAATACTCCTTCAACCATGTATCCGGCTTGTTCATCCATTCCATCTATTAAAGTTTCTAACCAGTCACTGACTTCTGATCTGTCAATGGTAATTCGTATATCACTCATCGCCACCAAAACTCCTACGCCTTAACAAACATTGGATATAAGTTTTCTTAGGGATTGGTTTAAGTATTTGAAATGTGAAGGTTTCAGCACCGTATTCTATGCTTATAATCGTGTTCTCGTCTAGGTACTGGGCATCTGTGAGTTTGAACTTTCCTATTCCATCATTCGCCTGTAAATCACTGTTATTCACGATTCTCTCTGTACCGTTTAATATTGTGATACGTGCATTTAGAGTCACATCATGTGAATCATACTGTTTAACTCCCCTTTCATCTAATATTACATCACCATTTTCGTCTAGTTGTGGAGTTAAATAAGTTACAGTTACCTTATTCCCGTAACGATTGATATACTGATCAAGAGAAAAAGTATTCAAAACTGTCCCTTTGATGTCTCCCCTATCTACCACTACCATTGAATTCTCTCCTATCCCCATTATACAGGTTCCATCAC
>Ga0181520_10013292_pt1 | contig 10411 bp, 5 predicted proteins | sample PEATcosm2014_Bin_29_FD_132451 | JGI IMG/M metagenome (GOLD analysis project Ga0181520, IMG submission 132451) | Peatland microbial communities from MTU Mesocosm Facility, Houghton, MI, USA - PEATcosm2014_Bin02_30_metaG | ecosystem: Environmental > Terrestrial > Soil > Wetlands > Peat | place... | reverse complement strand
ATTGGCGATGCAGTTTTGAAGGGCCTCCGAGCGGGCGTCGGGGCCAAGGTGCCGAAAGGCGAACCGGACTTGTTTGACGATGGCCGGCAACATGGCAAGAAAACCGGCGTGCCAAGCGGGGACCGATTTACTGGGGCGACGAGGGGGACGCATCAGGCAATCTCCTGTAAAGCTGGGGCCGCCCCGCAGGGCGGCCACGTTGAGAGAAACGTGAAACCGCCCCGCGAACGCTGCGAGGCGCAAACAACGATCGAACAGGCACACTGCCCCCGCGCAGTGCGGGGGCGCAACGAAAACCCTGAGTCCCACCATGCAGGCGATGAACAGGGTTTAACGAACTTCTTAATCCAGCCGCCAAGAGATATGGCGGCTAATCGTGGTTTATGGGTAACTCATGCGGAGCGGGATAGGGTAGGCGCCGCTGGTGAGTTGGCGCGGCGCAGATTTTCTAGGCGCCCGAACTATCTTTGCCGTGAGCGTTGCGGCCTGCCGGGCATCGCAAATGGCATCCGCCTGCCATAGAGCCATCGAACTGTCTGCCCGACAGGTAACACCGGGGCCTACATGGATTGTGACTCGAAAAGCGATTTTCTTTAGATTACTGGGGCTGCCGAGATCGTAAGACTGCCGCCGAAGACCATCCTGCAATAAGAGAGGGTCTGCCACACGTTTGACTTATCGAGCCCGGCACGTCACACTGATCGCAGGTGCGTAAAAATTAGCGAGGAGAGTGACGCCTTGACACGTGCTGGGAAAGAACCGGCGGAAGATGTGAAACGAGCCATCCGCCGGGCAATTGAACTCGCCGGACTGGAAGTGCGTGATCTGCGGATGTTCAAGTCCACGGCGGTGGAGGGCAGGATAGTAGTGGGAGCGGCAAGTCCGGCGGGCTGGCCGCACGAACCGCCCGCTATTGGGCTGCTTGCCGTGGTTGGGTTTGACGGGTCCATCGGTGAAATCGAAATTCGATGCGCTGCGACGGATGGTGACCCGCTGATGGAAATGTTCAACGCCCCACACATAAGGCAATGCAATTGTCGACTCGCAGATCTGCCGGCCACGCTGAAGGAAGTGTGGGTGGCACGCCGTGAAGTCATCGCAAGGTTAGAGGCAGGCGAAGCGGCGCCGATCTTCGACGGCAAATGGAAGTGGGCAATAGTTTTCGAAGACCTGCCCTGAAGCCGATTATCAACCGTTCGGGTTCCCAGGCCATCTCCGTTTATGGTTGCGACGATTGGGAATACATTTACGGGCCTTCGACATGGGTGCCAAAATCATCTAATGTTGGTCAAAATTCGGCGTATCGAAGGTCCGAAAATGACCCCGCAATACTTAACGCACCCCTCTATCTAATTATGCCACGTTTCTTGAAGAAATTTAGTATGAACGGGGGGTGCTGAGCGGAATTAAGCAAGATGGGCGGCCTCCTTGCTGCCATCCGTGCCTTTCGGCCTCCCCCGTGTGGCGATACATTATATTACTGTCGATGTTTCTGAATGAAACCGCCCGACGCTGAGTTTCTGGGAGTGCTGCATTGCCCGTCGAAGTCAAACCCCTCTTCCGCCCTGACGTTCTCCGCCCCTATTTGAAGGCATTTGCCCTATCGCCGGCCATCGAAGGCCGCCGCGCGACGCTGGCCAAGTGGGCCGAACTGCTTGCTTCCGGCCGAGCCGACGATTTCAAGGAGCAGGAACTCCTGGCCGATTTCCTGGCCGATGTCTTTCGCGGCATTCTGGGTTACGCGAGCCCGGCGGATTGCCCCGAACGGTTCACCATCTCACGCCAGAAGCACGTGCAGGTCGACGGCAAGTACGCCGATGCCGTGCTGGGCAACTTCCGCTCAGACAATGAGCAATTCATCGTCGCCCTGGAAGGCAAAGGCCCACGCGATCCGCTCGAACGTCCCTTCGCGGGGCGGCGAATGTCGGCTGTGGATCAGGGCTATCGTTACGCCATCAACCTGCCGTGCGATTGGGTCATCGTCACTTCCATGCGGCAGACGCGGCTTTACTACAAGGGCTGTGACCAACAGACCTACGAACGATTCGATATCGACCGGTTGGCCGCAGATGACGGCCTGCTGCGGAAGTTCGTATTCCTCTTGGGTGCCGAGCGGGTCGTGCCGGCCGTCAGCCGCTGCCATCTCTACGCCCTCCGCGAGTCGTCCGAGACCACCGGCCGGGATCTCACGAAGAAGTTCTACGTTCAGTACGCCAACATGCGGCAAGATGCATTTGGCCGGCTCTGCCAGAAGAACCCGGCCGTTGCCCCGAAGGCAATCCTGGCTTGCACGCAGAAGGTCTTGGACCGCATCCTCTTCTGTGCCTTCTGCGAAGACCGCGGACTGCTGCCGCCGGATACGATCACCAAGGCTTACCAACACCGCGATCCCTACCGTCCCCGGCCCATCTGGGAAAATTTTTGCGGCCTGTTCCAGGCCATCAACGAAGGCAACGAGACGCTGGGCATTCCCGCCTATAACGGCGGGTTGTTCGCCCCCGATGCCGTCCTGGAACGGATCCAGGTGCCCGACGCGGTCTGCGACTACTTCCGCGATCTGGGCCAGTACGACTACCGGCCTGCCCACGAGGCGGCAATTGATGCCGAAGAGGATACGGCGGGCACGCTCGTCGATGTCGATATCCTTGGCCATATCTTCGAGCAGTCGATCACCGACCTGGAGAAGATTCGCGCCGAACTGGAAGAAGCGACTGCGCCGCTCGACGCCGAAAAACACAAATCGCGGCGAAAGAAAGAAGGCGCGTTCTATACGCCCGCATTCATTACCCGTTACAACGTCAGGCAGGCCCTGGGCGGTGTGCTCCGTGATCGTTTCGAACGATTACGGCACGAACACCACGACGAGGCGAAGACCACTGCGCGGGCGGTGCTGGAAGACCCCGGCATCTACCAACTCGACAAACTCACCAGGGCGCAACGTGAGGGATTGATCCGTTTCTGGGAGGCATGGCAGGACCAATTGGTCGCGATTCGCCTCCTTGATCCGGCCTGCGGCAGCGGTGCCTTCCTCATCGAATCGTTCGATCAGCTTCATACAGCCTACGAGGTATCGAACGATCACTTGCAAGAGCTGCGCGGACACCGCACGCTGTTCGACCTTGACAAGCAAATTCTACAAAACAACCTCTACGGCGTGGACCTCAACGAAGAGGCAATAGAAATCTGCCGCCTGAGCCTCTGGATCAAGACGGCCCAGCGGGGCAAGGCCCTTACCAGCCTGGACCGCAACATCCGCGTGGGCAACAGCGTGGTGGACGATCCGGCCGTCGATCCCAAGGCGTTCGATTGGCGGGCAGCTTTTCCCGAGGTCTTTGCCAATGGCGGTTTCGACGTCGTCGTGGCCAACCCGCCCTACGTCCGCCAGGAACTCTTGGGACCGATCAAGCCCCATCTCCAGGCCAGATTCCAGAGCTATCACGGCATGGCCGACCTGTACGTCTACTTCTACGAACTGGCGCTGAATCTGCTTCGGCCGGGCGGGCGGCTGTCGTTCATCGTGACCAACAAGTGGATGAAATCGGGCTACGGCGAGCCGCTACGACGGTTCTTTGGTAAGCACGCCTGGATGGAGTCGGTCGTCGATTTCGGGCACGCCAAGCAGATATTTGAAGACGCCGATGTATTTCCATGTATCATCGTTGCCCGCAAGCCGGATGAGAATCCACGGCCGGCAACGCGGGTTTGTGCCATCCCCCGGGAGCAGCTTCGTATCGACGACTTGGGGACGCAGATCGAACGGGAAGGTTTTGAAATCGACGCCACGCAATTGGGCGCCGAACCATGGCAACTTGAGCCGGGCGGCGTAGCGGGCATCGTGGCGAAGATCCGCGAGCGCGGCGTGCCGCTGGCGGAATTCGCCGGAGTCAAACCCTATCGGGGGATCTTGACGGGATTCAACGATGCCTTCCTGATCGATACGATCACCAAGAATGCCCTCGTGGCCGCTGATGCAAGATCCGCGGATCTCATCCGCCCATATGTCCGCGGTCAGGATATTGCCCGCTGGAATGCGGACTGGGCTGGGCTGTGGATGATCGCACTGAAGTCGAGTGAGAATCACCCTTGGCCGTGGGCCAACAACAGCGAACAGGCGGAAGCGATCTTCGCCCAAACATATCCGGCCTTGCATGCGCACATGAACCAGTTCCGCGAACCGCTGATCAAACGGCAGGATCAAGGGCGGTACTGGTGGGAACTTCGGTCCTGTGCGTACTGGCAAGAGTTTGCCAAGCCGAAGATCGTCTATCAGGAAATTCAGTATCATCCGTCGTATGCCATGGATTCTTCCGGGAAACTTGGCAATAACAAGACGTTCTTCGTTGCGTGTGGCGATTTGTATTTGCTGGCAGTGCTAAACTCTCCGTTACTGTGGTGGCACAATTGGCGATATCTCCCACACATGAAAGACGAGGCCCTCTCGCCGGTTGCCTTCCTGATGGAGACACTGCCTATTGCTCGTCCAACGGATGAAATTCGCCTTAGACTGGCAGCCAATGCTCAACGATTGGTCGAGATGACGGCGAAGGACCAGTCGGATCGCCAAGACCTCCTTGATTGGTTGCGCATCGAACATTCGGTTGAGAAACCCAGCATGAAGCTTCAGTCACCGGCAAGCCTTGACTCCGACGCTTTCGTGGCCGAGGTGAAGAAACTGCGGGGCAAGAAGAATCCTTTGAGCGCCGCGGCGTTGAAGAACTTGCGGGAGGAGTACGCCCGTACGATCGAGCCGCTTCGGGCGCTGGCTGCGGAAGCAGTGGGGCTGGAGCACGAGATTTCCCAACTGGTAAATACGGCCTACGGCCTGACGGACGACGAGGTCCGCCTTATGTGGCAGACCGCTCCACCCCGCATGCCCACGCCGCCGGGACAAGTGTGATTCTCGCCCCTCTGCCCCAACCTGCGTGCCTGCCCGCCTCGTCGGCGAACAGGCACGCAGGTGGAGCAAGGGAGTGGGCAAGCAAGTGTTCAACACGAGTAGGCAGAACGCAGAATGGTCGCGGCCATGCCAGATCAAGTGTGGCCAGAGATGCTGAACCGGCAAGTAACGCCGAATCAGCTATTGCGACTTTGCTCTTGCGTTGATGTCTTTGAATCAGGCCGATGATCCTGGCTGGTATCTGACGGCAGCGAAGTTTTTGCGGGGCTGCTTGAACGTAGCGGCTTCTGTGATTCCAGCCATCGTTCGGCCAATGTCCGGCCAACCAGTTTTGCGAGTTCTTCGAATCCTTGGTCCATTGGTAGATTCTCCCATTCAAGAAACGAAAAAGCCCGACGCAAGGTCGGGCAGATGATGGTGGTTGACGTATTGAGTTAAGGACTAGGCTGCACCGGGCTGCTCGTCCGTCTCATCTTCCGAAGGTTCCGGGCGCGATTCATCGGACGTTTCATCCAACTTGTCACGCTGTGCATCCACGAACCGCTTCCAGGCCACGTAGGCCGGGCCGCTGCCCAAGCCGGTAATCTTCCAGATTTCCTTCCAGGGCGTGTGATTGGCCCGCATCTCCGCGATCTTCGGCCCCCAATCGTCCATGCGGCTGGGGCCGCCCAGGTCGAGCTGGAACTCGTCGGAAAAGCCTTCCGGGTTGTCCGGATCGGGGACCAGCAAGCCCATGGTCGCGTCGGAGACCTTGTCACCGAGAACGGCCCGCAGTACTTCCCAGCCATTGATCCGCAAGCGGAGGTAGGCATAGCCGCGCTCCTTGCCAGGCGGGAGCACCTGATAGGCGCGAATCTGCCCGAAGATTTTCCGCAGCAGGATAGCCGCCCGGCGTTCGTCCTGGCGGATCACGGATGCGAGGTCCGTGAGCTGCTCCGCGATCCAGGCGTCGTTGGGCATTTCCACGGGCACAGCCAGCATCTGGCGAGCGTGCTCGATCCGCTTGCGGAGTCCCTCGGCCTCGACTTCGGCCGAAACCAGGCGGTTAGCGATCGTCTGGCTCCGTACCTCGGCCAAGGAGTCCGCCCAGTTGTCGATCTGCTTCTCCAACTGAGCCAGCCGGTTTTCATCGGCTGCGATCTCTGCAGGAATCTTGGTCGCGGTTGCCTCGATCACCCGCCGCATCTCGGCCAGGGCCTTGGCCAGCCACTCCGGCCACGACAGCAGGATACCTTCGAGGAAATCGAGGATCGCCTGCTCCGCCTTCGTGATCAAGATCGTGGTCGTCATCGCGCAGGCATCGGTGTCTTTGCCGCGGTTCGGGCATGCAAGGTAGTGACGCGGGCCGCTGCTGTGATACCACAACCGGCGACCGCAGAGACCGCAGAACAGCAAGCCGCCCAGCAAGCTGCCGGGGTAGACCTGCAAGTGATGAACCATCGGGCCGCGCCGCTTTTGGCCGACCTTATGGCCGAACAGATCCTTCAACTCGCGGAGCCGCTGCTGGGCCTTTTCCCAGGTTTCCTGCTGGATGATCCGCAGGTCCGGCCGCTGGTGGGTCACACCCTGTCCGGCCGGCACCGGCTGCTGCCGAGTCTTTCCCTTGGAGTTGCGAAGGGTCAAGGTGTGCCCCCACCGCCAGACGCCGACGTACTTCGCGTTTTCCAGGATCTTGCGAACGCGCTGGGCCGTCCAACGCGACTTGCGGCGGCGCCGCGTGGGGGCTTTCTGCTCGATCAAACCGCGGACGATCGCACCGATCGACCAGCCCTCGACGAAGTGGTCGAAGATCCACCGCACCCAGTTGGCTTCAACCTCGTTGATGCGGAGTCCCTTCTTCGGCTTCGGGCCGCGGCGGTCGGTGCGCACTTCTTCCGGATGGAGGTAGAATGCCTCGTAACCATACGGGAAGTCCCCGGTACTCAAGCCTTCCAACACCCGGCCCAACTGGCCGCGACGGACGCGGCGCCCGAGTTCGCGGATCGTGGTGCTGTTGTGCAACTCCATCACCTTGACCCTCAGCTCCCAGCCCTGTTGGGTGGTGTCGATTCCCTCTCCTGTCGAGATGAACCGGCCTCCCGAGTAGACCAGGTCGGTGATAAAGGCAAAGGCGTTATCCGCCCGCGAGAGGCGGGCCTGGTCGTCCACGGCCAAGATGCGGATCTCGCCGCGTTCCACCATATCCACCAAGCGGGCGAACTCGTCGCGGAATGTTTTCGTTCCACTCTCAGCCTGGTCGTAAATCACTAAGGCCGCGGAGTGATCGATCTTCAGTTTCTCCAGGCCTGTGCGCACTTCCCTCTCCTGGTCCTCACAGCTCTTTTCGTTTTGCAGTTCGGACGAGAAGCGGGTATAGATGACGTCTTTTGTCGGTAAAATCACGAACATACCTCCTTGGGGCTTTTCCCCCGCTGAGTAAATGGCTTGATCGCGCAGAACCTGCCGACACTCTTGCGGTGGTGCCGACGATCTCAGTGGCAGGCCGGGTAGCAAACGTCCCTGACAGCCTTGCCGTAAAGCTGTGGGAAAGCCGGACGAAATTTCGCGCTTTGAGAGGCCGGGTTGTACATCCGGCAGGTGTGACAAATACGGCAACTGACAGTCATCAGCAGGCCAACTGAGGCTGATTCGGCACGACAGCCAAAGGTGGGAGAAATCAGAGCCGCTGAAAATGGTTCTGCAAGAACTGCGCGGGGCGGCAATGGCAGGTGGCTTATCCCGCCGCGATTGAAGGGCGTTTTCCCGCGGTGCTAGCGCGATTGGGCGGACCCATCGGCTCGAAGAAAACCAGAAGGCAAATGGAGCTTGCGAGATTTTTCAGCGTCTGGGAAAACGAAAAGCCTACCGGTACGCCCAACAAAGCGCTTTACCGGCAGGCCATCGAAAAACATTCAACGATCGTGCCCAGCTAGCTGCGGCGGATTCGCTTTCGCAGGTTGCGGATCGTGGTTTGATACATTAGGGCCATCATCTTGACCCGCAAGTCCCAACCCGAATCGGCGGTGTCGGTGCCGTCGCCCGTTGAGATGAAACGACCACCCGAGTTGACTAGCTCGGTGATGAACGCAAAGGTCTCGTCGGCCGGCATGAAGCGGGCCTGATTGTCCACCGCCAAGATGCCGATCTCCTTGCGTTCCACCATTTCCACCACCTCGGCGAGCGCATCGTGGAATGTCTTGGTTCCACTCCCCGTCTTGTCGTGAATCACGACGGCTTCCGAGTGATCGATCCCCATTTTTCCCAAAGCGTCGCGCACCTTTTGCTCCTGGGCCGCGCATGTCTTGCGACTCTGCATGTCGGGCGAAAAGTGGGTGTAGATGACAAGCTTTTTCCGTAAGCTCATGTGTAAACCTCCTCGGGGTTGTCCCCGGTTGAACAGACAATGTGATCGCGCGGGAAGCCACCTCTCGCGGCCACACCGACGATCCCAGCGGGAGGCCGGGCAGCAAATGTTGTCCCTGACAGCCTCCGCCATAAGTCTGTGGGAAAGCCGGACGAAATCTCGTGATTTGAAGGTGACGAACCGGTTGAATATCTGGCGCGGGTGCGACGTGTTACGAGTTTTGTTTGTGTCCGATTTCGAAAGTTCTTGCCTACAAGAGGGGGGAGGACTGTTCAGCGTGAGTTTTTGAATCGTGGCCCATTCTTGACAATTTGCTGCCGATTTAAGACAATTCGATTAGCTTCGGCACTTACGGGAACCCACCGAAGGAGATATGAATCAGAGGTTAAAAAAGGCGAGAGGGTGTTACCTGAACTGTTACCAGAACCGCGCATCGGCCGACAATTCTCGGACGAGACGGATCCAGGAAACTCCGGAGAAAACCGGCAACTGAACGACAACGGCTGGGCAACTGCCCCCAATTTGAGGACTCGAAATCAGATGCCCCGCAAGGGGTTGTGGGTTCGAATCCCATGCCCTCCGCTTTCGTAAGTCTAATCAGGTAAAGGAGTTCCAGATGATGCGTCACTGGGCTCCTTTTCTGTTTTCTTGTCACCATTGGTGGGGTTGTTGATAAAAGTGTTGATAACCTTCGTTTCGGTCTTCCAAAGCTCCTCCGCCATCTCGTCAGCATCCAGATCCACATAGTATCGCATCGTGGTCTCGATCGAATCGTGCCGCATCAGCTTCTGCAAGACCATGGGCATGACCTTCTTCGCCCACCTGGTTCCGAAGGCCCGCCGGAAATCATGGGCACTGGCGTATTTGCCATCGGCCTTGTTGACTACCACCTTGGCCTTCTTGCCGATTGCCGAAATCACCCGACTCACCCTTCCTGGCGTAATCGCCTTCTTGGTGAAGGTACCCGCCAACTTGAATACCTTTCCGGTTCGCTCGAACTCTGGCGTGTTCAAGAGGAATCCGGCAAAGTCCGGCGTCATGGGGAGCAACCTGTTCCGATGTCCCTTCTCGGCCTCGGCATAAATCCGCAATCTGGGACGCTTCCCGGAGAGGTCCACGGAGATCGGAGCATCGAGGTCCCACGACATGACCAAAGACTCCTCCAACCGAAGCCCGGATAGCCAGAGTCCCTTCAGGTAATATTGCCAACAGGCCGCATCCTTCGACCGGATCTTGGGCACGTCCCTCACCATCCGCTCGTATTCCTCTGCGGTGATTGGACGCCCCCGCATGATCTTCTGCCCTTTGGCCCGCTTGGGCATGTGGATCTTCGGAGCACTGGGAATCAGCCCCATCGAGACCGCCCAATTCAGGGCTGCCTTGAGATGCCGGAGGTAGCTTGCGATTGAGGTTTCCTTGACCTTCGTGGCCCGCAGCTTCGCTTGAAACAGGCTAATCGTGTTCTCTGTGAGGCTCCTCAGCCTGGCGGGATTGATGAGGTTCTCCAGATGGTTGAAAGCCGTATCGGTCGCCGATAGGGTCTTCGGAGCCATTCCCGCCAGCTTCTCCGTTTCGTATTTTTCTCGGAATGCCTTCCATGTCATCCGAGGATCACCTTCTGGTCGCCCTGCACGGAGCTTCTGTTCCCACACGGCTGCCGCTCGTTCAGCCCCACGCCGCGTATGTTTCCCCGTTGATCTCGTGACCATCTTCTCCGTGACCGGATCGACGTAGTACATCACGTAGTTCTTGCGATCCGCGTACTTGGTCACCTTGACTTCGATTTCCGGCATAGATTTACCCTCCCGCAAAGATATCCACGAGCGTGGTCAACTGTAGGACCGCGACTTGCTCCTTACTCCGAGATTTCGGGTTGAGGGTTGCGATTCGCCCATTCCAGGCCAGGTGGCAATGCGTTGATCGCTTCAACGTGTCGTTCCGGCAAGCGTGTATGAATTGTTTTGAAGCTTGTGGTATCGTTGGTTGTCGGTTCACGATTTTGTGGAGGACGGCCCATGAATGCCAGGCAGACAAGCGATCTGCCCTCTCCCTTGAAGGGCGCGCGGCAGCGGTTCGAGCAGTGGCGAAAAGTGCAGAAGGTCCGTGCGCGAATCCCCGATTCGTTGTGGGCTTCGGCGGTGAAGCTGGCCCGCGTGTACGGGATCAACCGT
>Ga0181520_10013291_pt1 | contig 10412 bp, 18 predicted proteins | sample PEATcosm2014_Bin_29_FD_132451 | JGI IMG/M metagenome (GOLD analysis project Ga0181520, IMG submission 132451) | Peatland microbial communities from MTU Mesocosm Facility, Houghton, MI, USA - PEATcosm2014_Bin02_30_metaG | ecosystem: Environmental > Terrestrial > Soil > Wetlands > Peat | place... | reverse complement strand
GAGAGACGGAGTCGATATGCTCCTCCTCAAATACGGGCTCGCGCGGGTCGTACGCGTCCTCCCCGTTAACGAATCCTAGATACGGTCGTGTAGTCCATTCAGTCATATTTTTGGCATATTATTTTTCATAATGGGATTAACCCATAGGGCGTGAAGCTCTTGCGACCAGTCAAGAAACCAGTTCGCGTACTCCGATGTCGAGTGATTGCTCTTTACCACTATCGCGACCGCGAGGCTGTCAAGAAAGAACCGCTGTATCGCGTGAACCGTCTCCTTCTTGTTGACGGGAAAGAAAACGTCTCGGAGGACGGGAACGGTCTTCAGAGATTTTATCAGGGTCGGCATGCGCTCTATCTCTCGGTTGTACTCCCTTTCTTGTTCCCTTAATTCCGCGATAAGGAACTTAAAGAACTGCGTGATATTTTCAGGGTCTTTCTTTTCGTCCTCGCGGCACTTGTCCTTCCACATCAGGAGGAGGTCGTACATTATTTGCTGTGACTTTTTTATCGTCCATCGGTGCGGGAGGTACGTCGGGATTCCTGGAAGGAGCGGCGCGTCTTTATTTTTCGCTATCTCATCGAGGATACTTTTCTTCGCGATAATCCCCTTGTCTTGAAGCATCTTCTTCGCCTTCTCACCTGCCTCGAGAAGTTGTTCACGCGGAGCTCGATGTTTCTTTGACATATTTAATTTATACCATGCGCGTCTCTGTCGCCGACCCTTGTGTACCTGGGGGCAACATCACGCTCCTCAACTCTGGAGGCATGATTGATTTCCGTTTTCTGATAACGGGCGCAGGCGGCGCGTCTAGGGTCGCACCGCCCTCCAAGGTCTGTTCGGGAATTGAACGCGAGGCTGGGGCGATTGTGCGCCCCTGCGCGGCGCTAAGACCCGTTCTGTCTTCTACAACAATCTTAAAAACGCGAAGGAGTTGGTCGTCATATAGATAAGCAATATCCCCCTCGATTTTAACAATTTGAGTACTCATGGTATTTCGATATTAATTGCTAACATCTTGCGCACGAGCCGTATCTTCTCGGAGTCTGGCATAGTCCTCCCGAGAGGCGCGTGCGATACCGCCGCGACGAGTTCCTGATTCGTGGCGCTATACGCGGGGACTCCATTTATTTTCTTCGTCACGTATTGGAGAAAGGTAAGCGCCGCCATATCCTGCAATCTCTGTCCGCCGATAACTAGGTCGAGAATCTCTTTATCCTCTAAAGTTTTTGTCATAGTTTTTTAGTTATTACTCCCTCCATAGCCTCACTCCATATAGCCGAAATAGCGCCAGAAAGACCAAAGAAACCCATTGAATCTTTTTTATCTTCTAAAACTGCATTCGGCGCGAGCCCTCTTTCATTACGAAGATACCCCGCAAGGACAATCTCCATTTTACGTTTCGCTTCAAACCAATACGTTAATTGTTCTTTGTTCATATTTCTTTTTCTGCTTCCGCAGTTGATTCTCGGTCTTTCTTAACAGCCTCATCCATTTGAGGGTCTTCCATTGTGTAAGGAATACCCTCCGCTGAAATATATATACCCTTCCCTTTATCCCGCATACGAGCCTCTGCCATATTGCGTACGTTCTTTTTTAGCACCTCTGATTCCTCACGCGCGCGTATCGCCATTTCAATAAGCGTTATGTATTCTTTCTTAAAGGTCGGATGAAAGTTTTTATACGTAAGCTTCTTTCCCTTATTGTTCGGGAGTTCAAGCCATTTCTTATACTCATTCATCTCGTGTTCGATATCAACATCAAACGTAGCGCCAATAAGCCTCGACATCTCAGAAAGATAACCCGTAAAGCTGTCTACGAACTGCTCGAAGTCGAAGCGAATCTGGCTCTTGAACACCTGAGTGTCCTTCGTGTGCAGACCCTTGTATCGCATAAGGTCAACAAGCATTGACGTATTCGGCGCGCCGCGCTGGTAGAGGTACATTGAGATTTCAAAGTCCTTTCGGTCTCTAGGTATATCAGGGTTCGCGAGCACGGTACTGAGCTTCTGCTCGGTATACCCAGCTCGGTCAACAATCATCAACTGCTTCTCCCCAGTGAAAGGATTCTCTACCTCGACCTTGTCAGTCGTCGGTGTACTTTGCGTCAATGTCAAACTTCCACTTTTTGAGGAAGAGCTGTCTGTCTTCGTCGAATTGTTCTTTTGTTTCATAAGATGTCCAAGGGAAATCAAACGGAAAGATTGGTAATCGTTGGGTCGTGATAACGTCGAAGCCCGTACTAAACATTCTCTGCCAAATGTCTCGTTCAAAGAACTTGTGCGTCTTCATACCCGTGTCGAGCTTCAACATCTCGGCAACGTATCTCGGCATACCGAGAAAGTTGAGGGACAAGTCCCACTCCTCCGTCGGCATGTTGGTTCTGAACTTGTCTAACTCCTCTGGTTGAATAGCTGACTTCATATTGAAGCCCGATACTATCTTCGCGTTATCACCGAAATTGACGCGGTCGACCAACACGTCTATTGCGCCCTCCTGAATGAGCACCCACGGGTTCAGCACGATAACGAAGGAGGCTTTGGTGCTGTCCAACACCGCGTCCATTCCCTCCTTGATGTACTCGGGATACGTCGCATCCCGTTCTACTGCTACCTCTATCGTGTTCCCCGCCGCCTTATATCCAAGAAGCAGGTTACCGATACTTCTCGGATTCTTCGGGTCATGCGGGATTGACTGCGGATGCGCGACAAACACCAGAATAAGCTGATGTATCGAAGCCTGCCCCCTCTGCGGTAAGATTCTACTCATCACTGTGTAAAACGCCTCGTCATCAGCTGGGTTGTCTGGTATGTCGTTCCAGTAACCGTAAAGCGGAATGATTACGGCAACAGTGCTCTTGGCTGTGATAGCCATAAACTTGCCGAGCGCGGTATCAAGCGGCGCTGGCGCTGTTGTTTCTTCCATACTTTTTTTTGATATTTCCAATAATAGTTTCTACGACCTCTTTCTCCTTAGGAGAAGCCGCGAACTTGTCGCGAACGTACTCCATATTCAGGATAAAATCATTGATGTTTATCTCCTTCTTAGCGCGCGGAGTAAGAGGCAGGGGCTCTACGGGTGTCCTTCCGAGAGTAATCAGTGCGTCAGTTAAGCTCACGAACAGGGCGGATAGTTGCATCTGATTCTTGGCGAGCGTTTCCTGCTCTCTCTCTATCCTGCCAACCGACATATTTATTGACCTAAACGTATCATCAACAACATTTACATAATGGCGATTAACTCCCTCGTAAGACTTTCGCTTGTAATACTGAAAGCCCCACGCCGTAGAGATAACTAACGCGAGCCAAGTTGTGATAGCCAGCCACATCATAGCCATTTATCCTTCCTGTCCAGCGTCCAGTAAATCATCTTCTTCAATGACTCCTCAAACGCGACTGGATACGAGAATCCCTCCTCGCGGATATGGGAGCCGTCGAGCGCGTAGCGGAGGTCGTGCCCTGGGCGCGAGCTGTGGAAGTCCACGAGCTCATAATTCAGGTCTTTGCACTCCCGCCCGTGCTCGTTCTCATACTCGTGAACGAATCGGTGAACTAGTTTCGCAAGCGAAAGATTGTCCATCTCTACCTCCCCGACGATGTTGTACCGACCTTGCTTCGCCGAGCCGTCGAGCGTTTTACCGTTCTCAAGGACCCAAACTGTAGCAGAGCATATATTTCGGGCATGAAGATAGTGTCTCTTGCCCGCCTGCGTCTTGTCTTTGTTCGCATGGATTAGAAGCTTATCCCCTGATAATACTTTGTTCATCACGAGCGGTACGTACTTCTCCGAAGCCTGCCGCTCCCCGAAGATGTTCATCGTGTTCGTTATGACGCACGGGATTCGGTACGTGTTCGCGAACGCGATGACAGCCATCTCCGCGCTCGCCTTGGCGGCGGCGTACGGGTTGTTCGGGTTCGCCCTGTCCCATTCCTTGAAGCCCTCGAACCCTCCGTTGAACGGCGCGGGACCGAACACCTCGTCGGTGGAGAAGTAGAGGAACTTACCTTGATACGTCTTCTGGTCTGATACGACGTGGTCTATCTCCTCATAGACAAACTTGAGGCCTCCTTCGCGGACGTAGTTGAGTAGGTCCACCGTCCCGATGCAGTTGTCCATGAAGAACATGAGCGGGTTTTCAATGGAGCGGTCTACGTGAGAGCCCGCCGCGAGATGCGCGATGTAATCAAACGGACCCGCAAGCTGTTTCTTCACCGCCTCGTTAAGCTCGGCGCGCAAGTCCCACCATACGAGCTTCACACGCGCGCGGTCTATTCCCTCCGTGTTCTCCAGCATATCTGATAGGCGGTTCGGGTTACCCGCCGCGTCGAAGCGGTCGAGAACGACAATCTCCCAGTCAGTGTTCTTTAGAATATGCTCAATTAAATGAGTAGCCACGAAGCCACAACCACCAGTAATAAGTATTTTTGTCATACGAGTTTATTTTGTGCTTCTAAAAGTTCTGGCTTCAGCTCCGCGACAATGTCCCCGTGCGTCGTGAACTTGCGGTCAAAATGCACGTTGTGCGTATCTTTGAGCGCGTCTTCAATGAGCGGAATGTCCGCGTCCCCGTGCCATTCACCGCGGAAATGGCGCACGACGCTCATGTACGGCTTAAAGCGCTGAAGTATCTCTCCCTCCAAGCCCTCACAGTCTATCTTGAGAATGTCGATGCGCGGGAAGTTGTTCTCGTCTATCAGCTCATTGAGAGTGATGGCGGGAACCGTGATGGCATGATTGAACTTTGAGCCCATCGGCGCGAACAAGTCCCATCGGAAGTGCCCGTTGACGTGGCTGTTTCCCGCCCAGTCGCAGATGTTGAACGTCACCTCCTTATCGTCAGTGCCGACAACCGCCTTCTCTACGAAAATCATCTGGTCGCTCGGGTTGTTTTCCTTCGCGTATCCCATAACCTCTGGGTCTGGCTCGCAAAGGATTATCTTCGCCTCAGGAAAAGACATCCGCGCGCGTACTCCGAACGAGCCGAGGTTCCCGCCGATGTCCACGATATATTTCACGTCGTGGTCATTTTTGGAAAGCGGAATCATTCCGTACTCATCATCAATGACGACCGCCTGCTCGTGGGAATCCGCGCACACTCTTAATCTGTCGTTAGCGTGTAGCATATTTATTTGGTTATACTCCTATAAAACTCAAGATACTCTGGCTTCGTATTCATAAACTCTCGCTGAGTGTGGTAAGAGTAGTGGACTACCAATGCGTCCCCGCAGAACCAGACTGGTCTCTTGAGGCGCTCTGGCTCCTTCCATGCGAGCCACTCCTCCTCAAGGGTGCTGGGGTCTAGCTTGTCCTTACCCCACCACGCAATAGAGCAGATTGAGAAGTGCTGATAGTTATCGAATGACCTGCTCGGCAGATAATAGGCGTCAAGCGTTCCTTCCTTATAGCGCTTCTGAAACGTCTGATGAATAAGCTCTATGAGTCCGCTGTCCGCGTACGCGAACTCATGCAGGTATTCCCCGTTGCATTCTCCCGCCTCCTTGCCAAGAGAACCATTCTTCTGGTGCCACGCGGTCGTGACCGTACTGTTGATGACGTTCGGATAGATAAGGAAAGCGTCGGGGTGCTTGATGCGCGCAATCAAAATCTTCTCGAGCGCGCCCTCCTCTACGAAAACAATGTCATCATCGAACCGAACGTATATCGTGTCATCGTCCCAGCAGTTCTTGAAGAACTCGCAAGACCTCAGCGGGTCGCACGTTTCGTAAGTCGGCTTGATGTTTGGAATAAAGTATCTCTTGACCTTGGGATTCTCGCGCTCCATAAGCTCCAGATACTTGATGTCGTTTTTATCTACCGTGTTCTGCCACAACTGCCACCAGTCCACGAGACCCTCGTCCATCTTTCGGTAAACGTAATTCTTGAATATGTCCAAATAGCGCTCACGCCCCGCTGGCGTAACGACCACGACCTTATAGGTTTTCCCGTTGTGAGTTATCATATTGGTTTTCTAATTTTGCCGACTGAGCTGTTAAACCACGCGTGCCGCTTGCCTGGCGTGACATTTATTATCTGACCCTGTGAAAATAAAATACTGTCCCGAACCTGTTTCGTATTATGCCCCCATTTATGCGTAATCCACAACCAAAACCTGTGTATAAGATTTCTCATGGTGTTTGTTTAACGTCAGTAATAAGAAGCATCGGGTCTCCGTACGGCATCGTCCACTTCTCCGCGCCAGGCAAGCCGCCCCACTTCTTCACATAAAAAGCGCGAGTGTTCTCGAACATCGGAGAGGGAACGAGCGGCTTCCCGTTTTCATTCGCCTCGTTCTGCGTACGGCTCCCGAAGTGATAAAACATCGCGGGCGGGTACGTAATGGCGGGAATCTCCGCAATCTTCATTCGGTAATGGTAATCATTGTCCTCAAAGTATGCAGGCGCGAACACCTCATCGAACTCCCCGACCGTATCCCAGCACTCCTTGTTTACAGCGAACGCGGAGAAGTTCGGGTTCGGCGACTCATCTACCGTCTCCTTCTCCTTCGAAAGTATACGCGTGATTCCAAGCGGGTTTATTCCCGCCTGAGTCATCTCTCCGCGCACGTCCATGCAGGAAACAAGCCCAACACCGTCTTTACTAAAACGTTCCGCTATACGCCAAATTGCTTCGGGGTGAAGAATAACGTCATTGTTTAGTATCAGCACCAAATCGTAACCGTTCTCAAAGCCGTCATTAACTCCAAGGTTTACTGACTTCTGAAAACCCCAGCGCTCCGTATTGTGCCGATAAGTAAAAAGCGGTGAGACCATTTTTATCGCCTCAGCTCCTGTCTCATCAGTAGAAGCGTTATCTATCAAAAAAATCTTTGAATCTATGTCATGTTGCTTTGCCCATACCATCGCCTCATAAACAGAGTCAATACACGGCTTCGTATACTTAGCCCATAGATTTACACACGGAATAACAATCTGTATTTTCATAGTCGTTTAATTAATCTATTACTCGCCACGCCGTGATACGGGTCTAGCTCTACGGTAACGCGGTCTCCAATAAGGACGCGTATTTTGTGTAGGCGCATCTTCCCTGACGTAAAAGCCGTTACCCCTTTCCCGTTATCAAGTCGCACGCGAAAACGCAGGTCTGGGTAAGCCATTATCACTGTCCCGTCAACTTTTTCTTTATCCATATTAATATCCGTCAAAGTGATTAGCGATATCCTCTTTTAATACTCCCACAAGAAAACCATTCTCCTTCATTCTGCCGACGTACTCCGTATCCTCACCATTTCCACCGCGCTTAGGACACGGTCCGTGCTCGGGCAACATACCGACGGCTTCCATCGCCTTCTTCGGTAACATCCATCCGACGGCAGGGACGTTATCCATATCGCGGAACCACTCATCATTTATACCGTCCTTAGTGAACCCGTGTCCCGTATGCCGCCACACACCAAGTATCCCTATCATCGGGTGGTGCTCGAATGACTCAAACATCCGCTTGTAAAACTCAGACGTGTACTCAACGTCATTGTTTGAAAGGAAAACGTACTCCGCGCGCGACAGACCGATAGCGTCATTAACCGCCGCGCCCCACCCATCATTTTGTGGCCTACGGAGAATAAAGACCTTCTGGTAATGCATGAGGTCATTAAGAAACGAGTCCATATCCAACTCTAACGAATGATTATCAACAACAATAAAGCGCTGGCACGCGTCATAAGCGCCCGACTCAATAAGAGACGCGACCGTACGCTTCGTATATTCAAGCCGATTCCAAACAGTGAGTATGATGTCAAATGTCGGCATATTCCTCTATCACCTTCTGCCACCAAAGGAAAGCGGGAGCAATTTCTTTGAAAACAGGGTTCGCATCACACGCTATATAAATCTCTAGAAACATTCGGTCTGGCTGACCGAGTCTGCTCTGAACGGAATTGAAAACGGAGTCTATCATTTCAATAAAACTATCCTCATAGTTACACATCGCGACCTCATTCTCCTCATCTTCCTTCGGGTCTACGATTGTATCGTGATACACAATCGGATACCCGACCATTGTTGACTGATGATTTTTTTGTAAAAACTTCTGAAAGATATATCCGCCCCATATATCATCAATTCGGCGAAACTTTGATGTACCCTTATCGTCTATATAGTCGAAGTTAGGTATGAATAGATATCTGAATATCGCCTCACGCGCGAGCGCGAAGTTCATTCCAGAGAAAGGAAAATACCCAGTCGGAACGGTACTGCCCGCGAGCGGAACCTCTGTCATCTCGCCCTCCTTTCGGTCCTTGCCGTTGATGTCTAGCACGTTCTTCCACAGCCCCATATTCGCGACTATCTTCCAGTTACGCGCGGAGTATGGGAAGCCGCGCGAGTACACGTCCGCGCGCCCTATCGGGTTGAACCAGCCCGCGCCCCAGTCCTTACCGAGAAACTGAATATGGTCTCGTATAAAATGAGTCGGAACAATGCAGTCGTTATCCAAACCGATAACTACATCATTCCCGCGCTTGTACGCCCATAGATGCCCGACAACTCGACACGCGGAACACTTGTGAAATAAACGCGCGAACTCGGGATACAGGTCGCCGAGAAAGTTTTCCTGTCGCTTGTAATCAAGTACCTCCCAGCGCGCAGGTAAAGTACCGAGCTTGCCGTTGCTGTCATCTACTATTACGACCTTTGCCTTGTTTGCCTTAGCCTCCGTCTCCAACGCCTCAATCCACGCGTCTGATGGTCTTGATATGCACGGAACCACTATAGCAATTTTCATATCTGTATAATACTCCTATCGCGCCTTTTCTGCACCTGTGGATAAACCCTCCCCGCACTCACACGATACTTTGGAGAGCGCAGGGGAGAGGAGGGGGAAGGGCTAGAAATAAAGTTGTTTAACGCTGAATTTCTTATTTTTCGTTTCAAAGTCATATTTAAGCAAGTTCCTTAGACAAGCCATTGCTTTCTTTTCACTATTCCAAATCATTCCTCCTGTTGCCCAAATCTCGGCGGTATTCATATCATCAATTACATTCTGCCAAATGTTATGTCCTAAAAGTATAGTGTAGTATTTTTTCTGTTTCATATCATTTATTTATTACTTGTTAATGTTATCTCTGGGGGGGCTAATCTCTTGTTGATAATGTCTTTGTAAGGTTCATAGTTTTCTTGCTTCTTCTAATACTTCTTTTTTAACTAGATATGTAAGTGCTTTTGCATTGTTGCCGTGAAAAATCTGTTCTGTTGACGAAGAGTTCTTCTCAATATAATCACACACCTCATTTGCAGTATTCTCCGCCACAGTTTTAGCGAAGGATTCTAGGAACGAGTGAGCTGGTATTCTTTCGTCTACTCCAGTATGCAATATCACAAATTCAATCATACTTCCAAACTTCTCATCAAACTCTTTCTTCCCCTCTTCAATGCAGTTGGTTAAGTTCTTTTTCATGGAATTTATTTATTACTTGTTAATGTTATCTTATAGGGTTAGTGGGGGCTAGCAAAATGCTTGTCCATAAGGATAAGTTGTTGGCGGAGGATTATATGGGGTTGGATTAGTTGGAGTATATGGCTGTTGTGGTTGAAATTGAGGATTCTGGTGAATATAAATGTGAATCTCTACAATCTGATTCTTCTTCTCTTTCTTTTGTTTCTTTTTCATACTAGGGTAGGGTTACAATGGGTTAGTAATTGTTTCGAATACTTTTTATTGCTTCCGCATAACCAATCACATTCCCGTACATCGGGGAGCTGAGAGCGTATGCCATATTTGAAAGATGCCGAACCAATTCCTCTCGATTCTTAACTCGCGTTCGCACGAACTGATACTGTGCACGATACGCCTGTAACTCCTGTTCAAGGCGAAACTCTTTATCACGCAAATATCTATTCCACCAAAGGATAGAGCCGTTCGCGTACCACTTCTTCATTGCCGCCTGCTGGAACTGATGAACGGTCTCATGAACCTGAAGGTCATCAGTAACGTGAAAGCCCGCTGGATTCCAAATCGCATCCTTGTAGGTGAAGATAGTAGTCCGCTCGTCAAAGTCGAACGCCTTCTTCATGTCAGCCCATATCGGGGGTTTTTCATTTATTACCTTCATAATGCTCGATGTCTTTGCGTACTTGAGATAACGCCTCCTCTAAGAGTACCTCGAAGGCGGCGAGCTCTGACTCTTTATCCACGCGCAACTGAAAAATGAGCTCTACCTTCCCTTTCTTGAAACTATATGATTTTACGACCGTATGCTCCTTATCAATAAAAAAGGAGCTCATACCTTCTTCTTGCCTTCTGCAAGCGTCTCCCTGATATCAAGAAGTATGTTCGCTATAACCTCAAGTAGGAGAAGCGCCTTTCCTTCAAGAGTAAATGATGGCTTCTTTAATAACTCATCGATATAAAACTCGTACTTCTCACGTGATTTTTGTGTCATACCTTACAAGGAATAAAATG
>Ga0181520_10013290_pt1 | contig 10413 bp, 10 predicted proteins | sample PEATcosm2014_Bin_29_FD_132451 | JGI IMG/M metagenome (GOLD analysis project Ga0181520, IMG submission 132451) | Peatland microbial communities from MTU Mesocosm Facility, Houghton, MI, USA - PEATcosm2014_Bin02_30_metaG | ecosystem: Environmental > Terrestrial > Soil > Wetlands > Peat | place... | reverse complement strand
CGAAGTCAATTATGAACGGTACCGGAAAGCGGCCACGGCCCTTGAGAATTTCCAGCTCACTGCAGCGCATATCCGCAGGTTTCTTGCCAGCTGCGATGATCCGGAGAAGTGTGCACGGGCAACCACCCAGCTGGCAGATGTGGAGCGGCGGATAAACGATATCAAAGCAGGCATACAAAATTTCGAGAAATGGATCGAAGAAGACGAACGGACCTTAAACAAGGATTAAGGCTTTTTTTGTCGCAAGAGTGGATCACGTAAGACCCGGTGGACTCCTGGAACCCCGTTTCTTCAGACGTGCCAGGTACACGTATATCGCCAGTTCGCCATCCGGGGTGAGACAATAGAGTTTCTCCCGGAGATTCCCCGGATCGGATTCCTCATCAACAAGGTTCCAGCCGACCAGGATCGATACCAGACGGGAAAAGGCGGTCTCTGAAAGCTCAGGTCTGTCCGTGCCCTCACGATCATCGTACGCAGGAACCTGCCAGGTCTTTGTCTCGTTGAACAGGGTCTCTTTTGGGACCAGGGTTCTCGTCTGCTTCCCGATCTCCTGTCCCCGGAAGAGGATGGTAAGGATCACAAGATAATACGGGTTTACGGCGAGGTTCTTTACCGGGGATACCGGTACGGGAACCCGCCGTATAGGGGAATTTCCGAACGCGTACCAGCAATCGCCCTCGACCCAGAGCGACATCGAGAAGAGCCCCAGCGAGAGGCGTTTTGACCCGGCAGAGATATCAAACGAATACCGTGCATCCGGATGATCGCTGAATATCCCAAGCACCGGATCACGGATCGCGTCAAACGTTGCCGCATCGATGCAGACCAGGGCACAGGCAATATTCCGGGAGATTGAGATGGCGTTTACCTTGTTAATCGCGTCGCGGATGGCACACTTCCACTGTCTTTTTTTGGTATCATCCCGGGCCGAGTTGGTATAGACCTCCTTTTCGGCAAAGACAAAGGTATGGGTGATTGTCGGCAGATCCCGGAGTGCCGCAGGGTACGTCTCGTGGATCTTTTCCCCTGCACTGATGATGTGGATGTGTTCTTTGCGCTCCATGGTACACGTCACCGGGAGATCGATACCTGCTTACTTACGGGAAATGTGGGGTTTCCGGTCTTTCTGCCGGTATCATGGCTGTCCGAACCGGTACGCCCCTTTTGGCACATTCATCTCGAACCGTGCTCCGTTGCCCGGTTCCCCGTTCTCCGTGATGGTGATGCCGGTGATCGAGAGGATCTCGCGGGTGAGGAAGAGACCGAGGCCGGTATGTTTCCCGTAGCCCTGCATAAACAGGTGTTTTTTGTCCTCTCTGGTAATCCCGACACCATCATCCTCGCAGATAAGGACGAGCCCCTTCTCAATCTCATGGCAGGAGATGTGGATCTTCGTCAGGGGATCTCCCCCATACTTCAGGGCATTGTCGATCAGGTTATAGAAGACCTTCTCGAACAAGGGATCTGCATACAGTACGAGGTCAGACCGGTCAACATCCACCCTTACCGCCCGCATGGGCAAGGCCGCAACTGCCCACCGGATACTTTCATTGATATTCTGCCAGACGGGTGCTGTTTTTCCCATATCCTCGTAGGCCCTCGTGAAGTCGATCTGGCTCCCGATTGTCTGGACAATACTCATCTCTTTTTCAAGGTATTCCGAGATGACCGGGATACTATCCAGTGTTTCTCTTGAGAGTTCGAGATATCCTGAAAGAGCGACGAGCTGGTTCTTGATATCGTGCCGGGTTATTGATGAGAGAATGGTGAGTTTTTTATTTGCCCGGGAGAGTGCATCCTCGCTTTGCCGGAGCTCGGTCTGGGACCGGGCCATATTGAGCAACAGGAAGAACACCGTGGCAACGATATCCATGAGGATAGTAACGATAAAGAAGATCGGATTTATGAGATCCGGGCCTGAAAGCGAGTGATCCCCGGGAGTGATAATCGCTACAACGACTATTACGGTCCAGAGGAGCGCCGTGACCAGGATGGCCGCGGCAAAGCCGTACCTGAGCGAGCGGGTTTCCGGTTCCCGGAATCGTATCGCAATGAGGGAGGTCGCAATAAAGCAGGGAACAATGAGCAGCCCTATGATCACGCCACGGATGACAACAGAATCGACACGGAATACAAAATAGAACAACAGGAACCCGGCCGGTATCAGGATGCAGTAAATGATTCCGGGGAGCGCCCGTGACCGGAAATATTTCCCGGTACTGTCAAGCCGCATCATGACCGAGAGCACGATCAAAATATTTCCCACCGATGAGGAGAGCAGAACGGGCACGGATCCACTGAGCATGTACAGGAAATACCCGCAGGATGCGACCAGCAGGCTGAGTATCCATGTCTTGAACCCGTCATAGGTCTTCTGGGTCTTCCAGAAGGAAAAGAGCAGGAGCGTGAGAAATACGTTAACGAGAAAAAGGAGCAGAAACAGGGTTTTTATATCGGGGATCCACATGGTCTTACACTCCGCCCGGTGTTACCCCGCCGGACTTCCACATTTTTTTATGATTGCTAATATGATGAACATTCGTAAAAACCCGGATCCCTGAGCCAGCCGGTTCGTGGAAACGTTCACCTCAGTCCCAGCATCTTCCGGATCCTGTCCCGGAACGAGACCTTCGGCTGCCGGCAGAACGGTAGTTTCCCCCGTGCCACGCGGAACGCCTCGCATTCGTCGCAGAGCGTGTGGCGGCTGCAGGTTGATTTCGGGCAGGGGCAGTCGGCGCGGATGACAGGTGACATGGGTGTCTATTCATCCCTGCACCGTGTGACAGTTTAATGGTTGGGGCAGGGGCATTTTTTCAGGTTCCACGGCACGTGCCCGGCCTTTTGCCCGGTCCGCTTTTAAAAAAATGTGATAGGGGGGAGGGGGGCCTACCCCCCTCCCCTTCTTTCCCTTTAAGTGGGGGTCACCCCCCCACCCATGTGTCCGGGCAGGTGGGGGGTATCCCCTTCCCCCCTCCGGCCCGGTCCAGCCCACAACCACGCACCAGAAAACGACCGCGAGCAAAAGCCCTCCGTCGGAGCCTCCACGCGAACAACCCTGCATTTCCCGTGCAGAAACAGCATGCATCCCAAATCCGGTGAGGGGGGGTGATCCCCCACCCCCCTCCCCCTTTGTCCGCTCAGGTGGGGGTCACCCTCCCCCCATGTGGCTGAGCGGGTGGGGGGTAGAGGGATATCAAGATCTAGGCTCATATAGAATAAATCACGTCATTTAAGATTCGATATCAAAAACAACATTAGCATGAAATTAAAGAGGAGTACAAGAATTTTCCATTGTTGCTCTGTTTTGATAAAATACAATTGATTTTTCAGATTTGAGATAATATCAAAATATATAAGCCATATGACATTATCTTCTCTTGTAATGGAAACAATTCTACCAGTTAATGGAAGTCGCGTAAAAGTTCTAAACGTTCCATATTTTATCCAAAGTGATACAGAATGGCTCTGTCTTGTCTATTCAATCAAAATGGTAATGGATTTTTATAAAAACATTCATACAAAGCCGGAAATAAGACAAAGATCCCCCAATACAACACGGGATGAATTGATCGGAGTGACAAGGACAAAACTTACAACGGGAACACCAATTTCTGACGACCTAATTCTGTCGCTCAACACAAAATTTCCATCACTACAATTTGAGTTAAAAGAAACAAACTATAGTGAGATAAAACAGGAGTTAGATCGATACAATCCTGTAATAGTAATGTATGATCCAACAATTTTATTCAATAATGAGGAAGGTCCGTGTCATTCCGGTGTTGTTATTGGGATGAACAAACAATTGATAGTCTTGAACAATCCATGGTATGGGCCGGCATTTTGTGTTGAAAAAACAGCTTTCGCTGACGCATGGGAAATTGAATACAATCGTGGGATGTTTATAAAACCGAATTCTCAACAGAGGATTGATGCAGATGCAGGTACGGTTGCTTGAAAGTCCCATCAATAAAAAAGACGCACAAAAAAGAGCCCACCTTTTTGTTAGAGAGAAGTATGGAACTTTACCCTCGGTTGGCACTCCAAAAATTCAAGATAATCTTTGGATTATTCCTATTAATGTAAAATATCCCCGTGTGTTTCTTGATAGCATAACGAATAAGCCAAAAAAAGTACGCTATATGAATTTTGAACGTGTTGGGGAAATAAAAATAGATGCTAATAATGGCGATATTGTGGATAAACCTCGATATTGGGATATTAAAAGCGAGATCAAAGCGAAACTTGATTTTGTTCAAATAAATGTTCAAAAAGCATTAGTGAAAACAGGAGCTCAAAATTTTGCGAAACTTCCTTTTTCTGAACATATGCATACACCAATTGAAGATATTATCTCGTATTTGTTATTAAAAGACAAAATCGATTTAGATATAGAATTAGCATTTTTGTCTGACGAAGAAAAAGAAAAATATTTAAAAAATATTGATCTCTTAATAACGACCGGATTAATTAGAAAAAATGACAATTTAATACTTCCTGATAATGCATTTATTGAGATTGAAGGATCTTCGGATAATATTTCTACAAAATTATCTAAAGCCCTCTCCTACTTTTTTGCCCAAGGGTATGATAATATTTCAAGCATTCAGCAAGTTTTAGGACCATATCTTACGATTTCTGGGTATATTTATGGTCAAAGCATTGAATATGAGGATATTATTCCTGTAGAATTTTCTGAAATTCAAACAATTATTCAACAATCCTACGGACAAGCGATAAAACAGATGAAGATTCCGAGATATCTTATTCAATTGAACGAAGTTGGACTTCTAGATCAATGTAGTACTAGTGGTGAGGAAACATGGCTTCCAAAGATAGATGTCCTTAGGAATGTAAGAATGGAAGAATCACTACTTTCCCCGATTCGTAATATGTTCATCGATTCGGCGGCAAGAGTTTAATTTTTTATTTTTAACAGTAAAAAGTGTGCTAATTAAAAGAAAGGAAATTATTCCTTCTTCTCCGGTTTCGCCCCATCCACCGGAGCCACCGGTTCCTTCTTCTTTGGCCCCGCCACCGTCACCTTGATCACGCCGCCCCGGGCCGTGAGGGCTACCGGGTACTGCGTGTCCATCGTGAGGCACTTTGTCGGGCAGACCTCGACACAGCAGTCGCAGACGACGCAGCGCATCTGGTCGATCTGCCAGGTCTTCTCCTTGACCTCCACGCAGATGGCCTGCGTCGGGCACTTACGCTGGCAGGACCGGCAGGTGATGCACCCGGCCGGGTTGATGGTCACGTGGCCCCGGGAGAGGGGGGTCTTCTTCGCCGGCTTTACCGGGTACATCAGGGTTGCCGGGCGGGAGAACAGGCTTTTTATGACGGTTTTTGTCATCTCAAAGTAGGTCATGCCCGTTCACCTCTCCGCACAGCCAACACAGGGGTCGATCGAGAGCACGATCATCGGCACGTCCGCCAGTTCGCAACCTTTGAGGAGGGTGACAAGCGGCGGAATGTTCGTAAACGTCGGCGTCCGCACCCGGTGCCGGACAAGATTGCGCTTGCCGTTCCCCTTGATGTAGTGGACGACCTCGCCCCGGGGCTGCTCGGCGCGGGCGAAGTACTCGCCGTCGGGAGCGCCGGTCACCTTGACCTCGATGGGGCCCTCGGGGATCTTTTTCACACACTGCTCGATGATATCGATCGAAGTAAAGAGCTCCTTTGCCCGCACCGCACACCGGGCATAGCAGTCCCCGGACTGCTCCACGACGGGTTTGAAGTTGATCTTCCCGTAGGCCGCGTACCCGGTCTGGCGGAGGTCGATCCCGATCCCGCTCCCCCGGGCCGTGGGGCCGACCGCGCCAAGCGTATAGGCATCCCCTTTCTGGAGGATCCCGACACCTTTGAGCCGGTGGCTGACGGAGGCGTCGTTGAAGAACACGCTCGTGAGGTCGCGGAGCGCCGGCTCCATACCTTTGAGCCCCTTGACCATCTCGTCGAGTTTCTCGGGCGTTATATCCTTCCTCACACCCCCGACCTTGCAGACGCCTTGGATCACCCGGCCACCCGTGGTCGCTTCCATGTCGTCGAGGATGTGCTCCCGGAGTTTCCACGCGTTCATAAAGACGCTCTCAAAGCCCATCCCATCGGCAAAAAGCCCGAGCCAGAGGAGGTGGGAGTGCAGCCTTGAGTATTCCGACCAGATGGTCCTGAGGTACTGCGCACGTTCGGGCACCTCGATCTTCATGATATGCTCGATGCATTCCGCGTACGTGTTGCTGTGGACGTAGCTGCAGATCCCGCAGATGCGTTCCGCGACGTAGATGTACTCGGGGTATTCGCGTTTCTCCACGAGCTTTTCGAGGCCCCGGTGGACGTACCCGATCGAGGGGATCACGTCCACGACACGCTCGTCCTCCAGCACGAGATCGAGGTGGATCGGTTCCGGCAGTACCGGGTGCTGGGGCCCGAACGGGACGGTTATTTGTTTTGACATGAGGTGTCCTCCTTGGTGATCGTAACGGTGAACGGATTTTTGATCGTCGTCCGGTAGAAGTGTCCCTTAAAGTCGATGTTTATCCCGGCAACCGCGATGCCGTACAGATCGTGGATCTCGTTCTCGTACACAAACGCCCCGAAGTAGACGCTGCTCACACTCGGAACGACCGTGTCCTGCTTTACGGTGATGCGCAGGTTGGTGAGCACGAAGTCCTTGTCGAAGACGTAGTTGATCTCGAAGTCGTCGCCGATCTGCGTGCATCCGATCTGGACGAGCCGGCAGCCGTCTTTTTTCTGCTGCGCCGTACGGGCAACCAGTTCGTCGATGCCGATCGGGATAGTGGTCTGCTGATTGAGGGTCATTCACGCACCTCCTGCGGGTTTTTCGGCAGCCGCAACCGGGGCCGGGTGCTCCTGTGGGGCACCGGTGACCATCGCGGATCGCTTCTCCTCAAGGATGCCAAGGGCCGCCACGATCCCATCGATGATAGACTCGGGGCGGGCAGCGCAGCCGGGCACGTAGACATCGACCGGGATGACCATATCGATCCCGCCGGACACGTTGTAGCACTCCCGGAAGACGCCTCCTGATGTGGCGCAAATGCCAATCGCCACGACCACTTTTGGGTCCGGCATCTGGTCGTAGATGTTTTTGATCACGTACTTGTTCTGCTCGTTCACCGAGCCCGTTACGACAAAGATATCCGCGTGCTTGGGGTTGCCAGTGTTGATGATCCCAAAGCGCTCCACATCGTACATGGGCGTCAGGCAGGCAAGGATCTCGATATCGCAGCCGTTGCAGCTCGATGCGTCGTAGTGGATGATCCAAGGGGATTTTTTCAGGTATGCCATATTCAGACCCTCCCGATGAAGTATAAGGCCGCGATATTGAGTGCGCCCAGAATGATGGCGACCACCCACGAACTCTTCACGGCAAGCTGCCACTTCACCCTTGCGTTGGTGTTGTCTATGGCTAGTTCGAGCAGGTAGACGATGATGATAGCGATGATACCAAGGACCGGGCTTGCTGCAAAGAACAGGTACACGAAGCCTAAGAGGAAGACCACTTCGTACCAGTGGGTAACCTCGATGAATCCGAGCGCCGGGCCCGAGAACTCGGTCATGACCCCCTTGACGATCTCCTGGTGGGCGTGGTGCGAGGTCGAGATATCAAAGGGCGACTTGCGCAGCTTGATCGTCAGGACGTAGATAAAGCCCAGGAAAACGCCCGGCAGCAGGATGAAGATCAGCCCCGGGAAGCCGGCGATATCGCTCACGTTGAAGGACTTTGTAACCACATACATCCCGACCGCGGCAAGGAGGAACATCGGCTCATAGGCCATGATCTGGATCAGTTCCCGTTCCGCACCGATGTGGCTGTACGGGGAGTTTGCCGCGTAGGCCCCGAGGACCAAAAAGACCTCGGCAAGCGTGAGCGCAAAGATCACCAAGAGGAGGTTCCCGCCCGCAAAGAAGAGCGCTCCCGTGAAGATGGCGAAGATAAAGTAACTGAGCACGTAGAAGCGCTGCGTCTCATTGACCACGGCGTCCTCTTTCTCGAAGAGCTTCCCCACATCGTAGAACGGCTGGAGGATCGAAGGGCCGACCCGGCCCTGCATGTGGGCGGTGATCTTACGGTCGATACCGGCGATAAGGCCGCCGATGACCGGCGCGAGCAGGATGAACACAACGGCCCCGGCAAGGGAGATCATAGGATCCCTCCCCCAACCAAAGCGGCTGCAAACATGATCACGATAAAGACAGAGCAGAGACAGACACCGGCCCTCGCAAGCCTGACCTCACCGAACCACGGGCTGATATAGTAATTGGCCAGTTTCATCTCTGTGCGTGCCCCAAGCGCATTCTGGAAATGCATGTCAGGAGTCGCCGGAACCCCGCCCATGTAGGGTGGGAGAGCCCGGTGTTTCCGGTGGGGAAGGAGGATACTCAGGGGCAAGAGGACGATCAAAAACAGCATCATGACCATGATGATGATATTGTCCTGCGAGATCATGGCCATGGTGCCGTAATTCGAGAGCAGGAATGGCTCGATAAGTATTGCGGAGATGCGCGGGAAGATAAAGCAGGTGACGGCGGTAAGCCCGGCAAGCGAGACGCGCGCCACCCATTCGTTTTTGTCCACGAGGCCCTCGACATTCTCAGCATCCGGCGTGATAACGAGCAGTTTTCCCATCCATTTCGCCCAGAAAAAGAGGGTGAGGGCGCTCCCGAAGATCAGGATCACGACAAAGACGAGGCCGAACGGTGCATCGATGAAGGCCTGGATCGCCGCCCACTTGGAGATCAGCATACCAAACGGTGCAAGGAACATGCCGGCGATCCCGATCACCATCATAGCGGCGATCCGGGGCATCCGGACGATAAGGCCGTTCATGTCCTCGATCTCCCGGCTCTTGATCCGGTGCTCGACCGTTCCCACGGAGAGGAACATGAGAGACTTTGAGATCGCGTGGAAGATGATCAGGAGGATCGCTGCCCAGATCGCCTCGGCTGTCCCGATCCCCGCACAGGCCACCACGAGGCCGAGGTTTGCGATCGTAGAGTAGGCGAGCACCCGTTTCGCATTCGTCTGGGAGATGGCGATCCCCGAAGCGATAAGGAAGGTAAACGCCCCGACAAACGCGAGGGTATAGCCGACGATGGTTCCCTGGAAGACCGGCGCGAACCGGACAAGGATGTAAACACCGGCTTTTACCATCGTGCTGGAATGCAGCAGGGCCGAGACCGGCGTCGGAGCCACCATCGCGCCGACAAGCCACGAGGAAAACGGCATCTGGGCAGCTTTCGTAAGACCGGCAAACCCGATCAGGGCCGCCGGTATGAGGATGAGCGCTTTTCCGGAGACAAGGACTTGGTCAAGACCGAGCATACCGGCCGGCTGGTAAGTCAGGTAGACGATCGCCGCAGCAAAGGCAATGCCGCCCAAGAGGTTCATCCACAGGGCGGTAAACGCGTTCTTGGTCGCTTCCTCGGTCTTGGTGAACCCGATGAGGAGGAACGAACAGAGCGTGGTGACCTCCCAGAAGAAGAAAACCCAGATGAGGCTGTTCGCAAAGACCAGCCCGAACATCGCGGAGATGAAGACAAAAATGATCAGAAAAAACGTATTGGTCCGGTCGGGGATCCCCGTATGGTTCAGGTAGAAATGCCGCATGTACCCGAGGGAATACACGCAGATCAGGCTCCCGATGATGCCCACGATAAGGGCCATGATGATCGAGAACTGGTCGATAAAGAGGGGAGACTTCACCGCCACCGCGGGAGTCGCAGCAGCCTCGAACCAGAGGATCAGCGCAGTCTCGACAAGCGTGAGGGCGATGACCAGGTAATTGCGGTACCTCACCGCGAACCAGAGGATCAGAAGCGAGATCCCCATCTCGAGGACAAACATGAGCAGGTTGACAGGTTCTGCGTCAAAGCCGAAGTAGAGGGTCCCCTTGTCAAACTGGGTTACCAGAAGCAGGACGGTCACTGCACCGATCAGCAGTGCGGAGATTTTTACAATCCAGTTCCGCTCGGTATCCCGGCGAACCGCGAGCATAAAGAGCGCCGTGATCAGCGGAAACAGGATGAGAAAGAGTAATAATTGCACGCTACATCCACCCTGAGAAACTATTCGTATCTTTCATTATTAATCATATTGAATTGAACGCAAATCCCGGCCCGCCGGAGGATTATTCCGGCATTTTTCCGCGGGTCCGGCCGTTTTTTTATAAAAAACGCAGGTGAGGGGCGCAAAAATACCAAAAAATCGCCCCATGCCTGCCCAGATTCACAAAAAACGAGACCGGCACCCGGTAGATCCCGGGGATACCCCGGAGAGAGATGATAAAAGTTTAATGTAACAAAAATGCACTAGTACTGTCCTGAGGATAGGTGGCCGGCGTGGCGGGGTTTCCCGGTGTCATGGCGCTATTCTCGTGGGTGCAT
>Ga0181520_10013289_pt1 | contig 10413 bp, 8 predicted proteins | sample PEATcosm2014_Bin_29_FD_132451 | JGI IMG/M metagenome (GOLD analysis project Ga0181520, IMG submission 132451) | Peatland microbial communities from MTU Mesocosm Facility, Houghton, MI, USA - PEATcosm2014_Bin02_30_metaG | ecosystem: Environmental > Terrestrial > Soil > Wetlands > Peat | place... | reverse complement strand
GTCGATGAAAAGCGAATCGGGTGCGGGCGCGGGCGATTTGGGCGTGGTTTCGAGCGGCACAAAAAGGACATTTGACTGGAGCGGCGCTGCGCCGGAGGGAGTGGTGTGCCCGGCGTGCTGGGGCGAGTTGCGGGACGAAGTGCGTCCTGGGGCGGAGATGCTGGTGTGCGGAGCGTGCGCGCGGCGATATCCGGTGGTGGATGGAATACCGGTACTGATTGTTGAGCGGGCAGAGCGGGGCTAGCGAGTCCCAAAACTCCTACTCGACGCCCAGACGCGACTGGTGGCGAGGGCGCATTACAACAGCCAGGCTCTTGTGCCACACTGGAATTTCCCTGCGGATCCAGACTTTCTGCGTGAGCGAGGGTTGACCATGACCACACTTGAGAATCGGCGGAACTCAGCGCTGCTTGTCGTGGACGTGCAGAACGCAGCTGTCGAGCGAGCTTATAAACGCGACACAGTTGTCGCGAACATCCTCAGCCTTGTGGAAAGGGCGCGGCGGGAGGGGGCTCCGGTCGTTTGGGTGCAGCACTCCGACAGGAACATCTTGAGCGGGAGCGACGGGTGGCGGATTGTCCCCGAGCTAACTCCGCGCAGCGCCGAGCCGCTCATCGAGAAACACTACGGAGACGCCTTCGAGGCGACCACCCTTGAGAGCGTTCTTTCGGAGCTTGGTGTTGGCCGGCTCGTCGTTACCGGCGCACAGACCGACGCCTGTATCCGCGCAACGATCCACGGCGCATTCGTGAGAGGTTACGACGTAACCCTTGTCAGCGACGCCCATACCACGGATGATTACTCAGCATTGGGAGCGCCGCCGCCAGAAAAGGTGGTTGCGCACACGAACCTCTACTGGAGCTACCAGTCGGCGCCGGGACGCACGGCAGGCACGGTGGAGACGAAAAACGTGGACTTCGCGGGTCCGGCCTAAATCCTGAGGGCCCTATGCGCGCGTTTACCCGTGTGGCTCAAATAAATCGACAAGTTCGGACATGTAGAGAGTTTCTTCGGTGAAGGTGAAGGTGCCGTGGTCGCGAACTTCGCGGGAGGCGTGGAGGAAGGCGGTGAGGGCGGCGCGGGCGAAACCGGAACCGATACTGATGCGGCGGACGCCGAGAGAGCCGAATTCCGTAACGGAGATCGGCGGCACTCCCTTGATCCCCATCAGGATGTTGACGGGCTTTGAGACCGAGGCGCAGAGGGTGCGAATGTCTTCGGCTCGCGTGATTCCTGGCGCGTAGAGGACTTCGGCGCCGACAGCCTCGAAGGCCTGAAGGCGGCGGATGGTGTCGTCGAGGTCGGGACGGCCGTGGAGGAAGTTTTCGGCGCGGGCGACGAGCATGAATGGAAACGGCAACGCGCGAGCCGAGGCCGTGGCGGCGTGGATGCGTTCGACGGCGTGGTCGAAGCCGTAGATGGGATTGGCGGGGTCGCCTGTTGCGTCTTCGATGGAGCCTCCGACGAGGCCGGATTCGGCGGCGAGGTGGATGGTCTCTGCGGCTGCTTCCGGGCTGTGGCCGTAGCCATTCTCGAGATCGGCGGCAACGGGTAGAGCGGTGGCGTCGACGATGGAGCGGGCGTTGGCGAGAGCTTCATCGCGGGTGACACAGCCGGCGGCGTCGCGACGGCCAAGGGTGAAGGCCAGGCCGGCGCTGGTGGTGGAAAGCGCCTGAAAGCCGAGTGCGGTGAGGATGCGTGCGGTACCCGCGTCCCATGGGTTGGCGATGACGAAGGTCTCTGGGCGCTGGTGGAGGGCTTTGAATGCCGCGGCTTTTCCGCCTTGCATGGACATGGGAAGGCTCCGATCTCTGGCGTACGCAGAATATCTCAGCACTTCCAATGAGGTATCGAGAGGTTCACAGTGTCAGGTAGTGGTCAGCTCCGTAGACGAGGCCCAGAGTCAGCAACGCAATAAAGACTTCGCCGATCGCGCCGACAGCGAAGGGCTTCCAGCCCTGCTTGCCCAGTTCGCGCAGGTTGGTGCGAAGGCCTACGCTCGCGAAGGTCAAAAGGAAGGCCCAGCGCGAGAGGTTGGCGAGGCTTGTGAGCTGCGGCTTGGCAAAGAAGCCAACTGTGGCCAGCAGCGAGATGAGCAGGAACCCGAGCACGAACTTGGGGAACTTGGTCCAGAGAAACGCGGCCTTGTTGCCTACCTTGCCGGCCTGCCCGCGCCCGGACCAGTAGATGGCATAGCCCAGCACGATAAAGCCGATGAGCGCATTGCGCGAGGTCTTGGCGAGCACGGCCACCTTGCCTGCGGCATCGGAGTAGAGCGCGCCGGCAGCGGTGGCTTCGGCGGTATTGTCCACGGCGAGGCCGGCCCACAGACCGTAGGCCTTATCGCTGAGGTGGAGCGCGTGGCCGATGAGCGGAAATGTAAAGAGCGAGATGGCGCCCAGCGCAAGAATCGCAGCGATGGCGTAGGATGCGTCTTCATCGTCGGCGTCGATCGAGGGCTTGGCCGCGATAATCGCCGAGACTCCGCAGATGGACGAACCAATCGCGAGCAGCGAAGTGAGCTTTGGTTTGAGTTTGAATGCGCGGCCCAGCAGATGCATGAAAGTGAGCGAGAGCGTGAGCGCGATGGCGACCAGAGCCAGCGAGATGCCGCCCAGGTGAAGCACGTCTCCGAGCAGGAATCGCGACCCCAGCACGACTATGCCAGCCTTGAGCCAGAACTCGTAGGTGGCGACACCAGGTGCGAAGACACGCGGGACGCCCACGGTGTTGGAGAGGACGAGACCGATGACGATCGCCCAAAGCACGTATTCAATGTTGGGAAAGGTCACGTGATGGGCCTTGGTGTAGGCTGCGATCGACTGTTCGATCACTTTGCCCGCGTATCCCACCGCGACGAGCAGCAGCATTCCGGGAACAAGGGCAATCGTCCGTTGGCCAAACGATTCGGCTCTGGGTCTAGCTATGGCGGCGGTGGCCATTCAGATCTCCTGGGTTGAAGAATTGAGTCTTTCGCTTGAATGAGATGGCTCACCACTTGATGGGTGGAAGCAGATTGAGGCGCACCAGCAATGCTGCAAGCAGAGCTAGCGCGACCGCGAAGATATCCGGTGAAAGGCTGCGCCGGGCTACGGCTGTTTGGGTATTTGGCATACGATTCCTCGATTCGGTCAGATTTTTTGGAGCGCCGGGCGGGGATTGAACCCGCGAATACAGGTTTTGCAGACCTGCGCGTTAGCCGCTTCGCCACCGGCGCTTATGAAAACATCTTGTTTACTTCAGCGATGTACTTTTTGCAATCGCCTGATTTCAGCCCCAAAATAGAAAACCCACCTGCCAGTTCAAACTCTGGCGGTGGGTACTTTGGAATCAGCGGTTTTGCTAGTTGGCTAGCTCAGCCATTTCCTCACGCCAGTATGCATGCGCACGCAACACATGGTGCCGCAGCAACAGATACAGGCATTCATCGGGGTAAATGACTTCATATCGAGAATGTAGCACAACGTTTTGGCGGGATCAAGCGATGCAGGAAGGCGAGAGGTTTATTCCCCTTTTGAAGTTGTGAGAAACTCTATGCAAGGTTCTCCTTCCCGGGGGTGCAGTCTGCGGGAAAGACATGGCTCTGATCTTGGCAACCTGACAGATAGGTGAGGTCAATGGACAAGCCCCAAGTCTTCACTTCACGAATCGGCATTATAGGCGGCGGAGCAAGCGGGGCGGTGCTTGCAGCTTGTCTCCTTCGGCGAGTCGGCCCCCATATCGAGATCATCCTGATTGAAAAGAGGAAGGAAATCGGCCGGGGTCTAGCCTTCTCCACGTGGGACCCCAATCATCTTCTTAACGTCCGGACAGGCAACATGAGTGCCTATGCCGACCAGCCGGATCACTTCTATGAATGGCTTCGATGTCATGGGCCCCGGCTTGGAATCGGTTGTCCGACCCGATTCTGTTTTGTCCCCCGCGGCGTGTATGGCGAATACCTGAGCGGATTGTTGCAGGATGTTCCTAATTCCCAACAACTGAGGATTGTCCAGGACGAATGCATGAACGTTTCGCCGGTCGCCAACGGCTTCGCGCTGACGTTAGCCTCTGGAGACAACCTGACGTTGGACTACTGCGTGCTGGCCACGGGAAACGAATTGCGGCCTCCTTTGCTTACAGAGCGTGGAGAGAACCCCTGGGCGGCGGGGGTGCTGGATCGAATCGAAAACGACGCCACGGTGCTGATGATCGGCACCGGCCTCACGATGGTGGATGCAGTGCTCTCTCTTTACCGTCGCGGCCATCGGGGGCAAATCATTGCGGTTTCTCGCCGAGGATTGCTGCCCCACACACATCAGATGGTGAAGGCACGCAGGCTTGAATACGCAGATATTCCATTTGGCGCACCAATATCCTCTCTGGTGCATTGGGTCCGGGAGATGGCTCGCGTTGCAACGAGTGAGGGCAGGGACTGGAGGAGCACGATCGATTCCCTGCGGCCCTACACCCAGGAACTTTGGAAGAGGATGACCCTCGATCAGCGCAGCCGATTTCTCCGGCATGCACGTCCCTGGTGGAATGTCTGCCGACATCGCATGGCGCCGCAGATTGCAGATTTGATCGAGAACCTTATTGCGGAGGGGAGGTTGCGGATCGTGGCTGCGCACATTGTGGATGCAAAGCGCGAAGGGACCAAGATAACGGCTTCACTCTTTTTGCGCGGTGAGCATAGAACGGAAACCATCACAGTGGCTTCGATTCTGGAGTGTACGGGGCTGCCCGACGACCCACGCTACTCAGCCAACCCGGCGATTGTCTCGCTCTATGCGACAGGGCAGATTCGTTCCGGCCCGCTGGGGATCGGGCTCGATCTGGACGAGAATTGCGCGGTGATTGATGCAAGAGGATCGGTTTCAGGGCGTTTGTTTGCGATTGGGCCACTGACTCGCGGCGCGTTTTGGGAGAGCATCGCACTACCCGACATCCGCAATCAGTGCGCCAATCTGGCTGCACTTCTGGCAGACCGTCTGAACACGGCAAGGGAAGAGTTGCCCCTCGCAAAGTGACCAAATGATCGCGGCTTGGTTCCCTGAGGGCCGTTTCGAGTGGCGGTGGTGGAATGGGGCGACGATGAGCAGCGCGAACCCGATGGCGACTAAAAGGGCGAGGCCGATGAGCGAGTAGAGCAGCGTGAGGCTGGGGCCAGAGGAAGCTTCTTCGAGGTCAGGAGGGTCGGGCGCGGGCTTCAGTGGGTCGGGTTGCGGGGGAGTTGCTTCTGGGTCGGGCATAGTGTTGCTCCATGTTAGCCGGATTCCCTGGATCAGATGGAATCGCAGGCTTAGGCGGAATCACTCGTATTTGAGGGCTTCGACGGGGTCAAGTTGGGCAGCACGGGTAGCGGGGACGGTACCGAAGATGACGCCGACTGCGACGGCCGTGGAGAGAGCGATGACGACCGATCCTGGCCAAATGGGCAGGTCGTAGTCGGTGAAGAAACGGATGGAGAGGGGGATGGCGAGGCCGATGGCGGAGCCTACGAGGCCGCCGGAGAGCGAGATGAGAATGGCCTCGAGCAGGAATTGCAGGCGAATCTCGCGGCGGGTTGCGCCGAGGGCCTTGCGAATGCCGATTTCGCGGACGCGGGCGCGGACGTTGGCGAGCATGATGTTCATGATGCCGACGCCTCCCACGGCCAGGGTGACGGCGGCGACGAGAAAGAGGACCACGGTGAGGGCATCCGCAATGTGCCCGGCGATGGTGAGATATTCGGTGAGGGTTTGGGTCTTGTAGACGGAGTCGGCTCGGTGGCGGTCCTGGATGATGCGCTGGATCTCCTTGGCTCCGTCGGTGACCTCGTTGATGTTGCGCATGGAGAAGTAGATCTGCTTGACCTCCTCAGTGCCTGTGAAATAGCGGGCGACGGAGAAGGGGATGAGGATGGTCTGGTCGGCAATCTCGGAGTTGCCCATGTCGTCGAAGCTCTCTTTGAAGACGCCGATGATGGTGAAGGGAATGCCGCTGATCTCGAAAGTTTGGCCGACGGCGGCGTCGTCGGAGCCGTATCGCTCGCGAGCAAAGTGTTCGGTGACGACGGCGCATTTCATGTCGGCGTCGTTGTCACTCTGATCGAAGAAGCGGCCATCCGGTACGAGCAGGTTGCGAATCTGCTGGTACTGCGGGCTGACGCCCAGGACGAGCGTGTCTTTGACGACGCCTCCGCCGAAGCTGATGCGGTCGTGCATGACCAGCACGGGCGAGGAGTACATGACGCCAGGGAGTTGGGCGAGGACGGCCATTTCGTCGTCGTGGGTCAGATAGTCGTTATAGAGGGTTTGTTCGGCGACGGTGGTGTGGCCGCCTGAGTATTCGAGCTCGATGGAGTTGGTTTCGATCTTCTGGAGCTGCTGGAGGATGTACTGCTTGCCGGTGAGGCCGATGGTAATGACGAGGATAACGGAGGCTGTGCCGATGACCATGCCCAGGGCGGTGAGGGCGAAGCGGGCTTTTCCGGCGCGAAAGCTGTCCAGGGCAAGCTTGAGAATCTCGCTGAAGACCATGGTGTTCTTGGCGCTCAGGAGGGTGTCCTGAAAGGCCTTCTGGCGAGCTGCTTCCAATTGTTGAGTTGGCGTCATTCGTTCCTAAGGTGCAAGATGCACGAACAGCGCCCTGGGGTGCGCGAGTCCGGCATTGCGGGTGCCTCATTGGTAGTGTAAAGCGCGGGCGGAGGGGTTTTGGCAGCAGAGTGTGTCAACTCCCACCCCTGGCACAAGAAACAAAAACGTGCCAAGGATGGGGCACCCGCTGTAACTTGCTGTAAACGGAGAGAAACGGCAAATGAACGAGAACGAGACGAAGTCGCTGCCTGAGAACGCCTACCAGACCCTTGCGGCGGGGGAGAGCTATTCGCCGGTTGTGCCGGCCGAGCAGACGCCGCCGGAGCTGACGTGGCGGTCGGTTGGGTGGGGCGTATTTTTCTGCGTGGTGTTCACCGTGGCCTCGGCGTATTCGGGGCTGAAGGTAGGCCAGGTGATGGAGGCGGCGATCCCAATCTCGATTCTGGCGATTGGGCTGGCGCGGGTGTACAAGCGACGATCGAGCCTGCTGGAAAACGTGATCATCACGGCGATTGGCGGGGCGGCAGGCGCGGTGGTGGCGGGGGCTATCTTCACGCTGCCTGCGCTCTACATTTTGAATCTCGATCCGCATCCGGTGCAGACGATCTTCATTTGCCTGGCTGGCGGAGTGCTTGGGGTTCTGTTCCTGATTCCGCTGCGGAGGTATTTTGTGCGCGAGATGCACGGGAAGTTGCCCTATCCGGAGGCGACCGCAATCACCGAGGTGCTGGTGACGGGCGAAAAGGGCGGATCTCAGGCCATGCTGCTCTTGCAGGCGACGTTCATTTCGGGGGTGTACGACCTGTTTGTGACGACCTTCCAGGTGTGGAAGGAGTATGTGGACTTCAAGTTTTTGCCGGTGGTGCATGGGCTCGCGGATCGGGCGCGGATGGTGCTGCGGTTCGATGCGATCGGATTTATTCTGGGGCTCGGGTACGTGATGGGGCTGCGCAGCTCGCTGATCCTGTGCGCGGGCGGGGTGCTGTCGAATCTTGTGCTGGTCCCGCTGATCTGGTTTGTGGGCAGCCACCTGGGGACGGCGGTGTATCCGGCCACGATCCCGATCGACAAAATGACAGCGACGGAGATTTATCGAAGCTATGTGCGGTTTATAGGCGTGGGAGCGATTGCGACGGCGGGGATTGTGGGGATTATCAAGTCGTTGCGCGTGGTGGCGGGGTCATTTGGGATTGCGCTGAAGACGTTCAGGCACGGAGAAGTGGCGACGACGGAGCGGACGGATCGCGATATTCCGATGATGGCGATTCTGTTGAACGTGGTGGTCGGGGCGCTGGCGGTGGGGGGATTCCTGGGGAGTCAGCACGCGGGCTGGGGTGCACTGTTGGCGGGGCTGGGGCTGGTGTTGCTGTTTTCGTTTTTCTTTACGTCGGTGGCGGCGAACGCGATTGCAACGACGGCGCGGAATCCGGTGAGTGGGATGACGATGTTGACGATCATTCTGTCGTCGACGGTGCTGCTGCGGTTTGGGCTTTCGGGAACGACGGGCATGTTCTTTGTGATGGCGATTGCGGGGATGGTGTGCACCGCGCTATCGGTTTCGGGGCAAACGATTACAGATCTGAAGGTTGGGTACTGGCTGGGGTCGACGCCGGCAGCGCAGGAGAAGGTGAAGTTTCTAGGAGTTGTGGCGTCGGCGATCGCGGTGGGGCTGACGATCGGGATGCTGGCGCATACGTTTCAGTTTGGCGAGGCAATAGCTGGGGATGTGCGGCCGGTGTTGGCGAGCCCGCAGGCCTCGATCATGAAGGCGCTGGTGGAAGGGTTCATGAGCCATCAGCCGATTGCGTATCTGTTGTTTGCCGCGGGGGCGATGGTGACGCTGGTGCTGGAGATGCTGGGGCAGCCGTCGCTGGTGTTTGCGCTGGGGATGTATTTGCCGCTGGAACTGAATGCACCGGCGCTGGTGGGCGGGTTTCTGTCGCACTTTTTGAACAGGAAATCCGAGAAGATGGGCGGAGCGGATGGACGAAGAATTCGCGAACGGGGCGTGGTGGTGGCCTCGGGGCTGATGGCGGGCGGAGCGCTGGGCGGCGTGCTGGGCGCGGCGATGCGGCTGATTCCGCACTTCAGCGAGGGATGGGTGACGACGCCGTTCTATGGGAATGAGCCGGTGTCGCAGACCGTTTCGGCGGTAATGTTTGTGGGGCTGTGCGGGTATGTGTGGTGGAGCGCGACGCGCAAAGAGAAAGAGAAGGTGCAGTGATGGATCAGATTGGGCGGTACGTTGCGGATGCGGTGCTGGGGATTGACACGCTATGGGGCGGGGACGTGATGTGCGCCTCGGGGACGGGCAGGTTTATTGCGGACTCGTGGTTTTCGGATGAGGCGCTGCCTTTGGCCTACACGCATGGCGCAGCGGCGCGGCTGCGTGCCTGCGGAGGCGTTGCGGCGAAGGAGCGGGATCGAGAGTCGCTCGACGAGTACTTGCGGGCTGTGGATTTGCCGGGGGCGATTGTGGGATTGCGGGGCGAGGCCGCGAAGTTGGGCGGGCTGCGCGGGGCTTATCTTGAGGGGCTGGCGGTGAGCCTTGAGGTGATGTTCGATTTGGCAATGGAGACTGCGGACCAGGGCGAGAAGGTTCCGTATGAGCGGGCGGTGGTGGCGTCGACCGGGAAGGCGCCGGAGCCGAGCGAGCCGGCCGAGAAGCGCGAGCGCGTGGCGGAGTTGCTGGGCAGGGCCGGCTATGCCCCGGAGATTTGGGGCGGCGGCGGGCTGCTGGGGTCGGTGGATGTGTGGCGGAAGAGCCGTGGGATTCCCATGGCGTCGGTGCGCGGGCTTGGCGCGGCGGTGATAGCCAAGTTTGATGCGCTGAGCGGAAAGAACCTGATGCCGTATCTACCGAAGGAGCTGGCGGAAGTGCCGCGGGCGAACATTGAGTTTCTGCCGATTCGCGATGCGTGGTTCTCGGGATCGATGAACTACATCGGGCGGGCGCGGAAAGAGGATGGAAGCCCGGAGTACGAGGCTACGTACGAGATCAATGCTTCGCTGGAGATGTCGTATCCGGAGTTTGAACAGCTGGTGAGCCACGAGGTGGTGCCGGGGCACGTGACGACGTTTGCCTACTTGCAGAACGAGTTTGTGCGCGGCAAGGCGGGGTTTGAGGCGAGCGTGCTGACGATGAATACGCGAGCGGCGACGCTGTTTGAGGGGATTGCGAACAACGCGATCCTGATGGCGTATGGGGTGACGGAAGTTGAGGCGCTGCCCGATGAGGACGCACAGATAGGCGTGCTGTTGGCGCTGCTGCAGGACGACGCGAAGAACCAGTCTTCGTATATGACTTGGGGCGAAGGGCGCGCACAGGCCGAGGTGGCGGAGGCGCTGCGCAGGGATTTTCTGGTGTCGGCGGAGCGGGCGGACAAGCTGAGCGGGGCGTGGGGACGGCATCCGCTGCTGGGCAGGATGTATTTGCCGGCGTATCGGGCGGGGACGGAGAAGGTGGCGGAACTGCGGCGGAAGTATGCGGCGGAGAAGGTGCTTGCTGCGATCTACGGGGGCAAAGGGCTGGTGGATGTTGTGACGGTGGAGCAGGTACTGGCTTAGGGTCTGGGGCCTGGGGGCTCGGGTCTAGGGTCTAGGGTCGTCAGGGAGATTCTCCAACTCGCGGGGGCGGGGATTGCACAGGGTTTGCTTTGCCCCTAGACTTGAAGGGTGCGGCTTGTGGATTGAGCTGTGCGTGCACCGGTGCAATGCCGGTGCTGGTTCAAGAGTGCGGAAGTGGTGAAATGGCAAACACACCAGCCTTAGGAGCTGGCGCCGCGAGGCTTGCGGGTTCAAGTCCCGCCTTCCGCACCAAATGACAGTCCCCAGTTCACAGTTCTTAGTCTTCAGC
>Ga0181520_10013288_pt1 | contig 10413 bp, 7 predicted proteins | sample PEATcosm2014_Bin_29_FD_132451 | JGI IMG/M metagenome (GOLD analysis project Ga0181520, IMG submission 132451) | Peatland microbial communities from MTU Mesocosm Facility, Houghton, MI, USA - PEATcosm2014_Bin02_30_metaG | ecosystem: Environmental > Terrestrial > Soil > Wetlands > Peat | place... | reverse complement strand
CCCAGGATCATCACCGTGGCATCGGTTCCCGCCGCGCGGCGGCATCTTTCCATCTGGTCGAGCATAACCGCGCTTCGGGTCTGTGCCGCGTCGGCCTCACCCAGCGCTTCCAACCTCCCTTTCAGTTCCTCCACCTGGTGCTCCAGCCTGGCGTGCGAGAGCGCTCGCTTCACCACCAGAAGCAGGTCTTCGCGCTTGAAGGGCTTTTGCAGGTAATCGAAGGCTCCATCGCGCATGGCCAGCACCGCGCTTTCAACGGAACCGAATGCTGTGAGGAAAACGATGGGAAGCTGGGGATGGACTTCATGCAATCGCGCAAAAACCTCCTTGCCCGAGATTCCCGGCATACGCATATCCAAGAGCACAAGGTCGGGCGGGTTGGCCAGACATTCGGCTAGTCCCTTGGCTGGGTCGACAAAGACCTGCACAGCGGTGCCCGGCAGACGAAGCATGCGCTCGATGTTCTCTCCCAGCGCGGCTTCGTCATCGATAACGAGAATGCGGCTCACTCTGTAGCTCCCCCAGCAAACCAGTGATAGGGCTGACCACGCGTGAATCGCGCTGGGGGCAGCTCGACTACAAAGCTGGCCCCGCCGCCCTCCCTGGATTCATACCGGATTCGGCCATCATACATATCCAGAAGGCTGGCCGCCAAAAAAAGTCCAAGCCCCAGGCGTTCTCTGCCGCTGCTCTGCGAAACGAACGGCTCAAAGAGGTGCTGGCGAATGGCCTCTGGAACACCGGGGCCGTTGTCTTCAATCCGGGCCACCACTTTGGCGCCTGCCGTGCGATACGGCTCAAGCCGCACGCAGATGAATCCACCCTCCCGCCCTTTCAATGCTTCCAGCGCATTGGAGAGTAGTCCGCGCACGACCTCGCCAATTACGTGTTCTGGCACATCCACTCGTGGCGCATCCCCAATCTCCTCGATAAGTCTCACCCCATGGTTCCGCGCAGCAGGCCGTAGCGCTTCGAGCGATTCTTGAAGAGACTTCTGCGGAATCGAAGCCTCAAAGACCTCTGCGCCGCGTTCGCGCCGCAACGCTTGTAAAAGAGTTGAGGCGATTTTGCTCATGTAATTTGCTTCTTTGAGCATCTGCTCCAGGTCGGCGCACAGCGCCGAATCCTGGTTCCGCTCCTCCAGTAGCACCTCAAGCCGGCCCGCCACAATCGCCAGTGGATTGTTGAATTCGTGCATGAATCCGGCTGTGAATTGCCCGAGCAGAGTAAGTTGATGGCTCAGCCTCGCCTGCCGGTCGGCTGCCTGTAATTCCTCCCGAAGCCGAGCTGTGCGAAAGCGAACCGTCTCCAACTGTAGCTTGAGCTGTGCCGCCTGCTCCGCTAAGATTGCTCGGCTGGCCAGAAGGCGCGCCCGCAGGCGATGTGCGTGCACGAGCGCCGGCAGCGGCGCCAGCAGAAGCGCAATGGCCGAGACAGTGCGCCCGAGCCAATCTGGATGGGGAAAAATCCAAAGGAAGATGGCCCACAGGGGAAGAACCCAGGCGCCGCTCACCCAAAGCAGTCTTCGGCCCTGTTCGAACGAGCGATCGAGGTTCTGGCCTTCGTTCACCTTTCCTGCCATATCGCTCAAGTGTAGTGCCGAAAACAGCGATTTGGCCGGGCAGACATTGTGCGAGTAAGCGACGACAAGCTGGAACAGACAGAGTTGAGTGCCCCGAGAGAAGAGGCTGACGCCGAAGCTGATTATTGGATTGCTCCTGCAAATCGTGCCAAGCATGGTAGAGGATACCCGGATTGATTAGATCCGCACACAGGGATCGGTGAACAGAGGAAATTCCTTTGCCGCGGATCTATGGACGACATCTCTGTTGGGGCAGACTTCGAGGGTGCAATGAGGGTGCCGAAGGTTGTCTTTGTGTGCCTTTGTGCGCCTTCTTAGCCATTGGTACGCTGTAGAATCAATGAGTTACGATTCGTTTTTGTTTTGCTGCGGCGGAAGTTGCAGATTCAAATCATCGAGAATCAGGACCTCGAGTCGGCGATTCCCGGTAGCTATGCACTCGGCGACTCTAACGGAAGGATTCCGAACTCACATATAATCAAAGCCGTGCCAGCGAAACTGTGGCTTTTCTGTCACCACCAAGCCTAGAAAATTGGTGGCCATTCTGGTACCAGCTGTACCCGTAATGCGTGCACTCCTCTGCACGCATGCGCGCTCTTGCCAGTTTCGTAAACTTAATAATATGAGCAATATACACGATACGCTGCTTGTTTGCATTGTTTTTGAGTCCCCGATAGGGGATCGGTAATCCCCTCGCCTTCAGGCGAGGGATGGTACAAGGCTTTTAGGGATGGACCACTACAAGCGTGGCAGCCACACCGTGTGGGACTGCAAGTATCACTTGGTGTGGGCGACGAAGTACCGGTACTCGGTTCTTGCGGGGATGTGGGCCGGCGGTGCCGGGAGCTGCTACGAGAAATCTCTCGAATCCAGGAGATGGTGAACTTCGCGGGCTCGATCAACCGGGATCAGGTTCACATGCTGATCGGCACTCCGCCGCAGATATCGATATCACGTGCGGTGCAGTACCTGAAAGGGAAGAGTTCGCACAAGCTGTTCACCGAATTTGCGTCGCTACGAAAACGTTATTGGGGGCAGCGCCAGTGGGCGCCAGGCGATTGGGTGGCCGCCAGCGGTCCGGATGAAATTTTGGCCACCCAAACCCCGAAAGGCCTGCCTCCATCTTCCATGCAGCAAGGCTGATGCTTCCGGTCTACATTCCTACCTCCTGCTTCGGCCGTCACGGCACACTCTGGCGAGGCGTAGCCATATCTGCTGCATCAAAGATGCCTGCGCCTGGAGAGGCCTTGACTGGGTAGACCTCAGGTAGCAATCCGGTTGCGCGATAGTAGCTATCAGAAACGGCTTTGCGGAAATCGTCGGTGCTTTGAGATTCTACGAAAGCTACCATGCATCCTCCGAAGCCCGCTCCAGCTTGGCGCCCGCCAATCACGCCCGGCGCGGTTTGCATCGCATCCTTCATTGCCACCATGTTCGGCGAGCAGATCTCATACAGATCCCGAGCTCCCGCGAAGGACTCGGCGCAAAGGCACGCCACTTTTTCCCGGTTGCCGGCTTCCAATGCTGTCGCCAAAGAATCAGCCCGCGCACTCTCGGCCACAATGAATTCGCATCGCTTTGCAACCTGGTCCGGTAATTCGTGTCGCCTAGCCGTCAGTACTTCGATCGGCAACTCGCGCAAAGAATTGACGCCCAGAATAGCAGCGCCGCGTTCACAATCTGCCCTGCGCAAATCGTATTCGGACCCTGTGAGCTTGCGCGGGCTTACCGTGTTGCATATCACCACAGAAATTCCGCTGGCGATCCGCACTGTGCGGGTCGACAAATCGCGGCAGTCAAGTAGAAGTGCGCATTCATCTTCGCCTAGGCATGAAGAATACTGGTCAAGAATCCCGCAGTTCACGCCCACAAACTCATTCTCTGCACGTTGGCAAAGGGTTGCCATCACCTTGGCCGCCATATGCCATCCGCCCAGCTGGCGAAATACAACGGCCGTCGCGCACTCCAGTGCTGCCGACGAGCTCAAGCCGGACTCCAGTGGGACCGTGCTATGAATAACTGCATCGAATCCATCGGTTCGCAGTCCCTCGGACTGCAAAACTTTGGCAACGCCACGGATGTAATTGCTCCACTTCTTTGCCGACGTCTTCTCGATCCCATCGAGGGAGAAACTGTCGTCTTCATTGAGATTCGCAGCGTGCAATTGGATGTTGTGGGTGCCGTTCCCTCTCGCTGCAATCCAAGTATCGCGACTGATTGGAAGCGTCAACACGTATCCGAGGTTATAGTCGGTGTGACTGCCCATCAAATCGACTCGTCCCGGTGCTCGCGCCCATAATTGAGCCTCTGATCCAAACCGATTGCGGAACAGGTCCGCTACATGTTTCTTTCGTTCCAAGTGCATATGCCTCCTAAACCCCCAAATGACAAAAAGCTTCCAACATCGCATCCACGTTTTCGGGTGGGATATCGGACTGCATGCGGTGCGATGGACCAAGAACCAGGCCAGTTCCTGAGGGAGCTAGCGCCCGAGCACAATCGATCGTTGCTCTTCGAACCAGTTCCGTGTCGCCTTGCGGCATCACGGACTGAGTCGAGATGCCTCCGTAAAAGCTTATCTTGCTGCCGTACTCACGGAAAAGCCAGGCATGATCGAGCACTTCCGGCTGGACCGGGTTCAACGTAGTGAGCCCGATTTCGACAAGGTCGGGCAATATCGACTTGATGTCTCCATCCGAGTGGAGTATTACCGGCAGTCCTGCATCTGCGAAGGTCGAGAACATTCGAGCCAGTCGGGGCTTGACCAACCTTCGCCACAATCGCGGGGAGAAGAGCGTCGACCGCTGTGCCCCGTAGTCGTCGCCGAAGTAGCCGCCGTCAACACCAGCCGCGATGAACCTCTTAGCCAGGCGCACTTGAATGTCAGCGATTCGGTCGAACAAGTCCTCCACCCATTCCGGGCTTTCAGCCATATCCATCAACAGAGCGTCGAAACCGCGAAGCGACCACGCGCGCTCGAAGAGACACATTCCAAAATTCGGCACGACAAAATACTCGGCTCCTTGTGTCGAAATCGCGTTATACGCATCTTTCAAGAGATCCGTTTGGTCGGGATTGGGCCATGCGTAACCATTCAGGTCCAGCCTATCCGCAAGCGGTGCGAACGAATGCCAATAACCCTCGGTGCGAGTGTCCCAGCCCGCGCCCCACCAGTCGTACTCAATAGCCCCATCCGCGTTGGTCTGGCGAGTGTGCGAAATATCCAGGCGCAGCAAATGATTGCCTAGGCGATCCTGCAATTTAGCCACCGGAACACCGAAGTGCTCCGCCAAGCGCCGGCCCATCAAGCCAGTGAAATTCGTTTGGCACGGCAGATGGTCCACCGGCTCCCTGCGAAGAGCTCGCCGCATGCGTTCTTTTCGCGTTAGCGTGTTCGAATTCTGACCGGACTCAGAGTTCGCAACGGATCGGAGAGAAAAGTCTTGAAGAAAGCTCATTTTCATTATCCTCGGAAGAACTCCAGACGCAAAAAATGCAACTGGTCATTCCTTCACCACGGGCAGTTAGCCGAGCCTGGCTCGTCTTAGCGATTGTTGGTCCATTCACATGGCGACAGGGGTAGAGTGTGTAATGCTTCCGTCCTTGCCGGTCAAAGAATTATGAATACGCGATCCGGGGCACTATTCATTGTCCGCGGAATAGAGAATTGGGTTCAGACGGGAGGCAATGATCTCCCCGATCTGCACACCGGGGCACCATCGTTCACTATCCCTGATTTGATTCTTGTTCTTCGGCACGGCAAGCCGCATGTCCTCGTCCATGTAGATTAGCGTCATCACTCTACGAGGTCCATTCGTTGAGTTCGCGCCAGCCCGATGAAATGTCCATCCCGCATGGAAGCTTACTTCTCCAAGTTCGAAGCTACTCTCCTCCATTTGGAATTGCTTCAAAGCCTCCTTCAGCGTCCGTTCACTATCGTCGCTAATCTCCAGATCCCGGCCGACTTGAAACCGGTGGCTCTTCGCGCAGAATGCGAGCGGCCCCATTTCGAGCGGCGTATCCTGGAGTGGCACCCACGCTGTAATTGTCTTTTCACTGGAAACGGGCCAGTAGTATTGATCTGCGTGCCATGGCGTGATGCCGCCGCCAGCCTCTTTATAAAGGGCTTGGTCGTGATAGAGGCGCACGCCCGTCGTTGCCATCAGTTCTGCCGCGATGCGAGCAAGGCGTTTGCCAAATACCAATTCTCTAATGGCATCCGACTTTGTCCATAGATTCATGATTTGCAAGAAAGCCTTGCCGTAGGTGTTCCTCTGGTTCAGCGGAACAGCCCCCGCAGACAATTCAGCGACGTGGTCCGAGATAATCGCGCGGAAGTGATCGAGTAACTCTCTCGAAAACACATTCTTCAGCTTAACGAAGCCATTCTCAGCGCAAAAGCTAATCTGCTCTCGTGTGAGCGAATATGGCGCGTCCAACTCGATTTTCAGATCCCTCATTTTAGCCATTGCTTTCGTCGCCACCCTTGAAGAGAAACATTTCGAATAGTGCTTGATGCAATATCCCACACAGACACTATTCTTTGCAAATGCAGATGTTCAATTTCTCAAAACAGTTGAGATTTTCATGCCCATTCTCGGGCTATGCCTCCTGGGAGTAATTAGCTAACCAGTTTTAGATTCAGTAGATGCGGCCAATGTTTTAGGCGCTTGAATCGCGTTCTCCAAAAAAATAGAAATAACGATTGACAGAAGACGCAGGATCAGCGTACAAAGGTTGGCATTGGAATCAAAACGTTTCGATCGTTGCTGAAGCGAGGCAACATCCCATCTCCCGGGAGACGGAGCGGCAGTCCGCGATGACGCTTTGAATTCAAGAGGGTAGTTAGTTCGGGAGACATAAGCAGGGCTAAAGCACCCCGCAAGCAGGCCCCGTGGAGAAGATGTGCGGGAGCCGTCAATCAGTTGATTTGTCACAAGGTCTTGTAGGAGGACCAAAATGAGAAGATTATCGATGTGGGTGGTAGTTGTGGCCACCCTAGTGATTTCATCAGTCGGCTTCGCTCAAAGCACCTTCAGTTCGCTCGTTGGTTTTGTGACAGACGCCTCCGGAGCGCTCGTGACGGACGCGAGTTTGACCCTCACGAATACCGCAACAGGAATCTCATACGTTACGAAGACCGACAGCCATGGTAGCTACAGATTCTCCCAATTGCTTCCGGGAACCTACAAAATGAGGTCAGAAGCATCTGGATTTCGGGCGCAAGAAGTGAGACCCTTCACCCTTCTTGTCGACCAGGAAGCCCGGCAGGATGTCATTTTGACAGTAGGCAAAGCAACCGAGTCGGTAATCGTTTCGGCTTCCAGTGTTGATCTAAACACCGAGAATGCGACCGAAGGGCAGGTGATCGAAGAGAGATCGATCCAGGATATGCCCCTGAACGGCCGAAATTTCATGCAGCTGGCACAGCTTTCTGACGGCGTTGTGCCTATTGTGAACGGAATGAATACCCCGGCCTCAGCCTGGAGTGGTGGGGGGACTGTGAGCCTTGCAGTTAACGGGTTGAGAGAGGATGATGTAAGTTATTTGTACGACGGGATCGAAGTCAGGAATGGATGGTATGGACAAGTCGGCATCCGCCCCTCGATCGACAATATCCAGGAGTTCAAGGTGGAACGTACCGGTTCGTCGGCGGCCTATGGAGCGGGCGGAGCGTTTGTAAATGTGGTGACAAAATCGGGAAGCAGTCAGGTTCATGGGACACTCTTCGAGTTTGTTCGCAACAATGACCTGGATGCTCGCAATTTCTTCGACCAAGGGGCAGCGCCGGCTTACCATCAGAACCAGTTTGGTGGAAGCGCTGGTGGCCCCATTCGGAAGAACAAGATGTTCTTCTTTGTAAACTATGAGGGCTATCGGCAAATCCAGCCGGGGAACCTCTATGGTAATGTTCCCACCGCAGAAATGCTGCAAGGGGACTTCAGCGCCTTTACGAAGCCAATATTGAATCCATTCGACAACTACAAGCCTTTTGCTGAAAACAAAATTCCGGCTAAATACATAAATGCTTCTGGAGCCCTGATCACCAGCTTCTACCCCGCTCCCAACGGAAGCTTTGCGGGCGGACAAAACTACCATGCTGTCACCGATTCCATCGATAATTGGGATCAGGTGAGCGGCCGCTTGGATTATACGATATCGAGCAAGAATACCGTCTACGGCCGGTATACTTGGCAACAAGAGACCGATACAAGCGCGGGTCTGACAAAATACGGACAGATAAGCCACCCGACCAGCCCGCAAAACGTATCTGTTGGATGGACCCACTTGGTTACTTCGTCAGTCATTAACGACGCGCGCTTCGGTTGGAATCATTCCGAGGTTGGTAGTCTGAGGGCGTTCGGCTACGATACTTCTTTGGCCAATCCATTCGATCTAAAGGATGAAGCGAATCAGCCTGGATCTTACGGATTACCGTCGATTACTGCGAATGCTTACGGCAACCCCGGCTCGAGCTCAGGAACTGAAGTTATCAGGGAAAACATGTTCATGGGCACAGACGGCATCACGATTCAGAAGGGAAAGAATGTCTTCACCACCGGCATGGATATTCGCTACGACCCGATCTACCTTTACGAGGACTGGGCTTCGGCGAACATCAACTTCAATGGCGCCTATACCGGAGATGCGATCGCGGACATGCTGGTCGGTATACCGTCTGGCGCGGGAACTGCGGTGGGAAACCCAACGCTGAATTTCCGCAAGTGGTATCAAACGTACTATGTTCAGGATGAGCTCAAGGTTGCCTCTAATTTGACCGTGACTGCGGGTTTACGCTGGGAGCATAACCAACAGCCGGTCGAAACGAAGAACAATGTCGGATCTTTTGACGCTGCTACCGGAGTTATGTTGACCTATCCTGACACAAGCTCTCTTGGTCTTGGACGGGCGATGGTCAAGGGGCGGTATACCGATTTCTCGCCCAGAATCGGTATAGCCTGGAATCCGGCGAAATCTCACACGGTTGTCCGAGCCGGATTCGGACGCTACTACTTGCAGGCAAATTACAACCAATATGAGCAGGAAGTGGATACTCCGAAGCTTTACCTCGACTACAGCTTCTCAAACCCAGCTCCGGGAAAACCGCTGCTCTTCACTGTCGACCAACTCTTCAATACCGACGTATCATCACCCTTTACACTGGTAGCGTTCGAAAACATCAACAATAAGACTCCCTATTCAGATGAATGGTCTTTCACCGTTGAGCGGTCATTCGGTACGGGCTGGCTTGCCGAGATCGGTTACTTTGGATCGGTGGGACGGCACATCGAAATGAGGCCGAACATCAACGCCTTCCTGCCGGATGGAACGACACCCTACGCGAACTATCAAGGCGGCATTGCCGAGGGTCTGAATGGCGGAAACTCAAGCTACAACGACTTGACGGCAAAAATCGAAAAGAGTTATAGGTCTGGCTGGTCGCTGCTCGCGTCGTATTCATACTCCAAGTGTCTTGATTATCCGTGGCAGGACGAATTCACATACCATCCTTTCAATCCCAAGGAGGATTACGGCCACTGCACGTCGGACATTACACAGCGTCTTGTCACCAGCGCTGTGTATGAGTTGCCCTTTGGGAAGAACAAGACATTCTTGAACAAGCCAGGAGTTGCTGATGCAATCATCGGTGGTTGGAAGCTAAGTCAGATTGGATCGTTTAGCACAGGGCCGTGGGAGTCGGCCGGCGGCGATCAAAACGTCGGAACCCTTGTGGAAGCCGCGCCCAACGTCTCAGGCCAAGTGAACAACTCGACACTGCGCCACAATATCCGGAAGGATGGGCTTGGTCCGTATTTCAACGTTGGCGCCTTCTCGCAAGTGCCCCATCAATGTTGCGGCGATCAGGGCAACGCGCCGCGTAACTTCATCATTGCTCCGGGATTGGACGACTGGGACCTTTCATTGTTCAAGGAATGGTCCGCATTCGAGCGGTATAAGCTCTCATTCCGATCGGATTTCTTCAACGCCTTCAACCATACGAACTTCAATGGCTTGTCGACAGGCGTCTCTTCCTCGAACTTTGGCTATGTAACCAGTGCGGCGAACGCCCGTGAGATACAACTCAGTCTTCGGCTAGCGTTCTAACTAGGAGCGTGGTATTGAGCAAGCGCTCAACCAAATCACTTGGCGTAATCGTGACACTTGCCGCTGCTTGCTGGTTTGCAAGCACTGCGGCGGCAAGTGTCACCACGCCAATCCCTGACTGTGGCCTGGGGAGACGGCGGCCTCTGGCCTCGGATCACCCATTCTCGAAAGTGGTCGATGCGGCGCTCGCGCAAGCATCCATGCAAATAGGGCAGGAGCGCTATCAGGACGCGGTTCAAACGCTGATCCCTCTGAGGTGCTCTTGGGCAGACTCCAGGGTAAGCCTGCTGCTCGCCGCCGCACTGGAAGGCAGCGGCGACCCAAAAGGCGCTGAAGAAACGCTACTCCAGGCTCACTCTATATGGCCGCGGGACAACAGCATTGGCACCTCACTTGCCCGAATGTATCTGGCTTCCGGACGGTTTGAGAAGGCCGCGGGGACGCTGCGAACTTCCCTTATCAACGCATCGACACCTTTACAAGAACTTGAGCTTCGAGTGGAGGTGTATTTGGCGGTCCATCAACTGCAAGAGGCTCAACGAGCGGCGGAGCTTGCCCACAAGGCATATCCTTCGGCAGACTCGATTGTTCTATTTGCAAATGTCCTCCAGGTGGAGGGACGTTCTCAAGATGTCGTGAATCTCCTTCAGCAGAAACGGACCGAATACGCGAACTCGCCCTCATTCCTCATAACGTTAGCTGAGAGTGAATACGATACTGGAGAT
>Ga0181520_10013287_pt1 | contig 10414 bp, 6 predicted proteins | sample PEATcosm2014_Bin_29_FD_132451 | JGI IMG/M metagenome (GOLD analysis project Ga0181520, IMG submission 132451) | Peatland microbial communities from MTU Mesocosm Facility, Houghton, MI, USA - PEATcosm2014_Bin02_30_metaG | ecosystem: Environmental > Terrestrial > Soil > Wetlands > Peat | place... | reverse complement strand
GCTCGCCTGGCGCAACGCCGGCCTATTGGGTCTGGACAGCCTCGCCCTGCGGCGGTTCACGCCTCCGTTCCCCGTCGGTTCTCTTGTTCGCAAGGTCACTCACCGACAGCCCCCCCTTGTCGGTGCGACGGACTAGCACGGTCAACGTGTAGTCCCGCTCCGGTCACTTGAGCGGTGACCGCGAGAGTGCAGAGGGAGGCCCGAAGGGGCCTCCCTCGTTCTTTGCGGACCGGCGATGGAGCTTTCCGCCGGGATCGGATCCCCGTGCGGGAAAGAGAGAATCGTGGGCAGGGAACAGTTAGGCTGGCACTGAAACTGGAGTTAATGGAGATGGGAGTGCTGTGCCGAAAGCGGAGGCCGCTCGCTCTAGCTTGCGGGTGCAGACTGTCGCGCATGCCTTCACGCGAGACACGCTGTTCAGATACGCGGAGGCTCTCGCCCAGTCGCTTCACATCGCGCGGGCAGCCGAGCTGGTGGGCGAAACTTTCGTAGCCATTGGCGACTGCTCGGGCAAAGCTGGACTCGACGAGCGGACTCTCGAGGCTCTCCGCGACGTCCTAGCCGTCGCAGGCTCTGATCTGACCTATGAGCGGTTCGGTCAGAACATCGGACACGCAGCAGGTCAGAACCGACTCTTCAAGCAGAACCGCTCCGCGCTCTTACTGCTCTGTAACGACGACGTCGTCACGGGGCCGCAGGCCGTCAGCGAGTTGGTCCGGGGTCTCATCGCGAGACCGGAGGTGGGGCTCATCGAAGCCCATCAACTCCCCTTCGAGCATCCCAAGCAGTACGACTTGGTGACAGGGGAGACCGGTTGGTGCTCACTGGCGTGCGCGCTCACTCCCGCCAAGATCTTTTCTAAGCTCGGTGGCCTCGATGCAGAGTCGTTCTTCCTCCATGGGGCCGATGTCGACTATTCCTGGCGCGTGAGGTTGGCCGGGTACCAGTGCATCTACAGGTCCTCGGCCAGAGTCGTCCACGACAAACGGGTGGACTCCTCGGGGGCCCTCTTGATCTCCCCTAGGGAGGCCCAGTACATGGTCGAGGCGGACCTGCTCTTGAGCCAGAAGTACGGCGAGCCACGTCGCTTCGACGACGTGTTGGCCTGGTACACCGAGCACGGGAGCGATGTCCAGCGCCAAGCTGCTGCAGCCTTAGGGAAACGTCGCGCGGCCGGGCGCTTGCCCACGCCGGTGCCTGACGCGGAGCGGGTGGCATTCTTTCGTGATGGTTTTTACGCTGTCCACCGTTTCGGGGTGAGCTTTGGCTCATGAGCACCACCCCAACGCGGCGACGGACCAAGCGGATACAAGATGCGGTCGGTGGGTCCATGACTGACCTCGACGAGCGCGGGCACGAAGAGGAGACCGTTTACGACCATGTCGTCCGCCTGCTGTCCTCGCACGCTCTTCGTGAGGGCGTAGTCCTCGACCTCGGCTGCGGCTTCGGCCCCATCGCCCCTTCTTGTGCCAAGCTCGGCCTCGACTACGTCGGGATCGACGTGGAACAGGACGGCCTCGAGGATCTCGCCAAGCAAGGTTTCTCCACGTCGCTTCTCGACCTCAGCGAGACCAGTGGCCTGGTCGCTTCCCTGGAAGAAGTTCTCGCCGGCCGTCAGCTGGCGGCCATCACGCTTCTCGACGTGATCGACCACCTGGCTCATCCGGCCGAGCTGCTTGTCGCACTGGCGGAAATGGCCAAGGGTCATACCGGCGCTCCTCTCGTGGTCAGCGTCTCCAACGTCTCGCATTTCGATCTGGCCGCAAAGCTCGTCTGCGGCCGTTGGGACGTCACCCCTAGCGGGCTCCTCAATGAGAGCCATCTCTCGCTCTTCGCACCCGAGTCCCTCGCGGCGGAGTTCCGGCGAGCCGGCTGGGGGGAGATCAAGGCGGACGATTTCGCGACGCTTCGTACCGACCAGCACTTCCCCGAGTCCTTAGCGGCTCTCTCTGCCGGTACGCCGCTACACGACTTTCTCTTCACCGTAAGGGCGCAGAGCGCCCCGGGCGCCCTTGTCAGCCAATTCGTCCGGGCCTACCAGCCCGTGGCCTCAGCAGAACTGATGGCCGGATCCCCGGGCTCACAGGCTCTTTCGGAGTCGGGCTCCGCACCTTTCCTCAGCGTGGTCGTCCGCACCCAGGGCCGGCGCCTTATCACGCTCGAGGACAACCTCACTTCGCTCGCAGCCCAGACCAACCGTGACATGGAGGTCATCGTCTGCTGTCACGGCATTTCTGATGCCCAGTACGTGGAAGTGACCGGCGTGATCAGCCGGCTACCTTCTTGGCTCGTTGCCAAGACCCGGGCGATCAGAGTGGAGGGCGGGGGCCGGGCTCACCCGCTTCAGGCAGGGGTAACAGCGGCTAGGGGGCGCTATGTGGCCTTCTTGGACGACGACGATCTCGCCCTTTGCCACTGGGTCGACGAGTTCGCCAAGCTCGTCGAGTTGCACCCTGGAGCCGTCGTACGAGCCGGTTGTGCGACTCACTCGATAGACGAGGAGCCGTGGGATTGCGGTGTTGGCTATCGCCAGACGGGCCCGACCCAGACCCTCTATCCCCTCGCGTTCGATCTCTTGGACCACATGGTCGAAAACAGCACCCCGAATTGCTCGGTGGCCATTCCGAGGAGCTGCTTCGCCGATCTCGGGGTGTCCTTCGACGACGACTTGCCGGTTCTCGAGGACTGGGACGTACTGTTGCGGGCCTCGCTTTTGTGCGGTCTCGCCGGCACGCCGGAAGTGACCTCGCTCTATCGGAGATGGAGACGAGGCTACGCCTCCCATGTCGAGCATCCCGAGGTGCAGTGGGAGCACGCCACGATGGCGGTAAGGGGTCGAGTCGACGCCAAGCCCTTCCTCGTCCCGCCCGGCACCTTGAGCAGGGTGGTGGAGCTGCAGCTGGAGCTGCGGTCGTTGAGGCAGTCCCTTGACGAGGTCGTCTCGACCTCTAGCGCCCAGCTGAGCGACCTGCAGTTCGAACGAGATGAGCTGTCGACACGTCTAGAGGAGACAGAGCAGCTGCTGGCCGCCTCCGAGCAGTGCGTAATCGAGATCACCACCTCCGCCGAACAACGCGTACGGGAGATCAGCGCCGCCGCCGAACAACGCGTGGCGGAGACTACCGCGGCCGCCGATCAACGCGGGGCAGAGGCCACCGCCTCCGCCGAACGGAGTGTCGCAGAGGCCACCGCCTCCGCCGAACGGAGAGTCGCAGAGGCCACCGCCTCGGCCGAACGGAGCGTCGCAGAGGCCACCGCCTCGGCCGAACGGAGCGTCGCAGAGATCATCGCCATCACCGAAGAGCGCGTCTCGCAGACCAATGCAGCCGCCGAACAACGTGTGGCGGAGACCACCACCTCCGCCGAACAACGCGTGGCGGAGATCATCGCCATCGCCGAACAGCGCGTCGCCGAGGTCACCGCCATTGCCGACGCAAGGCTCCTTCAACGCCGTACGGCAGACGCTCAGGCTCTGGCTCTGGTCCAGGCCATGGCCGCCGAGCGCGACGCAGCTCTCGCCCGCCTCAACGAGATCGCCGGGCTCACGGCCGCTCGCGTGCGTTCCGAGTTCGAGGCGAGCACTAGCTGGAAGCTCACGGCTCCCTTCCGGATGATCTCCCGCCTCATTCCCGGGCATCGACCACCCGCTGATTAAAGCGCGGGCTCAGCTCGGGATTCTCCGTGCCGGAGGAGTGCAGCTCTCCAGCAGAACCTCCAGACGTTCGGACATTGCCCTCGGCGACCACCGCTCTGCGATGATCTCGAGCCCACGGGCGGACAGGCTCAGCCAAAGGTCGTCATCTTTGTACAATCGGGCGACCGCGTCGGCGAAACTGTGTGAGTTGTCCGCGATGAGGACGTCCCTGCCGTCGCGCAGGTCCATGCCTTCGGCGCCAAGCGAGGTCGTGACGATCGGAAGCCCGAACGCCAGCGCCTGACCGATCTTGCCTTTCATGCCCGCTCCGTAGCGAAGAGGGGCGACGAAGACCCGTGCGGACAAGAAGTACTTGCTCACATCCGCCAGATAGCCCGGCACCTCGATGCCCGGTCCCTCGAGGGCGCGTACGTCCGGCGGCGGGAAGGAACCGAGTAGCGCGGTGTCAGGTACGGTGCCGAGACGAAGCTTCAACTGGGGCAGGATCTCATAGACAAGCCATTTCACGGCATCGATGTTCGGAGTGTGCTCGTAGCCTCCGATGAAGCACAGTCCCGAGCGGGACGTAGGGTCCAGATCGAGATCGGGCAGCACCTCGTGCACGTTGGGCAGCACGACCACGGAACGGTGGGGGAACTCCGTTCGGATGTAGCGCGCCTCTGCCTCTGTGACGGTCGCCACGAGATCGCTCGAGCAGATGGCCGACCGTTCCTCTTCGCTTACCCGCGTGGCCCGTCGGCGCTGCGCGGCGGCTGCCGCAGGTTGAGCGAAATCGACCGATCTCCGCTCACGCAACGAGTGCAGGTCGACCGTGTCGAACAACAACAAAGCGTTCGGGAAGTGGCGGGTGATCTGCTCCATCAGGTTCATGGTGATGTCGGGCCGGGACGTGAGGACGAGGTCGTACATGCCCTCGCGACTTTCCCAAGCTGCCGCTGGCCCCCGGCGGTAGTCCTGCACCTCGACACCAAGGCTCTGGAGTCGGTGTAGGTAACGTTCGTCTCGCCAACCCCCGACGGGATAAAAGGAGGTGGGGCAGCCCGCCTCGACCAAGAGGCGCAGGATCCACCACAGCCGGACGCTGCCCGAGTCCACGTCGGGTTCGGGCACCTTGTGGTCACAGACCAGGACGACGGGACGATCCGGCCGGCGTGCCCCGAGCGCGGCCCGGTTCGAGTTCGGCCGGTACTGGCGGGAGAGAGCGTCTTGCCAGCGGACGACCAGCCGATAGCGATTGATGTACTGGCGGGTCTTGCGGTGGAGTCCCGAGCCCGGCTGCTCGTCGCTGCCGAAGGTCAGTCCTTCGTGGTGGATCACCGTCGAGCGGGGCTCGTAGAGCACGCGGTAGCCGCGACTTCGCAGGTAGAAGCAGAAGTCGACTTCCTCGTAGTAGCCCGGCGCAAAGATCTTGTCGAATCCGCCCCGCTCGGCGAAAAGGTTCCTTTTCACCATCAACGCCGCCCCGCTGCAGTAGTCGACCTCTCGGGGAAAGTTGTAACGCAGGTCGTCCTTGTTGCCGCCTCGTCCGAGGTTCCACCCCGTCCCGTCGGAGAAGGTGATCCCTCCGGCCTCCTGGAGGCGCCCGTCGGGGTAGACGAGCTTGGCCCCCACTGCTCCCACACGTGGCTGCTCGATCCGCTCGAGCAGGGGTTCGAGCCACCCGGGGGTAACGGTGGCGTCGTTGTTCAGAAAAAAAAGGTATCGCCCGCTCGCAACCGAGGCGCCGTCGTTGGCGGCATCGAGGAAGCCGGTATTGCGGCGGTGTCGTACGACGCGGACTCCCGAGCTGCTGACGAACTCCGCCAGGCCTGGTTCGGTCGAGGCGTCGTCGACGAGCACGACCTCGGCCAACAGATCCGGATCAGTGTTGCGTCGGACGCTCTCGAGGCACGACATCGTCTCTTCGTAACGGTTGTAGGCGCAGACGATCACCGAGACGGGCGGCCCCGCATATTTGCCGCTTCTCACGGCGTCACCTTCTCACGAGCGGGAGCGATTGGTGCGTCGACGCCCGAGCGAGCGGCGACTGTCTTCTGTCGCAGCGTCAGTTCGCGAGGTCTCCAGCCGCTCGCCCTGTTGTGTCGCGGCGTCGGCCCTCAGCTTCTCCTCCGCGGCTGCGGCATCCACTCGGGCTATCTCGAGCGTCGCAGCCTGAAGCCGTGCCGCACGCAAGGCCTCGAGGGCCTCCTCTAACGCGATCTCGAGTGTTCCCGCCAGCCGAGCCAAAGCACCGTGCTCAAGAGTGTCGAGCAGCTGCGGTGTGTCGAATTCGAGCCCCGCTCCGCTTGTTCGGGTGGGCGTCCAATGACACCAGATCGGGATCTTGGACAGGTCGACCGGGTTGGCGGAGGCCACTACGAGCAACGCCGTCTCGCGGGGCCGGTCCGGTGCGATCTCGAGGTGGCGAACATCTCTCGACACAGAGAGCGAATGCTCGAGTTGAACTTGCTCCCAGCTGGTCGGATCGTCCAGCTCGTGCAATTCGGAGGCACCGTCGACGCTTTGTACGGCGAGATGAACATGGTCGAAAGCCTCTTGCAACAGCGCGACATCGGCGGAGAAGGCGAGCCACCCGTCAACGTCAGGTTCCGGCCTGCCGTCATAGTCCATAGGACTGAACAGGTCGCGCCTTGGTGCACAGCACGAGAAGATGGCGACGCCGTCCGGCACGAGCAGCCTTTGCACCTCGGCGATAAGGGCGGGGGTGTCACCGACAGAGATCCAGATCCCGAGACAGGAGATGACATCGTAAGAGGAGCTCTTGAGAAGAGCTAACTCAGGCACCGCGAAATGTTCGTAGCGCAAGTTGCCCCGTGCGTAGGTCTCCCGGGCATGGACCACCGCACCCATGTCGCTGTCGACGCCGAGGACCTCAGCGGCTCGCTCCGCCAACAGGGCAGTGCCGAATCCCTCACCGGCCCCGAGGTCGAGGACTCGTCTCCCAGCCCCCAGGGCGGCGACCAGACCGTAGCGGTGAAGGTGACCGATAATTCGCGCGGGATCGGGGTCCCAGGGGACACGCCTGTTTCGCGGAGCCCCGCCCAGCTCGTCGCCGTCTCCGAGGCGGTGGCCGGGTGGCGGAAGGCCGATGTCTGCCGCCCATGATGCGAGCTCCAACGTCATGCCCCGCGAGAATACGCTACGCAAGCCGCGGTCGAGTAGAGCCGGTCAGTGGCTGGAAGAACTCTTGTTAGCTGCCGTTTCGGCGCCCGCAGACATTGTGAGGCCATGGTCCCGGCCGTAAGCTGTTCGGCGCGATGGCGACGGCGTTGCGGGTTCAGACGGTCCGCTACGGGGGAGACGCGCCCGACCTGTTGCGCATGTTGCGTTCGGTCGCGGCCGCAGCTCGCCGCCTCGAGGCCAAGGCGACCTCCTCGGCACTGACCGTCGCCATCGGCGACTGTGGCGCTCCGGAGGATCCACATGCCGTCCTCGACGAGAAGCTGCTCACGGAGGCTCGCGGGATCCTCGCCAAGGCTGATCTCTCACTCGACTACGTCGCCTTCATGGCGAACGTGGGTCACGGAGCCGGTCAGAACCTGCTCGCAAAACGGACGAGCGAAAGGCGCCGTCCCGGTGACGGGAAGGACGTCCTGATTCTGCTCAACCCTGACACGTACCTGTCGCCGGATTGCCTTGCCACGCTCGTTGCCGCGCTCGAACCTGAGTCGGTGGGAATCGCCGAGGCGCGCCAGATCCCCCTCGAGCACCCGAAGGCCTTCGACCCGGTGACCGGTGACACTCCTTGGGCAAGCGGCTGCCTCATGGCGCTGCGGTCATCGGTATTCGAAGCCCTCGGCGGATTCGACGCATCCTTTTTTCTCCACGGTGACGACGTTGACCTCTCCTGGCGAGCGCGTCTTAGCGGCCTGCGGGTGCGCCACGTGCCGCGAGCGGCCGTCTTTCACGACAAGCGACCCACCGAGACTGGGTTTCCCCCGCCAGGAGACCAGGAGGAATTCCAGGCCGCGCTCGCTCGTCTGCTTCTCGCCCACCGCGCAGAGCGTCGCGACGTCATCGCGGGCTCGCTCAATTGGCTCGACGTGCATGGATCGGCGCACCAGCGCGAAGCGGGGAGGGAGTTCATGCGCAGGCTCGCCGAAGGCGCCCTCCCGACCACCTATCGCGAGGCTCTCGGAGTTTCCCCAGAGGCGGTCGCCTCAGTCGCCTGCTTCCACGAGGGAGAGTATGCCGAGCACCGCTTCTGAGCCGGACGAGGTCGCGGCCGACAAGAGCGATAGACGGGGGCACGTCCCCACCTACCGCTTCGCCTTCTCCTGGGAGGGTCCCTACGGTCACGCGGTGCATCTCGTCGAGAACTACGCCAAACGAGGCGTGGTCCTCGATCTCGGCTGTGGGTACGCGGCCATCGGCGAGGTGCTCCGTGACGCCGGGTGGGAGTACGTCGGAGGGGACCGGGACACCGACGCCGTGGCGGATGTGGCTTCGCGCGGACTCGAGTGTCACGTGATCGACCTCGCGGCGAGCGAAGGGCTGGCCGCGAGGCTCGCCGACGTCCTCGAAGATCGCCCGGTTGCCGCCGTGATCATGCTCGACATCATCGAGCACCTCCCGGATCCAACGGCGGTGCTCGGGGAGCTGGCCGAGCTCTCCGACCTGCTGGCGACGAACGGGCACGACGCACCGCTACTCGTGACGAGCATCCCCAACGTGGCCCATTTCGATCTTGCTGCCAAGCTCGTCGGCGGTCGTTGGGATGTGACCCCGAGCGGTCTTTTGGACCGTACCCACCTGCAGCTGTTCACCGAGAAGCGGGTCAACTCTGAGCTTGGCCGCCTCGGTTGGCAAGAGTGCGGCCGCGAGGACGTCCTCCTCGAGCATTCGGACCAGTGGTTCCCGTCCGATCATCCCTACCTCGTCGAGGGGGGACCAGTCCACGATCATCTCCGTTCCTTGCGGGCTGCGGCTGACCCGAACATGGCGGTCAACCAGTTCGTGCGCGCCTACCGTCGCCTGCCAAGTCCGTCGTTATCCGACCCTCATCTGCCGCGTGCGACCTCCAACGCCGCCGCCAAGGGCCCAATGATCGATGACCCCTACCTCTCGGTGCTGACCCGGACCAGAGGGACGCGGCCCTCGATACTCGCTGAGGCGCTGACGTGCCTTGCCGCCCAGACGCTCGAGGACCTCGAGGTCATCGTCCTCGTTCAGGGCGATGATTCGGCTGTCGAGTCGACGCGAGGGGTCGTGAGGTCCTTCGACGACGACTTCATCTCCCGGGTCCGCGTCGAGCAGCTCTCCGACGACAGCCGATCCGCATCCCTAAATGCCGGCCTTAGCCTTGCTCGGGGACGCTACGTCGCCTTCTTGGACGAAGACGACCTCGTGACGGCGGACTGGGCGCAGCGTTTCGCGGAAGGAGCTGCGCGTGTGCCGGGCAAGCTAGTCCGCTCGGTCTGCGATGTCCGCGTCGTGCGTCAGGCGAACCCAGACGAGGAGGCGATGGGGGCGGCGCCGGTGACACTGACGAAACCCATTTGTAAGTTCGGTGCCCGTTTCGACCCTGTGGCTCACCTGGCTGTGAACGCGACTCCGCTCTCGAGCTTCGCGCTCCCCCGGTCGCTCGTGACAGAGCTGCAGTTTCGATTCGACGAGCAGCTCGAGTCAGGCGAGGACTGGGACTTCGTCTTGCGTGCAGCTCTGGTCGTCGGCGTCGAGGACACCGGCTATGTCACATCTATCCATCAGCGTTGGGCGAATGCTGGCGGGATGACCGCGACCGAAGCACCAGGCATCGGGGATGCTCTGCGTGCCGAGATCCTCTCCCGGTTCGACGCTGCTCCACTGCTTCTTCCTCCTGGCAGCGCGACCAAGCTCGCCCGGCTGTCCGGCGAGATCGGTCCCGGGCGTAGCCACGACGACCAGGGCACGGACCTCGCGCCTGCCCTCGAGGGGGCAAGACTTGCGCTGGTCGAGGCGAGAGAGACCCTGCAGTTCGCAGAGGACCGCCTGGGTGGCGAGAGCGCTCAGATCGAGGACCTGCTGCTTTTGATTGACCAGCTCGAACGTAGGGCACGACAAGCCGAGCGGACCCAGGCGGAGTTGCTGGCTTCTGAGTTCTGGCGGATGACAGCGCCGTTACGTGCAGTCGTGACCTTGATCCGGGGCGACCGCCGCTCTGATCGTACCTGAGGTCATCCGGCCCGGGCCGTACCCGTGCCTCGTCCGGGCCCGAATGCGACAGCGCAAACGCCTCGACCTAATGTGTGCCGTCTCTTACTCCTAACAGCTCAGCTGTCAGCTTCGGAGGCCTCGGGTCCACACGGTTTCCGACTCTAAGCGCGTTTGGGCTGGCTTGCCTCCCGGCTTACGCGTCGTCCGACACGACACCCCAGGTTGCCTCCGACCGCGTAGCCAGGCGACCACCCACAGCACACAGAGCCGTAGGTTCACCGGGCCTGACCAGGGTGCGGTTGGCAGCGCGGTGGCGGAAGCCGCCGAGTTGGGCTATGGTTCGCCGCAGGTGGTTGTCAGAAGGAGCCGCCAATCGGCGTCATACAGTCGGCGTCAATCTTTGTTGCTGCGGGTCCCAGCTTTGCTCGCGCGGATGGGTTATGGTTTGTTAGCTCGTCCTGGTTGGCTGTGGCCGCAAAAGGGTAACACCCACAGTACAGAGACATGCATGACCCTGGAGATGGAGGAAAAACCGCATGTTTAGGTTATTCAGTGAAGGCCCGGCGGAGGAGAAGGCGAGAAAGCGTACGCCAATCCGGCTGGGGATGGCCTTGATTGCCGTTG
>Ga0181520_10013285_pt1 | contig 10414 bp, 9 predicted proteins | sample PEATcosm2014_Bin_29_FD_132451 | JGI IMG/M metagenome (GOLD analysis project Ga0181520, IMG submission 132451) | Peatland microbial communities from MTU Mesocosm Facility, Houghton, MI, USA - PEATcosm2014_Bin02_30_metaG | ecosystem: Environmental > Terrestrial > Soil > Wetlands > Peat | place... | reverse complement strand
TTAACTGTGAGCGGGGGATTTGTTACCAGATTGTTTCTTAAACATTTGGCGTTTGCCGTTAATAATGGTGCATAGATGACGAGTATTACGATCAACGTCAGCGAATCAATCAGCACCGATCCGGTGGATTTGATTGAACATGAGATTGCCATTCCGCCCTCCCAGACTGTTTCGGAGGTTTACGAGTTTTTTCAGAAGATGCCGCACGAATTCCTGGCCGTGACGGACGGAGGCCGGGTTCTGGGAATGGTTTCGCGCGGCCAGGTGGGCTTTCTGCTCGGCGCGCGTTTTGGCGTGGCGGTGTATGGGCGGAAGCCGATCGGGGAGCACATGCTCTCGCAACACCTGTGCATCAAACGCGGCACGCCGTTGCTGGAGGTGTTCGAGACGGCATTGTCGAGACACGGCGATTACTTTTATGACGACGTGGCGCTGCTGGACGAATCGGGGAATTACCTGGGCATGATTCCGGTGCAGACACTGGTGCGCCTGCAATCGCAGTTGATCGCGGAGCAAGTGCGGCTGGCGGAAACCCAGCGGTTGGAGTTGCAGGACAAAAACCAGCAATTGTTCCGCAGCATCAACGAACTCCGCCAGTCGCGCGGCCGCTACGATATTTTGTTTGAAAACAGCGCGCTGGGGGTCGGACTGCTGGATCGTCATGGGGCGATCGAAACGTGCAACCAACGGCTGGAACACTTGCTGGGCATTGAAGTGTCTCCGGAGCGCGCCCGGCGGTTGAGCCTGACCGACATGATCCAGGCCGAGGAACAGGGAAGTTTCGCGCAGTTGCTGCACCAGTTGGAAATGCTGCCGGCCTCCGCCGCGCCAAACAGCGGGGAATTCACCTTTTCGTTGCCGGGCCGGGGGCCGCGCCTGTTCAAGTTGTTTCTGAACTGGATCCAGGAGACCGGGCAAATCTGTGTGCTGCTGGACGACATTTCCGAACAACGGGTGTTGGAACGCCAGATGCAGCGGAAGGAAAAATCGGCGCTGCTGGAGTCGCTCGTCGGCGGCATCGCGCATGAAATCAACAACAAGCTTTGCCCCATCATCGGCTACATTGATTTGTTGCTGGAGGAGATGCAGCGGTTGCACACGACCACCGACCTGAAAAGGTATTGTCTGATCATCCGGAACAGCGCCGAGGAGTCGGCCAAAATCATCCGGCAATTGCTTCAGCTTTCCCGGCCGCACCGGGTGGAAATGTCGCGGTGCGACTTGAGGCAGATTGTGCGGGAGGCCGTGGATCTGCTCCGTTTTCGCCTGCGCAACCTGGATTGCCAGGTCAACATCAGCCTGCCCGACAGCGAATGTTTGCTGATGGCGGACGCCACCCAGGTCAAGCAGGTGGTGATGAACCTCGCCCTGAATGCCGCCGACGCCATGGAAGGCCGCGCCATCCGCAAGATGAACCTGCAGGTGGTGCCTTCCGGCAAACACTTTCATCTGCTCCTCTCCGACACGGGATGCGGCATCAAACCGGAACATCTTGAGCGCATATTTGATCCATTCTTCACCACCAAGTCGCCGGATCGCGGATCGGGCCTCGGCTTGAGCGTCTGCTACAGCATCGTGAAACAGCATTACGGGGAGATATCTGTCGAAAGCGTCCTTGGGGAAGGCACCACGTTCAAGATCACGCTGCCTTGCGGGGAAGTTCCCGCGCTGCCACCGATACCCCAGCCGTTCCCGCAGCTTTTATCTCACGGCACGAATGGCAGTTTGAATTCAAGCCGGGTATTGATCGCCGATGACGAGGAATTTGTCGCCGGCCTCGTCCAGCAGGCATTGAAAATGAAACTCGGCTGTCAAATTGACAAGGCGCTGGACGGTCACGAGGCCATCGAGCATATTCGCCAAAACAGTTATGACGTGATTATTTCCGACGTGCGGATGCCGGTTCTGGATGGCTTTGGACTGCTCGACTGGATTGGCATCCACCGGCCCGCGCTCGTCCCGCGTTTCATGTTTATCACCGGCGACGCCGGCAGCGTGGAACTCAACGAAAAACTGGATTCTTGCGGAGTGACCGTTTTGCGCAAGCCGTTTGACGTCGAAACCCTTGTCGAAATTTGCCGGCAAAAAATCAAAACGCCCGCCGCCGCCGTTGCGGAAACCGGAAATAACGCGGCACCGGACTTTGTGCGGAGAGAACATTCCGCGCCGCTACAGAAGCTTGGTGTTTAACACGCTGATGCAATGCGATCAGGCGGCGCCGGGGATCGTCTGGCTTTTTATGCCGGTGTGGCGGATGTCCTGCGCTTCGCAGAGATAAACAACATCCTCGGCCACATTGGTCGCGTGGTCGGCGATGCGTTCCAGACTTTTGGAGACGACCATCAAATGCAGGCAGCGGCCAATCGTGTCCGGGTTTTCGACCATGTGCTGCACGAGGGCGGCGTGGATTTGTTTGTTGAGCGCGTCCACCTCCCTGTCGCGCGGAATCATGGCGCGGGCGGAGGCGGGGTCCTGGTTCACAAACGCGTCAAGCGCGGTCTTGAGCATGTTGAGGGCGAGACCGGCCATGCGCGGCAGATCCAGGACGATTTTCACCGGCGGTTCCTGCGACAGGTCGCGGGCGCGCTTGGCGATTTTGGAGGCTTCGTCGCCGATGCGTTCGATGTTCTGGGAAATTTTCATCGCCGTGGTGACGAGGCGCAGATTGCTGGCGAGCGGCGCCTTGGTGAGCAACTGGATGACCAGCTCGTCAATTTCCACCTCGAACTGGTCAATGACGCGGTCGTTCTCCTTCACGCGCAGGGCGAGGTCATGGTCGCGCTGGGTGAGCGCCTGGAGCGCCTCGTTCACCGCCGTCTCGGCGTGGCTCGCCATCGTCAGCAGCTTTTGTTTCAGAATGTCCAAGTCCATGTCAAAATGTTCCATAATTTTTCCATCCCGCCACCGGGATTTTGATTCACTGTGCCATTACCGCCATCAAATGCAAACGGGATTACGATTAATAGCAGAATTCAGATTGTGATTTTAACCAAACCGGCCGGTCACATAATCCTCCGTCCGTTTTTGCGACGGGCTGGTGAAAATTTTCGTCGTCTGGCCGAACTCGACCAGTTCGCCAAGGTAGAAAAACGCGGTGAAATCGGACGCGCGCGCGGCCTGCTGCATGTTGTGCGTCACAATCACAATCGTGTATTCCTTCTTCAATTCCAGGATCAAATCCTCGATTTTGGCCGTAGCCAGCGGGTCGAGCGCGGAGGCTGGCTCATCCATGAGCAGCACTTCGGGCTGCACGGCCAGGGCGCGCGCGATGCACAGCCGCTGCTGCTGGCCGCCGGAAAGGCTGATGGCCGGCGCGTGCAGGCGGTCCTTGACCTCATTCCAAAGCGCGGCCATGCGCAGCGATTGTTCCGTGCGCTCGGCGAGCAGCTTGCGGTCGCGCACGCCGTTCAAGCGCAGGCCGACGGTGACGTTGTCGTTGATGGACATGGTCGGGAACGGATTCGATTTCTGGAAAACCATGCCGATGCGGCGGCGGACGGTGACCGACTCGACGTTGCCCGAGTAAATGTCGTCGCCGAACAAATGGATTTCACCTTCCATGCGCGCCTCGGGATTCAGCTCGTGCATCCGGTTGAGCGCGCGCAAGAACGTGGATTTACCGCAGCCGCTGGGGCCGATGATGGCGGTGACGGCCCGGGCGGCGATGTCGAGCGAGACGTTTTTGACGGCGGCATTTTTGCCGAAAAAAACGGACAGATTGCGGACGGTCAGGGCCGGGGAGCCGGCCGAATTCGTCCCTTGTTGGGCGGGGGATGACGTATCAATTGCGGGCATGATGTTTCAAAACTCTGGTTTGAGCGCTTCCGAACCGCTCGCGCGTGAGGAAGCGGACGCCGATATTGATGGACAAGACGAGAACGAGCAGCACGAACGCGCCCGCCCACGCTTGCCGGTGCTGGTCATTGTAAGGCCCGATCGCGTAGGCATAAATTTGCAATGGCATCGCGGCGATAGGTTCGGTCAGGCTGTGCGGCCAATTTTGGTTGCCGAGTGCGGTGAAGATCAGCGGAGCGGTTTCGCCCGCGACACGCGCGAGCGCCAGCAGGACGCCGGTGACGATTCCTTTGAGCGCGGTGCGGATGACGATTTGCACGATGGTCCTCCATTTTGAAATTCCGAGCGCGAGCGCGGCTTCGCGGTAGCCGCCGGGAACGAGCTGGAGGACTTCCTCGGTCGTGCGCATGACGAGCGGGATCATCATCATGCCGAGCACCACGCCGCCGGCGAGCGCGGAAAAACCATGCATTGGCACCACCAGCAAACCCCAGACGACGATGCCCCAGGTGATGGACGGCACGCCATTCAGAATGTCGGCGGCGAAACGGATCGCCCAGTTCAATTTTGTCCCGCCGTATTCCGAAAGAAAAACTCCGCCGAGCACGCCTATTGGCACACCGATCACTGCCGCCTGTCCGAGCAAGACAAATGTTCCGACAATGGCATTGCCCATGCCGCCGCCGGTTTCACCCTCGGGTTTTGGCGATTCCGTGAAGAAGGCGAGATTGATGGAGCTGAAACCCTCCTTGACCAGGTGAAAAAGCACGAGCAGCAGCGGAACGACGACGAGAACGGCGCATGCGCACGCGAGCGTTTGCATGAACGCGTTCTTGAACTTTCGCCAGCTGTGGTTGGGGGCGGTCATTTACGGGAAATGAAGAAGGAAGAAGGAAGAATGCAGAAACATTCCAGCGCGCCGCGCGTGATGTTTTTTGGTTTCTTCATTCTGCATTCTTCCTTCTTCATTGGTTTCAGTGTTGCGGTTTCACGCTGGGGCCGGCGAATGTTTTCAAAAGCAATTGAGCAAAAACGTTGACCAGCACGGTCACGCCGAGCAGCACGAGGCCGAGTTCAAACAGCGCGCTGGGATACAAATCGCCGGTGGCCTCGTTGAATTCATTTGCAATCTTGCTGGACAGCGTGTCGGCGGGCGCGAAGAGCGATGCGCCGATGTAAGACATATTGCCGATGACCATGGTGACGGCCATCGTTTCGCCGAGCGCGCGGCCAAGTCCGAGGATGATCGCGCCGAAAATCCCCTTTTTCGCGTAGCTCAAAACGGCGATGCGGGTGACTTCCCACCGGGTCGCGCCGAGGGCATAGGCGGCCTCGCGTTGCAGCCCGGGAACCGAGCGCAGGATTTCGCGCGAGATGGATGTGATGATGGGAGTGATCATGATGGCGAGGATGATGCCGGCGGCCAGCAAGCAGTAGCCGTGGTCCGGCCCTTGAAAAAGCGGCAGAAAACCGAGCGTCTTCCTCAAACCCGGGAAAAGGTAATTTTGCAGCCAGGGCAGCATCACGAAAATTCCCCACAGGCCGAGAATGACACTGGGGACGGCGGCGAGCAGTTCAATGAACATGGTGAGCGGCTGGCGCAGCCATTTGGGCGCGAGTTCCGTCAGGTAGACCGCCGTTGCCACGCTGATGGGCACGGCGATGAGCAGCGCGATGAGCGAGGAAACGATCGTGCCGAAAATGAACGGCAGCGCGCCATAGACATCGTTGACGGGATCCCAGTCGCTGGTGATCAGGAAGCGCCAGCCGAATTTTTGCAGCGCCAGCCTGGAGCCGCCGGCCAGCTCGACGCCGATGAGGACGATGAGCACAAAGACCGAAAGCGCCATCGCCAGCGTCAGCCATTTGAAGGCGCTGTCGCCGAATTGCCGTTCCGCGCTTTGTTGCATTTTTCCGCTCATGTTTTTCCCCAATCCGAAAATCAAAAGGACGAAGAGCGGGAGGAACCGCGCTCTTCGTCCGGCCCACGCCCCTAAATTACCGGGCGGCGGAACGAAGTCATCATTTTATTGTATTGAGCAATTTCAATTCGTTCTGCTGAACCGCCTCCGGCAACGGCGCGTAATCGAGCGCGGACGAAAGTTTCTGCCCGTCCGTCACCGCCCATTTCAGGAACGCGACGAGCTTTGCGCCGTGGTCGGCGGCCTTCTGCTTTTGATAGACGAGCACCCAGCTCGCGCCGGCAATCGGATAGGCCTGTTCGCCGGGGGCGTTGACCATCGAGAAGCGGAAGTCGTCCGGAATTTTCGCCGTGGCCAGCGCGGCGCTGACGGAATCGGGCGCGGGTGAAATGAAATTGCCGGAGGAATTCTTCACGTCGGCGAACGGGATTTTGTTCTGGTTGGCGTAGGCGAGTTCCGCGTAGCCGATGCCGCCGGAGACCTGTTTGACCTGCCCGGCCACGCCTTCGCTGCCCTTGGCGGCCAGCCCGATGCCCGCCGGCCATTTCACCGACGAGGCTTTTCCAACCGAATCCGCCCACGCCGGATTCACGCTGCTCAAGTAATCGGTGAAGATGAAACTCGTGCCGCTGCCGTCGGCGCGATGCACGGGCACGATTGCGAGGTCGGGAAGGGAAACGCCCGGATTCAGGGCTGCGATTTTCGGGTCATGCCAGTTGGTGATGTTGCCGAGGTAAATACCGGCCAGCGTGTCGCCGTCCAGTTTCAACTTCAGCTCGCCCGGCAGATTGTAGATGATCGCCACGCCGCCGGCGACGACGGGAATGTGCAGGATTTTTCCCGGAGCCGCCGCCATGGCCGCATCTGTCATCGGTGCGTCGGAGGCGCCAAAGTCCACGGTCTGGCGTGTCAGGTTGTTTATCCCGCCACCGGAGTCGATGGACTGGTAATTGAATTGCACACCTGAATCCACTGCTTTGTAGGCCTCAAACCACTTGGTGAAGGCCGGGTAATCGAAGGTCGAACCCGCGCCGGTGACATTGACAGGCGCGGCGTTTGTTTGGGTGGCGAGCAGGACTGCGCCGCCGAGGAGCGAGAGAACTGTTTTTTTCATTTTCAGGAGGAGTTAATCAGTTTTTCGGTGTTTTATCACGTTACGTTCCGGTTAAAACTTCCACATCAGGTCCGCCATCGCATGGATGGCATCGGTTTTCTGGCTCGGAACGGGATTGTTGATGAGGTCGTTGATGTAGCAGGTGAACGAAAACGTCAGAGAGTCAAAAATCGAATAGTTAAATTTGACCAAATGGCCCTGAATATCCGTTCCGCCCGCGGCGGCGACGGCGGTGTTGCCGAACGTGTTTGAAACCGGGAAGAATGCCACGTTGTCGTCGTCCACAATTTGATCCCACCAGGCATCGGCTTCGAGGCGTTGGTAGCGATACGAAAGGTCCCAAGCGCCTTTCTTGCCGGACTTGCCGAGCGTGACGCCGCCCCACCAGCCTTTGTTGTTGCTGGATGCGGCGGGATTGTCCAAGTATTCGCCGGCAAGCTTGACGGGAAACGCGCCGGTGTAAAGCGGGAAGCTGTCCAAGGTGTAGGTGATGCTGCCGCTGGCAACAATGGGATTGAAATGGCGCGCAAACGTGCCGGTGGAGGCGCCAACCATGGTGTTGCCCAGGTTTGAGTCGTATGGATTGGGGCCGGCGCTGGAGGTGATGATGTTTTTATCATTCGCAATGTCGTAGCCGGCGATTCCCACGGAAGTGCCGACCTTCGAGGTCCAGTTCGCATTCCAGATGGCTTGAGCACCTAAAAGGAAAGGCCCGCGGGTGTTCACTTGATCCAGCACAAACGCGGCGCCATTGAACGCCAGCGAATTTTGGTCGTTGATCTTGTAAGTGGCCTGCAACGCCGCGCCTTCCGGCGTGTAATCGGGGTCGAACACCATTGACGACGCCTGAAACGGCTGGTCCATCTTGCCGATGGTTCCGGCCACCATCCAGGTGCCGTCGTTGATCGGCGTCCATTTGCCGTAAGCCGCGTCAACCCAGACGGGTTTTTTCGATCCGTTGCCCTGAAGCGTGGAATTGTTTGAAAGCGGGTTGCCCGTGGTGGCGTCGGCACCCTTGCCGGTGTCATCCGTGCCCAGACGGAACCCGAGTTGCAAATCGTCCTTCATGTTGACAGTCAAACCGACGCGCAGGCGGTAACGCAGGCGCATATTGTTGTCGTCGGGCGTTTTTCCGGAGGCATATGGAAACGGAGTCTGCGTTGTGACATCATCAAACCGGCCGCGAAAATCGCCGCTCAACTTGTAGCTCGTCACCCAGTCGGGCATCTGGAACTTGGCATTGAGCGCCTTGTTGAAGTCACTCACGGAATTGGTCGCGTTTTCCGCCTTCAATTCCTTCGCCTCGTCCACGGACAAAATGCCCTTCTGCTCCAGCTTGTTGAGCAGGGCGTCCACGGACGATTGCGCGTGAGTTTGGGGAGTCAGCGCCATTAGCACGGCAGCGCCGGCAAAAATGGCAACTTTCGAATGATTTTGTTTTTTGATTTTTTTCATGATTGTTGTTTCAAGTGCGGCGACACTTTGAAACATTACTGTTACAATCATGCGGCGGAATTGTGACAATTCGGTTACAAAAATTCAGTCCTGACTTGCGCATCCGGCCAAATCCGGTAAAACAATTGCGAACCGGATGCAGTCAGCGCGTCTGTTTCGCACAACGTCACCGGCAATTAACGGCAATTTATGTTTTCACTCCAACGACTTCTTGGCAAAGAGGACCTGTTCTTCGGCCTGCTCGAAGCCAGCGCGATCGAAGCCCACAAAAGCGTCCAATCACTCGTCAAATTGAGCCAGTCGCTCGACCAGCCGATTGAACTGGAGGTCTTTGCCGCCGCCCGCCGCAAGGACAAGGAAATCACCTCGCAAATCCGCAACGCCGTCTACACCACCTTTGTCACCGCGCTCGAGCGCGAGGACATTGAGGCGCTGTCGCTCGTGCTGTATCGCATTCCCAAAACCGTCGAGAAGTTCGGCGAACGCATCCTGCTCGCGCCGCAGCTCGTCCGCGGCGTGGATTTTTCCCAGCAAATCGGCCTGCTCGAACAGGCCACCGAATGCGTGGTGAACCTGGTCAAATGTCTCCGCGCCGGCATCAATCTCGACGAGGTGAAAAAATGGAACGACCGGCTCCAGCAGGTCGAAGGCGACGCCGACAAGGCCATCATGGAATTGTATCGCGACCTGTTCAGCGGCCGCCACGACGCGCTGAAAGTCATCGTCCTGAAGGACCTTTACGAGCTGCTCGAAAAAATCATTGACCGCTGCCGCGATGTCGGCAACGTCATCTCCCAAATCGTCCTGAAAAACTCGTAAAACGCGGAGTGCGGAGTGCGGAATGCGGAATAAAAACATGAACAACGAGAATTTAAAGAAACGCACGAAGCTGTTCACATTGGATGTCATCAAACTGGTTGAATCCCTGCCAGGGGGTAAGACTTGCGAAGTTTTGGGGCGGCAACTGTTGCGATCGGGCACGTCGGTGGGAGCGAACTATCGTGCCGCCTGTCGTGCCAAATCACCCGCCAATTTCATTTTCAAGATGGGAATTGTTGAAGAGGAAGCCGACGAGTCAAGTTTTTGGATTGAGCTTTTGATCGAAGCGGGAAAATTGAACGGCAATCAGGCCGGCTCCCTGCTCAAGGAGTGCAATGAACTTGTCGCCATCTCCGTCGCTTCCATTCGGACTGCCAAAAAAACTCGCGATTCAGATTCGGTGCCGCAAGGCGATGCAGTTCCGCACTCCGCACTCCGCATTCCGCGTTAAAATATGTTTCTGGTCCTTACCGTCATCTTGGTGGCGCTGATTTTCACCTACACCAACGGCTTTCACGACACCGCCAACGCCATCGCCACCGTCGTCGGCACCAAGGTCCTCACGCCGCGCCAGGCCATTCTGCTTGCCACCGTCACCAATCTGCTCGGCGCCATGACCGGCGCCGCCGTCGCCAAAACCATCGCCTCCGGCCTGGTGGACACCAAATTCATCCCGCCGGAAATTTCCTCACCAATGCTCATTTGCGCGCTGCTCGCGGCGATTGTCTGGAATTTGCTCACCTGGTATTTCGGCCTGCCGTCTAGCTCCAGCCACGCGCTCATCGGCGGACTCTGCGGCGCGGCCTTCGCGGCTGCGCAAGGCAACTGGCACGCCATCATCTGGAGCAAAATGCCGGAGGCCGGACAGCATTGGTGGACCGGCGGCGGAATACTTTTCAAGGTGGTCATCCCGATGCTCATCTCGCCGCTGCTGGGATTTGCCATCGCCTTCGTCATCATGGCCGTGCTTTACCTGCTGCTGCAGGGCTGGCGGCCGCGCACCGTCACGCGGACATTCGGGCGGCTGCAATTGTTCAGTTCCGCCTACATGGGCTTCAGCCACGGCACCAACGACGCGCAAAAAACCATGGGCATCATCGCGCTCGCGCTCGCCGCGGCCACGCACGCCGGCACGTTTGATCATCTGCCCGCGTGGCTGAATTTCCTGCGCGCCAACGAAGCCGCCGACCCGAAGAACCAGTCCATCGCCCTCTGGATAAAAATTCTTTGCGCGCTCACCATGGCCGCCGGCACCGCCATCGGCGGCTGGCGCATCATCCGGACGCTCGGCCATAAACTCGTGAAGCTC
>Ga0181520_10013284_pt1 | contig 10414 bp, 5 predicted proteins | sample PEATcosm2014_Bin_29_FD_132451 | JGI IMG/M metagenome (GOLD analysis project Ga0181520, IMG submission 132451) | Peatland microbial communities from MTU Mesocosm Facility, Houghton, MI, USA - PEATcosm2014_Bin02_30_metaG | ecosystem: Environmental > Terrestrial > Soil > Wetlands > Peat | place... | reverse complement strand
GGAACATCCACATCGCCATGAGCTGCGCGCAATCGACGTCCACCGTATCGTCGCGGTCAAGGCCCTCGATGGCGTCGACCGCCTTCGCCCGGTACGCCCCGACTCCGCACGCACCGTCCATGCGACGGCGGATCCTGTCCGCGACGGCCGCCATCGCGTCGATATCCCGCTTGATTTCGTCAACCTTGCGGACGGAATACCGCTCCTGCTTGTACACCGGGCAGAAGGCGCACCTGTTCCAGTGGCAGCTCCGGGTGATCCTGAGGAGGATGCTTTGGGCCTCGCTGGGAGGTCGTATGCGGCCTGTCTCGAAAGCGATCATCGGTTCCCTACCGTTCGGCACGCTCTCGTCCGATCAGTGTCCGCAGCCAGTTGCCATGTTCCGCCATCGAGAACGAGGTCCTCCCTAATACGGACCGGCAAGACGCCATACGATGGCAGTTCGGCTGTCGGCATGCTAACCCTCTTTCTCAAACGGATGGTCGTCCGGTTCCCGCACCACGATCTTCGGCGTGTGATCCAGCTCGTCGTCGGGGACGAAGACGATCCGCATTCCCCAGCCGGCGTAGGTACAGATCAGCCGCCCGAAGTCCTCCCAGTCGAACTCCCGGTCGTCCACATGGACGACCGGCAGCGATCCGTCGTCGCCGCCGTCGTCGTCGATGACGCATCGCAATACCCCGCCCCGGGGCGACCACTCGCTCGTGTAGTGTCTCTTAAATAGCGTTGCTTGTGTGCGGTTGCGGGGTTTCATCTTTATAGCAGCCGCGTAGGGTCTGTGCGCGCACGCACCACGACTCAGAGGCGCGACGCAGGCTTGGCGGCGGTTATGCGTGTCCCGTTTTCCGTCTCCGTTTTCCGTTCTAATGGCCGCCACCTCCGTCGCTCCCTCTTACCCAGTAGATGCGACTGTCTCCTTTACTTTCCTCTTTCTCTAACGACTGCTATGATATCATCTCCTCAGCGGAAAAGCAGGCATTTTTTGATCTTGTACGTGAGCGCTGCGAGCCAAATGGCCGCGATCGTTTTTTTGAGGGAACAGGCATGAGCGTAAAAAGAAGTTTTCTTGCCGGCATTGCGGGTCTGTGTGTGATGGCTTGCCTCTCGGCCGCTCCAGCCGGTGCGGAAGCGCGAGCGGCCGAGGCCGGGACCGTGTTGTTCGACAGCAACAGCGGTTCGGTGCACTGGGCGGCCGGCCATGTGACATTTTCCACGGCACGAGATGCGGCGCACGGCAACGCCAAGGTGATCACGATTACGAAGGCGGACCGGAGCGTTGAGTGGGGCACGTTCCACACCGCGTGGATTCCCGTGGAAGCCGCCCGCGGCCGTCGCGTCGAAATCTCCCTGTCTCTCAAGATTGATTCGCTCGTCCCCTATAACGAGCGCCAAGCGGACTTTTTCCGGCCGAAGATCATGTTCTATCCCGACACGAAGACCATGCAATGGAAAGGCAATTGCGGTGAGGTGTTCCTGGAGCGATTCAAGCAGCCCATCGGGTGGACGGACCTTAAATATGAGGTTGACGTCCCCCTCCAGGCGAAGGTTGCGTTGTTGTCCTTCCCCTTCGGCGACGTGGACGGGGTCGTCCACTTGTACAACGTCCGGATCAGCGCTGAATCCATTCTGTCGTCTTTGACGCACAACCCGCACTTCACGCGAGGCGTCCTGGTCCCCAGGCGGCAGGCGGGATCGGAGCCGGCGACGTTGCGCCTGAAGGACGCGCAGGGTCGAGAAATCGTCAACCGGGTGTCGTTTGACGAACGGGGGCTGTATTTCGACCTGAAAGTTCCGGACCAGAAATTCTTCCAGCCGTACCACGGCGCAGAGATATGGCATGGCGACAGCGTTCAGATGGCGTTCGACTGCACCGGCAGCCGATCCGCCAGCCCCGATGCCAAAAGCGATTATGAAATGGGGTTCACGCAGGTCGATGGAAAGCCGTTCATCTATCCCGACATGGTCCCTCCGGATTATCCGTTCCGTCTTTTGGACATCCTCTACGAGTTTGCGGCGGGCCCGGCGGGATTGCACTATAAGATCACTTTGCCCTGGACGGCTTTGCGGCCCTTCTCCTACGATCAGCAGAATTCGCTCGGATATGCTTTCCTGGTCAACGCGAATGACGGGCAGGGGCGGACCTACTGTGAGTGGGCCGGCGGTATCGGACCAAAGAAATGCCCGGCGAAGTATGGAGTCCTCCTTCTGGACAAGAAAAAACGCGGGGGTGCGGCGACCGTGCTCCCTGACGCCACGGAATGTCTGGATAACGGTTCCGTCACGGGGACGATTCTCATGCCCTCCCGGGCAGCCGGAACAGTCCGCCTCAGCGTATCGCTTAACGGCGCGCCCCTTGCCGAACGGACGTGTGCCCTTCAACCCGGCGAGAATTCCATCGCCTATAAACTGGTCGCGGCACAGTTGTCCGCTGGCGAGAACACCCTCACCGTGCGGGTGGACGCGCCGCCCGGTAACGTGGCGCTGTTGGACCAGAATCTCCGCATTGTCCAGTTGTCCTCCAAGGAGACGGCGGACAAGGCGCGCGCCCTGCAGCAACAGGCCGATGCCGGGCTGAAGGAATTGAAGACCTCGTTGGCCCCGTACGAGCATGCAGAGTTGAAACCGCGCGAGCAGATCGCATCGAGCGCCGTCGTTTCGCTGTTTCTGCCTTACATCACGGAAGACCTGAAGGCCTCGCATTTTACGCTGGCGCTGCAGGAAGCGGAAGATACCTTGCAGGTCGTTCAGGCGGCGCAGCAGCAGATGAAGGACGGCGATTTCATCCTCTCACGGGAGAAATCTGTTCTCGGCGTAAAAGCCTGCAACGGCCGCCTTGTGAACGCGCAGAGCGAAACGGTCTATCTCATGGGATTTTGCAACTCCGACATGTCGCTGCCGGATTATGCGGTCCAAAAGCGGTTGGGCCTGAACCTGGAGACGCAGTCCTGGCCCACGCGGTTGAAGAAAATCGCCGACCCGCCGGGATATTCCCTCACAACACCGATCGTCGAGCGTTACCACAAAATCGCCCTGAAACGCGCACACAACGTCGCGCTCAACCTCTCCCCGCAAATCCCCAGCGAACTGCGCCGCGATCCCCTTTTTGCTCAGTTGTACCCGGACAGCAAGACGCCGGGGAACCATTTCCTCGATTTCGACCCCGACCATCCCGCGGTGCGACAATTCCTCGAACTGGCGAGCGCCTCGTACGGAAAGACGTACGCCGAGATGCCCGAGGCCGATCGCCGCGTCATTGTCAGTTGCGACATCGCCAACGAGCCGGCCTTCACCAGCATCACCCCCTATACCCTGCGGGACCTGCGCGCGTTCCTGACCCGTAAGTACCAGACCATCCGGGCGTTGAACGCCGCGTGGAAAACGGACTTTGCGTCGTTCGACGCGATCGCCGATATTCGCCCGCTGCTCCCTGACGATCGGCACAAGGTCACCTACTACGATTGGTGCCGGTTCAATGATCGGAGGTGCTACGAGTTTTTCCATCGAATGAACGAGGCCGCGTGGAAGAATTCCGGACCGGTCCCGCTTCCCACCCATGTGAAATTCATGAACGACGAGACCTGGTGCCCGTACGTGACGTTCGATCGAGGCTACGACCGCGAACTGGACCAGCGCCTCTCGGACGTCAACGGGGGCGACGGCGGACCCCGGAAACTGCCGCTCGGTTCACCTTACGCTTTCAACTGGATGCGGGTGGCGCTGCCGGTGGAGTACCTGCATTCCCTGGCGCCGCAGAAGCCGGGATTCGATGACGAGTGGCACCTCGCGCAACCGTTCCTCAAGGACCCCCAGGCGATGCGCGCGGCCATCTGGCTGACGGCGTGGCATGGCCAGTGCTGCACCTCTCTGTTTGCCACGTTCCGTGACGCCAAGCGCCACCGCCTTTACCGGCAATACGACTACGGCAGCGATGCGTGGTACGCCTTCGTGGGCAACATGGGCATCGACGTGCGGCCGCACCTGATGGAAACCTTCACCCAGGAGGGCATCCGCATCCAGAACAACATCGAACGGGTGCGCTCCTTCGTCGAAAACGACCACCCCGTCGCCATTTACTGTTCGCTCCCTTCGGCCATCTATGACGGCAAGCGGCACATCGAAACGGTCGAGGCCATGTTCGACGCCTTCTATTTCCAGGACGTCGGCGTCGGCTTTATTTCCGACCGGATGCTCGCAGACGGACGGATCCCGAAGGGCACTAAACTGCTGATCATCCCCCAGGCCCGTTACGCAGACCCGGCGGCGGTCGCCGCTCTCGATAAGGCCGATGCGGCGGGCGTGCGTGTCCTCTGGGTCGGCGAAGAGAACTTTTCGCGCGATCTCCAGAACCAACCCCTCGCGGCAACCCCGAAACTGACGCACGCGCGGCAATGGCCGCAGGGGGAGCCGAAGGACTATCGCGCGCGGGCCGCAGCGGCCGTTCGGCAGGCCGGCATCCAGCCGGCGTTCGCCTTGTGCAACAAGGCCGGCCGGCACCCCGACTATGTCTCGGCGCGGTTCGCCCTCTGCGGCGACAAGACGGTCGGATACGCCGTCAATCTCGGCACAGAACCCCAGGAATTCCGCTTGCTGGGCCCGGACGGGAAAGTCGTCGCCATCAGGAACTGCCTCGCTCCGGAAGGAAAGAAGGCCGCCGAGCTGACGAAGGTTTCGCTCCGCTCTTGCGAATTCCTCAACTTCGACGTGCTGCCGCAATTCCCGTAGGGCCCGAAACGGGGGCCGGAAAAGGGGACACGGATATTGTGGGAAACGAGGTAAGTCTAATCCTTGGCCGCCCTCACCTTCTGCCGATTCATTCCTCCGACCATCTGCCGGCGCCGCCGTCTGCGGTTTTCGCGCGGCGGGCGGCCCCAATTTAACGTCGCGCTCCCGGGTTGATTAGCGCGGCGCGCCGCGCTGCACAACCGGAGTGCAAATAGGAGTTGTGTCTCGATGGGGGCAACCGCGCCGGCACGCAAGTGGCTCGCTGCCGGCCAGTTGCGGCTGTCAACGGCAACGACCGAATCGTCGCAAGCGGTTGGCGGTAACTCTTTGAGAAGTTCCCATCAATTTCCGGCCCTCCAAACAGTAAGAAAAGCCCTTGTTTTCCGGTGTTTTCTTGCAAGCGACCTGAATTCCATTCGCAGACCACCACTCTTGTGGGCGGTATCCGATCTGCCGGCGATAATACAAGGTACTGTTGTAGCACTTGTAGGTCCGCCGTACCCGTTTCATTTCGCCGTCGCGCTCGCCCCATTGTCCTCGCTCCTCCTCGCGCCAGAACAGGCGCTCGTGTGCAAGGGCAAGGAGATGAATACATCCGAACTGAGGCGCTAGGCCGCCCCTGCCCTTCGACGGGATGCGAGCGAAAGTGCCAAGAGGCTGCCGCCACGACGCCCAAGCCCGATGCTGCCAAGTCGATCCTCACACGACTCGGTCGCAAATTGCGTGGGAAAGGCCCGCATTCGGTTTGCTCTTCTCGTCTGACCAACGCGTTCACGAAAACGGTTGCGTCAAATACCCCTCCCTATGCTGGAAACGTCAAGAATGGATCCCAATTGTCCTCAATCCCTGCTTCTGGCCGACCCTGCTTGCCCATTGCTCCCTTCGCCTCAGAACCCAGAACTCAAGCCAACAACTTCCAGAATACCAGGGCCGGCAAGTATGGATCGGACGAACGCTTACTCCCAATTCGGTAACCGTTCGCGGCGTGGAAACAGTTACGTGCGCTACGCCTTCTCCGGACGTCGTCCGATAGGAGGTTTAACGTTGATCGGCTATGGCTTCTTCGCTAGGATGGGGGCCCGTTCGGCGGCAGGCGGCAAGGCGGGCCACAGGGCGTGAGGCTCAACTTGGTAGGTGGAACTTCAGTAGTCGGCCAACCACGAAGAGATGGTATCCCGGTCATGTTCGCCCTGGGTGTCAATAAAGGAACACGACTGCATAACGGTTGAACGCCGGCAGCGTGACCTTGCAACTCTCGCCTCCCTCGGCCACTACCGTTGCCTTCGGAGCCGGCCAGTCAGGAGAGACCATGAACGCTTTTTTCTTGGGCGCGTCGCGGAGATCTAAAACAATCGGCTCGCGGATGCGCGGATAGCAGACGCGGTAGTGGGCTTTGACCTTCGTCCCGTTCGGCAGGATCGCTCCTTGCGCATTGAGCAGATGGATGGCGATCCCCTCCGTCGCGCCCCATCGCGCCCTCGTCGAATTCACGATCACGTTTTCCGGGGCCCGGACTTCGAGCGACGGGCGCGGCAGCAGCCACGGGATAAGCCGGTTGAGCAGGGAGCAGGTCTGCGCATCGGCCGGGTCCTGGTAGACGAAGTCGCGGGCGCGAGAATCGCACGCCTCGTACCTTCCGGGACGCGAGAACACGCGCGCGCCGGGGAAGCCGGCGATGTAAACGGCCAGCCCTTTGCCCACCTGGTTCGCGACCAAGTACGGAAAGCCGCGCACATCCCGAACGGCGACCAGGGGCGACGGATTGCGCAGCTCGGTCCGCACCATCCAGCCGGTTTCCAGAGAGGAGGGCGGCGCGGGGAACCAGCGGTCCATCGAACGCGTGGAAGCGGCGTGAGCGCCCGCCACGATCTCTTTGAAGGAGACGCCGAAGAGGTCGCCCAGGGCAAAGTCGCTCCGCCGCGCGCCGGCGCCGTCATAAAGCGAGGTCTCGTAAGTCGCGATCAACTCGCCGCCTTGCCTGACGTAGTCGCGGAGGGTCTGCCCGTCGGCGTCGCTAAGGACGGCGGTATTGGAAAGAACCAGCAGCTTATAGGCCGACAAGGTCTTCGGATCCAGGTCCCCGTCCAGAATGATGTCATACTGGATGTGCCGATCCTGGAATATCCGCGCCCAGCCTGCCCAGGGGAACAAATCCGTGCCATGCTCGTAGGGGCGCGGCGGCGTGGCGCCGTGCTCGTAGTACAGGCCGCGCGTCCGCCGCGAGTAGAGAACCGCGACGTCGCCCGGCACGCGGCGGGGATGGGTGAAGAGGTCCTGGTACTGTTTCTGCCATCGCGCGCAGGGCGGGATCATGTTCCAATCGCCGACGCCGTTGCTGGCGGCCATGGCCCAGTCGAAGAAGTCTTCGCTCGGCTGCTCGGTCTTGAAGAGCGCGACCATCGGGACATTGTGGAGCGACTCGATCGCGAAGTCATACTTCATCTGGACGGCGTTGTCACGCGCGTTGTAGAAGCAGGTCCGGTCGGTCGCCTCGTCGCCGAGCAGATCTGCCGCCATCGGGAATGTCTCATGCTCGATGCGCGTGGGCCGCGAGTTGTAGGCGAAGACGATCTTCTGCGGGTCCTTCGCCTTGATCGCGTTGCGCGTCGCCACAAGGATGTCCTTGATGTAATCGGCCCCGCACCACCAGTTCCAGGCGCGATAGAGCGGATCGGCCATGTCCGCCTTCTTGATGATCGCCGGCGAAGGCGCGGCAACGCCGGTCGCCTTGGAGAACAGCGCCCGCGACCACCGGTCATAATTGTTGTCCTGGTCCACCCAGTCCGAGTAGAACCCGTCTAAGCCGGTGTCTTGCAGAAGTCGCGGGATGATCTCGACGTGTCCCCGAATGACCTTGGGGCAAACGGCGCTGATCCAGAAGATCGCCTCATTTCCCGACCGCGGGGTGGCCCACAGACTTCCATCCGCTTTCCGGCAGTAGATGTCCCCGTTTTTTCCGACCAGGACTTTCTCCGTCGGCAGCGGTGTCCCCCTCTGCGACTCGGTATCCAAGCTGTCCATGTCATGGAAAAGGAAATGGAGGCCGAGCCGATGGCCGGCCTCCGTGTAGGCCTTCATGGCCTGGAAGCGCATCTTGTTGGCTTTCCAATCCCAGTCCCAAATTGGCGTAGTGCACTGATATGTCTTGCCATCTGCGGAGAACCTGCACCAGGTCACATGATCCACCCAGGTCTCGACGAGGTTGTACCCGTCCAACGCGAAAGACCTGGCCAGGGCAAGCGCATCGGGAACCGATTGGGGCGCAGGGCCGGAGCCCCTGCCGACCATCCGCGTGCGCCAGACCCAGGCCGGGCGCGCAGGATTCTTCGTGTTCCTCTTCTCCAATGCCGATTCCGGGGCGCTGGCGCGGGCGGGAAGCTGAGCTGCTTCGGCGGCGGGCGAAAGCGGAACGTACGGCGTTGAAATCTCCCGGACCTCGCCGGGAACGAACTCTATGTTCACCGTTTCCTCCGGCCGGCGCACTTGGACCTGGACGTAAGCGGTCGTCCAGGGAATGCTCTTCGAAACGCTGTGCGAGAAGACCGTTTCGATCTCAATGCGGTTTTCCACATCGGGCTTGAGCAGAGGCGTGATATCTGCCTGGACCTCGATCCACTCGCCGGTCCCATAAACGATGTTCTCCAACGTCGGCTTGCCGTTGACGAGGACGCGCCGGCGCAGGCTCTTTTCCAGCGCCAGGGCGGCCTCTTGGTAGGGAAGCAACTCCTGCGGTTTGCTGCGGTCGCCGGTGGGGTTGCTGTCGATTTGATAGCGTGCGGTCGAGAAATCGTACTCGTCCATCATCTAGAAGTGGATTGAAGCCGGGCCGGCCGGCAGCGGCGGTAGAACGGCCTCCAACCTGATTCGATCGCCCGTGTGGTATGCGGCGCCGTTGACCGTGCTGAAGGCGAACCCATCCCGGGTCCGCGCGCCGATCTCGATATTCCGTTGTGCCTGAACGTCCCATTTGCCATGCGATGCGATGCTTCCCGTGATTGTCTTCGCATCGGCGACCATCGCGTGGAGAAAAAGGGCCAAACCGATTAATCCGATCTTTCCCATGACGCTCTCCGTTCTTCCGAGGATTGCCGGTTCTGTCATCTGTGTCCGAGATCTATCGACGCTTGCCCAAAATGCCAATATCGGTTCGTGTCCCCTCAATCGCACGGACTCACTGCGCCGAAGCGGAATCGAGCGCTTCGACCTCATATACTCGCAGTTCCCCTTCGCCCGCCCGCTTCACCAAGCTCAGACGGACGCCGGCGGCGATGACCGGCGGGAAGGTATATCGGGCTGTCGCCACGCTCACGCCGGGGCGGAACGGCTGGCCGGTCGTCAGCTTCGGTACGGTCGCAATCTTCGTCCATTGGTCCCCCTGGCGGAGCGAGACCTCGCAGCCGAGATTGGCACTTGTAGTCACGACCACTTCGCTGACGGTCCGAGGCCGGGCGAACGCAATGTCAACGTGCTGGCCAATTCCGCCGTTCACCTCGAAATAGCTGCCGGGGAATCCGTCGGCGATGTGGTCCCAAAAGCGCAGCGCGGCGGAGCGGTGCGCCAGCGAGGCTGGCCTGAAGCTCACGGTCACCTTCGCGCCGGTGTCCACGCAGGCGATGTCCCGGCAGACCAAGGCCTCTCGCTCGTGTTCCAGCCGCGCGATCTCGGCCCGCGTCCTGGTCACGTCCGGCACGCTCGGCGGCGCGGCGCAGGTGGTATAGACGTGCGTGGTTTTCGGCTCGAACGTATCGGCGAACCGGCCGCCCTGAACGTCCAGTCGTCGCCCCTCGCCGAGCACCGTTACGCGTGCCGCAGAAAGCCCTGCCACGGAGAAGTCGGCATTTATTTTTGTCAGGCGGGTGTTGACCGCTACGAGGTACAGGTCGCCCTTATATTGCTTGGCCATAAGACGGACCGCCGCCTGGCCGGCATGGACTTTCTGCGGCCAGGGCTTGGCGAGCAGAACGTCCCGCAGGTCGGCGATCTCCCGCGCGGTTGCAAATACGGAACGCCAGAGGATGGGATAGGCATATTCGGCGTCCGGCATCCCGCAGGAGGAGCGGCTCCAGTAGTAGATTCCGTTGGCGCCGAGCACGAAACTGAGGTAACTCAACGAGCGCTCTTCGTCATACGTGGGATACCGGTTGTTCTTGAAGGGGCCGCCATAGTAACCTCCCCAGGGGAAGGCTTGCGCACAGTACCAGATCGGGCCCTTGAAGTCCCTCCGCGCTTCGGTCATGCGCTGGATCAAGACGTCAAAAGTGCTCTGATCGCTCGTGATCGGGTAGGCGTCAACGCTCATGACATCCACCATGCCGCTGAAGGGAGCGAAATGCGCGTTGTTGACGCCGGTGATGGGGTGGTAGGGATCCGCCTGCCTGAGCGCCTGCGCCACGCTCCCGTACCACCCGGTTTCGACAGGCGTCGGCTCGTCATAGATGTCGTAACAGAGCAATGCGTCGTCATACTTGGAGGTATAATCGGCGGCCGCTGCCCGCGCCTTCTGCACCGCCTCCGCCACCGTCGCGCACCCTCGCGGGCTGACGCGCGGCGAGGCGAAGCCCCTGAGGCCCTGCCAGCAATTCCCGGCGGAGAACTGTTTTGGACCTTGGCCAGCCCGCCGAGAGCAATTGGGGCGGTGTCACGGCGGACTTGCTGGCAGAACGTGAGAGTGGGGAAGGCGGCGAATTTGCAG
>Ga0181520_10013283_pt1 | contig 10414 bp, 8 predicted proteins | sample PEATcosm2014_Bin_29_FD_132451 | JGI IMG/M metagenome (GOLD analysis project Ga0181520, IMG submission 132451) | Peatland microbial communities from MTU Mesocosm Facility, Houghton, MI, USA - PEATcosm2014_Bin02_30_metaG | ecosystem: Environmental > Terrestrial > Soil > Wetlands > Peat | place... | reverse complement strand
TGGAGGTCTGCACTCGTTGTGGAAATCGACTCTCAGGAGACGGTCGTAGCAGCAAGAACGCGTCCAACACGCCGCAGCCGCAGGGCGGGTCGCCGCTTGGTGGTGCTGGGCCTGGAAAAGTGGTAAACTGAAGGACGATTCAATCCGTATGGCGGTGGCACGCGCGGCGACGGGTGCGGCTTTCGCTGATAGGTAAGCGAAGGCCTTCGTGAACACGACTGCGTTGACCAGCACAATCCTGCCCGCGTCCAGGGCTTGAAGCCCCACGGCGCGGACAGGATTGAAACGCCATTCACGCCCAGCCGTTACCGCCTGCCGCCCTTGCCGCGGATCTCGCCCGCGTAAACACTGCTGGCGATCATCACGGCGCCGGCGATTACGAAAACGGTGATGGAACCGGTCGCCAGGCCGAGCAGTCCAGCTAGGCCGAGCGAACCGATGAAATGGATCTTGTTTAATTCAGTTCGTGCTCCCACGAAAGATTCTCCTCTTTACTTGTTCACGATGCAAGACTCCGAAGTGGACGATCATATGAGCATGGAAAATAATCCTTTTGGGTTTGGGTGGTCTTGGACGGGGAACTACTTGCCCAGCGTCTTGAGCGTACAGTTGGACGATGGTCTGCTGCGCTGCCCAGATAAGAAAACAGCCACCACCCCCGACCCTCGCGGCCGAGGAGGTGGTGGACATGGGCACTGGGAAGCCGAGCAAGAGACGGGCGATGCCGCGTTATCGCCGCAGGAGCAGCCAGATGATCGCGGCGGTTTGGCCAAGGATGACGAGCGGCACGGCCACGCAGAAGATCCAGACGTTGATCTGTTTGTAGGTCATACCCAGCTTCTCCGCCAGCCAGACCAGTAGATTCACACAGCCATCGAAAACTCGGTCGATCAAGATGCACTTCCTTCCAGTTCGACCTGCATCGCCTGGAGCCGTTCCAGGGCCGTCCGCAGTTTCGCGTCGACCATGCCGACGCCCGCCACGCCACCCGCGACCGCATGGGTCAACGGTTTCGAGCCAAACCAGCCACCAGCGATGGCGGCGGCGGTGCCCCAGTGGCCAGTGAGAATCGCGGCAGTGAGGGCGGTTCCCGCGAGGATTTGCGCCGTGGGCGATCGCTTCACGATTTCCACTTGCGGGTGCAGGATCTCGAACGCCAGCTTTTCCCGGGCCCGCATTTCGACGGCGGTGGGATGGCTTTTCACGGTGTCGAGAGTCTTACGGGCTTTACGCATTATTTTGTTCAACATATATCGGGTGCCTTTTTTCTGGTCGCGTACTATTGTATCTGCTCCGCAGTCCTGTGCGACCTGGTTCAGGACCTCGAGCGTGCCGTCACCTTCTATTGATGAATTTGGCAGCCCACGCACTCATGGCCACCGCCAGGCCGCAAGCGACCAGCGGCACAATAGACGCCTCGGAGATTGTCAGAAACAGGCCAGTGCCGAGGATGGCGAGTGCGAGCTTGGCGGCGCCAGGGTCGTCGAGGATGCTTCGCATGTTGTGGTTTCTCGGGGGTGAAAGTTCTGATGACTAGCCCGTCGAGATCGAAGTGGTCATGTTGCTCTCCTATAAGATGGTAAAGGGTGGTTGTGTTACGTAAGGCCAGATTGCCTCCAAGGCCCCAGAAGCCCGCTGGCGCGGCGGAAACGAAAGCGGCCGATTGGCCAGGCTTGCTCGGCAAGAAGTAGCAGAAGCCGTCCAGGAGCTGTAGAAGGCTGTCGGCGGCACAGCGGGCGGGAACGGCAGGTTGCTGCCATTACAATAGCCAAGGTCAGGGGGAGAGCACCCACAAGAAGACCATCGTTATTTTGCCGATCGGCAAAACAACGGCTGGATTCTCTCGTTCCGTGCAGGCACTCCCCTGGGGCTGGAATCGGCCGGCGGACGGATCACGTTCGTCACGAATCGGCCGAGTTCGGACGCGCTGTCCGGTCCAGCATCCATGGCTTCATTTCTCCTTTTGAGGTCATGCATGGCCGGCAGGGCTTGCCACTTGATGCGGGACGTTCAGGGAGCGTGCAAGGTCGTCGGCGGCACGGTGGCCATTATCGACGCAAGCGGCAGAAGATGGGAACCTCGGGAGGTTCTCAATCCACGGGCGCATGAGGCTCGCGCCGCGGGATCGAATCTCGAAAGTCTGGCAGCATCATATCCGCGAGGAAAGAAAAAGCCGGGGCTGCGTGCGAAACTCGGTCTACACCGCCACAGCGTCCAAAGGACACTGCGACAGGGTAAGGCTGGTTTCGTGTTCTGGTGTGGCCTCGGCCTGGGTCAGACCGTGGTTACCAGCTTGGTCCGTCTCGAAATTGAAACGAACGCCAAAGGTCTTGGAAACTGCAAATGCAAGCTCCTTCAACCTTTTAATCAGCGTCTCCTTGCTCTGGCCGTCAACAGAGAAGTTGTCGGTGTAAAGTTTGGAGATCACTGAATCGATGGACCTCAAAACGCCGTTGAACGCGGCGGGGTTCTTCTTCTCGCCCGAGGAGCCATTGCGCTTCTCGTTCGCTTCGGAGGCGGCGAGGTTCTCATCGCCTTCAAGGGCGGTGGGCTTCGCCTTGCCTTTAGCGGCGGCGATCAGATCGGGCAGAATCTCCTTGAACTTCGTCCAAGTACGATCGCCCGGAGGTATCTCACCCCAGCAGGACTTCTCATCCTTGCTGAAGTACGCGTACCACCGCATCCGATTGATCTCGGATACGGAAATTTGCAGCTTTTCCGCTGCTCGCTCGACGACGGACCGATCACGTCTTTGTCGTTCGTTCGGTTCGCCTAAGCGAGCGTTGAGAAGGCTACCAATTTTTCGGCGGACTTCAAGGCTCCGCTTTTTATAGGTCGCCCAGAGCTTGACCAGTCGGCCAATCAACTGAGCGTCGTTGTTCTTGGCGGAAACCTTTTCGGCCGCCTGGGTGGTAGAAACCGAAGCATCGGAATTTGCCATAACGGCATTCTCCCTATTGCTAATGGTACTACGCAGCCCCGGCTTTTTGTTTCGTTGCGGGTGCGATGCTGCCGACTTGTCAAAGAACATGGCATCAAGCCAAACGCTGAATCTACTGCTAATCTGCTGCGATTACAATAACCAAGGTTGGGGGGGCAGCATCCACAGGAAGACTGGGGTTATTTTGCCGGCGGCAAAATAGCGACAGGTTTTTTCGTCCCACGCGGGCTGCCCCCCGGAACCCAGAATCGGCCGGGACACGATGGCCGGTGTAGCACCGATGGCTTCATTTCTCGTTTTGAAGTCATGCATGGCCGGCAGGGCTTGCCGCCCTATTGCTGGCCGGTTCGGCTACGCGGCCACGGCGGCTGGGCCGGGCTCGTCACCAGTGAACTTCCGCCAGCTTTCGGCCAGCTCGCGGCGGAGCTGCGAAACCCTGCCTTCGCTCACCTTGAACTTGCGGGCGGCATCGGAAGTCCGGTTTCCGAGCGAGAGGAACTGGGCGATCCGGCGGTCGCGACGTTTCAGCGAATCCAGCCAGGCGGCAAAGTCGATGCGGGTGCAAGCGATTTCCGCTGGGCCGGCGTGCCGATCTTCAACAAGGACTTCGCACCATTTCTGGTCTTCCGGGTCGTAGTGATCCAAGCGATCGACCCGAAAGCCCTTCAGCCTCTGCGCGTAGGACGAGAGCACTTCCTTCGCGTTCAACGATGAGCCAACGCGGCGTCCGTCCTTGATCTGGGCGACGGCATAGCGGGCCAGCACGGTCGGATAGGCGATGCTCATCTTGCCGCGGCGGACGAGGGCCACGAAGGCGACGAGGGCGTTGGCGACCGTTTCTTGAATGGCTTCCTGGCGGGCTTCGCCGCGCAGGTGGCGGAACGCGAACTTCGCATGCTGGACGATCTGCGGCAAGAGGGCCAGGAAGACCCTGTGCCAGCGCGGACGGGGAGCGGGGCAAGCAGCAGCGATACGGGACATTGAGACTCTCCTGATAGATAAGGCCGCCCACGGCGGCCATGGGGTGGGAACATGGCCGCCGCAACGTCGCGGACGGCAGGAACGCGCCGGCAAGAAAGAAAAGGAGCCCCAAAAGCAGCTTGATCGTCGGTTTTGGGGCTCAATAGCTGCTGAAGGTCATCCTTCAGCGGGTAATGCCAGCGCATTCAAGAATTATGACGCAAAATAGCCTTTTCTTTACGTGTCGTGAAGTTGCACAATAACGAAGTGTACACATCGCTCTTGCTCGTCTTTACGACACTGAAGCGGTTCGATACCTGGAAACCGACACCTATTACGACTCCCTGGGGCGGCAGGACTCCACCGTCGACCCCGACGGCACGGTCACCGACACCATATACGACGCCAACGGCAACACGTTGAGCACGTGGAAGGGCACCAGCGACGGCGGCGACGCCGCTTTCCACACATGGGTCGCCGGCAACGCCAACGCGACGGTCGACAGCGACGGCGCTAACATGTACGAGATTTCCGCCAGCACCTATGACGCCGACGGCAACCTGATCGAATCCGACGAGTACTATGACCCCGACTTTGCCACCTCGACGAATCCCACCGGAATCGGTGCGCCGTTCTATCCGACCTACTACGTTTACAATTCGCAGGACCGGCAGATCATCACGGTCAATCCGCCCAACGACGATAACAACGACGTGACCTACACGCTGACTTACTACGACAACCTGGGCGAGACGGTCGAAACACAGCAGTACCTGTTCAACCCGAGCCTCCTGACGCAGACGCTGCTAATCGACGACATCAACAACGCGCAGGGAGAGAGCGCGCTGGCGCCTTTCAACGTCCCCGTGAACACGTCCACCGGCGACACACTGCTCTCCGAGAGCACGACGGCCTACGACAGCTTGGGCCAGGTCTACGAATCGTGCCAATGCGAGGTCGCGCCGGAAGGCTCGCCCTCCGCGGGCACGTTGGAAGATTACCTGCCCACTGACAGTTGGTACGACGCCGACGGCAACGTGCTGGCCACGCGGACCGGTGCCGGGCCGATCACAAAATCGGTCTACAACGGCGCCGGCGAGGTGATCGATTCGTACACCTGCGCCGACCCGAACCCGACGGCAGGGATGGCATACGGCGAAGCCACGACGGTAGGAAGCACGGAGACGGACGTGATCGAGCAGACCCAGACCTGGTACGACGCCGACGGCAACACGATCGCCACGGCCGACTACCAGCGCCTGCCGAACGACACGACCGATACCGGCGCGCTGACGGCCACCGACTCTTACGTCACTTGCACGGCGACCTTCTACGACCAGGCCGGACGGGATATCGAGGATGTCGACTATGGCCGGCAGGACCTCATCGACGGCTCGTCGTCAACCGCCTTCTTCAGTTACCCCAGCGGGAACCCGATCCTGACGAACGGCGTTCCCTCCGTGACGCAAGGCACGCTGCCCCAACGGCAAACCACTCTGCCCAACACGTACCTGGTGACAACCACGGCCTACATTGACACCTCCACCGCTGGGCCGATCGTGCAGACGACCGACAACGCGGGCATTGTCACGCAGACCCAGTCCGACTTGGCCGGCCGGACGGTCGCGATCGTACAGAACTATACGACCGGCAGCCCTCACACGTCGAACACGGCCCAGGACGCGACGACCGCGGAGCTATACGATGCCGACGGCCGGCTGAGCGCGGAGGTGACCTTCGACGCCACCAACACGTCCGTCGCCCCGCAGGAGACCACGTACCTCTACCAGTCGCCGCTGGACGGGTCGCAGGAGACCGCCGAAATCTCTTCCGATTCCACGACTCCGCCGTTGGCGTCCCAAAGCGTGAGCCAACTCACCTGGAACAGCGCTACGGAGACCGCCACGGCGACCGTCAACGGCAACGGCTACAGCTATCCGGTTGGCCAATGGGTCTTGATCAGCGGGGCAAGCCCGAGCCAGGCGGTCTACAACGGCTGGTTCCAGGTCACCGCCAACACCGCCAACAGCTTCAGCTACGCGCTTCCTTACAACGGCACGCTCAACGGTGACAGCGGCAGCGTGCAGTCCTTGCTCACCACGTACCAGAGCGTCAGCCAGCTTACCTGGACCGGGGGGACCGCCACGGCGACCGTAGGAAGCGGCAACGGCTACAACTATCCGGCCGGCCAGTGGGTGCTGATCAGCGGAGCCAACGTGAGCGGCTACAACGGCTGGTTCCAGGTCACCGCCAACACCTCCACGAGCTTCTCCTTCGGACTGTCCGCAAATCCCGGCGGAAGCGCCAACACTGGGCGAGTGCAGGGCCTCGCGCCGGTCAACGGGCAGGCCACGGGCATCACCGACGCCGTGCAGACGACCTACGACCTGCAGGGCGACGTGCTGACCAGCACCGACCAGCGGGGGGTGACGCATCAGTATTCTTATGATTCCGCGGGGCAAATCACGGACGATTCGGTCACCAGCTTCGGCAATCTTTCGCTGAGTCCGGGCGCGTGCTGGGCCAACGAGATCGAAACTTCGTATAATGACCTGGGGCAGGTCTACCAAGTGACCACCTTGAACGGCGCGACGATCCTCAACCAGTTCGAGGATGCCTACGATGGCTGGGGTAATCCAACCCAAGAGTGGCAGTCGGTCTCGGGTTGGGTCAACACGAGCAGCACGCCCAGTGTACAATATCAGTATGGGGACGGTAACACGTCCGGCGAAAATGGACCGGCATCCTATGTCCGCCTCAACGACGTGATCTATCCCAACAATGCCCGTCAGGTCGACTATAACTACACCAATGCCGTGGATGAAGTCATGTCGCGGATAACGGAATTGACCGATAGCACCGGCCTGGCCGACAGCTATACCTATCTGGGCGCGGACACGATCGCCAGCGAGTACTACGACCTCGGCTCGGGCTACTTTGGAACTACTTACTACAATGATCTGCAAATCGGGCTGGACTATTCGACGAACAACTTTTCCGGTTTCGACCAATTCGGCCGCGTCCGCGACCAGGTCTGGGCCGAGTACGGCAACAGCGGCAGCGGGCTGAACTTCCTGACCGCGCTGGACCAGTACACGTACGCTTATGACGCCGACGGCAACGTGCTTTCCAAGGAGAACGTGGTCGCCAACGCCGCCGGCCAGGGCATGGACGAGGAGTACACGTATAACCACTTGAACGAGCTGACCGGGATGCAGCGAGGGCAGTTCCAGCAGAGCAACCTCAACACGCCGACGCCAACGTTCGCGAATAGCCCGGCACCGACCTCGGAGAGTTGGGGTCTGGACTCGGCGGGGAACATGACCAACAACAACGGCAACGCCGAGACCTTCGACCCGGCCAACGAGGCGCAGACGATCAATGGCAGCACGACCGGTTACGATTTGGCGGGCAACATGACCACTACGCCCGAGCCGAGCAACCCCAGCACGGGCCTGACGTGCGAGTATGACGCATGGGATCGCCTGGTCGAGGTCAGCAATGGCAGTACGATTCTGGCAGAATACCTGTACGACGGCACTGGCCGCCGGATCGCGGAGTTCACGAATTTCACCGGCACGACGCCGGGCACCGTGACGTACTCCTACTACTCCGGTCAGAACGCGATCGAGACCCGCACCGGCTCGGCAACCGCCAGCCCCGAGTCCCTGCCCGTTCAGTACCAGTACGTCTTCTCGCCGCTTGGCGGTAAGACGCCGATCTTGCGGGACGGCACTTTCGACAGCAACGGCAACCCGACGCCGGCGGGTCGCCTCTACTACCTGACCGACGCCAACACGAACGTGACGGCGGTCGTGGGCTTGTCAGGCAGCACGTGGCAGGTGCAGGAGCGCTACGTCTTCGATCCGTATGGGAACGTGACGGTCTACGCGGTGGCAAACAATGGGGGCTACGGGACGGTTCTCGGCACTTCGCTTTCCGCCTCGACGGTCGGCAACACGATCGGCTTTGCCAGCATGTCGTTCGATTCCGCCACGGGGCTCTACTACGACGAGGCCCGCTGGTACAGCACGGCGGTCAGCACGTTCATCAGCAGGGACCCGGCGCAGGCGGATGAGAATCTGTATCGGTATTGCGGGAACGAGCCAATTCGGCACACTGACCCCACGGGCTCGAAGACCGTGGGCGTGACAATTTACGTAGACCAAAGCGACGCGCAGATGCCTCACTTTAACGCCACGGCGGTGCAGAACACGATGAACGCCTGGCTCAAGACCAAGAAGATCAAAGGCGTTCTCGTCATTGTCGTTGATGGCGAGGTACCACCGCATATTGAGCTTGGCTATCACTATGATCGAACCTCCCACTTTGCCAATTTTGGTTGGTGGAATATTGGTCTTGCGCTGGGCTGGACCCTTCGGCAATACCCGTATTACCTCTACACGCGCAAGGTGTGCAGCGTAGCTGCCACGATAAAAGTTGGTCACGGCCTGACGAGTGGTAGCACCCCCCTTGGTTCGCTCATTTCAAGTGCTTTCTCCATGCCTCCAGGAAAATTCTCGGGAAATGCTAATGCTGACGAGATTCAGCACGATGAGGGTGTGGAAAAAGATGCTGGCCGAGCCATACAGAACTGGAACCTCGCGTACGCGAACGCGCTTACTTACGAAGTGTTTTTCCACTCGATTTTGGGTAACGGCGACTACATCTTCTCGGAGCCACCAGCGGGATCGCTGGCATCGCATCCGGGAGATCCGAATAGGCGGATCGAGATTTCGGGTTCCGAGGTCCAGGGGATAATGGAAAGGCTGGATACCCAGTAGCGATACCCTGCCGAAACGGACACCGTCGAGCACCTGCCGATTTCAATTTTCCGTGGATCGGACGGTGGGCGTGCTTAGCGTAGGATAGCATCGCAACAAGACGCTGCCAAGAATGAAGATCACATCGCCTAATCGCCGAGCAGTTTTCGGGGCAACCGTAACGGCTGTCGTGTTGTCGACTGTTTGGTTCCTTTGCGTGCGTGAGTCTGCGTATTATGAGGCGTGCAACCACTGCGACAGCCGTCGTGTTTCAGTCGAAACGCAAGTATTTGGTTTAGTGGTTTCGCGTCGATTCCACTCCGAAAAGGAGTCATTTGATGCACGACTTGCCCGCGATCTGGGCTCGCCCTGTGAGCATTGTTTTGTGAGGCAACTCTTGGCGCGAAAATACGGGCTACTGCTAGTATGTAATTCGCATGACATTCCACTATCATTTCATCCCCTTCCCGTGCCAGATTGGTACGAGACGGATGGCTTGGCTATCCTTACAACATTGAAGGCCAAGAACCCAGGATTGCCCGAAGAGTTCCGTGCAAGGGTGTTTTTCAACTCGGACCGTGAATTCTCGCAGCGATTAATTCAAAGCATCCGAGAACTGAGTCAGTCTTACAAGAGAAGCGCAAAAAGCTGTCCCGGTCCACCGACCCTCGACAACCGATGAGACGGAGAAGCGAACACCGCCGAAGGCATGGGGCGTCGGCGGCTCGCGGCGACGCCTGAACCATGTCCCGGCTCCCTCGCCCCTCGATGCCCTCGCCAGCGGGTTCGTGGCGACGGCGAGCTAACGAAGTAAGGGTCCCGCTGGGCATCTTGTCGCGCGAGGCGGTCCCGGTGTGCTAAGGCTGTGGTTGAGCCAGCCTGGCCTTCTTTTTGCGGCTTTTCCGACGCAGAAAAAATCTGGAAGGCCCCTATTGCAGAGGGGGTGCTAATCTGCTACATTACGTAGAGTCTCGTGTGACCACGGGCACGACTTTCTGACTTTTGCCTTTTGACTTCTTTTGACCGCTAGGCGGTGTCCTAGTCCAGGGGACCGCGACAACCGAACGGAGGGAGAGACAAATCAACAGGAATAGGGGTGAATTAAACGACGAATAGGGAAGAAGCGGGCCTTTGGCATCGCATAGCGACGCAGAAGGCGGAAGTTCGTTGAGAATTCGGAAGAGTGCGGTTCGTTGGCGCCATGTCGGCGCGCGGAACGAGCGCGGTCGGTACGAAGACCATGGGCCGCGCTGCTTCAGGCCGCCGGCACTACCGTGACGATGGGGAGGTGTCTGCGCCCGTGCTGGAAGCTTACCTTGAGGTCCAAGCGACCTCCGGGTTTGCCCCTGACCAGTGCCCAAGGACGCGCGCATGGCGACCCGCGAGGCCAGACGCGAGGTTCGTAACGAGGCTTGCGGTTGGCGGCGTAGCGGCCATAGTACGCTTCGTCCGGCGTGCGTCCGCCAAGCCAAGTGTGAGGTCGCGCGGTGTTGTACCAATCGGTGATTACGTCCAGTTCGCGTTGCACCGCCTTGCGACCGTAGGGCACCAAGAGCAGGCACGAGAGCAGGCATTTTAGCGTTAAAATAAATCTCTCGACGACGGCGATGCTCCCATGTTTTCCCACAGCCCCGTAGCGCGGGGGCTTTATGCCCTTCGCCCTGCACCAGTCGCGGAAGCCCTGGCAGTCAAATTGGGAGCCGCGGTCGCATACGATGTATTTGGGCGATTTGCCCGCCTTGCGGATGGC
>Ga0181520_10013282_pt1 | contig 10415 bp, 8 predicted proteins | sample PEATcosm2014_Bin_29_FD_132451 | JGI IMG/M metagenome (GOLD analysis project Ga0181520, IMG submission 132451) | Peatland microbial communities from MTU Mesocosm Facility, Houghton, MI, USA - PEATcosm2014_Bin02_30_metaG | ecosystem: Environmental > Terrestrial > Soil > Wetlands > Peat | place... | reverse complement strand
CCGCTTCCGCTTCACCAGCCGGGACTGAGTCTGCTGCCGTTCAGTCCAAATGACAACCGAAATGCAGCTAACGGCGAACTGTCAAAACTCGAACTGTCTCACTCCAGGGGTTCACCCCAAAAATCTGTCAAGCCCCAGCCCAAAAATCCAAAGTAACGACCCCTGACTTATAACCACTTCCACGCCAAAACCCGCAAAGATATTTGGCAGTTTTATTCTCCGAACTTGGTATTCTGATAATAGAGGGTAAGAAAAGAAAAAGGCCGCCACCAGGCGGCCTTTTCCATTGGTTTAAAGACATGGACAGCAATCGACAACCACGCACCACCCGCCACAGCCACCCGCCCTGTGCGCCACACCCCGCGACCAAACGCTGCCCCTATCTCCCGCTTTCCCAGCAACTTGCCGCGGTCACCAACTGCCCCTCCAGAACCCGCCTCTTTTCAGCAACTTGCCAGGATCCCGCCCCCCAGGGGGAGGGGGGCCTCGTTGGCAGATTGGCTTCGCACGTAGCAGTGCAGATTCGTACCAACCTTTGTACCTGACATGAAAAAAGGCGGCCAACTTAGTCGCGGCAGGCTGTTTACTAGCAATTAAAGGGTGGGAAGTGTGTCGAAACGGCGCGACATGTCGCGACCGCGGAAGGAGAGCAAGCTATGGCGACAGCAGGCCTGAATTCCATGATGCTGTGGGGCGACTTCGAAGGCCGCAAGGTGGAAGACCGCTGGCTTCTTGGCCGTCTGATCCGGCCCGAGGGGCGGCGCGCGTGGTTCGAGGCCATCGGACCCGACGGCGTGCCCGTGATGCTGAGCATCACCGAAGCCCTCAACGATGAGGACGAGCTGCTGGAGCGGCTGCAGGCCGCGGCGGAGATTCACCACCCGAACGTGGTGGCGATCCAGGAGGTCGCAGTCTCGCATCTGGACGATGTTCCCGTGGTCGTCGCCGCAATGGAGATGACCGAGGAGAACCTCGGCGATGTGCTGCGCGAGCGGCTGCTCACAGCGGCCGAAGGGCGCCAGGTTCTTGACGCGGTGCTGGCCGCGCTGGGCATGATGCACGCGAACGGCCTGGTCCATCGGCATGTCGACGCGGGAAGCGTGGTCGCGATGGGCGACACGATCAAGTTGCGCAGCGACTGCCTGCAGATGGCGGGACCGGGTTTTGGAATGGCCGCTGCAGACGACGTGCGCTGGGCCGCGCGGATGGCCGCGCACGCAGTCACCGGCAGATTTCCGTCCGGAGAAAACGATCCGGTGCTGCAGCTCCTCCCCGAGTCGATGGCGCGCGCAGTGCGGCGGGCGCTGAGTGGGATTGCGGGAGCGACCGAAGTGGCGGCACTGGCCGGAACGCGGTTGGAGCTGCTGCCGGAAATCGGGCGCGATGCGGTGCGTATCGAGCCGCTGTCGAAGATCCGGAAGAGGACCATCGTCGCCGAGGACGTGGTTGGGCCCGCAGTTGGATCAAAGACCAGGGTGGCAGCGGCCGAGCAGAAGGTTGTCGCGGAACCGTTAGTGGAGAAGCCGGATCCGATGAACGCAGAGATGAGCGCGAGCGGCGCGAAGCCGCGCGTCATTGCGATGCGGCCGTCGGACACCCAGGCCCAGGGCGCGCTGTTCGCAGATCCGTTCATGCTGCCCAGCGAGCACCCGGCAACTGAGTTCGGGATGGAGGAGGGTGAGCCTGCGATGTCGCGCTGGCGGCGCGCCCCCTACGTGATCGCGGCGGCGATCGCGGTCGTCCTGGTGACGGTGTTCACGCTCTACGGGCTGATGCGGACCTAGTTCTCAAAATTCAGCCGCTGTGAACCCCTATCGCAGTACATCGTCGAAGAAGCGCCGAAGAGTCGCGGTGAAGGCAGAGCCAGGGCCGCCATTGGGCACGGTCCTCAGGTCGAAGTACTGCTTCGGATAGGACGACGCATCGAACAGGGCGCGCGTGCGCACTGAATCGCCGCGCATATCGAGAAACAAGCGGGGAACGTGGGCGCTCGCCAGATCGGCAGTCGGGTCGAGTTTCTCGTTCTGTAACAGCCACAGTGGCAAAATGCGGGTCCGGGCGTCGGCCGCGAATGTCGATCGCGCGGAGACGCCTGGGTCTTCGAGAATAACCCCGGCCGGCGCGAATTGCGCGCCAAGGCGGGCGGCGAAAACCGCCCCAACGCCGTCACCGAAGGCGATGATGCTGCGCGGAGGAATGTGACGGATGTCGGTGAGCCAGGTCCAGGCGGCAACGGAATCTTCAGTGCTGAGCTGTTCGGTGGGGTGAGCACCAGCGGAGCGTCCAAAGCCCCGATAGTCGAAGGCGAAGACGTTGATGCCAACCGAATGGAGAGTCCCGGCCACGGGGAGGCAATCGGACAGGGAGCCGCGGGCGTCGTGAAGATAAAGCACCGTGGCGGTTACGTATTTGGAGTTGGGAGCGGCGGGGATCCACCATCCATCGAGCCGGGGCTGGCCGGCTTCGTCGACGTCGAAGTGGACTTCGTCGAACGCCAGGCCGGCAGAGGCAGGCGTCGCGGCGATGGTGCGCGAGGGATGGTAGATCAGCTGCCACTGGCCCTGGTAGAAGAGGAAGCAGAGAGCGGCGTATCCGCAGAAGGCGGCGAGCAGAACGGTGCAGGCAAACGCGCTGAGGAGCCATCGAGGACTGACGATCACCGGTTCAGGAGCGGGTTGCTGAGGGCGGGCCAACTTCTTATCCGAAGGCAAGCTCGTCGGGAGATTCGAGCGGCGTGCCGCAGACCCGGCAGATGACAGCCGAACAGTCGCCGCACACGAGGGGGTCGTCGACCGAGCGGGCGCAAACCGGACACCAGAGCCTGACGGGTTGCGGAGCGAGTGGAGTTTGCGGCGACTGCGATGAAGGCGAGGACATTCTGCAACTGAGCGTAGCACCCCTTTCCCACGGACAAGGCCGGATAAGAGAAAGGAAAGCGGTTAGTCCGTGGCGCCACGCCCAGGAGGCTCAGGAAGCACTAAGCACAGGTTGGCCGCGCAAAAAAACGCGCAGAATCGCTGAGGACAAGTCACAGCCCACTCTGCAGAGCGGTCCAACTTTCTCCCAGAGGACCTTCGGGCTTCCTGCTTCCAGCTTCCCCCTTTACACTTCCTTGCAAATGAAATTTCCGAAATTCCTCCGTCTCGCCATTCTTCTCCTGCTCGTCTCAGCCCCACTCTTCGCCCCCGCTCTCGAACGCCAACCCTCCGCCGACTACCACGCCCGCCGAGTCCATCTCAGCCAATCCCTCAACGAGGGCATCGCAATCCTCTTCGCCGCCGAAGAATCCGAAACCGACTTCACGCCCTATCGCCAGGACTCCGACTTCTACTACCTCACCGGCTGGAATCAGCCCGGAGCCGCGCTCCTCATCGTCGCCCCCTCCGGCGCCGACGCTCTCCACCCCGCCCGCGCCTACCGCGAAATCCTCTTCCTGCCCACCCGCAATCTCCGCGAAGAGCGCTACACCGGCCCCAAACTCGACGCCTCCTCGCCCGGAGCCCCTCATCTCACCGGCGTCGACGAAGTCCAGCCCCTCACCGAGCTGCCCGCGATCCTCGGCGAGCTTCTCCGCGCCGACCGCTACCTCGAGCGCAATCTCTTCTCCCAGCCCGACAGCCCCCAGGCCCGCGCTTTCGCCACCTGGACCGCCACCACTCTCGGATCCAACACCGCCGCCGCGCTCGAGGACGTCCGCCCCCTCATCGCCCCGCTTCGAGCCATCAAAGATTCCGGCGAACTCGACCTCCTTCGCAAAGCCAGCGACGCCTCCGTCAAAGCCCAGTTCGCCATGATCGCCGCCATTCACCCCGGCATCACCGAACGCGCCGCCGCGGGCATCATCGTCCAAACCCTGATGGCCAACGGCTGCGAACGCCCCTCCTACGCTCCCATCGTTGGCTCCGGTCCCAACTCGACCATCCTCCACTACTCCGAAAACAGCCGCACCACGCAGTCCGGCGATGTCCTCCTCGTCGACGCCGCCGGCGAATACTCGATGTACGCCTCCGACATCACCCGCACCATGCCCGTCGACGGCCGCTTCACCGCCCGCCAGCGCGAAATCTATAACATCGTCCTCGGAGCCCAGCGCGCCGCCATCGAAGCCTTCGTTGCCGGCAAGTCCCGCATCAACGACCCTTACCGCCGCTACTCCGACTCCCTCGACACCACCGCCTTCAATTCCATGAACGCCCACGGCAAAGACCTCCACGGTGAGCCGCTGGGCAAATACTTCATCCACGGCATCGGCCATCTGGTCGGCATCGACGTTCACGATCCCTGGGACTACTCGAAGCCCATCGAGAAAGGAATGGTCTTCACCATTGAGCCCGGCATTTACATCCCTGAAGAAAAAATCGGAGTCCGCATCGAAGACATCTTCTACGTCAAACTCGACGGCGCCCTCGACTGCCTCACCTGCGCGCTCCCCAAAACCGCCGAAGGTATCGAAGGTCTCATGCATGCCGGTGCAAAATGATCAGCCACAGTTACATTTCCCGAGCCATCGCAACTGCCTAGAGAAAAAGCGAACAATCCGTCATCCTGAGCGAGCCTTCCGCATCGTTGCGCCGCTTTTTGCGCAACACATTTCAAAACCGCGAGTCGAAGGACCTGCATTTCCATCTCTATACTGAAACGCCCTCGCCTTATACTCAGCCCAGGATGAAATCGCTGCCCTTGCTCTCCGTTCTGCTCCTGCTCTGCCTCGTCGCCGTCCCCGCCTCCCACGCCTGGGGCAGCAAAGGTCACACCATGATCAACCGCCTCGCCGCGGAGTCTCTCCCCGCCGACATGCCCGCCTTTATGCGCACCCCCGAGGCCATCAACGAAATTGCGTACCTCGGCCCTGAGCCCGATCGCTGGCGTTCCCGCGCCGAGCCCGAACTCAACGCCGCCCAGGCCCCCGACCACTTCATCGACATCGAATACGCCGACCTCATCGGTACCCTGCCACGCCAGCGCTACCAATACATCGCCGCGCTCTACGCCTACATTGCCGCGCACCCCGACCGCGCCGCCGACCTCCGCCCCGAAAAGGTCGGATTCCAGCCGTACATCGTCAGCGAAGTCTGGGAGCGCCTCAAGTCCGCCATGCGCGACTACCGCAACCTCTCCGCCGCTCATCAGGACACCAGGCCCGTCGAAGCCGCCATCCTCTTCTACGCCGGATGGCTGGGCCACTACGTCGCCGACGGCTCCCAGCCCCTCCACGTCACCATCAACTACAACGGCTGGGCCGAGAAAGAAAATCCCTACGGCTACACCACGGATCACAAAATCCACAGCCAGCTTGAAACCGCATTCGTCGACGCGGCCATCAATGTCTCCGACGTCCAGCCGCTCCTCGCGCCCGTCCACCCCATCAACGACGAGTGGGACGACTACCTCGCGTACCTTCGCCACAGCAACACGCTCGTCGAACGCGTCTACCAGCTCGACAAACAGCATGGCTTCGACGGCGAAGGCACACCCGATTCCAAACAGTTCACCGCAGAAAGATTAGCCGCCGGAGCCTCGATGCTGCGCGACCTGTACATAGCCGCCTGGATCAAAAGCGCCGAACCCGTCCCCGACTGGCACGACCAGCACGAAAACGCCGCGCCAGAGACCGCGGTCGCTTCACGCAACGGACCAGCGCCCGCGGCAGCGGTCACTCAGCCGGCAGGCCCCGTCATCGAGGAAACCGATCCCACCCTGGGGCCCGTTTACAAGTCTGGCCCCGGCATTTCCGTCCCCGTAATTCTCTACGCCCCAGATCCGGAGTACACGGACAAGGCCCGCAGGAAAAAACTGACCGGCAGCGTGATGGTCTCGGCCATCGTCGGCGCGGACGGCCACACCCACGACGTTCACGCTGTTACGCATCTAGGAATGGGACTCGATGAAAACGCGATCAAGGCGGTGCAGCAATTCCGTTTCCGGCCGGCCATCTACAACGGCAAACCGGTCGCGTATAGGGTGAACATCAAGGAAGATTTCCGGATCTTCAACTAGCCAGCCTGGCGTTTGGCTATTCCATCATCGGCAACAGTCTCGTCAGCAACCCCGCCAGCTGCTTCTCGACCGCGCGTCCAGTCTCCATCACCTCTTCATGGCTGAGCGGCTCCTTCTGAATCCCCGCCGCCAAATTTGTAACACACGAGATGCCTAATACCTCAATCCCCATGTGCCGAGCCACAATCGTCTCCTGCACCGTCGACATCCCCACAAGATCGGCGCCCAAAGTCCGAAACGCCCGAATCTCCGCCGGAGTCTCGAAGCTCGGCCCCAGCACGCTCAGATACACGGCCTCATACAAGCGAAAATCCATCGCCCGAGCCGCCTCCATCGCCAGCAACCGCAACCGGCTCGAATACGCCTCGCTCATGTCGAAGAACCTTGGACCCCAGCGCTCGTCATTCGGCCCGGAAACCGGATTGCGCCCCGAAAAATTGATGTGGTCGGAAATCAGTACGAGCTGCCCCTGCTTCAGCCCCTCGTTGATCGCACCCGCCGCGTTCGTCAGCACCAGGGTTCGCACGCCAAGACGCCCCAGCACCCGCACCGGAAACGTCACTTCCTCCGAGCTGTATCCCTCATAGGCATGCACGCGCCCCTGCATCACCGCGACAGGAACGCCGCTGACCTTGCCGATCACCAGTTTCCCGCTGTGCCCCGGCACCGTCGACTGCGGAAAATGCGGAATCTCCACAAACGGAATTGCCGCCGACTCCTCCAACTGCTCCGCAAATGCCCCCAGCCCCGACCCCAGCACAATCGCAATCGCCGGCCGCAGCGAAGTCCGCGCCAGGACAAACTCCGCCGCAGCCGTCGCCTTCTCAAAAACTGTATCTGTCATAGTTACGAAATCAGGTTACTGAATCAAGATCCCCACAATCGACGCCGACATCAGGTTCGCCATCGTTCCCGCCAGCATCGCCCTGAATCCCAGTTTAGCCAGCTCATTCCGGCGATTCGGCGCCAAAGCCCCAATCCCGCCAATCTGAATCCCAATCGAACTCAGATTCGCAAACCCGCACAGCGCAAACGTCGCAATCGTCACCGACCGTGCCGCCAGAGCGCCGCTCTTCGCCAAGCCTCCGAGGTACGTATAAGCCACCAATTCGTTCAGCACCATCCGCGTGCCCAGCAGATTTCCCACGGTCGGCGCGTCATGCCACGGGATCCCGATCAGCCACGCGATCGGCGCAAAGAAAAATCCCAGAATCGCATCGAGCGAATGCGGGAACGGAACGTGGTGGTACCCAAGCCAGTTGTGCATCCCGCCCAGGATTCCATTCAGCAGGGCGATCAGCGCCAGAAATGAGATGAGCATAATCCCCACGTTGAACGCCAGCCGCCCGCCATCAATCGTTCCCCGCGCAATCGACCCGATCAGATTCTCGTCCTTATGTTCCGCATCCTCCGGAATTTTCACTACGCCTTCCGTCGCCGGCTTTTCCGTTTCAGGCACCAGCATTTTCGAAATCAAAATTGTTCCCGGAGCCGTCATGATCACTGCCGCCAACAAACTGCTCGCCGAGATTCCATACAGAATGTAAGCCGCCATGATTCCACCTGACACGTGGGCCATCCCGCTGGTCATGATCGTCATCAGCTCCGAGCGCGTCGCCCCGGGCAAAAACGGCCGAATCGTCAGCGGCGCTTCCGTCTGACCCATGAAGATGCTCGCCGCCACATTCAGGCTCTCCGCCCCCGACACCTTCATCGTCCAGAGCATGGCCTTCGCAAAGCCGCGAATGATCAGCTGCATCACGCCCAGGTAATACAGCACCGCAAAGAATGCCGAGATGAAGATGATCGTCGGCAGCACCTGAAACGCAAAGAAGTTCGTCCCAAACGCCGCGCCGATCTTCGAATGCTGCGCGCCAAGGTCCCCAAACACAAAGCTCGACCCGTTGAACGCGAATGCCAGCAGCTTGTTCACCGTATCGCCCGCCGCATGCATCACCCGCTGCCCCACCGTCGACTTCAGCACCAGGAACGCGAACGTGATCTGCAGCCCCAGCCCCCACGCTACCGTCCGCCACCGGATCGCCCTGCGGTCAGTCGAGAAAATCCACGCCAGCAACAGCATCGTCAGCAGCCCCAGCACCCCCGTGAACCGTGCCAAATTGTTCTCCTAAGGTTTTCTCCGCATTCTATGGGCGATCACGCTTTTTGAGATAAGAATCTTTGTTATCCGCCGAGATAATCTCCGTCACCAGCGGTGGCGCAGGAGTCGCCTCGTCGCCAATCGTAAGCGCCTCCATCAGCAAATGCTCCGGTTCCGCAAAGCGCCCCTCGTCCTCCGCGAACATCGTCGCCAGCACCTGGCCGGCCTCGATCGTCGCCCCCAGCTTCACATGCATCTCGAGGCCGGCATGCGCCTCCACCGGCTCGCCCGCGCGCTCCCGCCCCGCGCCCAGCCTCTGCACCGCCCAGCCAATCTTCGTGCAGTCCGCCGAAACAAAATACCCGCTCCGCGTCGCGCGAACATCTCGCCGAAACTTCGGCTGATGAAACGCCATCCCCGCATCGAGGGCGTACACATCGCCATTCTGCGCCTCCACCATCTCACGAAAGATCTTCAGTGCTGACCCGTCCTTCAGCTTCTCCTCCGCCAAATCCCGCCCCGCCTCCGCGCTCCTCGCCTTGCCGCCCAGATAAATCATCCACCCCGCCAGAATGAGCGAAACCTCCCGCAAATCCTCGCTCAGCGGATCGCGGCCGCCCCGCAGTAGCTCCATCGACTCTGCAATCTCCACCCAGTTCCCCGCCATCCTCCCCAGCGGCTGGCTCATGTCCGTCAGCACCGCGACCGTCCGCGTTCCCGCGCGCTCGCCGGTCTCGACCATCAGCGCCGCGAGATAGCGCGCGTCCTCTTCATTCCGCAGGAACGCCCCTGACCCGGTCTTCACATCGATCACGAGCGCATCCAGTCCCGCCGCCAGCTTCTTGCTCATGATCGAGGCGCAAATCAGGTAGGGATTCTCGACGGTGGCCGTTCTGTCCCGCAGGCTGTACAGCTTCCGATCCGCCGGAACCAGATCCTTCGTCTGCCCCACAATCGATGCGCCGCACTGCTCCAGCACCCTGCGCATTTCCGCGAGCGAGAGCCCCGTCCGATACCCCGGGATCGACTCGAGCTTATCCAGCGTCCCGCCCGTATGACCCAGCGCGCGGCCGCTGATCATCGGGTCGGCCAACCCCGTCGCCGCCACCATGGGCGCCACTAAGAACGACGTCTTGTCCCCCACCCCTCCCGTCGAGTGCTTATCGACGGTCTTCCTCCCCAGTCCGGTGTGATCGAGCACCTCGCCCGAATACCGCATCGCCGTCGTCAGCGTATCGAGTTCGGCCAGCGAAAGCCCGCGCAGAAACACCGCCATCAGCCACGCCGCCAGCTGCTCCTCCGGAATCGTCTCCCGCGCCGCGCCCTCCACCAGGAAGCGGATCTCGTCCGGCGAGTGCGCCTCGCCGTCGCGCTTCTTCCGGATCAGATCGACGGCATGCAGCGCCCCGCTCATCGCTGTGTCTCCAGCGTGAAGGTGTACGGAAAAATCTCCGCAAAGCTCCGCGTCTGGGGCCCGGTCTCGTCCGGAAAAGTCACCACCGCATCCGCCGTAACAAATTCGCTCAGCACCTGGCGGCACGCCCCGCATGGCGCACTCGCCACCCGGTTACGATTCGCCACCGCAATGGCCCGGATCCTCGGCCCGGCCCCGCGTTCGCTGATGGCTCGAAACAGGGCATTCCGTTCCGCGCAGCTGGTCAGCCCATACGAAGCGTTCTCCACATTGCAACCTGTGTACACCGACCCGTCGTCGAACAGCAGCGCCGCCCCAACATAAAACTTCGAATATGGCGCATAGGCGTGCGTGGCTGCCACCCTTGCCGCGTCCCGCAACCGCTCCAGTGTCCCTTCGTCGATCCCTGACATGGTTCTGAGGCTACCTGCTTCACCCACGACCGGCAACCGCACTCAAGTTCCCTCCCCTCCAACCGATAACCACCTCGTGGACGACCTCACGCGCGAATTTCTGCTCGAAAGCCAGGAAGGGCTGGACCGCATGGAGCGGTGCCTCACCGACCTGGAAAACCGACCAGGCGACACGGAGCTGCTCGCCGATATCTTCCGTTCGGTGCACACCATCAAAGGGACCACCGGCTTCCTCGGCTTCAGCCGGCTCGAAGCGCTCTCCCATGCGGGCGAAAACCTCCTCGGCCTGCTCCGCGACGGCAAGCTTGAGGCCAACCCCGATATCGTCAGCGGCCTGCTCTCACTCATGGATATCCTGCGCGGGGTTCTGCGCTCCATCGAGACCACCGGCGCAGAGGGTGAGAGCCAGCAGCAGGACGCCGCTATAATCGCGCGTCTCGAAGAACTACAAATCGGCGAAGCCGAGGTTGCGGTGGCCGAGCCCGCTCTG
>Ga0181520_10013281_pt1 | contig 10416 bp, 11 predicted proteins | sample PEATcosm2014_Bin_29_FD_132451 | JGI IMG/M metagenome (GOLD analysis project Ga0181520, IMG submission 132451) | Peatland microbial communities from MTU Mesocosm Facility, Houghton, MI, USA - PEATcosm2014_Bin02_30_metaG | ecosystem: Environmental > Terrestrial > Soil > Wetlands > Peat | place... | reverse complement strand
TTTTTTAATACAAAAACCTCAATTTTTAACAAAAAACCCCCGTTTTTTTAAAAAAAAATTAAATAAAACCCTTTTTAAAAAAAAAATTTAAATGGGCCCCCCCCCCCCCCCGCAGATATGGACTTACCCATACATGCCGGTAAGTCAAGGCAGGACACTCTTTCATGAAAAAAAGAGAAGGGAAAAATTCCTAAACAAATTATCAAAGAACACCGATAAATTATGCGGCTAAAGTATAAAATTAAATTTTTCAAATCTACTGTTTTTTTTGCCAGAGACCCGGATCACATATTTTTGTTAAAAGGCTATTTAAATGTGCGTTTTATTTTTAGCGGTACATGATTAAAGTCATTGAAAGCTATAGAGACAATTCCTCAAATTAATTGCAAATTGGCTCACTTAGCAAAAATGTGAGTCTTTGAACAGGCTAATGATACTATTTACGATATTCAGCATCTCTTCTTTTGTCATCAGCCAATTATAGGTTTAATATATAGAATATGATGATGCTGATTAAGCGGCTGCAAAATATTAATTCATCTATAATTTAGATTGTGCAGTAACTTTAGCCCCAAATAAGTAATAAGGTTTTTTACTAAAATTATTATTAAAGAAAAGGATTTCAAGTAAAATGAATACAATTAATCCAAAAACAATGAGAATCTGAACCCTGGACGTTTTTTGGATTTCCTGTTTTGCTTTTACATCGCAGACTTCGCCGGGGCAGTACTGAGCTTTTTCTTTATAAACCCATGAATAGACTTTACATCCCAGGCAAATACCGAATACCGATTCAAAGAATAAAAATATAAGGCAAATCAAGCAGATAATACCCGTTATCGGGCTGAACGCATTTACTATCACCAAAAGAATGAACATTATAGACGCCAGAATCAAACCAATTATCCAGGCGAACTTTTTCTGCATGGCTCCGACGTATTCGGGGACCTGGTTCCCTACAATCAAACGTCCGATTATTAATGAAGGGGAAAATTTAGGATTGACAAAGATGCGTATTATAAAATCTGCAAGGAATACCGTAAGGACATACTTTATCAGAAAAAACTCCATTTTAAATAGGACCAGCATTAAAGAGATTAAAATAATTAAGAAATAAATCCCTGCCGACGCCCTGATTTCCCGTTCATTTAAAACGGGGATATCATATCCTTCAACATCCTCTCCGAATTTTATTATTTTACTCAAATTACTCTCCTTTTCATTGTTATTACAGATTATGCGCAGCTATCCGTACAGCTGCATTTACCGGGTTAATATTCTTTAAAAATTACTGTTGATTAACTATTTAAATAATATATATATGGGAAATTTTTCGTAATAGCTACATTAAGGCGCCTTAGAAATTTCAACCACACCTTCTTTGAAATTTACCTTTAATTCACAGTCAGCCAGAAGTTGTGTGCCGAGTAAAGGGCTATCTGATTCGGTACAACCTATTGCAACTTCTTCAATACCATCAAACCATTGCAGCCTCCCCTTAAATAACTTCATTTCGACTATCTCTCCATTGGCAAGCTCGCCATCGATTGTTCCCACAAATTCCAGATCAAGTTCTTTAATTTTATTTTCCGGCAAAATAAGTTCCCCGTTATAACCCGTATCAACAACGGTCTGAAAAGTACGTTCTTCGTTTTTTTCTGAGATCAAAGTGAGAAGAACTATTGGGGAAAGTGTAGTATGATTTACGCGTCCCGTCATCCTGTCCATTTACAAAAGTTCCCCCTCTTCATGAGAAGCGCCGCATCATAACCGATTTTTATTACATGAAAAAGTTTTGTTGAATATTTTTTCTGAGCGTTATTTATTGCCTGAATTGGAGTTAAACCTAAGAAATATTCTTCGCTATCGACTTCGATAGCCACAAACTGACCGAACGAATTTTTCTCCAATATTTGTTTGAATCGCTCATGATAAAGCTGCCGTGCTCGTTCGGCTGTATTTGCATTTCTTTCCATAGATATATTTATCCTTTCTCAGATTACCCGGCTAAATTTACTCAATTTTTAATTATCATTCTACTGTATAGACCATATCCAAGCCCGCCTGTTCTATAAATAATTAAATGAAATACTAATAACTTTGCTGAGAATGTCTGAACTCCCATAGGGATAAACAGGGTTCATCTGATTAAATGATTTACCTGATTTAAGGATATAAGTCCCGAATAGGAAAATTCATTTAACTTTGCTGAAAAGAAATCGTTTTCAAGTATCAGATTTCTAATTATTTACTATTGTATCGATAGTTTAAGTGAAAACGACAAGGTTGTATGCAAGGCAGCATTCAAAGAGTATGATCCCGGAACAACGGCTTTTCCAGATGTATCTGCTATAATCTGATTGATAAAGTAAATTTGCTTTCTCTGACCTGGATTTATAGGTAATCGTTCCACCACATTGTTTGAACCTCCACCGAACATTATGGTTTTTCCGGCAACATTTTGAAGAGACCATCTAAATAAGCCATCGCCGACTGCAATTGTATCAGTAGTAACACCATCGTTGTATACAGCAAAGGCTGCATTTAACGTGTCATGAATTCCATATAATGCCTTGGGAGTTGAAAACGTATATTGTAGTGTACCGGATTTTATAGTATCTGATGTGGAAGAAATTGGGTTACTATTTTGACTACATCCGTTCATGATGATCAAAGCACCTGCAATCATAAATATATGCCGCATATTTTTTTCCTTATTTTGTGCTTACTTACTTTCCTATAATATACATTATAGGAAATAAATCCACAAAAGATATGACGAAGGAATAATAAATAGTTTTCATGCTTCCACTATTAAAAGTTATAAGATTAAATCATTTATTTACGACAACTAAAAACACTCGGACTGAAGGGACGCGTATAGTTTTCTACAATAATGTCATCCCGCTGGGATTATGGGTGGATTGATTTGGGTGGAACATTTTTCTACAATAATGTCATCCCGATGGGATTCCTATGGGTTGGTTTGGGCGAAACGGTTTTCTTACATTGTCTGAACTCCCATAGGGATAAACAGGATTCAGCTGATTAAAGGATTTATCTGATTTGAGGATATAAGTCCCGAATTTTATTCAGGAACAATTTTATAGACTTCCGGAAAATCTGTGTCACCCTCAATTTTAGGAATGAGTTCTCTCAATGCCTGACTAAATATTCCTATTGACCACTTCTTTCTGTCTGTAATACGAAAGATAAAATCAACTTCATCAGGTCTCCAAGTGGTCGGTGTATTTGATTTTACACCAAAGGCAACGCCGATTAAAATATTTCTAACCGTGTCGTTTCTATCAATAACTTGTGCAACTACTAAAGTTTCTTTTAGCGCTGTTTGCAGCTTTTCATCATGCTTATAACGCAAAATTTTGGCGGCGTCTTTTTCAACATCAGCTTGCCCGAACATTCCTTTGCTTTCGTTTAAGATAACATCAATTTTAGAATTTTTTATCGGCGGCAAAGCAATGATGTCAGGGTATTCCCGGGCTGAGCTTTTCCTAATTCGGGTTCCGGAAGAATGGCTCCACCGCTTTGTGAACCAGGATAAGATATAGAGACAATACGAAACTTGTTTGGAATTAAAACTCTGTGAGCAATTGCATAAGTAACTTCATCCTCATCCACCTCAACCGTTTCAGTAACTGTCGGTAATGCAGTTGTAAAAGATGCAGATGAAAAATAAGTTTTTAGAAGTGAGAAAATTTCTCCTTCACTATTCCCTAAAAGTTTTCTTCTGTCCCAAACAAGTTTAATTCCGTTATGATTGAGAAATAATCCATCAAGGAAATAAGCAATTGTCGCAACAACTTTATTTTCAGAAATGCTTGATTGGTGTTTCTCCCAAATTGGTTGAAAGTTTATTGTCGCATTTAGATCCCTAACACTTTCTGCAATTTTAATTATTTCTTCTGTGAACCAAGCTGGAACTCCTCCGCTATCTTTAGCAATTGCTTCTTTTAGTTTAATTCGAAGCGATGCCAAGCTATTCATATTCTTTTTCATTATATTATTTCCTCCCGGTCTTACCAATGCATAAATGCCAAATACTTTATGCGTGTGAGAAAATACGAATGAAATGAATGTTAAAATTCCTCTGTCTGGGTCCATCGCATGGCTAAAACGATTTATCTTGGCGGCAATCCAATTGTTGCGGACAAAATATCTTACCTTATTCTTGTTTGGATTTCGTTCTTCTCTTGCCTTCCATTCCTGCAAAAGTTCTTTTGCCCCTGTTGCCTCATTGACTTCACTTCGAAATGCTTTATAAGATTCCGACTCCCTTAATTGATTTAATGATTAGTAAACCAATTTATTTCAGAGCGCTCAAATGCTTTTATGCTTGTTTGAATTGAGTCTTTCAAAATAGGGATGACAGGCGGGCAAGCAGGATACTCGATATGCCTTTGTAAATTAAATTTGTTATTCTCCTCTGTTTTCCATTCGGCAATTATGTATCCTTCATAATGAAATGTATCAATCAAAATTTTTGGAGTTGAATAAGGATTGTACTCTGCGCCGCCAAATTCTTTTTCACTTTCCTTGTATCCGGAAATTTTAATGTAATACATTTCAGAGAGGTATGCTGCAACCGCACCGTAAGTGCGCTGAAGTTCGTGGTCCTCTGTTATTACCGCTTCTGTAATTTCGATTAATGCTAAAGGATATTCAATATCATTTTTTACTGCTGTTATTAAAGCATCGGGTGTAGTAAAGGACATGATGGAAGATAAAGCGTTTTTGGAAAATTGAATAGCTTTCTTCGGTCTCTTAATAAGTTTTATTGTAGTTTCTTTAGAAACTACTTCACTAATCATTGGCAACAAATAGTCGCTGCCTTGTTCTAAACATTCATAGTAAAGACGAATTTCCATTATGTTTTTTGAAGGGTAATTAAATGTTCCCTTTTACCTTTCTGTGCATAAACAGGATTAAAAATTCTTGAATGATTTGATAAATCAGAAGATATAATATTATTCACTTTAAATCCAATATTCGGAGCAAAGCTGCAAATTTCCTTTTCAATTTTTATTAATTCTTTATTTATTACACTGTCGCCAATTACAATGAATGCTAGTTGGTTTGGTTTTAATACACGCCGCATTTCTTTGAAACACTTTATCAAATCCTCATTCCACTTTTTTTTATTCTCTTTCAAACTTGAATACTCTCTTCGCGATCCAATCTCATTGTATTGAGCAAACTTTACATCAAGATCAAGCCAGCGTTTGCGAAATTTGTGATATAAATAATAGTCGTATGTGTTCGCGTACGGAGGCGAAGTGATAATAATATCTATTGAATTGCCGGGAATAAAATTCAAGTCTCTGCTATCGGCATTAAAAACTTTTAAATCCGTATTTCCATTTACGAGTTTAGAAAACTCCAGCATTCTCAAATTGTACTCTTTTGCTTTCTTACAAAATTGTTCAAGAGTAAATCCGTCGGGAATATTTTTTTCAATTGCGGCAAATCGTGTGTCGCTGTCCTGATTTGAAACCCTGACAATGATTGATGAGAGAACTATTTTGAGAAAGTTTTTTATTTCATTGTCAGATTGTTCACTGATTTTGTTCAGAAGAAATGAGATTTCTTCTGAAACATTTTTTTGGAACCAATGGTTTTGCCCTTCAATCTCTTTGATTTTAACTTTTGGTCTGCCATTTATCCTCCACTTGAAAATTTCTTCTAACATATCCTCAATAAAATTTTCGATTATTGAAAATTGTTCCGAAGAAAGTGAAGTAGCTTTCACTTGTGAAAGTAAAACGGACAATCCGTTTACATCTACTCCGATTGCATTAAGACCGAAAATTCTTGCCTCAACAAGTGTTGTACCTGAACCGCAAAATGGATCAAGTATTGTTTGCCCTTTTACTGCATATTGTTCTAAAATATTTTTCGGTAATTGTGGTGGAAACTTCGCAGGATAAGGATGCAATGAGTGCGATAGATACGATGTATCTTCTCCGTCATAAATAAATTCTATTTCTGTCTTAATCATGCTTTAGATTTTCTAAAAACTACAATGAATGAGCAATTTTGGTTTACATAAAATATACTAGGGTAACCCAGTAAAACCAGACGTCTTTGCCCTGTTTGATCCCAAATAATCAAGTCCTGGTAAAGCCAGCCGGCATCCTGACCAACTGCGGCAAGGTCAGAATGAAAAGGTATGTAGGGAACTTTGTTTTTGGTATCACGATAATCTTTTACAACCCAGCATGAGTAACCTCCCTGTTTTGTGATTGATAGATTATCTTTCAAAATTTTTTTTATCTCTTTGAGAAAATCCTTGTATTGTAAATTTCCAAAGTCGAGTTCATGATCGCTGTATTGTTTTACGGTACTGTTATTTTCATGCTCTATAATTGAGGTTTTATGAACAGTCGCTCTGTCCTTCAATGATTTTTGAATAAAGTCAGCATAAGGCGGTGAAGTCACTGTAAGCTGAATTTTATCTCTACGGATATGCTTCAGCAAATTCCGGCAGTCGTCATTAATAATTTTGTAAAGCATGTCGTTTGTGAAGAGACCCTGCACTTCATCTAACCATTGCTGCGCAATATTTGCAAATCTGGGATTTAATTCTATTCCTGCTCCGTGTCTTTTCAATCCTTGGGCGGCAATAATTGTTGATCCAATTCCTAGAAAAGGATCAAACACTGTGTCGCCTTCTGCCGAATACATTTTGATAAGTCGTTCAGCAAGTTTAATTGGATAAACTGCTCCATGTTCAAGCTGATATTTGTTCCTTGGTGATGAAAGGTCATTCCAAACAGGATTTAGAATTTCGTTTTCGTTAATCACATTTTTGGAAAGCAAAGCCCATTCACTTGGTGTCAGGTTGTTAAAACCAAGTTTTGTTTTCTTCTCTTCCTTTTCAATTTCCCTTGTTACTAAATATTGAGATTCAGATTCAGAAACAACATTACTCTTCCCTTCGTGTTCTTGCCGGATTTTTTCATAGAAGTTGTCCCAAATATCATTCTTGATTATTCTTCTTGCACCGCCAATTTTCACCGAGGGAATTACTTCTTTCGAAATATAGCGCTTAACCGAAATCTCTGAAACCTTTAACAGGTTTGCGGCTTCCTTGATTGTTAAAAGTTCTTCAGTTAGTTCTGCTTTTTCTTTTTTAGGAGTCATATTATTTTGTTTTGACAAAAGTATCAATAAGTATCATAAATGTAAAGTACGGATTCGATAAGTAAGTAATAAAAATCAAGGTATGTGGAAGTCAATTTTATAGTTTGTTATATAATGTATTCATCACTTCTACCATCGCCAAGGTATCCATCTTGCAGTACTCAAGCAAATTCTTTCTTATTTGTTCTGCCTTAATAAAATCACTTTCATAAAACAGGTTCTCAAATGCTGTTGATGCCGATCCGCCTTCCTGAATTTCCAATTCATCATAGCTTAACCCCGGCACAAGCGCGGGCAGAACAGATTTAATTGAATACGAGCCTTTCATTTCCGGCGTGTAATAGTATCTCTTTTGGAATGGAATCATCAGATCAACAATCCGGCTAATCCTTTCTTCTATTTCACCGGAGAATTCAGGGAAGTCTTTTGCTATTTCATTTAAGCGTGTAATCTCAAAGGCTTTGTTATAAACTAAGATTGTCCCTTTGCCTTTTGTATCATTCAGAAGTTTTGTAATAAAAGGCGTACGCGGATCGCCGTTCGCATCCGCAAGGAATTCATAATGTTCTAACCGACTGTCTTTGTCTTTTTTATAATGAAGCGAATATTGAAATGGAATCTGCTGGTAAGGTCTATTGAAGTCAAATTTAGGAACTGCAGGCATAAATGTTTCAAAGTCCATAAAATATATTGGATATTTTATTCCGGCAAGAAATTCTTTAACCGCATCTTTGTCAATTACGGTTTTATTATTTACGTGACATTCTACCTGCATTTTCTGATTATCGTTTAATTTGTAATCAGCGGGAATATCTTCGAGCTTTATGAAACCCTGATTATAAAGCTCAAATTTTTTATCTGTTTTTAAGCCGGCAATATCAAAAACCGAATACGGCGGTATTTTATTCCAGCAGTAACCCCAAAAGCTGCAGCGGTAAGGGTCGCTGCATTGTGTTCCTATCGGTATGGCGGGAATGCCTTTTCCCTTTAATACTTCTTTCAGCCTGGCGGTTTCACCTGCTATGTAATCCTGCCTGGCTGTCACATGCTGTTTAACGCTTTCTATATTAAACAAAGAATGTATATCAATCTCTCCATGCCTTGTATATTGGTTATTGATGTAAACAATGGATATGTCGTCTATTTTAAGTCCGCTGTTTGATATAACGTAATACTGCACCGAAGCATCAAGGAGGTAAGTTTCAGAAATTGAGGTAGAGCTTTTTACTTCATAAATATTCCACTTATTCCCTTTCCGAACAATTATATCGTTTATAACCAGGATATCATCATAAAGAAAAGCGGCTTCGTATATAACCTTAACGCCCTGCTTAATTAATTCCGCTGTTCTTTTTATTGCCGCACCGGATTTTTTAGGATCCTCTGCGGCTAGTACTCCGCCGGGAAAAAGATTTTGCGCAATGGTTCCTACGTTAGTTCCGCGGTCAAATACCGCCTGCTGGCTATCGCTGACTTTATCCATCCAGTCGTAGTGGTATTTATAAAGATAGAGGTGCTTATTGCATTGGATGCCTTTTAGAAAAGAAGATTTGGATAATGAATGCTGCCCCATATCACTAAAATTCTTTCAGATAGATAGTGTAAGTTAGTTTTTAAGCAGTTAAAAGGCAAGGAGAACGGATGTATTGATTTGGGGGGATTTTAATAGTTTTTTTTGTTCAATTCATTAAGAAAGGGGTTGTCGCTTTTTTCCTGCCCTATTTTGGTGCTTTCACCATGCCCGGAATAAACAATTACATTATCAGGCAGTGAAAATAATTTTTGCCCGATAGAGTTAATAAGAGTCTTCATATCCCCGCCCCATAAATCCGTTCTGCCGATGCTGTTTTTAAATAAAACATCGGCGGTGAAACAAATGGCTTCTTTTTTAAAATAGATACAAAATTCGCCGGGGGTATGCCCGGGCGTATAAAGGAAAAACATGATCGACTGCCCCAGGTTCAATGTAAAATCTTCAGCTAAATAATTTTCCGGCAGAGGTATGTTATTTAATTCAATTCCGAATGCAGCAGCCTGAACTCCTATTTGTTTCATTAATGGTAAATCATTTTCCGGCGCATAATATTCCGGGTTATATTTCTCCTTAATAAATTTACTGCCCAGAACATGATCGATATGCCCATGTGTGGTGATTAAGTATTTTACGGTAATACCGTTAGCAGTAATGTACCGCGCAAGTTTTTCTTCTTCCGAATTGTTTGAACAGCCGGCATCAATTACAGCCCCCTCTTTGGATTCTTCATCCCATACTATATATGTATTTTCAGTGAACATGTTAAATATGAATTTTTTTACAACAAGCATCGGATGTACTTTCTTTTTTTTAATGCAGGCAGAACCTGTTTGTCCGTTCTATATATTTTTAAAATTTTTATAAATTCTATTATTCAACTTTTGCGTATAGTTTTTATAATTATCTTTGGTTTCTTCGATAGAGTCACCGCCGAATTTTTCCATGAAATATTTTGCAATGCTCCATACCAGCATCGACTCTGCAATTACCGCACAAGCAGGCACAGCTACAAAATCGCTTCTTTCCCTGCGGGCATCCACACACTTCATAGTGTGTAAATCAATGCTTTCAACAGGACTCATAAGCGTTGCAATGGGTTTCATTGCAGCGCGTACAATTACAGGCAGCCCTGTAGAAATACCTCCTTCAATGCCGCCAGCCCTGTTGGTCTTCCTCGTCAAGACATTTCTTTTTAGTATAATTTCATCGTGGGATTCCGACCCAAATTTTTCCGCCGTTTCAAAGCAGGCGCCTATTGAAACAGCCTTCACCGCATTTATAGACATAACCGACTGAGCTATCTCCGCATCAAGTTTGGTATCATAATGAACAAAACTACCTAATCCCGCAGGCACACCTGAAGCAACGACGTAAAATGTACCGCCAAGCGTATCTCCTCTTTTCTTGGCAAGTTTAATCCTATTAATTATTTTTTCTTCATGCTCTTTATCCAAAGCTTTCACTTCACTTTTATCCGACTGTGCCGATAAACTCCATCCCGTAAAATTTTCAGGCAGATTATTATTAAACAGGTCCGACGCAAAATTGGATTTAGGATATACTCCTCCAATGCTTTCCACAAAGCTTCCGACAGAAATACCAAACTCTTCTAAAAATCTTCTTGCTATAGAGCAGGCGGCAACTCTTGCAGCAGTTTCCCTTGCACTTGACCGCTCTATTGAATTACGGATATCATCAAAATTATATTTGGAAATTCCCAC
>Ga0181520_10013280_pt1 | contig 10416 bp, 9 predicted proteins | sample PEATcosm2014_Bin_29_FD_132451 | JGI IMG/M metagenome (GOLD analysis project Ga0181520, IMG submission 132451) | Peatland microbial communities from MTU Mesocosm Facility, Houghton, MI, USA - PEATcosm2014_Bin02_30_metaG | ecosystem: Environmental > Terrestrial > Soil > Wetlands > Peat | place... | reverse complement strand
CGGTAAGACGGTGAAGAACGTCACGGCGTACGACTTCTCAAACCTGTTTGTCGGATCCGAGGGGACACTGGGCATCATCGTCGAGATCACCTGCAAACTGCTTCCGCTGCCGAAGTACCGGCGGGCGATGTTGGCGACTTACAGCACGGTGGAAGACGCGGGCAAGACGGTTGCAGGCATCATCAAGGCGCAGGTGATTCCGGCGACACTGGAGATCATGGACAACATGACGATCCGGACGGTGGAAGATTTTGCCCACGTTGGACTGCCGACCGACGCCGAGGCGCTGCTGCTGATTGAAGTCGATGGCATGGCCGAAGAGGTGGTTGAGCGCGAGGCCGAGGCGGTGGTGAAGGTGGTGGCAGAAAACAACGGAGAACTTCGGGTCGCAACCTCCGATGCGGAGCGCGACGGCTTGTGGGCTGCCCGGCGGGCGGCGCTTCCGGCACTGGCATCCCTGAACAACACGGTGGTGCTGGAGGATGCGACCGTGCCGCGCAGCAAGATTACGGAGATGCTGCTTGCTTTGTCCGCGATTGGGCGCAAATACAATCTTGTGTTGGGCACCTTTGGACATGCGGGCGATGGCAACCTGCATCCCACGATTCTTGCTGACAAGAACAATTTGGACGAGATGGCGCGGGTACATTTAGCGGTGGATGAAATTTTTGCGACGGCGCTACAGTTTGGCGGCACGCTTTCCGGCGAGCACGGGATCGGGATTGCCAAGTTGAAGTACCTGGGTAATGAGATTGGCGACACCGGACTCGGGTTAATGCGGAGCATCAAGAATGCACTCGATCCGACGCACATGCTGAACCCTGGGAAACTGGTTCCTGCACCAGTGGCGGAAGTAGAGGTAGCCCATGCAACGCATTGAGCAGCCGGCTGCCGGTCTGGGAGCTTATGACGAACTGAAGGCAATCCAGGAGGAACTGGATAAGTGCATGCACTGCGGCTCGTGCATGGCGGTTTGCCCAATTTATAAGACCGAGAAAGTAGAAGCGAGCGTAGCACGGGGCAAGATCGGGGTTGCCGAAGCAGTGATGGAAGGCAAGCTTGCGATCGACGACCAGGAAGTTATGAGCATGTTGTTCAACTGCCTGGTGTGCAAGTCGTGCATGCAGAGCTGCCCGACGAAGGTCGACTTTGCGCGGATCATGCTGGCACTGCGCGCCGCGATTGTGAGAAAGCACGGACTGCCCTGGCTGAAGCAGGCGATCTTCAGCACACTGCGGCACCAGGAGCTGTTCGATCGCAGCATGAAAGTTGGAGCGCTGCTGAGTGGAGTGGCATTCCGCAGTGCCGGACAGCAGGCTATAGCTCCGCGCTCGCCGTTTGCGTTTGTAGGTAAGCATGCGGGATTCGATGAAGACAGATTGCTTCCGGCGCTGGCCGCGAGGCCGTTGCGGGACCGTGTCCCGGAGCTGATCCAGGTAGAAAAGCCACAGACGAAGGTTGCCTTTTTCACGGGATGCTCGCTGAACTACTTCTATCCTGAGACCGGTGAAGATCTGATCTCCGTTTTGAAGGAGAACAACGTTGAGGTCGTAATTCCAAAGGGCCAGGGGTGCTGCGGGATTCCCGTGTTTGTGCACGGCGACGTGGAGACGATTCGCGAGCTGGGGAGAAAGAACCTGGATGCGATGGAACAGAGCGGAGCCGAGTATCTGATTACGGGCTGCGGCTCCTGCGGCGGGGCGTGGCAACATGAATACAACGAGATTTTCAGCGGCGACCCGGTATACGGGCCGAAAGCTGCATACTGGAGCGCGCGGACGTACGATATTTCGAGCTTCCTGGTGGATGTGGTGAAGTATCGGCGGCCGCACGGCAAGGTGGATTTGGTGGTGACCTATCACGACTCATGCCACTTGAAGAAGACGATGAAAGTTTCGCGTGAGCCGCGTGAGATTCTGAAGGGGATACCGGGAGTCACGTTCAAGGAGATGTTACAGCCGGATGCGTGCTGCGGAAGCGGCGGCTCGTACGTGCTGACGCACTGGGAGACATCCACTGAAATTGCAAAGCGAAAAGTGGAGGATGTGGAACGGACGGAGGCGGATACGCTGACGACGGGTTGTCCGGCGTGCATGATGCAGTTGTTCGACAACGTTCACCGCTTTGGACACGGGCAAGAGGTGAAGCACTACATCTCGATCCTGGCGGAGTCCTACTGGAACGAGAAGACGGGACAGTAGGTACGATTGCGGTACCGGAGAGTTGGCAACGCGAAGCGATGATTGAAAGCAAGGGGCCGCGGCAAGGCGGCCCTTTGCATTGGTCAGAAGCCGAGGAGTTCGAGCTTGGTAATGACGATGTCGGAGGTGAAGGGCTTCATGATGTACTCGTTGGCCCCGACGGCAAGAGCCTTTGACATTTCGCCGAGCGAGGTTTCGGTGGTCACCATCATGATCTTGATGGCGTCGAACTTCTGATTCTGGCGGACGCGCGTTAACAACTCAAGCCCATCCATTTCTGGCATATTCCAGTCGAGAAGAACGAGGTCTACAGAGTCGGAATTGTCGAGCACGGTCAAGGCGTCAAGTCCGTTCTTTGCTTCCAGGACTTCGAAACTTCTCCTTTTCAGGGTGAGGGCGAGGATCTTTCGCATGGTGGATGAGTCATCCACTACAAGTGCACGCATCAAAACTCCTTTTCGCGGGCCAAAACATTTGGTCAAGAGATCGCGGAGAGGACGAGCCGCTCCAATTGCCGGAAAACAGAAATTTGCTAAAACTCAAAGTGTTACCTCGCGCCATTAGACTGATAGAAAGTGGCCCGGCCAATGATTCTGCGCGAAAAACTATCATTCAGACTGAATGTTGTCTCGCTGGAACCGAGAAGCAGATACCCTCCCGGAAACAAAGCGCCGTTCAGGGAGGAAAGGATCTTCTTGCGGCTGTCGACATCGAAATAGATCAGAACATTGCGACAGAGCGCGAGGTCGAAGTATCCGAGCTGGCGCATGTCGTGGCGCAGGTCAAAGGGAATAAATCGCACCATGCGGCGCACCGGTTCCTTGATTAACCACTCATTCTGCGAGCGATCAAAATACTTGATTAACAGGGCGGCGGGCAGTCCGCGGTTCACCTCAATGCGGTGATACTTGCCGGCGCTGGCGCGCTCAAGGATCTTTTCAGAGAGGTCGGTTGCGACGATCTGAATATTCCATGCGCCAAAGCCCATCTCAAGCAGGAGCATTGCAAGGCTATACGGCTCCTGGCCGGAGGAACAGGCGGCCGACCAAATTCTGATGGTCCGCGAGGACTTACGCAAGGCTGCGATTTCCGGCAGGATGGTTGTGCGCAAGGCATCGAAGACAGCGATGTCACGAAAGAAAAGCGTCTCGTGGGTGGTAATTGCTTCGACTACTTGCCGGCGAACGTTGCTTGGCTCATTGCGCCGCAGACGCTGACACAGCTCGTCGAGAGAAGCCAGCCGCTCCTGAGCGAGAATTGGCGTGAGACGGTTGTGGAGAAGGTAGTCTTTTTCCTCGCCGAGCAAGATTCCCGATTCCTGATGGATGAAGTGCCTCAGGAACCGGTCATTTTCGGGGCTGAGACCTTTGAAATCCGGTGCGCCCGGGGATGGCTGCGTATTGGATAGATCGACGTTCACAATGATGACCCCGTCACTAGCCGGACAATTTCCGGGGCAATTTGGCTGAGTGGAAGGACCTGGTCGGCCAGACCGGCGTTTGCGACCCCGCCGGGCATGCCCCAAACCACGCTGCTGGCCTCATCCGGCACGAGACTGTAAGCGCCAACGGCCTTCAGCGCCTGGGTTCCGTGCAGCCCGTCTGAGCCCATACCGGTGAGCACGACGGACAACACTCCAGCGCGATAGACATTGGCCAGAGAATGGCGAAAAACCAGCGAGTCATCCACGATGAGGACTTTGATTCTCCCATAGCGTGCTTTCGTTCCGCGAATTGCATCCACTGCGCTGACACTCATTGCATGGCCCCGGTACTACGATTTTTCACCGATCAAATCTGAAAACGGTGCGGCTAGAATTCTGCAGCTCGACCAACATCTCGCCCAAGGCCTTTACGCGGTCTGGGCACGGGCCGCCCCGGTAGCTACCCCGGATACGTTATGGGCAATCCCATGGGTTCCGGCGGCGGCACCGGCGACGCTGCAGGATCTCACTGGTAGTGACAGTCGGCCTGGAGAATTGCCCGTTCCATCGTTTTCATCCATAACTTTCCTTGCCTTGGCAACCGGTGGCACACCTAAGTGATAGCCCGCGCGAAGGTTGTTTATCGGCAGAAAACGCCGAACAAAATAGGACTTGTTGCAAGCAAATGGGCGCGTGCAGGAATGGGAGAGAGTAGGACGGATGTACTATTTGATCTTCTTGATCTTCTTGATTTTTTGGATGGACTCAATCATGCGGTCAACAACGCACCGCTCCTGCTCCGAGGAGAACTGGAAACGCAGCCCGTAGTAGTTGCCGTCGCAGCGATACTCGATCCTGGCCGACGCGCGCACGGGACAGCCCTCCAAGGTAAACTCCACGGTAACGATGCGGCCAGTGGGGAGTTGTTCGACAAGCCTGATGCCAAGGCCTTCAGCACTGACATCCCTGCAGCGCCCGCAAGTGGAGTATTGGGGCGAGATATGCACGACAATTGGGACGTCAGCCCGATAGCGCGGCCGCCGGTACTCAAACTTTTTTGTAACCATCGGTTTTCATCGCCACATAGACATAGAAGCTCCACCTAGTATATGTTCCGCGCACGGAACTGGAATAGCGGCCCATGGACTGTGAACCCAGGGCCGCAGGGAACTACTGCATAATCCACTCAGTGTCAGAGTGATCCGGAGCCACGTCATCCAGATGAACGAGCGCCGTGCTCGCGGCAGGAACGGGCCGGAACGGACGGACGCCGGGCTTGGGCAACGGGCGACGGCTCTGAGTAATGATCTGCTTATGCGACACTGGCGGTGCACTGGAATCGCCCTCCACAAAGCGATTCAACGCAACGGCAAGCTCTTGCAGAGATTGCAACTGGCCAGTCAGTTGGTGGCTGGACGCCGCGCTTTCCTGGGCAATGGCGGCGGTCTTCTGAGTCACCTGCTCCATTTGGGAGACGGCTTGGGCGATCTGATCGAGTCCTTTCTCCTGTTCATGACTGGCTGCGTTTACCTCATCGACCAGAACGTGAACTTTTTCGGACTTGCCGGTAATGTCGGCGATGGCTTTTGCGACCTCGTCCACAGTGCGCCGGCCTTCGTGGGAACGAGCGACCGACTCATCGACGAGAAGCGCAGTGTCTTTGGCGGCCTGAGCACAGCGTTGGGCAAGGTTCCTGACCTCGTCAGCGACGACCGCAAAGCCCATGCCAGACTCGCCGGCGCGTGCGGCCTCGACGGCGGCATTGAGCGCCAGGATATTAGTCTGGAATGAGATATCGTCGATTACTTTCAGGATCTTCGAGACTTTTACGCTGGACTCGTTAATGGCCGAGATTGCAGCCAGCATCTCCGAGAGTTTGCGATTGCCATTCTCGATTTCCAGCGAAACGCCCTGCATCAACTGGGTCGCGGTCTGTGCGTTGTGGGCGTTCTGGCTGGTCATGGACTGAATTTCCTGGGTGGAGGACGACGTCTCCTCAAGCGATGCAGCTTGCTGCGATGCGCCCTGGGCCAGCGACTGGGAGGAGGACAGGGTTTGTGAAGCAGCCTCGGCTACCTGTCCAGTTCCCTCGCGAAGCTGGGTGGAGAGCTGACGCAGGGTCACACCAATGGTGCGCACGAGCCGCAATGATATGAAGGTGACAGCGACGCCGGCAACGATAAAGACAATGGACAGCCACATGGAGGTATTCGCGCGATCTTCAGTGACTTGATCCGCAGCTTCGAACAGCTTACCGGCAAGGCTTCTCAACTCGCCGCTGGCGGAAGCTATGTCGGTAGAGATTGACCTAATTTCTAGATTGAGGAAGGTAGCTGCCTCCTTCGCCTGTGCTTTCTGGCAAAGCAGGTAGACATTGTCGGCCTTGACTCTCCATTGCTGCACGTCCGACTCTATTCGGCCGGTCAACTCCCGTCCACGTTCGGTACGCAGCATCGGTTTCAGCTCAGAAACCGCCTTGTCAACCGCGTCGGCATTCCGTAAATACGCTTGATGGCTGAGCTCGACTTCCGATGGCACATTGGCGTAGGTATACATGACTTCGCCGCGCAGCGCAGTCCGCATCTCGGCGCGTCCACGTTCGATCTCATTGATCAGCACAATTTTTCGGACGGTATCCGCTGTACTGTGGACCGCATCCTTCGTCTGCGTGGCCAGCCAAAGACCGCTCCAGGCAAGAATCGTCAACTGGATGAGCAACACGGCAAAAACAGCGACTAGCTTCTTTCCAACCCCCATCGATCGCATCTTTAACAGACCCCACTTCTTGACAACTTCGTGCTTGGCATATCGGCAGATTCCAAGGAATCTTTAAACCTCTGGGCGAAAACAGGGCTAACCCATCGAGTGATTCCCTGCTGATGGAAATGAGGCGCGGTGCCGATAAGCAACCGGACGTTTAGCGGGGACTATGGAACTGAATAACCGGTTTATCGCGCGACAGGCAATTCTGGACAGCGAGTCGCAGTGCATAGGCTACGAACTCCTTTACCGGAACGCAGATACGGACCGAGCGGTTTTCTCCGACGCGGGGCAGGCGTCGATGCAGGTTTTCGACAGCGCTTATCTATTTGGAATCGAGGCGCTGTGCGGAGGTCTGAAAGCCTTTGTGAATTGCACGATTGAGGTGTTGGCCAGCGACTTTATCAACGTGCTACAGCCGATGAAAACGGTTCTGGAAATCCATGGGACGTCCTCTCCCAGTCCGGACCTGTGGAAGGCTTGTGAGCGATTGAGGAACTCCGGATATACGCTGGCGCTTGACGACTTTGTGCCAGGCAAAAACTCCAATGCATTCCTCCCCCTGGCCAATATTGTCAAGATTGAGATGTCGACGATTTCGCCGGAGCTAGTGGCACAGATCGCAAAAAGTCCCAGCGCAAAGCTGCTGGCGAAGCGAGTCGAGACGAAAGCGCAATACGAAACCGCACGGGCGCTTGGCTTTGAACTCTTTCAGGGCTTCTACTTCTGCCAGCCAGAAGTGATGGCTACCAAGGAGTTGAGCCCGTCGAGGATCAACAGTCTACGGTTATTGCAGGCAACGGTCAATGAAGAACTGAAGTTCGCCGAGTTGGAGAGGATTATTAAAGAGGATGCGGCTCTGTGCTTCCGGCTGCTGCGGTTCATCAACTCGGTGGAATTCTGTCTCCGCTCCAACGTGCAATCAATCCGGCACGCACTGGCGCTGCTGGGCGAGCGCAACACACGACGCTGGGCATTGCTGACAGGAACCGTGATGTCAGCAGATGACAAACCGCGAGAACTGCTGCGCTGCGCCCTGCTCCGCGCCAAGCTGATTGAACTGGTTGCGCCGTGCGCGGAGTGCAGTGAATACGAAGGCTTTCTGCTGGGACTACTGTCACTGATGGCGGTGATCCTGGACTCGCCGTCGATTGCCAACCGGCTGGAGATTCCGGTGCGGGTGAGTGCCGCTCTGGCAGGCAAGGATGGACGACTGCGCAACCTCCTGGAGGTAGTCATATGTTATGAGCGCTCCGAGTGGGAGCAATGCGAGGTGCTCGCCAAGGCATTGAATCTAAGCGAGGCCGAATTGAGCACAGCGTACGTGCAAGCCGTAGGGTGGGTGTCAAAAATTCCCATCTAGCACGGGCGGTGCTGCAAATCTTACATCGGTTGACGCTGGCCGATTGAAGCGTTTTGTTGCAGCCTTCTGCGGCCGCCTAACGCGCATCTGGACACCGGCCGATAGTACATGTACTTTCGTTCGGCTTTGCTTTCCTGTCGCTTAGAGTTTGGTCACCTGCGTGATAGCGAAGGCGAGTGAATGCCCACGTGAGTACCGCAGGTTAGCCAAGCGCCGTCAGCGACTTACGTTTCTCTCTGGACGCGGCTCGCGTGTGAACTGCGGATGTTAATTTCCTCATAAACATACACAATATCTGGTGCAAAGCTGGAGAGTAAGCGCAGTGTTCAGAAAGTGACATGTGCAAATGCTGTACAGCGGATTAGAGATTATTCCCAACTCCGAAGTTATTCAATTCACCAACGGCCAACCTCACGCTATCTATGTACAGGTTCTAATTCAAAGTCGACTTAGAAGCGACTTTTCGCTTTCGACTGACACGGAGCTCAAATGGCAACAGCTAGTGCAGTGGATTTCATTGAAAAGAATGCTCAAATACTGGTCGTAGAAGATGATTTGCCGCTCGCTTCCTTTATCGGGGAACGGCTGCAGTCCGAACAATACGTCGTGGAGCTGGCGTGTAACGGAAAGATTGCCGCTGACGCGCTGAGCAGTTCGAAGTACGACTTGATGGTTCTGGACCTGAACCTTCCGATTCTAGACGGCATTTCGCTGTTGAAACAGTTTCGCCCATCCAACCCGCGGATGCCGGTTCTGGTACTGACCGGGAGAAGCCGGATTGAAGACAGAGTACTCTCGCTGGATGCAGGCGCCGACGACTGCATGAACAAACCATTTTCCTTGCTGGAGTTCTCGGCCAGAGTGCGGGCTTTGCTGCGCCGGAACTATGAGCCGGTGGAAGCCACGACAACGATCGCCGACCTGACGATTGACCGTCGCGCGTATGGAGTGGAGCGCGGGGGAAAGAAGATCGATCTCAGTTCGCGTGAGTTCAGCCTTCTGGAATACCTGGTGCGCAATGCGCGGCGTCCGGTGACGCGCGCGGAACTGATGGAGAATGTGTGGAACCAACCATTCGATCCGTCCACCAACCTGGTGGATGTGTACATCAAGTATGTGCGTGACAAGGTAGATGCAGACTCGCAGTTCAAACTGATCCGGACGCTGCGCGGCATTGGTTACGTGTTGAGCGATGAGTAGTTCGGACGCCATTACGGCACGCACACGGATGAGCAAGGCAACGTTACTGGCCGAGACGTTGGCGGAAGGGCTCCATTCACTGGCCCAGCCGCTGACAGCAACGCAATGGCACCTGGAAATCGCTACGATGCCGAGTTCGTCGAGGGAGCGGCAACAGAGCGAAGTAGCGGAAGCGCTGGTATCACTCGAGCTTGTGGTTGCACATCTCGATTTTCTGCGCGACATTATTCGCCCATTCCGAACGCGGACCGAGTTCAAGACGGAATCGGTCCGCGAAGCGTTGCTGAGTGCGCAAGAGATGCAGCAGGAGATCCTGCAGCACGAGGGCGTACATGTAGCGTATGGCGAGGGTTCAGCAGAAGGCCTGGTGACAGCTCCGCAGGGATTTCTGCAGCGTATTTCACTCTGCCTTTTTGATCTGCTGCGGCCGGCCGCGCCGCTCTCTGTGAGGTTCGACATCCGTGAGTCCGCGGAAGCCATAACGCTGGTTGCCGAGCTGGGGTGCCGGGAAGTGCAGAACGCGCAGCCAGCAACGATTCATGGTTCTTCGGTATTGCGCTCGTACGTCGAGATACTCGGGGGAGATCTCTCCATTGCAGAAGACTTTTCGTTGATTTGCATCAAGCTCCCGAGGCTTTTTAGTTCCATCTAGGCGAGCCCTCAATTCATATCAGAAAAGGTTTTCAAAAAACATGGGCGGCATTTCATTTTCAAGGCAAAATCCATTGGACGAATCGCCCGGTGCAATTCACGGCGAAGAAAATCCAAGAATACTCATTGTCAGCGGCGACACAAATTTTCGTACGGACCTGCATGCGAAACTGAGCTCTTCCCGTTGGAACATCGAAGAGGCGCTGAGTGGAACCGACGCGCTCGGGAAACTGGCAATCAAGGATTTTCATGTCCTAATCCTTGAGCCGGTACTGCCAGACCTGACGATCGGCGATTTCCGTGAGCTTTTGAATACGCTGTATCCACACCTGCAGGTGGTGGCCGTGAATCCAGGCACGGGCCAGCCGATGGCTTCGCCGACGGCCCCGCTGGGATTGGAAATTGTCGAACTGATTGACCGGCAGGGTACGGTTCGACAGTTGCCGATCCAGATGAGGACGCCCGAGCAAGACGGCGCAGACTCGGGATTGCCAGGGTTGATTGGCAGATCACCCGAGATGCAGAAGGCTTACTCGCTGGCGCGCATGGTTTCGCCGCGCGACACGACGGTTTTGATTACGGGAGAGAGCGGTACGGGCAAAGATCTTTTCGCGCAGGCCATCCACCGGCTGAGTCCGAGACACTCCAATCCATTCATTGTCATTAACTGCGCAGCGATTCCCGAACCTCTTCTTGAAGCCGAACTTTTCGGTTATGTAAAAGGTGCATTCACGGGCGCGGTGCAGTCGCGGGTAGGCCGCATTCACGCAGCACATAAAGGAACCTTGTTCCTCGATGAAATTGGCGACATGCCGCTG